>OKSR01000433.1_pt1 | contig 21252 bp, 22 predicted proteins | sample 1606491 | NCBI WGS metagenome assembly OKSR01 (sample SAMEA3879605, study PRJEB24766) | human gut metagenome | biome: human-associated habitat; feature: feces | place: USA | collected 1985/1987 | reverse complement strand
AGATAAATTTCGTCTTTTCATTTTCTTCTGACTTAATGCTGTAAGGCTGCCCTAACATCAAAATGATCTTCTGGTAAATATTTGCCAGAATCTGGTCTAACGGTGCATTTTTAGCAAGCGAACGATTCACCTCATCCATAATGGATTTTGCAATTTCTTCATCCACTTCATTCTGAACTAACTGCTGATATATCAACTCTTTATAGGCCTTTGTTTTTTCATCCTCCTCATCCTCTTCTTTGGATTCAGGAACCTCTTTTGGCTCTACGTTCTCTTTTGGCTCCGAAACCGGTATTTCGAGTGTTTTCTCAACTTTCTCGGTCATACCTTCTTTCTGCATCATCTGTTTCTCCAAAAGAGCTTGCAGCATACTAATACGTTCTTCTAAACTGCTGTTATCCGGTGCATCTGTCTTTTTCTCTGTTTCTGAAAATTTGCCTGCTTCAACCGGCCGCTTCTCTTTTGCCGCTTCCTCTTGTGAGTACAGTGGCGTCTCATCCAATGCTGCTGTCACCTCAACCTTTCCGCGGACAAATAACTTCGCAAGACCTTTTGGTTTTACCTTCTTAATATTCATGACAATGGCATTATTCCCTAATTCGTTTTTTGCCATTTCAATTGCAGCTTTTTCTGATTTTGCTAAAAACTTTTTGATAATCACTCTACCGTCACCATCCCAACTGATTGTAATTCAACATCGGAATCAATTTCATTATATGACAATACATGCAGATTCCTAAATTGTTCTTGCGTTAATTTTTTCAGGTACATACGAACAATCGGCGAAGTAATAATAATCGGCGTTCGTCCCAGTTCCTCTAATTTGTCTGTCTCTTCCCGTAAAGAAGTCATCAGCCGGTTTGTATAATCTGGGTCAAGTGCCAGATAAGCACCCTGTTCGGTCTGTTTCACCGAATCCATAATAACCTGCTCTACGTTCGGGTCCAATGTCACAACGCTGGTTGTTTCATTGTTATTAAAATACTGATTTGAAATTGCACGTTTCAAACTCTGTCTGACATACTCTGTCAATACATCCGTATCATGCGTTGTCGGTGCATAATCGGCTAACGTTTCAAAAATTGTAACCAAATCTCTTATAGAAATGCCTTCTGCTAAAAGATTCTGTAACACCTTTTGGATTTCTCCAACATTTAACAATTTTGGAACCAGTTCTGATACCAGCGTCTCGTTCGCTTCCTTCACATTCTCAATCAAGTTGTGTACATCCTGTCTGGTGAGAAGTTCATCCAGATGTGAGCGGATAATTTCCATCAAATGTGTCGCAATAATTGATGGCGGATCAACTACGGTATAACCAAGGGATTCTGCCCGCTCACGCTGACTTTCCGTAATCCAAATCGCTGGCAGATGATACGACGGTTCAAACGTCGGAATACCGGAAATTTCTTCTTCCACATAACCCGGATTCATCGCCATGTAGTGGTCAAACAAAATTTCTCCCTCGCTGACCGGCACACCTTTTATCTTAATCAGATACTGATTTGGATTGAGCTGAATATTATCACGTAGTCGAATCATCGGAACAACACAGCCAAGCTCTAATGCAATCTGTCTTCGTATCATAACCACACGGTCTAGCAAGTCACCGCCTTGGTTGACATCGGCAAGTGGAATAATTCCATAACCAAATTCCAGCTCAATGGCATCCACCTGCAAGAGTGAACTGACATTTTCCGGTCTCCTGATTTCCTCTGCGGATTCCTCTTCTTCTGAAACTGCCTCGTCTGTCTCTGTCATCTCCAATTGATTTGCTATCATTCTTGCCGTCAATAAAAACATAATTCCATAGGCACAAAATACCAACATATTCAGTGGCGTAAACAAACCTAAGCCAATTAAGGCAATACCAACAATATTAAGTACTTTCGGCGTGGAAAAAAGCTGCCTTCTCAAAATATTGCCAACATCCGCTTCTTTGGAACCTTTCGTTACCAAAATACCGGTGGATAATGAAATCATAAGAGATGGAATCTGGCTTACCAGACCATCACCGATTGTCAAAATCGAATATCTCTGAACCGCTGCGTTAATGTCCATACCATTCATCAGAACACCAATCGCAATACCACCAACGAAGTTCAAAACCGTAATCACTAAGCCCGCCGTCGCATCTCCCTTGACGTACTTTGTAGCACCATCCATAGAACCAAAGAAAGCCGATTCCTGTTGAATCTTTTCACGGCGTTCTTTTGCCTCCTCATCCGTTATGGCACCTGTATTCAAATCGGCATCAATTGCCATCTGTTTGCCGGGCATCGCATCCAGTGTAAAACGCGCTGTTACCTCCGACACACGCTCGGAACCTTTGTTGATAACGAGTAACTGCATGATAACCAATACAAAGAACACAATAGCACCAACAACTAAGTTACCACCACCGACAAAGTTACCAAATGTATCAACTACATTACCGGCATCTGCCTTCAGCAAAATATTTCTTGTAGAGCTGACATTCAACGACAATCGAAACAACGTCGTCAAAAGCAGTAATGTCGGAAATGCCGACATATCAAGAGGCTCTTTGGAAAACAATGCATTAAACAAAATAATCATCGAAAGTGCAATATTTAATGCAAATAACAAGTCCAGCAAAAAGAGCGGGACCGGAATAATTAAACACAAAATAGGTACTAAGATAAATGCACCTAACACCATATCTTCGCGACGCATTGCTTTTCCTCCTTTACGTTTTTTTCTATCAAAATCAACTTACTTTTCCTTGTAATCCATATACATAAGCTAAAATCTCTGCAACCATCTGGTACAATTCCGGCGGAATCTGCTCTCCCAATTCTACATTGTGATACAACATTCTCGCCAGAGGCTTATTTTCTACAATTTCAATCTTATTTTCCTTTGCCACTTCACGAATACGGCCAGCCAGATAATCCGCACCCTTTGCCACAACAATTGGTGCCTCAGCTACTTCCTTATCGTATTTCAGTGCAACCGCTAAGTGAGTCGGGTTCGTAATAACCACATCCGCCTCCGGCAGTTCCTGCATCATACGTCGTCTTGACGCCTCCTGCATCTTTCTTCGAATCTGGCCTTTAATCTGTGGATTTCCTTCCGTATTTTTATATTCATCTTTGACTTCCTGTTTCGTCATTTTCATGTCATTGTTAAACTTGCGTTTCTGGTACATCCAGTCCGCAAAAGCAATGACAAAGAAAACAGCCGTAATCTGAAAGGCAATATTTAACACGGTACTAACAATCAGGCTAACCGCTGACCAGATATCAAGCTGATAAATGTTGACAATCATGCCCCATTCATCTTTTAGCGCCTGATATACCACGTAGAACAAAATTCCTACTTTAACAACCGCCTTAATCAATTCAAATATTTTATCCTTTGAAAACATCCGCTTAAAACCACTGATTGGATTAATTTTATTCGGTTTTGGCTGTAACGGCTTTAATGTAACTTTCCATTTAACCTGAACAACATTTACAACAAATGCGCCAATCATCGCAAGTGCTAACATCGGCAGTAACGTAATGGTAATCTCCTTGAGGCCAAACTGAAGCAAACCATCCGCACGCTTAACGGTAAATACATCCGTTGCATAATCGTTGATATTTCCATAATAAAACTGAAACATGTCATACAACCGATTCATCATAAAACCGCCGAACACTTTTAAGCATCCAAATAATACAAGCAATAAAATTGCCGTGTTCAAATCCTGGCTCTTCGGAGCCTGCCCTTCTTCTCGTGCCTTATCCAGCTTTTTGGGTGTCGCGGGTTCTGTTTTTTCACCGCCCTCACCGTCTTTGGCAAAAAGCTGAAGGTTATAGGAATATACCAAATAATCACCTGCCAACTCATCCGACTTTTCACTTCGGTGTAAACAAATGAATCACCTGTGTGATTACGTCCTTCATTTCACCAAAAATGTAATCTGAAACCATCGGAAAACTCTGTATCACAATTACCAAAACAGCCAGTCCTGCCAGCACCTTAATCTGCATACCAACCACAAACATGTTCATCTGTGGTGCTGCCTTAGCAAGTACACCAAGCACAACATTAATCAGCAGCATACAACAGAAAACCGGCAGAACAATACGCACCGCAATGATGAAATAATTCGCAATAAAATCAACCACGATGTTTTTCAGTGAAACGGTATCAAACACCGCTTTCCCAACATTGAAATAGGAAAAAGAATCCACAATTGCTCGAATGATGTAATAATGCATATTGGTAACAACTAACATGAGCATAAGCAGATAATTGTACAAACTTCCGGTTACGGAAAACTGCATATTCACCATCGGGTCAAACATATTTGCCATGGATAATCCCATTTCCATATCCATCAACTGTCCCGCCAGGTTAATAATGTAAAAACACATACTGCACATCAATCCAAGAACCACACCAATCATAGATTCTTTCAAAACGAGTGCTGAATATCCAAACACCCCGGAATACGTCAAATCGACAACCGGAGTGACCTGAATCACCACTAAGGACATAAAAACGCTCATTGCCGCACGAATCCGCATCGGCACAGACGAATAACTAAAAAATGGTGCTGTCATAATAAACCCGGATACTCTCATCAAAATCAAGAGATAAAACTCCAGGTGTTCGAGCGTAAATGTCATTCTCAGCCTCCTGCATAAAGAGCAAATTTTTCACACAGTTTTGTAAAAAGTTCCACGCAATTGTTCATAATCCATCCACCACATATAAGCATTGTAATGAATATTGCCAATAGTTTCGGAACAAAGGTTAAAGTCTGCTCCTGAATGGAAGTAACTGTCTGAAAAATACTAATTACCAGTCCAACAATCAGGGAAACTAACAACAACGGAGCACTACATTTAATGATACACCAAATCATATCGACTGTCACATCAAGTACATCTGCATCTGTCATCTAATCGCCCCCTGTCAGTAAAAGGTTTTGACCAACTGTCCAATCACGAGATTCCAGCCATCTGCTAAAACAAACAATAATATCTTAAACGGCATCGAAATCGTCGTCGGCGGCAGCATCATCATACCCATCGACATAAGTGTCGACGCCACTACCATATCAATTACGATAAACGGCAAGTATATCAAAAAGCCGATAATAAACGCAATTCGTAATTCACTTATCATAAACGCCGGTATCAGAACAAGAGTCGGTATCTCATCTTCTTTTTCAATGGAAACATCATTGCTCTGTTTCTCAATTTCCATAAACAAGCGGATATCCTTCCGGTTCGTCTGCTCAAACATAAATTTGCGGATTGGTTTGAGTCCGGCATTTAATGCTTCTTCCTGAGTAAGTTTCCCCTTATCATATGGCTGAATACAATCTTTATTTATCTGCGTCATAACAGGTGCCATAATAAAAAGGGTCAAAAACAACGCAATTCCAATCAATACCTGATTAGGTGGTGAAGTCTGCGTTCCCAATGCCGAACGGACAAAATGAAGAACGACAATAATTCTTGTAAAGGAAGTTACCATAACAAGCAAAAACGGTGCTAACGACAACAATGTCAACACCAAAATCATCTTCATACTTGCCGACAAGCTGGAACTTCCGGCATTGGAAGTAATATTAAACTGAAAATCCTGCGGAGAGTCCGGGTCCTGCACTTCTCCTTTTGAACTGCCACTTGTATCTGATTTTGAACTAACCGGTGCCGCATGCACATAAATTGTGGCACTACAAAAAAAGGTTAATATACAAAGCATGGCTAACAGAATTACAACTCGTACAGATACTTGATGTGCTTTCTTCTGTGTCTTCATAAATACCAACCTTTTCTAATTTTCTTTCTTATTTTTGTTCAACTTGTCAAGCAGTTCTTTAAACGAAACTTTCTGACCATTACGAACTTCTTCTGAAAAATCCAGTTGAGCTTCATCCAATGGTGTTAAAAAGGTAATCTGATCCTTTGTAACACCAATGGAATAATATTTCTTGCCTAACTGAATAATCTGAATGTATTTCCCATTCGTAATTTTAAATGTCTCAATCACCTTAATATTACGTGACTGGCTCTGTATCATCCCAGATTTTGCAATCCATTTTGTCACATAATACGTCCCGGCAAGGACAAGGACAAAGACAACAACAACAGCGGTCAACTGTAAAATATTCTCAAGCATTAGCCAATAGCCTTCTTAACAGCCTCTAATACACGATCTGCCTGGAAAGGTTTTACAATAAAATCCTTTGCACCAGACTGAATGGATTCGATAACCATTGCCTGCTGACCCATAGCGGAACACATAATAACCGTAGCATTCGCATCAGCTTCTTTAATCTTTTTCAGAGCCTGAATACCATCCATCTCCGGCATTGTGATATCCATCATTACAAGGTCCGGTTTTGTTTCGTTGTATTTCTCGACAGCTTTGAGTCCATTCTCTGCTTCCCCTGCGACATCATATCCATTCTTTGTCAAAATATCTTTGATCATGACTCTCATAAATGCTGCGTCATCACAAATTAATACACTCTTTGCCATTATAACTTTCCTCCATTTTATTCTTTAATAATTTCGGTTACACGAATACCGAAACTTTCCTCAATTACAACAACCTCGCCCTTGGCAACAAATTTTCCATTTACAAGAACATCAACTGGCTCCCCTGCCAACTTATCCAATTCAATGATTGTTCCCGGTGCAAAATCCAGTATATCTTTTATCGATTTGCTGGTTCTTCCAAGTTCCACGGTAACTTCCAATGGAACATCCATAATCAAATCAATGTTTTCCGGTGCAATTCCGTCAAGCTGAGGTGCCTGAGCAAAATTTTGGAACTGTGCCGGCTGTATATTAATATCCTGTGGTGGAACAGCATACATTGGCTGCTGCATTCCTGCCATAGGTTGTTGTTGTGGATTTGCAAAATTTTGTGGCACTGCCTGTGGCTGTGGCGCCGGTGCTGCCGGCTGTGCCTGTGGCTGCGGTGTTGGTGTTGGTTCCGGTACCGGCTGCGATGCCGGTTCTACGGCAACTGCCTGGCTTGCAGGAGCGTTCTCAGCCGAATCACCACCTGTCTTACCAACAAACTGCTGATAAATCAATCTGGCAAATTCGATTGGGTACAACTGCATAATCTCACTGTCAACCAAATCACCAATTTCCATTCGGAAAGAAACCCGTGCAAATAACTGCCCGGACAAATCACCAAGAGCAGCCTCATCTAATCCCTCTCCAAAATCAACTCTCGTAGCAGTCGGCGGACTAATATCCACCTTTTCATTAATCATGGATGACATCGATGTCGCTGCCGAACCCATCATCTGATTCATCGCTTCACAAATAGCACTCAAATGTAAATCACTTAATTCGGTGTCATCGACGTTGGTTCCGTCACCGCCCATCATAAGGTCAGTAATTACCTTTACATCCCTTTCTTTCAATATTAATAAATTTTTACCTTGTAAGCCCGTCTTATAAGATATGTAAATGAAAACAACCGGAGCCTCGCACTGTGCAGACAATTCCTCTAGTGTCGTGTAGGAAACAGTAGGAGTTGTAATATCAACCCGGTTATTAACCAAAATCGACAACGTCGTTGCCGCCGTCCCCATACTTATATTTGAAATTTCACCTAACGCATCCGATTCTTCCGGAGTCAGCTTCTCGGCATTCGAAATATCGCTTGATGTCTGTACGGCATCCGATGCTGCTTCTTCTGAAGTGCTATCCGCATCCATATTGCCTAATAACGCATTAATCTCTTCCTGCGATAACATTCCGTCCATTGCACTACTCCTCTCTGTAAATTGATTTTATTTTTACTGCATAGGAATCTTCATAAGCTCCCGGGATTGCAGAAAATTTCTTTATGTTGCCAACATAAACATCCAATTCATCTTCCAGCCTCGTGTTTACTTTTATAATATCCCCGGGCTGCAAATGAATGAAGTCATTCACCGATATCGCGCTTCGTCCCATAATCGCACGAACCGGAATCTGAGCTCTCTGTAATGATTCTTCCAGGTAATCTCTATATGTACCGTCTCCGGTTGCTGCAGAAGTGGAGTACCAGTATTTAGTGTTCACCTTATCAATCACCGGCTCTAATACCGCATATGGAATACAAACATTCATAAGTCCCTCTACTTCACCAATTTTAATGCTCATCGTAACAATCGATGTCATCTCATTTGGTGTAACAAACTGAGCAAACTGCGAGTTTGTCTCAATCCTCTCAAGCATCGGCTCCAACACCTGAACAGTATGCCACGGTTCCACTAAAAGGTTTGTGCAAACTACCATAATGCGTTCAATAATTGTCAATTCTATTTCCGTAAATTCGCGATTTTTCTCCAACGGCTTTCCACCGCCTCCAAGCATTCGGTCAACAACAGCAAACCCAATTTCCGTTGACACTTCCATAATAATGTTACCATCAAGTGGCGCAAAATTTACAACACCTAGTATAACCGGATTTGACAAGGAATTGGAAAACTCCTGATAAGTAACCGCCTCCGAATGCATCACTTCAACCTGTACGTTCTTACGAAGATATACCGGCAGATTTGTGGAAAGAAGTCTGGCATAATGCTCAAAAATAAATTCAAGCGTTCGCAGATGCTCTTTTGAGAACTTGGATGGTCTCGCAAAATCATAATCCTTAATCTGTCGATCATCCGCCTCACCCGCCTCATCTGGGTCAAATTCACCACTATTAAGCGCGGATAACAAATTATCTATCTCATTCTGCGACAATACGTCACCCATTTGTTCTCACCTCTTTTCTCACACTGTTGTTTATTATATCATATTTCCTTCATAAACTAAAGTCTTTTTTTTGATTCTTACAATCAGGCAATCAATGGATCTTTTAACGAAATCTCAACAACTGCCTTTGTATTGTATTTTGCCTGAATTTTCTTCACAATTTCAGAACGAACCTTTACCAAATCTAATGTTGTAGCTGTATAACTTCCAAGTGTTTCTTTCACAATATCATCTACATAAATATCATTGGTCTGAATCGATTCACTCACCTTTTTATAATCATCGGCTTTGCTGTTAAAAGAAATTGTAAAACCGGCAAGCTGCGCATAATGGTTGCTGTCGTCACCGGCATCTTTTTTTAGGTTAATATTTACTGCCGAATCATAAGTTTTCGTATAAGCCACCAAATCATCAATTGTATAGTCCTGCTCTTCGGAATTTGGGTCATCAATATTTAAATCAATCACCGATGCCACTTTATCAACCAGAGCAGCTGTCTTATTTGAGGCAGGTACAATAGAAAAGACAAGTACAATCCCCAATACAAGATTCACAATTGATACCGCCATAACAATAATGGTCAATATATTCTTCTTCATAAGAAATTCCTCCATTTACTTACTTGTATAAATCTTAATCTCAACACGCCGGTTCTGAGCGCGTCCTTTTCTTGTTTTATTGGATGCCACCGGCTCATACTCACCCATACCGGAAATCTCAATTTCCGTCTCCTTTGGCTTCATATGTTTTTTATTTACCAAATATTCAAACACCGTATTCGCACGTGCTGTTGAAAGCATCATATTGTTCTTGTATCTGCCGGAAATTGGAACATTATCCGTATGTCCTTCAATTTTGATCCGATGGTCTGCATATCGCTTCAAAATATCTCCGACTTTGCTCATCAAAGGCACCATGTTTTTCTTAAACTCAATATCGCCGGATTCAAAAAGCAGTGCACCATTTAATGAAATTTGAACAAATTGATATTTTTTATCCATATTAATGTTAATCTGGTCTTCCACGTTCTGATGTTCTGCATCCTGTGTGAGTTCTTTGTACAATTTTTCTGCCTTTTCCTTTTGTTCCTGCTGTTGTTTTTTTAAAAATTCCTCTTCTGCTTTGGCTTTATCATTCATCGGCTTTTCTCCGGTTGACTGGTTGCCCTGCTCAGATTTGTTACCATCCTGCTTATCAACCTGTTCTTCCGATTTCTGATTGTCCTCTCCGGAATTTTCATATTCGTTAAAATACTCCGAAATCGAAACGAGTTGATCGGTTCCACTTGATACAAATGCACCTTCCCCAACAGCAGCACCGCCACCATCAAAGATATTAATCCGCTCCGTCATGGATGTTACTAACTGTTCGTACTTATCAGCATCGACAGTCGACATTGAAAACAAAAGGACGAAAAAACAAAGCAAAAGATTCATCAGGTCGGCAAAGGTATTAATCCATCCGGCGCTAATACCCTCCTGTTCCGCCTTCTTTTTCTTTCGGGCCATTAAGCGTCACCACCTTGTCCGCTGCCTTTATTACCACCACCAAGAACTTCTTCTCTCTCACTAGGTGCAAGGAAAGATTTCAGTTTTTCCTCAATCACACGTGGATTTTCACCTGCCTGAATAGAAAGAATTCCTTCGCAGATAACTTCCTTCATCATAATTTCTTTCTGGTTTTTCGCACGCAGTTTTGTTGCAATCGGGATACTGATCCAATTGGCAATCAGCGAACCATATAAAGTAGTAACCAACGCAACCGCCATGTTCGGTCCAATTGAACTTGGATCATCCAAACGTTTTAACATGTTAATCAATCCAATCAAAGTACCAATCATTCCCCATGCAGGACCCATAGCGGCCAAGTTATCCCAAAAGCTGTAAATTTTGCTATGTCTCTGCTCAATGCAATCAAGTTCTGTCTCTAGAATACTTGATACCAATTCCTGATCCGTGCCATCAACAATCAACATAATTCCCTTCTTCAGGAAATCATCATCTATGTCACTGGCTGCCTCTTCTAACTGCAAAAGCCCTTCTTTACGAGCTACGTTTGCCAAATCAATAATTTTATGTATCGTCTCCCCCTCGCTGGATTCCTGTACTTTGATTGTCAAAAGGAATGACTTTAAGCAGTTTATAAGTTCTCCAATGCTGCCGGACATCGTCAGCATACACATCAAACATCCAACAATAACAATCAAAAAGGACGGATAATCCCAAAAGTTTCCCAATGCAGCAAATCCTAAGTCACCAGAAACAATACCATATACTACGGCCCCCGCACATCCTACGAGGCCTATAATTGTAGCTATATCCAAAACGACACCACCTAACTGTTACATGTTATTTCTTTCTCGTATAATTTTACTAGATTTTTCACTTCTTGTCTACTTTCTTTTACAATTATTTTTTTTCCCGTTGTTAAAGTTATCACCGTATCCGGTGTTTCCTCTACCATTTCAATCAAATGGTTATTAACGGTAAGTAATGAACCATTCATTCTTGTCACATCAATCATAAAACCCTCCTTACTTGTAAAAGCACACTGACCCATCCACATAATTCATGCGGATGGGTCAATATGCCTAATCATTATCGTTTCAGATTAATGAGTTCCTCAAGCATTGTATCAGATGTAGTAATAACACGGGAGTTTGCCTGAAAACCACGTTGTGTCGTAATCATATTGGTAAACTCGGTTGCCAGATCAACATCGGACATTTCCAAAGCTCCGACTGAGAATTTACCGACTTCTGAAATATCCACACCAATTCCATCAAAATCACCGGAGTTCAAGGTTGCTGCATACATGCTGTTTCCAACCGCCTCTAAACCGGATGGATTAGCAAATGTTGCCACTGCGATCTGTCCTAACAATTTTTTGTCACCGTTACTGTATACACCATAAATCATACCATCAGTCTGAATTTTGAAACCATTTAAAGTTCCTGCTGCATTACCGGCGCCATCCCCGTTATTATTGCTGTCACCACGGTTTGGTTTTACTTTACAGGTTTTATTGCTCGCATACATCGTCAAATCCGAGAAGTTAACATCCACACCACTGGTTGGATACGAATTTCCGGTATCACTTAAGTTTAAGTTCAGCACCTTGCCATCAGCACTACTTACACTGGTAAATGCACCGGTTACCGGATTAAAGGTAAGTGTTGGCCAGTCTGTATCCGCAGGGAATGTAATGTCACCGCTGCTTGGATCTACCTTGTAATTTGTACCGCCAAGGTCTAATGAATTAAAGTTAATTTTCTGCTCAGTAGATACATAATTACCGGTCGCGTCATCTTTCTTTTTCAAAATAGATTTGCCATCTGCACCAAGAACATCATGAAGACGAACGCTGTATGTATTTGGCGCATCCGCACTCGTCTGGATAATACTGAGTTTTGCTGTACACAAATTACCTAAGTTATCATAAAAGCTGACTGCCATTGGGTAACCGGCTCCATCTGCACTATAAGCAACTAAAGGGTCTTTTTGGTCTACATTTCCGGAAAGGGAAACTTTTGTTGTCGCATTTGGGTCGGAATAAGCATTCTCACCACCCATAAGATTCAAGGTGGATACAGTATCTTTACGGATTTCTCCGTTCTCATCAACACCCCATCCAAGAACAGAAGCACCATTTGTTGTACAATATAAAGTACCATTTGCATCAATATCCAGCGCCCCGGATTTTGTGAAATATGTATTTCCATTGCTTCTTACAATCAAAAACGCATCACCGTTAATCATAAGATCCATGCCGCGATCGGTACGCTGCGTTGCTCCGGTACCACTTAAGTCCACGCTAATTGCTGCCACGTTAGAACCAAGACCAATCTGCACCGCGTTCGTTCCTGCTGTGCCGGTTGTTGCGTTCGGACCGGATGCATTCTGTGTTGTCTGATAAAATACATCGGTAAAGTTTACTGTACTTCCACGGAAACCAACCGTATTTACGTTTGAAATGTTATTACCAATTACGTCCATCTTTGTCTGATGAACTTTCAATCCGGATACACCGGAATACAATGATCTCATCATAATGAATCACCCTCCAATTTTACTATCGTTATGCTCTCTCTGTCAGTCAAGAGCATGTATGCTTCCTGTTAAGGGCCAGCATATATTTATTTTCAGTTAATTATCGCTCCATCGATATTGGTAAATACAGCATTTTTTGTGTCATTTACCGCAGTAATCACCAGATTATTCTTCACATTCACAATAAACGCAAAATCGTCAACCATAACTAAGGACTCTTTCATTCCTTTTGCTTTCGCCTTACAGGTTGCCTCTAACAGTCTTTCTTTCTGATCTGCCGACATATCAATCTGTCTGGTTTCTAACCGCTTTGACGCATGTTTGGAAAATAAGATTTCATCAAACGATGCCGTATTTGTCTGCACAGTCTGTTTTTTTACCTGTCTCTGTGAATCTGTTATCTGCATCCGGTGACGAATCTGTTCCATGGATGTAAAACCATTCGTTACATTCATAGCACCCGACCTCCTTGTCACACTTATTCAGCCTCTGTCTTCTCTGTTTCTTCAGCTTTTTCGGTGTCTTTATTCGCATCCGAAGAATCCTTATCTCCGTTTGGAATACCACTTCGTACTACTTTGATACATACCTTATCTTTGACTGTTGTTTTAAGCGGATCATCAAAGTAAAAGCCTAAATAATAATCACCCGGCTCTAATTCACTGAAAGCTTCCGGGGAAATGGTTAACGTTCCATTATCGTACTTTAGATACTTGGAATCTATGTACTGACCGTTTAGCACAACTGCCACACTGCTTGCCTCATATCCTTTACTTCCTAAATCAATAGAAACATCAATAAGGGATGGGTTTGAAAGATCATATGTCTTCGTTTGTGCTGTAACGCTTGGCAAATACTCTTTAATAGCATAATAACTATCCATTACCTGTACCAAATCGTCTAAGTCATACGAATTTCCATCAACAACCAACATAGCCTTGCCATTCTTCATTTCGACACAATCTACCGTTCCGCGTACTTCTTTGTAAGTTCCCGCAGAATCAGTTGTCTGTACAATAACTTCTTTGCCAACCAAACTGTAAGCACTTGTATTTGACATCGTAGAACTCATATTGGTCATCTGTTCAAGCGCAGAGAACTGTGCTAACTGAGAAATAAACTGTGTATCATCCTGTGGATTTAACGGATCCTGATTCTGAAGCTGAGTCACAAGAAGTTTTAAAAACTCATCTTTACCAAGTTCACTTGAACCTCTTTGATTAACTTTACGCTCAGTTGTTCCATACGTTAAATCTTCCAATGCTGTCGTCAAATCACTTGTACTGCTTACTGCCATCTTCTCACTTCCTTTCTAGGCCGTATAATCGACCATACTATTAACGTCACGCCGTTCAGACGCTGTCGTCAAATCTTCATTCTTTTCCTCATCCGAAAAACTTTCATTCGGACGGAATTTGCGGTTTCCGCTCTGTTTGGAACCGGTCTGCTCTTGTCCTTCGCCGTCCTTTTTCAGTCCAAACTCAGCGACTGTCACTTCTACCTCATCCACTTTAAGTCCCTGCTCGTTAAAAGCTTCTTTTAAGTGAATCATCTGACTTTCAAGTGCTTCTTTTGCCATCTGGTTTTCTACAACCATCGTCGCTGTCGCAATTCCTGCGCTTGCTGCCACCGTGATATTGACACGGCCTAGGCTTGCCGGATTTAAGCGAAGTTCCATACTGGTCGTTTCCGGCATTACACGGATGCGAACCTGTCGAACAACCTGCTCCACAATCTGATTCATCGTCTGTGTTACACTCTGCCCCTTCATGCCACTTGATTTTTCAAGTGCTTGTGAAAGACGGTCTGTAAACGTTTCCGCCATCGTAGCATGGGTAGGAACCAATGAATCATCACCCTGCGACATCTCACTGTCATCACGCATGGACATATCCTGCTGTGAATCTTTTTGCAAATTTGAAGAATTTGCATCTTCCACTATTGCGGTCATGGTATTCTCCACTGTTCCTGTCTGGTTTAACGTATCTTTCATAGTGTCCGTTTCACTTGCCGCCTGCAATGTATCCACTGCCTGCTTTAACAGTTCCAGCATCGCCTCTGCCTTAAGAGAAGCAAGTTCTTCCTTCGTTACACCGAGCGTGTCACACACAAAATCAGTAAGTGCATCAGTCACTTCTGAAAGTTCTGTATTCAACGCATCATTAGTTAAAAATGCACTCGCATCTTCTACGCCATGCACACCGAGAACCAGCTGTTTAAGCGCATCCGCATTTACTGCCATAATACCACTCTCACTGTCACAAAGGATGAGTGATTCCGGCTGTAAATCGAGTGAATTTAAGATATCCTGTAACTCATCGTTTGTAAGTCCAAACAAATCCTGTAGTAAAACCGTTACCTGCGAAGCAAGAACAACGGTAACTTCTTCGATATCCAGTTCGTCATCTGCCATCTGATTTACCGTCAGCGAATCCTGCGTATCGTTCGAAGCCGCTGTGTCGGATTTTGTGTTGATGGCTTTTGATTTCTGATAACGGTTTGCCGCTAACTCTTTTTTCGCCATGCCATCATCTACTCTGTTATCCGGTATAAGGTCACCCATGGATTTTTTTGCCTGCTGCTTATTTCCCTGACTGCTCATTACGGCCTCAAACAAGGTATCTTTTGCCTTTTCACTTTTCTCAGCGACTGTAGTTTCGACCTTTGGCAGAACATTTGAAATTCCCTGCATCGTCATTTCATTTCCCTCCTTTCTTCTTAAAAATCTACTACAAGTTTTATATCGGCATTTACCTGTCTTTTCTTTAGTTTTTATTTGTTTTTCATCGCCGTCATCTTCGTTGTAACCTGTGCTGCCGTCGTCGGTGTCATGTTCTGCAAAATCAAAGCACTTTTCGAAGTCTGCATACTGTCAAGTATCTTTGCAACCAGAGTTAAGTCATTGGTCATCTCGGACAAAATTGCTGCTGCGCTGGCAGGTTCCATTTTGCCATATGCATCCGCCTGATCCTTGATTTCCTGCGAATACTCATAATCCTTGCAGACTTCCTTATAAATTTTTTCTGCATTGTCCGGCTCTATCTCTTCATAGTATTTTTTGTACTCTTCCGTATCCGGTGCCTTATCGTTATAAACGACGTTTTTATCAAACTCCTGCACACGTTTTGCAAACGAACTCTGTTCCTGCTCAAATTTCTTTAATCGGTTAATTTCCGCCTGCAGATCGGACACTTCACTCTCGTTGGCACTGCCGGCATTTTTATTTGCTGCGAGCTGGCTCTCAAGCTCTTTAATTCTCGCATTTGCCTCCGTCAGATTATCATATTCTTTACTTGTCGATGCATCCTGGTTCTGCGCCGGTTCCGGCAAAATCATATTTACACCAGGAACATCTTTCAAAACCGGATACAACACTTCACTTCCAAAATTCCCCACATCCAGTTTAATCAGCACACCAAAGATAGCAAGCCATATCACAACAATGACAAATACAATAAGCATTGTAACAATTTTACTTCCTGTACTTTCATCTGTCGAAACCTTATTTTCCTTATTCTTGTCCTTTTTTGCCATGACAAATCTCCTTTCACTCGAATTTCTCTACGCCATAGCGGTAGCTCACAAGCTCATCCACTTCTTTTTGCTCTTTTTGATTTTCTTCCGCTACAAATTTTTCAAAAGCCTTTTCTTTTAACTTTTCAAAGGTCTTTCTTTCCTTCATTGCTTCATTGAGATGTTCTCTTGCCACCTCAACTTCTTTTTCTTTCTGCTTTACGACTAATATCTGCTGTCGCAAATACATTCGAAAAATCTCAACGTCATCTTCCTTTCTCCTTATCTGACCGACTTTCAGATTTTCAAGCATTGCTTCTTTCAACGCCTGCTTTCCTGCTTCCAGTCTGTTTTCACACTGTTTTTGCATAAGCAGTGCCTCCTGAAGGGAACGGTTCGCCTGCGCAAAATTATTTTTCGCCTGCTCTTCAAGCTTTTCTTTCATGTTCAAAATATTCTGCATGGAAAAAATAAATCGTGCCATCGTTCACCCTCTCTATCCTTCCTCTACGGAATCCTCTTCAAAAATATCCCGCATCATCTGAATAATGTCATCAAATAAAAATTTTTCATCGGTTCCTTGACGAAGGAATTCATTGACGGCATCAATTTTTTCTATCGCAAAGTCAATTTCCTTATTGGAACCGGGACGGTAAGCACCGATATTTATCAAATCTTCTGCATCCCGGTAAACCGCCAGTATATTTTTCATCTTTCCGGCTAATTCCTTATGTTCTTTGGACGCCACAGCACTCATAACACGGGATATACTCGCTAAAACATCAATTGCAGGATAATGATTTCTCTGTGCCATGGACCGCGACAAAACAATATGTCCGTCCAAAATACCCCGCGCCGTATCGGCAATCGGCTCGTTAAAATCATCACCATCAACCAAGACCGCATACAATCCGGTAATGGAACCTTTATCTGAATTTCCGGCACGCTCTAGCAATTTCGGCATTTCCGCATACACACTTGGCGGATACCCGCGCGAAACCGGTGGTTCTCCGGAAGCCAGTCCGATTTCTCTCTGTGCCATGGAAAAACGGGTCAGGTTATCCATCATAAGCAAAACATCTTTCCCCTGATCACGGAAATATTCCGCAACCGCCGTTGCCGTCTTCGCCGCCTTATTACGAATCAAAGCCGGTTTATCCGAGGTTGCTACTACGACAACCGAGCATTTCATACCTTCTTCGCCTAAATCCCGCTCAATGAATTCACGAACTTCACGGCCACGCTCTCCAATCAGCGCAATCACATTGATATCTGCTTTGGTATTTCTCGCAAACATACCCATCAGCGTACTTTTTCCGACACCACTGCCGGCAAAAATACCAATTCTCTGTCCCTTTCCAACGGTAATCAAGCCATCTACCGCTTTTACACCAAGCGGAAGGGCATCTGCTATCATTTCTCTGGTAAGTGGATCCGGTGGTGCCGCTTCTACTGAATACCGCGGACAATTCTCCGATAATTCAAGTTCTGTCATCGGTTCTCCTACACCATTTAATGTGCAGCCAAGAAGTTCCTCGCCAACTGCAACCTGCAAAGGTGCTCCGGTATTTTCCACCCAGCTTCCAAGTCCGACACCTTCGACATCATCATATGGCATCAAAAGAACCCTGTCATCACGAAAGCCAACCACTTCCGCTTTTACGGGTTCTGTTCGGTTGTTTGAGCGAATCAAACACAAATCATTCAATTTTGCACTTGGCCCGATGGACTCAATCGTAAGACCAACCACTTTAGCAACTTTTCCTAACTGACTGGTGTAACTTTTGTCCATGAGTACATTGTATTTTTCAAAATTAATGAGTGGCATAGTTCTACCTTCTTTGCGCGAGTACATATTTACACAAGCATGCGTAGTGTACGAACCATATTATCAAGCTGCGTCCGAAAACCGCAGTCAATCATCTGATTATCTGTCTCTATAATACAATCACCTTCGGAAAGGCTTTTTTCTTCCTGCACCTCTATTGTACCGGTAATTCCAGCCTTTTCCATTAAAGCATCCTTTTCCCCTTCCACATACAAAAGGTCATCCGATGCTACACGGATAATATAGCGTTTTGCCGGTTCCATATCTGCAATTCCACTGCGAATCAAATGTAAAATAACATCTTTTCTGTCTGTCAAAATCACACCGGATAATTTACGAATCAGATTGCATAAAACATCAACATAGCGTCCTTCGGTTTCCGCTAACATCTGCTGATATTCCTGCTCTTTTTTTAACTGCTGACTGGAAAGCTCATCTTTCTGCGCCTGAATCTCCTTCTGTGCCTGCAAAAGACCTTCCTCATACCCTCTGGTAATTCCTTCCTGTCTGCCTTCTTCCAAAATCTGATTTTTCCGATTATTTGCCTGTTCGACAATCTCATTTGCCTGTTGTCTTGCCTCGGCAATAGCTGCCGCTGCCTCTTCTTCTGCTTTCTGTATTTTCTCTTCAATTACCTCATCGTAATTGGTTACCGGAAGTCCTTCCTGAAAAGATTCATCACCGGTCTCTTCCTGTGCTCTCTCTCTTTCTTCTTTGGCAACCTCCTCAAAGGTCTTCATCACCACTTTCTTTTTTGCATCAAGCGGCTGAAACTTCTCTTCCTCCGATTCATAGTGAATCACTTTTGCTTCTTTCCCCTGCATATTCACATAGGGATATTTGATGAGATTAGACAATGATCTCGTCACCTCCACCACGGGAAATTACAATTTCAGCAGAATCCTCCAGTTTGCGGATAATATTTACAATCTTCTGCTGAGCCTCTTCGACGTCTTTCAATCGAACCGGTCCCATGTATTCCATATCTTCTTTAATCATATCAACAAGTCTTGTGGACATGTTGTTAAAGATTACATTCTGTACCTCTTCGTTTGCATTCTTAAGTGCAACAGCAAGTTCGCTGTTCTCCACTTCTCTAAGCACACGCTGAATCGAGCGGTCGTCCAGCATAAGAATATCCTCGAACACAAACATCTTCTTTCGGATCTCGTCGGCAAGTTCCGGTTCCTCGATTTCCAAGTTTTCCATAATGTGTTTCTCGGTACCACGGTCTACTGTATTCAACACTTCGACCACCGAATCCACACCACCGACAATTGTGTAATCCTGACTGACAAGTGATGCCAGTTTCTGCTCTAATATATTTTCCACTTCTTTGATGACATCCGGTGAAGTACGATCCATCATTGCAATACGTTTTGCCACATCTGTCTGCTTATCCGGTGTAAGAGAACTGATAATGCCGGCCGCCTGCTGTGGGGACAAATACGACAAAATCAACGCAATCGTCTGCGGATGCTCGTCCTGAATAAAGTTCAAAATCTGAGAAGCTTCTGTCTTGCGGATAAACTCGAACGGACGAACCTGTAACGACGCCGTCAGCTTGCCAAGAACTTCCTGTGCTTTGTTCTCACCAAGAGCTTTCTGCAACAAGTCTTTTGCATATCCAATACCACCCTCGGCAATGTACTGCTGGGCAAGACATACCTCATAGAACTCATTCAAAACCTGTTCTTTTTGAGCCGGTGTCACACTTCTGGTATTGGCAATTTCCAGTGTAAGCTGTTCAATCTCATCTTCTTTTAAATGTTTAAATACGACAGCCGCCTTCTCCGGTCCTAACGTAATGAGGAGAATTGCCGCCTTCTGAATCCCATCCATTTCACTATAGGATGATGCTGAATTTCCTGCCATTACATCGCCCCCCAATCTTCATTAATCCAGTTACGCAAAAGCAAAGCTACCGCTTCCGGATTTTCGTCTACAAATTTTTCTATCATGATGCGGGTGTCGGATTTGTCTTCCAGTTCGATTTCTTCCAATGTCTGCGCATTATCCTGCGTTGTAGCGAGCAAATCTTCCACGGAAAGCTCCGGCTCCATCTCGGTAACCTCAACCGGTGAAGTACCTTTAATAATAACAAAGATTAACAAACCTGCAATCAAAACCGTGAGAATCACCATCAGGTAATTTGTTACATTATCTCCAAATGAACTTGCTTCTTTTGCCTCAAATACCGGTTTTTCCACTACACGAATCTGAATGTTATTTTCAGTAATACCGGTAGCGGCAGCCACAAGCTGTGACAAATCGGTTGGCACCTGCTGTTCCGTCACATTACTGTTTGCATCCACATACTCATCAAATGTCATATTATCAAGAGCACCCTGTGACTCTAAAGTCTCTTCTTTCACCACACGGTAATGTGTCAGCACAATTGCAATAGAGGACTCATCCTTCTTTACTGCACCAATTTCATGTTCAATATTCTGAACGGTTTTATTCGGCAGATAGTCATATTTATTTAATATCGTTTCCGATGAACTATCTCCGTTATCGGTAATCATCGTGTCAGTAACATCACCATTCGAATCGGTTCCAGGAGGCATGCCGCCGGAAGAGGAGGCTCCTGTTGATTTATACTCGTAGGAACTGCCATACAATCCTTGATCCTGTCCCTCATTTGTTGTATATGTAGTAACCAGTTCCGTTAATTTGTTCATGTCGAACACAATATTATTCTTAGAAACTTCAACATCATCATAACCTGCTTTTGTCAAAAGGTCACGCACATATTTAGCGAAGTTATTTTTCAGTTTATCACGGTAATCTTCGGTACTGCTGATTGTTCCGCCAAGTCCGGCATCCTGCTGTCCGTTAAACAAAAGATTTCCTTTTGTATCGGTGAGGACAATATGATCCGGTTTGGTGCTTCCTACTGCATTTGCAAGATACGCAAACGCTGCGCCAAATCCGAAGCAGTCTGCCTTTTTTCTGTAAAGCATGATCTCCCCATAATGAATATCCCAGTCAGAACCACTGTAAAATTTTGTATCTGCACCGTATCCATATGATACAGCTCGCCTGAAAGCAGCCTTAAGCTTCTGTGCTTTTGTCATTTTGTTATTTGTACATCTGTCCACTTCTGAACTGGCGAGAACCATCA
>OKSR01000426.1_pt1 | contig 21658 bp, 20 predicted proteins | sample 1606491 | NCBI WGS metagenome assembly OKSR01 (sample SAMEA3879605, study PRJEB24766) | human gut metagenome | biome: human-associated habitat; feature: feces | place: USA | collected 1985/1987 | reverse complement strand
AGACCGGGCCGCTGGTCTCCAGACTGCCGATGCGGTGGTGGTCGATGATCTCCAGAATCTCGGCCTGGTCAAAGCCCTCCACCGCCTGTGTGGCCTCGTTGTGGTCCACCAGAATGATGCGGCGCTTGCGCAGGTTGATGATATTGCGGCGGCTGATCATACCGCAGTACTTGCCGTCTGCATCCAGAATGGGGAAATACCGGTGACGCACCTTTGCCATCACGCGGGTGACGTCTGCCACCGGGGTGACGAGGGTGAATTTCATGATATCGTCCCGGGTCATGTAATAGGAGATGGGCGCGCACTGGCTGATGAGCTTTGCCGCCGCGTAGGTATCGCAGGGGGCGCTCATAATGGCTACGCCGGTCTCGGCGGCAATGTGCTGGATGGTGCGGCCCACCTTTGCGCCGTTGCAGATGATGATGAGAGAAGCCTCCTTCTCGATGGCGCAGAGCTGGCTTTCGTAGCGGTTGGTCAGGATGACGATATCACCCTTTTCCATGCTGCTTTCCAGCATTTCCGGGGTGGCGGTGCCGATGCGGATGTGGCCGGTGGTGCACTCCGCGTCCTCGCTGCCCACCACCATGGTGGCGCCCAGCGTTTCCAGAATATTGCGGTAGCTGGTGCGGCTCTTGGCAAGGATGCCGGTGTCGAACAGGTCCATGTTGGCGGTGGCGATATCCTTCACCGTGATGACACCCTGCAATTCGTCATCCCCGCTGGTCACGGGGAGGGTGTCGATCTTCTGGTCACGCATGATCTCCCACGCCTTGCGCAGGCTGGTGGAGCCGGGGATGCCGGGCACCTGCCGGTAATCCACATCCCGAATTTTAGGGTTGACATCGGTGCACATCCGGGGCGGCGTGACCCCGAACTTTTTCAGCACAAATTCCGTTTCCTGATTCATCTTGCCCGCACGCCGGGCCTCGCAAACCAGATCGCTGGTCTTGTTTTTCAGCTCTGCATAGGCAATGGCAGAGCAGATGGAGTCGGTGTCCGGGTTGCGATGCCCGATGACAACGACCTTGTGCGCAGTTTGCTGCATACTTTACCCCCTTATGGGTCTTTACCTTCTTATCATACCTTATCCATTTACCAAGGCAGCGCCCCTCTCCTGCACAGCGGGGCAGGCTGCAACCTTATTTTAACACAACTATGTCCGGGGGTAAAGGGCAACAAACGGCTTGACCTGACCGGCAAATTGCTTTAAGCTTATAGAAAATATTGCTGATACGGAGGAACACCCATGAAAAAGCTTTCCCGCCTGCTGCTTGTCCTCGGCCTTATGCTGTGCATAAGCCTTACCGCCTATGCCGAGGACGCGCCCGCTGCCCAGCCCACAGCCAAAGAGCCCCGCACCCTGACCGCCCGCACTGGCACCGAGACCTCGCTGTGGAACGCCTACGCCTTCCTTGCCCAGCACGGCACAGCCTACCGCTTTGCCCCCTGCGCGGTGCAGACCCCGGCAGACGCCGCCGGTACCGCCCCTGCCGAGGATGCCGTGGCGGTGCTGCGGCTCTACACCACCTATGTGGAAAAGGATACGCCCGTCAACATTGACGGTCATGTGTTTCTTGCGGTGACCAACAACACTGACGCCGACCTTGCGGTGGGCGGGCTTTCCATTGCGCCGGGCACCAGCATTACCATGGGCACCCGGGGCAACAACCGGGAGCACGCCGGGCTGTGGTACAACGTCGAAAGCTATAATACGCACTATCTCCCGGATTTTTATGTCAACCTGACCTGTCTGCAGCTGTCCATGAACGCGGAGCAGCTGGCAGCTGTGAACGCCGCCCTTGCCAAGGCGGACAAGTGGTCGGCATGGCACAACTGCGCCGCCTTTGGCGCGGCGGTGTGGAACACCGTGTGCACCGACAAGGTAGACCCCGGCACTCCGCCTACCCCGGCAAGCCTTGCCGCCAGTGTGCGCAGCTGCACCGGCAAGTGGAATGCCGACCCGGCAGTGCCCTTTGACTACGTTGTTTACTACGGCTACCCTGCCGTGCCCAGCAAGGAATTTGCCTGAGCAGGGGAATTATTGTATACATCACTTGCATTTCGACCGCTTCCGCTGTATGATAGGGGTATTCGAGCTTTTTTGTCATTTGCAACGGAGGACAGCATGAAATCGTCCAAATTCACATCCACTCCCCTGTTTCCACGGCAGGCGCTGGTGGCGCTGCTGCTGCCGCTGATCGCGGAGCAGGCGTTAAGCGTGACCATTGGTCTGGCAGACACCCTGATGGTATCCTCGGTGGGCGAAGCCGCCGTGTCCGGCGTGAGCCTTGTGGACAGCTTCAACACCCTGATGATCCAGATCATGAGCGCGCTGGCCACCGGCGGTGCGGTGGTCACCAGCCAGTACATCGGCCATCAGGAGCCAAAAAACGCCAAGGCGGCGGCTGCGCAGATTTTATTCGTGCTGTCCAGCTTCAGTGTGCTGGTGGCGGCAGTGGTCATCGGCGGGCGGTACGCCATCCTGCGGGGCATCTTCGGCTCCATTGATGCGGACGTGATGCACTACGCCGAGACCTACTTTCTGCTTTCGGCGCTGAGCTACCCCTTCATTGGCCTGTACAACGCCGGTGCGGCGCTGTTCCGGGCGCAGGGCAACAGCAAGATCAGTATGCTGTCCAGCCTGGTGATGAACGTGGTGAACATCGGCGGCAACGCGGTGCTGATCTACGGCTTCGGCATGGGGGTCATGGGCGCGGCGCTTGCCAGCCTTGTGTCCCGCGCCATTGCCTGCGCGGTGGTGTTGTATCTGCTGCAAAAGCCGGGCTGCGCCCTGCGGGTGGACAGCCTGCGGGCAATAGCACCGAACGGCGGGCTGATCCGGCGCATCCTGCGGGTGGGCATCCCTGCCGGCATCGAGAACGGGATGTTCCAGATCGGCAAGCTGTCGGTCTCCAGCCTGACCTCCACCCTTGGCACGGCTGCCATTGCCGCCAACGCCGTGGCCAATACCACCACCACCTTTTTGAACATCCCCGCCAACGCCGTGGGCATGGCTGCCCTGACCGTGGTGGGCCAGTGTCTGGGTGCGGGCGAAAAGGAGCAGGCGGTGTACTACTCCCGCCGCCTGATGCTGACCGCCTACTGCGGCGCGTGGGTGATGAACCTTTCGGCGTTCTTCTTCGCCAACCGGTTCGCGGTGTCCCTGTTCAACCTCTCGCCGGAGGCGCAGGCCATGGCGCTGGACATCATGGTGTGGTTCAACATCGTTTCCCTGTTCGTGTGGCCGTCCAGCTTTACCCTGCCCAACATCCTGCGCGCCGCCGGTGATGCCCGGTTTACCATGACCGTGAGCATCGTGTCCATGTGGACGTTCCGGGTGGGCTTCTGCTATCTGGCAGTGCTGTGCTTCGGCGGCGGGCTGCTGAGCATCTGGATGGGTATGTATCTGGACTGGGTGTTCCGCTCGCTGTGCTTCTATCTGCGCTTCCGCCGTGGCAGCTGGCTGGAGCAGAGTGTGATCTGATTTTTTCTTTTTGCAGGAAACCGCCGCTCTGATTCGTATTATCAACAGAAGATTGCTGGTATTTTTTACAGGTTTCACAAATTATTTTTTCAGCACTTGACAAAGTTTTCACCTTTCGTTCTTGCAATCTTCATCGTTCGGGTGTATAATTTCTCAATGCTATCGAGTTCTGCTCTTCTGCAAAAGGAGGCTATTCTATGAAACGCAGCTGGCTTGCGCGCCACCCGGTCGGGTTCATGGCGCTGTATTCTATATTTTATCTTTCCGTTTTTCACTATCTGGAGTCAAACGTCCCCCTGCGCAGCATTCTGGTGCACTGCCGTCTGGACGATCTGATCCCTTTCTGCAAATATGCGGTGATCCCCTACTTTGCATGGTTCGTATGGATCCCCTTCACCCTGTTCTATCTGCTGTGGAAAGCCCCGCGTGAGGACTTCTGGCGGCTGTGCCTGCCGCTGTTCTCCGGCATGACCATTGCACTGGCGTGCTACGCCGTGCTGCCCACAGCGCTGGACCTGCGCCCCTACTGGGTGCCGGGCAGCGACATCTTTGCGCAGACCGTGCGCTTTTTGTACCGCACCGACACCGCCACCAACGTCTGCCCTTCCATCCATGTGTTCAACTCGGTGACACTGCTGCTGGCGTACTACCGCAGCCATATCTTTGATGCACCGCGCCGCCGCTGGATGCGTCCCGCAGCCGCTGTGCTGTGCATTTCCATCGTCTGCTCCACCGTGCTGCTCAAGCAGCACAGCTGCATTGACGTAGCCTTGGGTGCGCTGCTGGCACTGGTGCTGGACAGTGCCTTTACCGCCGCCGAGCGCAGCCCCAGCTGCCCCAGGTGCGGAGAGCCTAAGGAAGAAAGAAAAAGCGACCCCTGTCAGCGCCTTTGGCGCTGGCAGGGGTCGTTTTTTCATTTCCTTTTTTCAGAACAGCCCCTCGGGCAGGCAGATATCCTGCTTGGGGACTTTTGCCCACGCAAAGTCCGGCACAAGGCTTTCCGGGGTGCGGGGCGCGGGCTCCGGCTGCAAGCCGTAGGCATACGCCAGCTTGCCGATGATCTCCGGGGCGGTGTACTTTGCCCGCAGGTTTTCAAGGCTCTGGTCGCCGTCCCGCTTGGACAGCCGCCGCCCGTCCGCTGCCAGCAGCAGCGGGCAGTGGGCAAAGCGGGGCGGCTGCAGACCCAGCAGACGGTACAGGTACAGCTGCCGCGCCGTGGAGGAAAGCAGGTCTGCTCCGCGCACCACCTCGGTGACGCCCATGCGGGCATCGTCCACCACCACCGCCAGCTGATAGGCAAACACGCCATCTGCCCGGCGCAGATAGAAATCGCCGCAGTCCCGCAGCAGGTTTTCCGTGTGGGTACCCATGCAGCCGTCCGTAAAGGTGATCTCCTCGTCCGGCACCATCAGGCGATAGGCAGGGGCTTTCTTTTTGCGCTTTTCCGCAATTTCCTCCGGCGTCAGCCCCCGGCAGGTGCCCGGGTAGATGACGTTGCCGTCCGAGGTATGGGGTGCGCTGGCGGCGTGCAGCTGGGAGCGGGAGCAAAAGCAGGGATACACCAGCCCCATCTGTTCCAGTTTGCGGTAGCTTTGGGTATAGATGTCCCCGCATTCGCTCTGGTAGTAGGGCGCGTGTGCGCCGCCGGTGCTGCCGCCCTCGTCCCATGTAAGCCCCAGCCACGCAAGATCCTGCTCCAGCAAGTCGGCGTAGACGCGGGGACAGCGCTCGGCGTCCAGATCCTCGATGCGCAGCACGATGCGCCCGCCCTGACTTTTTGCGCTGAGCCATGCCAGCAGGCTGCACGCCAGATTGCCCAGATGCAGCCGTCCGCTGGGGCTGGGCGCAAAGCGCCCGGTGACCGGGCGGTTTTGGGATACAGGGACTTGGTTTTGCATGGGTGTGCTTCCTTTCGCTTCCAATGGTTTTTTCTCATTATAAGCCCTTGCTGTGCAAAGGTCAATGCGCATAAAAAAGCCGCCGCAGGCGGCAATGCCTGCGGCGGCTGTAAGGTCGGCTGCTCAGTGCAGCTCCGGCCAGTAGCCCTTGTTGGCTTCGATCATATCGTCCAGAATGGCCTTTGCAACGCTCATGCTGGGCACAGTCTTGTTCAGGGTGAAGGCCTGCAGCACCTTCTCGTAGCTGCCTTCCACGCAGCCCTCTACCAGCAGCTTTTCGCTGTTGAGCTGCTGCATCATCAAGCCCTGCTGGAACAGCGGGATGTTGTCCCGGGCAATGACCTCCGGGCCGTTTTTGCCGATGTAGGCGGGCAGCTCCACCATTGCGTCATAGGGCATATTGGGGATCGCGCCGCGGTTCTCGGTGATGATGAGGAAGCGTGCCTTGGTGTCGTTCTTCAGCGCAGCGGAAAGATCTGCGATCCAGTCGCCGTGGCTGCCGGCATAGAAGGTGTTGGCGTCCACCTCGCCGGTCTTGAGGTAGTGGTCGATGCCGTCGAACAGGTTCTTTTCGCGGGTCTCCTCCACCTCGTTGGCGCGGGTGTGGTTCGGGTCCGAGTGCTCCACGAACTCCTTGGCCTGCAGATAGTAGTTCAGGTAGGTGTTGGGCAGGTACTCCGGGAAGTTTTCCATGATCTCGTACTCGCCCTTCCACACATAGTACCAGCTGCCCTTGGTGTGGCGGTTCTGGCTGCTGGAGGAGGTCAGCGCGCCCATGCCCTTGAGGTAGCTTTCCGGCAGAAGGATCTTGTTCTCCTTGATGTAGGCGCGCAGCTTGGGCATCAGGTCCTCGCCGTGGTACTGGATGGAGGTGAACCAGCCGAAGTGGTTCAGGCCAAAGTAATCGTAAACGATCTCCTTCTTGTTCTGGATGCCCATGGCAGCTGCCACCACATCAATGATGGCGATGGGCATATCGCAGATGTTGATGATCCGTGCCTTCGGGCGCAGCTTGCGGCAGGCTTCGGATACGATGGCGGCGGGGTTGGAGTAGTTCAGGATCCAGTAGTCCTTCTTGGCATACTTTTCCACGTCGTCGATCAGCTTGATCATGGGGAAGATGGTGCGCATTCCGTAGGCCATGCCGCCGCAGCCGCAGGTCTCCTGTCCCACGCAGCCGTGGCGCAGAGGGATCTTTTCGTCCTGCTCACGCATGGCGTAGCCGCCCACGCGCATCTGGGCAAACACAAAAGAGGTGTCCGTGTAAGCCTGCTGCACATCGGTGGTGACCACCAGCTTGATGTCGGTATTCAGCTCCTTGTGCAGGACCCAGTCCACCACAACGGCAACCTTGTCCTGCCGCTCCTTGTTGATGTCGAACAGACGGATCTCGTCCACTTCCAGTTCTTCCCGGCGCAGGGCGATGGATTTGACGATACCGGCGGTAAAAGTACTACCGCCGCCAGCAATGGTAATGACCATAGTTAAACGCTCCTTTTTTGTATTTTTCAGGTTAGCCCGGCGCAGTCCGCCGGGGCGCGGAAAAGCGGTTTACTGGTTTTCCAGCTGTGCTTCCACAGCACGCTTGATATCGGCTACCTGCAGACCGTAAACGATCTGGATATCGGTACCCTTTTTCACGATGCCGCTGTTCGGCAGCTTGTTGATGGCAGCTTCGTCCAGCTTTGCGGGGTCCTTGATGTTTACCCGCAGACGGGTGAAGCAGTTGTCCACCGACAGGATGTTCTCCTTGCCGCCCAGACCATCGATGACGCACTGTACCTCGGCGGCGTTCTTCACGCTTGCCTTCTTGGCGGGTGCATCGCTCCCCGCGGTCTCGGTGCTCACCTCTTCCCGGCCGGGGGTGTGCAGGTTGAAGGCCTTGATCAGCAGGGTGAACACCACAAAGTACACTGCGATCTGGCACAGCGCCAGCAGGTACAGGGTGGGATAGTTGGTCTTATCTGCACCGGCAGAAAGGTTCATCAGAATCGAGCCGAGGAGGTTGGTGGTAAAGCCGGTGACATGGAAGATGTGCAGCAGCACGATGAACAGGCCGGAGATGCAGGCGTGTGCCACCCACAGGATGGGGGCAGTGAAGCAGAACATGAAATCCAGCGGCTCGGTGATAGAGGCCAGAGAAGCGGTAAAGGCCAGCGGCACCAGAACGGCCGCGGTCTTTTTGCGGTTCTCCTTGCGGGCGCAGAAGATGAAGGCCGCCACGATGCCAAAGTAGCCGAAGGTCTTGGTGAAGCCGGTGTACATCCACACGATGCCGTCCGAGAAGGGCAGACCCATGCTGTACTCCATCATCATGACGATGTAGGAGCCGGTGTAGGTGGCATCGCCAACGGTCAGGCTGTTGCCCAGTGCAGAGAACTGGAAGGGGGTGCAGGCCGGTGGGGATGAGGAAGCGCTCCAAGAAACCGTACAGGAACAGGCCGAAGTTGCCGGAGGTGGCGATCAGGTCGGTCAGTGCGCTGATGACGTTCTGCACCGGCGGCCAGAAGAAGCAGGAACCAAAGCCGAACAGGATGGAAAAGACCACCATGCAGGTAAAGGACCAGCGGTTGCCGGAGTAGATCTGGGTGATGATGCCCTTGAACTGCTTTTCACAGGTGCGGTTGTACACCCAGCCGCAGACCAGACCCAGCAGGATGCCGCCGAACACGCCCATATCCACCGTCTGGATGCCGAACACGGTGGACTGACCGGTGCCGTACAGACCCACCATCGGGTCAGCCTCGGCCAGCATACCCAGCTGGGTCAGGGTGACATTGCCGGCGGTCAGGTACATAAAATAGCTCATCAGGCCGATGATGGCAGCCTGCTGCTTGTTCTTTTTGGCAAGCGCCGCTGCGATGCCCACGCAGAACATCAGGCTGAGGTTGTTGATGATGACCATGATGCAGTTGTAGATCAGCTGTCCCAGCAGCTTGATGGGGGTCCACTGCAGAACGGGGATCATCGCACTAAGGCTTGTGCTGGTAAGCAATGCGCCCAGCACAAGGATCAGGCCTGCTGCCGAGATATACGACAGCGGTGAGAGCATGGCTTTGGAGAACTTTTCCAAGCCATTCATGACTTTTTCTTTCATCGTGTAATACTCCTCACTTTTTGACTTGACTGTTTTGGGGGATGATTTCTATTCCGCAGGGCTTCCGGACGCCCTGTTGAAGCATTTTATCCTACGATCTTGGTCAGGTGGATGAGCAGATAGACCTGCTCCTGATGATCCAGCTCGTAATCAAATTCCTGCCGCAGATAGGCATTGATGCGCTGTAAGCACACCTCGTTGCGGCTGTCGCGCTGCAAAAGCACCGTGTACATGGACTCCAGCCCGGCGTCCTGCCAAGGAGTGTGCCGCAGGATGCGCGCCGCCAGAAACTTGAGGTGTACGGTCAGGCGGGTGGTCTCAAGGCTTTCTTCCTCAAAGGTGCAGTGATAGGTATCGCAGATGATCTCCTTGACCGCCTTGACGAACTTTACGGTATCGTAGGCCAGCGCACCGTCCGCCGCACCGGCTACCAGATGCAGGGCAATGTAGCCCGCTTCGTCCTCCGGCAGCTGTACGCCGCAGAACTGCCGGACAAGTTCCAGCGCCCTTTGCCCCACTGCGTACTCCTTCGGGTACAGCATCCGCGTCTCCGAAAGCATGAGGTTGGGCAGAAAGGTGCCCTTTTCCACACGTTCCAGCGCAAAACTGATGTGGTCCACCAGCGAGATGGTGCTTTTGCTGCTGAGCAGGATGCCCTGTTCCTCTGCTGCCAGCGAGATGCGCTCGGCGGCCTGCATCACCTGCGGGGTAACGTTATCCAGCATCTTGAGGAACTTGGTCTGCAGCTCGTTCTGCACATAGTACACCTTGGAAACGCGGCTTTTGTCGATCACGTCCCCCGGGCGGCGGCCAAACCCAAGCCCGTTGCCCACGAGAATGGCTTCCCTGCCGTCCGGCATGACCACCGACACCGCATTGTTATTGAATACCTTTACAGCCTGCATCGCCGCACTCCTCCGCTTCCATGCCGCAGCTTTTATAAAAAGAAAAGGGCACAAGAACCAAAGGGATGCCGTTGCCGCCTTCCCTCTGATGCTCATGCCTGATCGAACAGTTACACGCACTGATAAATTCACTTGTCTGCTTTTGATTATACGAGCCAGCACGGAGAATGTCAATGCGTTGAACTGCCCGAAATTCAAGCTGTATTTTTGTATATCCTGCACAGGTGCTGCTTGAAATTCGTCCTGCGCAGAACGATTGACAACGCCGTGCGCAGAACGTATACTTAGGGTGTAGATCCCGCTTTGCTCCGGCGGCTTGCCGGGGCACCAGTTACGGAGGTTTTTCTTATGACATCGAAATATATCCGCTCCCTTGCGCTGCTGCTGTGCGCCGCTTTACTGGGCTGTCTGCTGGCAGCCTGCGGCGGCTCTGCAAGCAGCCCCGCATCCAGCGCTGCGCCCGCCTCGGACAGCGCATCCGCTTCCGGCAGCAGTGAGCTGCCCTCCTCCACCACAGAAGCCAACACCGGAGAGCTGAACCCCGGCAATTTCGACGAGAACTCGGTGTTCTCCATCACCGGCACATCCAACGCCTTTGCGCCCTGTCTGGGCTGGGGGCCCGGCGTATCCGGCTGCTCCTTGAAATCGGTCATCGCGGCGGCATCGCTGCTGCACTGGGCCGAGGACGCGCGGATGTCCAGCCGCTCCCCGGAAGCCATTCAGGAAGCCTTTTACAGCTGGTACGATGGCCTGACCGACAACCAGCAGGAGGGCTTTGCCGAAGCATGGCCGCTGATCAAGGACGCCGCGCTGGACCTGCTCAGCGATAAGGACAGCATGACCGGCCGCATCGCGGACGCAGGGCTGGACGCTGACACCCTGCCCGGCTGTACCCTGAAAAACTGGCAGGCGCTGCAAAGCGTACTGGACGGCATCGTGCCGGAGACAAACGGCGAAGCTTAAACTCAACTTTAAAGCGCAAAGGGGCGCTGACCACACGGTCAGCGCCCCATTTTGTCTTTATACCTTTTTCAGCACATACTGGCGGGTGCCCATGCCCACCTTCTCGGCCTGTTCAAGGGTGGCCTTCCACTCGATGTTGGGGTTGGAGTCCTTGAAGTTGTCGTGGTAGCAGTTCCAGCCCGGCTTTGCAAGGTTTGCGCCCAGCTGGCTGTTGGGCAGCGGGGCGGCGTTCAGGCAGGCGTCCACGCAGGCCTGATCCAGCGCCACCGGGTCAAAGGACGCAAAGATGCCGATATCCGGCAGGATGGGTGCATCGTTCTCGCCGTGGCAGTCGCAGTTTGGGCTGATGTCCTGCACCAGAGAAATATGGAAGCAGGGACGGTCGTGGCAGACTGCGGCGGCGTACTCCGCCATCTTGCGGTCCAGCAGCTCGTTGGCGCAGTCGTTGGGAGAATAGATGGCGTCAAAGCTGCACGCGCCGATGCAGCGGCCGCAGCCCTTGCACTTGTCGTAATCAATGACCGCCTTGTTTTCGGCATTGTAAGTAATGGCGTCCGAGCCGCACTCCTTGGCGCAGCGGTGGCAGCCGCGGCACAGCCCCTCCTGCACGGCGGGCTTGCCGGCAGCGTGCTGCTCCATCTTGCCTGCGCGGGAGCCGCAGCCCATGCCGATATTCTTGAGCGCACCGCCGAAGCCGGTGGACTCGTGGCCCTTGAAGTGGGTCAGGCTGATGAACACGTCCGCATCCATGATGGCGCGGCCGATTTTGGCGGTCTTGCAGTATTCGCCGTTGGGCACCGGCACTTCCACCTCATCCGTGCCGCGCAGACCGTCACCGATGATCACCTGACAGCCGGTGGTCATGGGCCAGAAGCCGTTCAGCTGGGCGCAGCTCAGGTGCTCCAGCGCGTTCTTGCGGCTGCCCGGGTACAGGGTGTTGCAGTCGGTCAGGAAGGGCATACCGCCCTGCTCCTTGCACAGGTCGGCCACCACCTTGGCGTAGTTGGGGCGCAGATAGGCCAGGTTGCCCAGCTCGCCGAAATGCATCTTGATGGCGACGAACTTGCCCTCCATGTCGATGTTCTTGATGCCTGCCGCGATGCACAGGCGGCGCAGCTTATCGGTGAGGCTGGTACCTACGGGACAGCGGAAATCGGTATAGTAGACGGTCGATGCTTCCATCGGTTTTTCCTCCTGTTTTCTCTGACGATCTCAGGTGCGCAGCTCCTGTTTGCCGCGCTCATACTCTCTGAAAAAATATTATAGCACGCTGAACGGACAGGCGCAAGAAAAGCCCCTCGCCGGGGCGAGAGGCTCAGAAGATCTAAGTTCGATTTTACACCATTGCAGACACCACTGCCACGGCCAGCACCACAAGGCCGAGGGCGATGCGGTAGATGCCGAAGAAGGTGAAGTTGTGGCGCTTGACGTAATCCATCAGGAAGCGGATAGCCGCCAGGCTGACCACGAAGGCCACCACGCAGCCCACCGCCAGCACAGCCACCTCGGTGCCGGTGATGGCGACACCGGAGACGGCGAATTTGAGCACCTTGAGCAGGGATGCGCCCGCCATGACCGGGATGGCGAGGTAGAAGGTGAACTCTGCCACGCAGGCGCGGGAGAGGCCCAGCAGCAGGCCGCCCACGATGGTCGCGCCGGAACGGGAGGTGCCGGGGATGATGGCCAGCATCTGCCAGACGCCGATGATAAGGGCGTCACGGTAAGTGATCTGTTCCAGATGGGTGACGTGGGGCGCAGTGCGGCGGCTCTCCACCACGAGGAACAGCACACCGTAGAGGATGAGCATTGCGGCCACGGTGATGTAGTTATAGAAGTGAGCCTCCATCCAGTCGTCCAGCGGGCTGATGACCAGCACCGGCAGGGTGGCGGCGACCACCTTGAACCAGAGCTGCCAGACGCTGGGCTTGGAGATGACGCGGCCATGCCGCAGGCCGAAGGGCCACAGCTTGCCCCAGAACAGCACCACCACCGCAAGGATGGCACCCAGCTGGATGACCACGCGGAACATGGACATGAACTCTTCGCTGGCGCTGAACTTTACCACCTGTTCCAGCAAGATCATATGGCCTGTGGACGAGATGGGCAGCCACTCGGTGATGCCCTCCACGATGCCCATCAAAATCGCTTTGATGATCTCAAGAAACATATAAGCACTCCTCCTGCCGCACGCCGGGCGCACGGGCTTTTGTGATCCTTATCATCATACTGTTTCAGTATACCATATTCCGACTCTCTGCGCACCAGGAATTCAAAAATTTTATCTCCGGAATCCCCTACAGCTTTTCTATTTATCTGCGGGGGAAAATATGCTATACTGGGATGTAGATTTATCGGAGACGAAGTTCCATATATATTTTACAGCGAGGTATTTCATGAACATTCTTGTAATCGGCTGCGACCAGGTGGGTGCATCGCTGGTGCGGGACCTGGAGCGCATCGGCCACGACATCTCCATCATCGAAAAGGACTCCGAACAGCTCAAGCGTCTGGACGCCTTCGACGACTACACCTTCAGCGGAAACGCCCTTGTGGGCGACCCCACCGACCCCGACGTACTGCGTCAGGGCGGCATCGAGAACTGCGATGCCGTGGCCGCCGTCAGCGAGGACGACTCCCTCAACCTGATGGCCGCGCAGATCGCCAAGAGCCTCTTTCAGCGCGAAAAGGTCATCTGCCGCGTCTCCGACCCCCACCTGCAGGTGCTCTACCACAAGGCCTACGAACTGGACACCATCTGCCCCACCGTCCTCACCGAGCAGGCCGTGTTCCGTTCTCTCGCCAAATAACCGATACCATTCGTATAATGAGGTAGTATTATGAAAGTTTGTATTGCCGGCGGCGGGCGTGTGGGCCGGTATCTGGCCCAGAGCCTGCTGGCCAACCGCCACGAGATCGTCATCATCGAGCCGGTGGAGAGCCAGTGCCGGATGCTGGCCGATATGCTGGACATCCCGGTCATCTGCGGCGACTCCATCAGCGTGGACACTCTGCGCACCGCCGACGTCGCCAGCTGCGACGCCTTTGTGGCTGTGACCGGCTCTGACGAAGACAACCTTGTGGCCTGTCAGATCGCCAAGCGGGAGTTCGGCGTAGACCGCACCGTGGCCCGGGCCTCCAACCCCAAAAACCGCGAACTGCTCCACACCCTCGGCGTGGACACCGTGGTCTGCGGCACCGACAACCTGAGCCACATCCTCGAGCGGGAAATTGAGACGGATACCATCCGTCAGCTCCTCTCTCTGGGCGGCGGCACGGCCAGCCTGAATGAAATTTTGCTGCCCGAGAATTTCCTCTACGCGGGCAAGGCCATCATGGACATCCCCATCCCGGGCGACACCATCCTGATCAGCATCACCCGCGACACCGAGTTCATCATCCCCCACGGCAGCACGATCCTGCTGCCCTGGGACCACATCCTCTGCCTGACCCGTGACGACAGCCTGCACGAGCTGACCGAGGCCTGGGGCCTCAGCGATAAGTGACGGAGCAGGAGCTGCGGCGCACCGCCGTCATCATCCCGCCCACTGGCCGGGCCGTCCTCTGCGTCTGGGCGGCGGTGCCGGGGCTGTTCGCTGCGCCCTTCGTGTTCTGGCAGAGCGTCGCCGCCGGAGCGGGTTTCTGCCTGCTCTGGGGCTTTCTGGTCTACTGCCTCTGGGCGCGGGCCTGCAGCTTCGCCGCCGTGCTGGGGGAACGGACCGTAACAGTCTACTCCGGCGTTGCGCTGCCGGTGCGGCAGGTGCTTCCCCGCCGGGCCGTTACCAGCGTCCGGCTGCTCCGGACGCCCCTGCTGCGGCTGGGCGGCGTCTCGCTGCTCATCGTGGCGGCCCCGGGCGCGAAGCTCTTTCTGCCCGCCATCCCGGCCCAGCAGGCCGGGCTTCTGGCCCACATTCTGGCGGAGGATGCACCATGACCCGACAACGGCATTACCATCCCCTCGCCGCCCTCCGCTTCCTGCGCAAGGCGGTCGTCGTCTGCCTGCTGCCGCTGGCGAACGCCCTGCTGGAATTCAGCCTGAACGCTCTGCTCACAGCTCTGCGGCAGGACGCCGCGCTTCTGCTCTTCCTCTGCGGGGCCAGCTCCATCCTGCTGGAAGCCAGCAGCTGGGCGCTGGATGAGGCCGGTGTGCTCCGGCTGCGGTGGGCGTTCCTCTCCAAGCGGGAGCGCATCATCCGGGGCGAAACTCTGGCCGCGCTGACCATCGAACGGCCGCTCTTCTTTCGGCTGCTCGGGGCCAGCCGGGTGGTGCTCTACCCGGTGGGCCAGCCTGCCAAACGAGCCGTCTCCCTTTATTTGCACAAAGAAGACGCGCAGGAGCTTGCTGACCGCCTGATGCCGGTCCGGGACCCGGTCTGCCACCGCCCTGCCGGGGGTGAGCGGGCCGCGCTGGTGGTTTTGGGTGCCAACGGTCTGTCCACGCTGGCGCTGACCTATTTGGCCATCCGGCAGAGCCGCCCCTTTCCCCTCACCGCCGAGGCCGTGGCCCTCTCCCGGCTGAACGTCCTCGTCCGGTTCGCGGCCCACTGGCTGCCCGCCGGTGCGGCGTGGATGCTGGTGCTGACCGGGTCGCTCTTTGGCATCAGTCTGGCCCGCAGTTTTGTCCAGACCGTCCATTATACGGTCTGGCATACTGCCGACCAGCTGGGCAGCCGGGGCGGCTGGCTGTCCCTGTTCGAGTTCCGGGTGCGGAGCAGTGAGATAAGCTACGCGGACGTCCGCGTCTCCCCCATCGCCCGGCTCATGAAGCGCTGGCCGGTGTTCGTGGTGGCAGGCAGCTGCCGCCCGGAACTGCCGCTTTTCGTCTACCGCTCCGGGCAGGAAGAGCTGTTCCGGGAGCTGCTGCCCGAGTTCCGGATGCCGCCCGACACCCGGCACGACCTCACCCACCGCAGCGCCGTTTTCTTTGTGCCTGCCGGCATCCCGTTCGGGCTGTGCCTGCTGCTGGTGCTGGTCTCCTGCAGCGTCCTGCCTGCCCTCACGGGGACACTGCTCATCCCGACAGCGGTATTTGCCGTCTTTCTGGCGGGCGGTCTGATGGGCTGGCTGAACGAGGGCATCTGGCTCCGGGAGGGCCGGTTCACCCTGCGGCGGCAGAAGGGTGTTTATCTCCACTGCATCTGTGTGTTCCACCCGGATGTCTGCCTGCGCACCTTCCAATCGCCCTGGGCGGCACGTTACCAGCGCATGACGCTGACGCTGGCTCTGCCCGGGCAGGTGCGGCTCAAGGTGCGCAGCATCCCCGTGCGGGACGCTGCGCCCTGTCTCAACGCTTTGGAACAGAAAACATAAAACAAAAGGAAGTCTGATTCTCATGATAAAAACCATTCTCTTCGATTTGGACGGCACCTTACTGAACACCATCGACGACCTGGCCGACGCGGCCAACTGGGTCTGCACCCAGCACGGCTGGCCGACCTTTCCAGTAGAGACCTACAAGCACTTCGTGGGCAACGGCATCCCGAAGCTGGTAGAGCGCTTTTCCCCGGAAAACGCCCGGACGCCCGAACAGCTTGCCGCCACGCTGGCCGAGTTCTCGGCCCGGTATGATGCCCACAAGGAAGACAAAACGGCCCCCTATCCCGGCATCCTGGAACTGCTGGCCGCGCTGAAGGCCGAGGGCGTTCAGACCGCCGTTTTTTCCAACAAAGCGGACGCTTTTTGTGGAAAGATCATCGAGCACTACTTTGGCCCGGACAGCTTTTCGCTGGTGCGGGGCAGCCGCCCCGGTGTTCCCACCAAACCCGACCCGGCTGGCGTCTACTCCCTGATGGCTGACCTCGGCGCAGACCCGCAGAGCACCCTTTTCGTGGGCGACAGCGACGTAGACATCCTTACGGGACACAATGCCGGTCTGCCCGCTCTGGGCGTTCTCTGGGGCTTCCGGGGCGAAGCAGAGCTGACCGCCGCCGGTGCCGATGCTCTGGCCGCAAAGCCGGAAGATATTCTGACGTATCTTCACCAGCACTGAAAAACAAAAGCACGGCCCTGCCGGGACGCTGAAATGCATCCTGGCAGGGCCGTATTTTTTTGCAAAAGGAACTGATGGAAAAATACCGCGAGTGAGCGTCTGAGCCATTTCTCAAGCAAAGAAAAAACGATTCAAAAGCGCTATTTTACAATTTTCCGCTTTTCTGCTATACTCGAGCTATAGAACGACCCCCGGCAGAACACCGAGGGACATCGAAACAGGAGGTTGCAACTTATGGGCTTTTTAACTGGTAAAACCGCCATCATTACCGGCGCAGGGCGCGCTGTCCTGAAGGATGGAAGCTGCGGCTCCATCGGCTACGGCATCGCCACCGCATACGCCAAGGAGGGCGCGAACCTCGTCATCACAGGCCGCAATGTCAAGAAGCTGGAAGCAGCCAAGCAGGAGCTGGAAAGCCTCTACGGCATCAAGGTGCTGCCCGTGCAGGCCGATGTCTGCGCGGGCGGCGACAACGAGGCCACTGTGGCAAATGTGGTCAAGCAGGCTGTCGATACCTTCGGCGGCATTCAGGTGCTCATCAACAATGCACAGGCTTCGGCCTCCGGCGTGCCGCTGGCCGAGCACACCACCGAGCAGTTCGATTTGGCCATCTACTCCGGCCTCTACGCCGCTTTCTACTACATGAAAGCCTGCTACCCCTATCTGGCTGAGTCTCACGGCAGCGTCATCAACTTCGCTTCCGGCGCTGGCCTCTTCGGCAACTTCGGCCAGTCGGCCTATGCTGCCGCCAAGGAGGGCATCCGAGGTATGTCCCGCGTCGCCGCCACCGAGTGGGGCAAAGACGGCATCAACGTCAACGTGGTCTGCCCGCTGGCATGGACGGCCAAGCTCGAGCAGTTCAGGGACGCCTACCCCGACGCTTTCAAGGCCAACGTCAAGATGCCCCCCATGGGCCACTACGGCAACGCTGAGACGGAGATTGGCCGTGTCTGCGTCCAGCTGGCCATGCCGGATTTCAAGTATATGTCCGGCGAGACCCTGACGCTGGAAGGCGGCATGGGCCAGAGACCGTAAAACGACATCATCTGCTTCCTTGCATAACGAACCCCCGCCTACCGGATGGTGCAGGCGGGGGTGATTTTTGCTCTGATTCCCGTATGGGTCAAATAAAAAAACGCCTTTGTGCCGATGTGCCCAGACGACAGCAACCACGGTAGACATTCCTGAAGATTGGGACCCGAACACTAAAAAAGAGCCCACCGGGCTCTTTTTTGCCGTCTGCGGGCGGCCGTGTTCCTTCGATTCCTCGTTCGGGTTGCATAAAAAAGCTCCTCAATCCTAAGATTGAGGAGCTTTTTTATGACCCGTACGGGAATCGAACCCATGTTACAGCCGTGAAAGGGCCGTGTCTTAACCGCTTGACCAACGGGCCTTAGAAATACAGAGCTTCGCTAAAACCTCCGACTTTCATCATCCACTATTGCGGACGACCGTCCCCCTTATCTTAGCGAAACTCTGTAACGTGGTAGCGGTAACTGGATTTGAACCGGTGACACTTCGGGTATGAACCGAATGCTCTAGCCAACTGAGCTATACCGCCATATTTATTTGTTGCAATTGAACAGTGCTTTATTATTATATCCAACAACCCCCGTTTTGTCAACAACTTTTTCAAAAAAATCTTCAATTTTTTCATTCTTTCCGATTTTATACGTCTGTACGCAAAAAGTCCCCGCCATCCTGTATGAATGGCGGGGACTTTCAACATTTTATCGGAGAATGGTGGAAAGCGGGCTTACTTCTTGTGGACAGGCACCATGACCTCAAGGCCGCCCATGTAGGGCTGCAGGACCTTGGGGATGGTGACGCTGCCGTCGGCCTGCAGATGGTTCTCGAGGAATGCGATGAGCATACGCGGAGGAGCCACGCAGGTGTTGTTCAGAGTGTGGGCCAGATAGGTCTTACCATCCTTGCCCTTGACGCGGATGTGCAGACGGCGGGCCTGTGCATCGCCCAGGTTGGAGCAGGAGCAGACTTCGAAGTATTTCTGCTGGCGGGGGCTCCATGCCTCGATGTCGCAGCTCTTGACCTTCAGGTCAGCCAGGTCACCGGAGCAGCAGTTCAGCTGACGGACAGGGATCTCCATGCTGCGGAACAGCTCGACGGAGTTCTTCCAGAGCTTCTCGTACCAGTCGGCGCTCTCCTCGGGACGGCAGACGACGATCATCTCCTGCTTCTCGAACTGGTGGATGCGGTAGATGCCGCGCTCCTCGATGCCGTGTGCGCCCTTCTCCTTGCGGAAGCAGGGGCTGTAGGAAGTCAGGGTCAGGGGCAGAGCAGCCTCGTCCAGAGTCTGGTCGATGAAGCGGCCGATCATGGTGTGCTCGCTGGTGCCGATGAGGTAGAGGTCCTCGCCCTCGATCTTGTACATCATGGCGTCCATCTCAGGGAAGGACATGACGCCCTGCACCACGTTGCCGTGCATCATGAAGGGAGGGATGACATAGGTGAACCCCTTGTCGATCATGAAGTCGCGGGCATAGGCCAGAACGGCCTCGTGCAGGCGGGCGATGTTGCCCAGCAGGTAGTAGAAGCCATTGCCGGCCACGCGGCCTGCGGCGTCCATATCAATGCCGTCGAAGCTCTCCATGATCTCGGTGTGGTACGGGATGGGGAAATCAGGCACGACCGGCTCACCGAAGCGCTGAGCCTCGACGTTGTAGGTGTCGTCCGGGCCGATGGGTACGCTGGGGTCGATCATCTGGGGGATGGTGTACATGATCTCCTGAATGCGTTCAGCCAGCTTTGCCTCCTCGGCTTCCAGCTCTGCCATCTTGTCGGCATCAGCCTTGACAGCGGCGTTGTTGGCGTCGATCTGAGCCTGCAGCTCAGCCTTCTTGGCCTCGTCGCCGCACTTCTTCAGCTGGCCGAACAGAGGGCCGTTGGCCTTGCTCAGCTTGTTGCGGGCAGCCTTCAGGGTCTCGACTTCCTTCAGGCACTCGCGGTACTTGGCGTCCTTCTCGATGACTTCGTCAACGAGGGGGAGCTTTGCATCCTGAAACTTCTTCTTGATGTTTTCCTTGACCGCATCCGGGTTGTCGCGGACAAATTTGATGTCAAGCATGATAACTCTCCTTATACTCTATTGCTTGCACAGGGGCGTTCCCCGCTGTGCCGTTCAAAGGCGGTGTTCCCCGCCTTGGTACGCATTTCTGATAACTTTTCCGCTCAGGCTCCCCTTTTAAGAGAGCTGTTGAGCGACATCGAGACTGAGAGGTTTACTCCATATTATACTGCCCCAGCAGATTTGCAAAGGCTTTCAGCTGGTCGTCCGAATAGAAATGGACGGTCAGCTTGCCTTTGCCGTCGTGGTAGGCCACGCGGACTTCGCTGCCCAGCGCCTGCTTGAGGCTTTCTTCCACCTCCACCGGCAACGCACTCGGCAGCGGCGCGGCCACAGGCTCTTTTGCGGGCTTTGCCAGCTTTTTGCACAAAGCTTCGGCCTGACGGACGTTCAGCTGGTTGTCCGCTATCATCTGAGCCGCTTCCTCCTGCAGCTCCGGCGCAGGCAGGCCCAAAACGACCTTCGCGTGTCCGATCGTAATGAAGCCGCCTTTCAGCAGTTCCAGCACTGTTTCCGGCAGGCTCAGCAGCCGCAGGCTGTTGGCCAGTGCACTCCGGCTCTTGCCCAGCTTGCGGGCAGCCTGCTCCTGGGTCAAATCGCAGCGGGTCATCAGCTCACGGATGCCGGCCGCCTCTTCCACAGGGTCGAGGTCTTCGCGCTGCAGGTTCTCCACCAGCGCAAGCTCCATGGCCTGCTCATCGGTCACGTCCTTGACGATGACCGGCACCTCGGTGAGGCCCGCCATCCGGCTGGCCCGCCAGCGGCGCTCGCCTGCCACGATGAGATAGCCGCCGGACGGCTTCGGGCGCACCGCGATGGGCTGCAATAAACCGTGCTCGGCGATGCTGGCCGAAAGCTCTGCCAGCGTCTCGTCGTCGAAGGTCTTGCGGGGCTGGCCGGGGTCCGGCTCGACCTCCCGCAGGGGCAGCATCTCGATTCTGGTATCTGACTCAAAGCTGGGGGCGGCGTCCTCAAACAGACTTTCCAGCCCCCGGCCCAGTCCTCCTCTTCCTTTTGCCATTGGTCTCCTCTCTCCCTCAGCCGTCCATCTTCACATCGGCCAGCCCCATCGTCTCGACCGGTTCCGCTGCAGCTTTTCCGCGGCGGCGCTTGGGTGCAGCTTCGGCGGGGCGGTTGCTCTTCACGAACTCGATGGCAAAGTCCATATACGCCTCGCTGCCCTTGCCCTTCGGCTCATAGAAATTGATGGGCTGGCCATAGCTGGGAGCTTCCGAGATGCGGATGCTGCGAGGGATGGTGGTCTGATACACCTTGTTTCCAAAGTATTTCTTGACCTGCTCCACCACCTGCAACGTCAGGTTATAGCGGACGGAGAACATGGTGAACACCACGCCTTCGATGTCCAGATAGGGGTTGTACTTCTTGCGGACGGTCTTAAGCGTGCTGATAAGCTCCGACAGACCTTCCAGCGCATAATACTCGCACTGCACCGGGATGAGGATGCTGTCGCAGGCGCACAGGCCGTTCAGCGTCAGCAGGTCAAGGCTGGGCGGGCAGTCGATGAAGATAAAGTCGTAATCCTTCTGGATAGGGGCCAGCGCCTTGCGCAGGCGGCTCTCGCGGCCCGGCAGGTCGATCATCTCAAGGCTGGCGCCCGCGAGGCGGGTGTTGGAGCCGATGACGTCGGTGCGGAACTCCGTCTTGCGGACAGCCTGCCGCGCGTCGGCCTCGCCGATGAGAATTTCATATGTACCAATATCTACACTCCGCTTGGAAATACCATAACCGGTGGTGGTGTTGCCCTGTGGGTCGAGGTCTACGATGAGCACTTTTTTGCCCAGCGCCGCCACGCAGGACGAGAGGTTGACGGCTGTGGTGGTCTTGCCCACGCCGCCCTTCTGGTTTGCAACAGCAACGATTTTTGCCACGCTACTTGCTTCCTTCCGGGAAAAAGATTTGTTCCACATGGAACATTTCGAGGACGAAGCCCGCCGTTTTCCCCTCAGCAGGTCCCTTATACAGCTTAGTATAGCACATCAGCGCGGCTTTTTGAACTGATTCTTTATAATTTTATGGTAGGAAATGCAGATTCAGCATCTATTTTTTGCATTCTTTGAGGTTAGAAATTGATTTTTGCAGTAAAGCTGTAGCGTTGAGGCAGCTTGCTTTGCATTAGAGACAGTTCTTCTTTAAGCAGGTTCGCGCGCTGGTGGCGCGGGGGATGTTTTCTCTTTCGGTCAAATGGCTTTGCGCTCCGCGCGGGCCAGAGGCAGGGCTGG
>OKSR01000415.1_pt1 | contig 22001 bp, 19 predicted proteins | sample 1606491 | NCBI WGS metagenome assembly OKSR01 (sample SAMEA3879605, study PRJEB24766) | human gut metagenome | biome: human-associated habitat; feature: feces | place: USA | collected 1985/1987 | reverse complement strand
AGAAGTTCTTCAAGGAGAACTGCCTGGTCGATCAGGAGTTCGTCAAGGACGGCGATCTGTCTGTTGCTCAGTACACCGCTAAGGTCGCTAAGGATCTGGGCGGCGAGATCAAGATCGTCAAGTTCACCCGTTTCGTGAAGGGCGAGGGCCTGGAGAAGCGTGCTGATGACTTCGCTGCTGAAGTTGCAAGCATGGTGAAGTAATTCAGTCTGACTGAATGAATTTAAGAGCTGTGGTACCTGTAACAGGGTGTCACAGCTCTTTTTGTTTGTGTTTGAACGGGAAGTGTGTTATCATAGGAACAATTACAATGAAGAGAAAGCTGGAAGTGAAGAATCTCGACCAGCCGCTGTACCGAAAAAAGGAAGGCGGCATCTGACAGGAGATGTTACGATGAAAACACAGAAACTTGAGATCAGCGGTATTCCTGCTTTGCTGTACGGGGAAAAAAGCCGAAAAGTATATTTCTATGTCCATGGCAAAATGGGATGCAAAGAAGAAGCCCTGCCTTTTGCAGAGCTTGCCTGCCCAGCAGGGTATCAGGTTCTTGCTGTTGATTTGCCCGAACATGGAGAGCGCAAGGGCAGCTCCGAGAAGCTGCTGCCGTGGGTGGCGGTTCCAGAGTTGGAAGCGGTCTATTCCTATGCCGCAGAGCGTTGGAAGAATGTTTCGCTGCGGGCTACAAGTATCGGAGCCTGGTTTTCCATGTTGGCCCTACAGGCAAAGCCTTTGCGGAGCGCTCTTTTGCTCTCACCAGTGGTAGATATGGAAGATCTTATCACCAATATGATGCAGTGGGCAAATGTGAGTGAGGCTCAGTTGAAAGAAGCAGGGGAGATTTCCACGGATTTTGATGAGACGTTGTCGTGGCAGTATCTCTGCTGGGTGAGGGAGCATCCCTACCGCTGGAAAGTGCCCACGCAGGTGCTCTATGGCGCAAAGGATAACCTGACTTCCAGGGCAGTGCTTGAGCAGTTCAAACAACGGACAGGTGCGCATCTGACCATCATGGTAGAAGGAGAGCACTGGTTCCATACCGAGCTGCAACTGGCTGTTCTGCAGGAATGGGAGCGAGCACATATCTGAAAGAAGAGGAGAGAGGAATAGTGAAGATGCTGTGACCTGAAAAGGATAAAATAAAATCTCCCACTGACGGGGTTCGATGTCGTCAGTGGGAGATTTTTATCGTTTTACGGTCAAACCGTGAAAACCTCAGATTTTGGCCTCGCTGTTGTGCTCAGCCTTTTTGTAAGCAGAGAAGGAGTGGAACACAATGTTCAGACCCAGAACGATCAGCAGGACAGCCAGGATCAGCTGCAGGCCGTTGGCAATGAACACGGCACCCCAGGTGGTCTCGCCAGCAGGAATGCTGACAGAAGCGGCGGTGCTGATGGCCTTGACCATAGCAATCAGGCGCTGCACCAAAGCGGTGAAGGTGACGCACAGCATGATGATCAGCGGGGGGAACAGCATTTTGTTGCTGCGGCCGGTGACCTTCAGGAAAACGCACAGGGTAGCCAGAACCAGAGCGCTCAGCAGCTGGTTGGCAGAACCGAACAGCGGCCAGATGTTGGCGTAGCCGATCTTGGTCAGGATGAAGCCGAACACCAGAGTGATGAAGGTGGAGAAGTAGACGTTGCAGAACAGCTTGCGCCAGCCCTCAGCGTGCTCCATGTCGTCCACACTGAACAGCTCCTGGAAACTCATGCGGCCGATACGGGCCACAGCGTCCAGACTGGTCAGGGCCAGAGCGGAAACACACATCGTCATAAAGACAGTTGCTGCATAAGCGGGAACGCCGAACATCTCAAAGAAACCGGCAACACCGCGGCTGAAGATCTGGAACGGGGTACCGGCGGCAGGGGTGCCGTCGGCAGCTGCGGCAGCACCGGCCACGCACAGAGCCAGAACAGCCAACAGGCTTTCAAGGATCATGGCACCGTAGCCAACCTTCAGCATATCCTTCTCGTTCTCAACGGTCTTGGAAGAAGTACCGGAGGAAACAAGGCTGTGGAAGCCGGAAACTGCACCGCAGGCCACGGTGACGAACAGGATGGGGAACATGGTGCCCAGCTTTTCGTTGGTAAAGCCGGTGAATACAGGCAGGTTCATGGTGGGGTGTGCAACCAGCAGGCCAACCACAGCGCCCACGATCATGGCCACGAACATAAAGGTGGTCATGTGGTCACGGGGCTGCTTGAGCAGCCACATGGGCAGCACGGCAGCAAAAAAGATGTACACAAAGGTGATGTAGCTCCAAGCGGCCTTGCCCAGGATCAGGGGCAGGTTTGCGCCGATGACAAAGGACAGCACGATGAACACGATGCTGATAACGCTTTCCTTCCAGCCGGAGAAGTTGAACTTCTTCTGCAGCAGGCCAAAGACAACGGCGAACACCATGAACATGATGGAAACCATACCGGCAGCGCCGTTGGTCTTGGCAGCCTCGACCATTGCGCCGTCTGCGCCAAAGGCGTTGAAGGTGCCGGCGACCATGTCCGCAAAGGCAGCGATGACGATGCCGCAGAACAGCCAGCAGAACAGCAGGAACAGCTTGCGGCCGGTCTTGCCGATGTACTTTTCGATCAGCATACCCATGCTCTTGCCGTCGTTCTTAACGGAAGCATACAGGGCACCAAAGTCGGTGACAGCGCCGAAGAAGATACCGCCCAGCAGCACCCACAGCAGCACCGGCAGCCAGCCGAAGGCTGCGGCCTGAATGGCACCGGTAACAGGGCCTGCACCGGCAATGGAGCTGAACTGGTGAGCAAACACCGTCCAGCCGTTGGTGGGCACATAGTCCCGGCCATCCTCGTGGACGACTGCCGGGGTCTTGGCAGCGGGGTCGATGCCCCATTTGTTAGCCAGCCAGCGGCCGTAAAGCACATAAGCGCCAAACAGGCACACCGCTGCGATCAATACGATGACCAGCGTATTCATAGTTTTCTACCTCTTTCCTTTTTTCACTCCGCAACAGGTTCGGAACGTTAGGCTGCCGTCCGGCAAAGCATTGCCCCGGAGCGTAAAAAACCTTCGTCCTCAGCACATGACCGATGTCCCGGTCACACTCCGAAGACGAAGGCTTTTGCACCCGCCTGCCAGGGCAGGGGCATTACTCCGCGGTACCACTTCGCTTGCTGTGTAAAACAGCCACTCTCCCACGCATGGTACGCTGACCATGCTGCCCGATAACGTGGGCTGGACGGCACCGTGCTACTAAGGGGCACAAAACCCGGTTCACACAGGCTGCTCGCAGGCGAGGGTCCTCTGCTCCTGACTGCCGCTTTTTCACCCGAGAAGCGGCTCGCTGAAAGAGGGTGATGCAGAAGATCATGTCCTGTTCCTTGCATTTGCTGAATGATTGTGTCTTACTTTATTCCCGTTTTCATCAATTGTCAATATTTTCGTCACAAGTTCAGAGGATGCGCCAATTCAAGCCATTTTCTGGGAATAATTTTTAGATGATTTTCTTTCATGTGTGAAGAGAATAAAACTGAATAGCACATTAATTGAAAACCATTCACCCACAGGTCTTGACTTTCACACTTTGAAGTGCTAAAGTAATAGCGTGCAGAATATTCCGTGCGGCAGCACTGCCTGTTTTGCCCGCTGCCGCCGCTGTTATAATAAGGAGAAAAACAATGGCTGAGAAAAATTCCAGAAGAAACGAGACGACGGATGCGCTCTTTGATGCCATCCTCAGTCTGGAGAGCCGGGAAGAGTGCTACGCTTTTTTTGAGGATCTGTGCACTGTAAAGGAGATCTCGGATATGGCACAGCGCTTACAGGCTGCAAAGCTCCTGCTGGATGGTGCCACCTACGAGCAGATCGTCAAGGCGGTGGAGATCAGCACTGCCACCATCAGCCGCATCAACCGCTGCATCCAGTACGGCTCCGGCGGTTACCGCGACACCATCGAGAAGGTGCGCGCACAGGCGGAAAAGCAGTAACAGCCGCACCTGCCGCAGCATAGGATAGGGCACACGACCGGAAAGGAAGGTTTTGCCCTATGATGATCGATACACCCTGCGCCCGTTCTCAGTGCCCGGAAATGCCCAAGGTCAGCCTGGATCAGGCTGTTGTGGACCTGATGGAAAGCATTGCCCTGCAGGAAACGGCGCTCAGCCACATTCTGTGCGCCGAAAGCCGGAAGATGCAGAAGGCCATGGATCTGGATGGTCTGGATCTTTGCAAGCTGCTGGAGGTGAACGACTCCGCCACCAATATGGTGCACGCCGTCGCAAACCTTGAACTGGTGCTCAAGGATAAGCTGGAGTTCGTCTCCAACAACCTTTATGTCCCGGGGGACAGCAGCTGCCCATCACCTGCGCAGTAATGTTTTTTGGGGCGGGGCGCTCTCCGCTGCAATTTGACCCGTGAAAATGCAATGCCGGGCAGCCCGCAGGCTGCCCGGCATTGTTCTAATAAAATGTTTTTTCCTCTAAATAATGCCCAGAGCGCACGCGGAGGGCATTCTAAATCGTTCTATTGCAAGGGAGACTGCTGCGCAAAATACGGTGCAGCGGTCTCCCTTTTCAGGAAAAATCTGCATAAGAGACAGAAAAATCTTTTGTTGGAATTGCTGATGTATCAAATCTGTGCTATACTATTGGATGTATCACCATGAAAGCGAGGAATAAAACATTGCTGCATTATGATGCAATCCTATTTGATGTGGACGGGACGCTGATCGATTCGGCTCCCGGTATCATTCATACATTGCAAGAGGTTTTCTGTACCATGGGTGTGGATGTATCCGGCATAAACCTGCGCCGGTATCTGGGCCCGCCGCTGCGCAAAAGCTTCGGCGAGCACTTTACCGACCCGGCGCTGATCGAAAAAGCAACCGACCTTTACCGCACGAGCTACGCGGTGAAGGGCAGCCACGAGTGTGCCGTGTTCCCGGGCGTTCCGCAGATGCTGCAAACCTTGAAGGACGCGGGTTTTCTCCTGTGCACTGCCACCTCCAAGCCCACCAAGGTGGTCACGCCCATTCTGGAAGAGCAGGGGCTGGCACCGTATTTTGATTTTATCGGTGGTGCCTCCATGGACGAGAGCCGGGACACCAAGACCGAGGTCGTGCGTTATGTGCTCAGCCAGCCCGCCTTGCAGGGCAAGCGGGTGCTGATGGTGGGCGACCGCAACGATGATATGCGGGGCGCTGCCGACTGTGGTCTGGATGCTGCCGGTGTGCTGTACGGCTACGGCAGCCGGGAAGAGCTGGAAGCCTTCCATCCAGTGCTGCTGGCTGAAAGCTGCGCCGACCTTACCGACCGGCTGCTGGCAGCCCGGGTATGACAGGAAGTTTCATTCCTTCGGAAGGAGAATGGATAGAATATGAGAAGCAATAACCAGAAGGAGAATCAGGCGCTGACCCCGATGCAGAAGCAGGCGGTGCTGGTGTGCATCGTGTGCGCACTGGCGGCGCTGCTGACCATCGGCATCACCCTTACCATGCTCAAGCGGGGCAAGAACCCGACGGAGCAGCCGGGGGATTCTTCCATTATTACCCCCGCGCCCGCCCCGGAAGGGGAGGAGGATATCTCTGACCACTATCAGATCAACGAGACCTCCAGCGCGCTGCTCACCGGGACCGCCGATGCCGGCAATGCCTATCAGGAGCAGACCCTTTTTATCGGCGATTCCAACACGGTGCGTCTGTATGCCAATGGCCTGATCTCGCTGCAGCAGTTCTGTGCCAAGGAGGGCATTGGCACCGGTGCCGCCCTGAACGAAGGCATCGTCACCTTCAAGCGGGACGATAACCGCTACACCATCGCGCAGGCAGTGGCAAAAATGAAGCCCCGCCGTGTGGTCATCATGCTGGGCACCAACGATAACGGCATGAATACCGAGGATTTCATCAGCAACTACACCGCACTGGTGCAGGCCATTCAGGCCAGCTATCCCTATACCGATATCATCGTCAACACGGTGCCGCCGGTCCCGTCCAACCACTCTAATTACCCTAATATGGACCAGACCCGCATTGATGATTTCAATATGGCGCTGCTGACCATGTGCGAGCAGCTGGGCGTCAAGTTCCTCAACTCTGCCGAGGCGCTCAAGGACGCCAACGGCTACGGCAATGTCGATTACTACCAGAGCGGCGATATCCATCTCAAGCCCGCAGGTCTGAAGGTGCTGCTGAAGTATCTGCGCACCCACGCCTATGAGACCGAGGACCGCCGCCCGGATACCAATAACATCCCCACCCGTGCCGAGTATACCGCAAACCCCAGCTCTGCGGTGGAAGCACCCAGCAGCTCGGAGGAAGTCTCTTCCTCGGCCGTTGAGGAGAAAACGGAGTATCAGGCCGGTTACCGTGTAGATAAAACCGGCGGCGGCTCCCTGACCTGCGGCAACGAGAGCGGCAAGTCCCTTACCGTCAAGGTGACCAGCGCCACCCAGAGCGTTACCGTTACCGCTGTGCCGGAGGACGGCTATGTGTTCGTCAAGTGGAGCGATGGTGTGACCAAGCGCACCCGCACCGATACCAATTTTGACCAGAATGTGGATGTGACCGCTGTGTTTGCAGCCGCTTCCATCCAGATCAGCAGCAGCGGCAAGGCTATGCTGGGGGACTCCTACACCTTCAAAGCTGCCCTCAAGGGCAAGCATCTGGATGCTTCCAGCATCCGCTGGTATGTCAACGGCAGCGAGGTGACACAGGCTGCCGGCAAGACTTCCGTAAAGGGTGAGGTGGATCCCTCCATGCTGGGCAGCACCTTCCGGGTGTACGCCACTGCCAGCTATAACGACTGCACAGTGACCAGCAATAAGCTGGAGTTTACGGTCAGCGGTGCACCGTCCAGCTCGTCCACCAGCTCCAGCAGCTCTGATGCTTCCTCTAAGGAGGATAAGCCTGCTTCCTCCAAGGAAGAAACGTCTGCCTCCTCCAAGGAGGAAAAACCGGCTTCTTCTAAAGAAGAAAAACCCGCTTCTTCCTCCTCGAACGGCACCTCTGAAAGCACCGGCAGCTCCTCTAAGGCGGAAAAGCCGGCTTCGTCTCCTGCTTCCTCCAAGGAAGAAAAGCCCGTCTCTTCTTCACAGAGCAGCACCTCCTCCAAGGAAGAAACAACTGCTTCCTCTAAGCAGGAACACACAGCTTCCTCCAAGGAAGAACAACCGGCTTCTTCTAAAGAAGAAAAGCCTGCTTCCTCCAAAACGGAGACAAGCGCCAGCAAGGAAGCCGCCAACTGAGCGCACACTCCGCTCCCGCGCCGCATAGGCTGGCGTGAGAGGAAGGTGGAGCCCTATGTACTGGCAAGCGATGCGCACGCCCGCCCTGCCCGGGGAGAATGACGTGACCGACGGCAGCGTGGACTACTACGACACCGACTGGGAAAACGTGGATAACAGCGCACTGGAGGAAGAAATGCAGAAATGCGGTCTGACGCCCTGCGAAGGAAAGGCAATGTGCCCGGACAATACCCCGGCACAAACAGACCTGTCTGCGTATGAAATCGTTTCTGAATAACGAGAAGCCAGCTCTGCCGGGGGGTGGGGCTGGCTTCTCCCTGTTGATACACCAAAGTGGGAAATGCTGAAAAGAAAGTGAGATACTATGGCAAAATACTATTGCATCCTGTTCGATGCGGACAATACGCTGCTCAACTTTGACGCGGCCGAAAACAAGGCGCTGGCCGAAACGCTGGTAAACTACGGTATCGAGCCGGACGCCGAGACCGTGCAGACCTACCGCACCATCAACGAGGAACTGTGGCGGCAGCTGGAAAAAGGCCAGATCCGCCGCGAAAAGTTGTTCGGCGAGCGGTTCAGCCGCTTTTTAAAGGCCATCAATGCCGCCGGCGACGGCGTGGAGATGAACCGCTGCTATCTGGAGCAGCTGTCCACCCACCCGGACCTGATGAGCCCGGAGGTGCTGGACGTGCTGCGCGAGCTTTCCGAGGTGGCGACGCTGGCCATCGTCAGCAACGGTGCCCAGAAGGTGCAGACCCGCCGTCTGGCGGAAAGCGGTGTGATGAACTTTATGGAAGATGTGTTCATCTCTGAAAAAATGGGCTGCGAAAAGCCCAATGCCCGCATCTTTGATGCAGCCCTGCGCGCGCTGGGTGTGGAGAACCGGGAGCACGTTCTGATGGTGGGCGACAGCCTGTCCGGCGATATTCAGGGCGGCAGCAACGCCGGGCTGGATACCTGCTGGTACAACCCCAACCACGCCGAGAACCCCGGCAAGGTGATCCCTACCTACGAGATCGCCAGTCTGGAAGAGCTGTATCCGCTGGTGATGGAGCAGGAGGAGCTGGCCAACGTTGGCCTGAAGAACCGCCGCCATCAGTGCTGAAATATGAAAAAGAACGGATAACGGATCAAAACTATGCTGATACATTTGGAAAAACTGGGTAAGACCTTTGGCGAAAAGGTGGTGCTGCACGATGTGACCGCCAGTGTCGAGCGGGAGGACCGCATCGGCATCGTGGGACAAAACGGCGCAGGCAAGACTACTCTGCTCAAGATCCTTACCGGCGAATATCAGGACTACGAGGGTGAGTTCAGCGTGACCCACGGGGTAACGCTGGGCTATCTGGAGCAAAACGCAAAGCTGGATGCCACGCTGGATATCTACGGCGAGATGCGCGCCACCTTTGCCCCGGTGCTGGACGCCATGGCGCAGATGCAGATCTTAGAGCGCCGCATGGCTGCCCAGCCCGATAACGCCGACCTGCTGGCGCAGCACGATGCTTTGCAAAACATCGTAGATGCTGCCGACGGCTACAACATGGATGTGAACATCAAAAAGGTGCTGTCCGGCATGGGCTTTGCGCAGGATACATGGCAAAAGAACATTGCGGTGCTCTCCGGCGGCGAGCTGACGCGGCTGCGTCTGGCAAAGCTGCTGCTGGAAAAGCCGGATGTGCTCATTCTGGACGAGCCCACCAACCACTTGGACTTTGCCACCATGGAATGGCTGGAAAATTACCTCAAGGGCTACTCCGGTGCGGTGCTGGTGGTCAGCCACGACCGCTATTTCCTCGATAATGTCTGTACAAAGATCTGGGAGGTGTCCTTCCAGACCATGACCACCTACAAGGGCAACTTCTCGGCTTATCTGCCCCAGAAGGAAGCCGCCGATGCCCTGCGCCAGAAGCAGCACGATGCCGACGTAGCACTGGCTGAAAAACTGCAGGACTATGTGGACCGCAACCTTGTGCGCGCTTCCACCACCAAAATGGCGCAGAGCCGCCGCAAGCAGCTGGAAAAGCTGGAGATCACCGAGGCACCCAAGGACGAGACCAACCAGCTGAAATTCCGCTTTGAATATGACGTAGAGCCGTGGAACGAGCTGGTGCTGATGAAAAACCTCAGCATCAAGATCGGGGAGCGTACCCTGCTGGAACCCTTTACCTATACGGTCTGCCGCGGGCAGCGGCTCATTATTGCCGGCCCCAACGGTGCAGGCAAATCCACCCTGATGCAGGTGCTGGACGGCAAGCGCCGCCCCTCCGGCGGCATGGTGCGGCTGGGCACCGGGGCGCGTCCCAGCATTTTTGCCCAGCAGCAGAACCGTCTGGGACAGGGCAGGGTCATTGATGTCATCTGGAACAAGTACCCCCGCATGACCGAGCTGGAGGTGCGCAGCCACCTTGCAAAGCTGGGGTTCCGGGGCGATACGGTGTTCAAGCCCTGCGAAGCATTGTCCGGCGGCGAGCTGGCGCGTCTGCGCTTTGCAGAGATCGTGCTGGAACGGCCGAACCTGCTGTTTTTGGACGAGCCCACCAACCACTTGGACATCTACACCCGCGAAAACCTGACCGAAGCACTGATGGCGTACACCGGCACGTTGCTGCTGGTCACTCATGACCGTCACCTGATGAACAGTCTGGCCTGTCCCATCCTCTATCTTGAGGACGGCAAGGCGGTGCTTTACCCCAGCTACGATGCCCTGATGGGACGTGCCGCCCCGGTGCAGACTGCGCAGAAGGCTGCCGAGCCCGTCAAGACTGGCTACGGCAAGGAGCAGCGCCGCCGCCGCGCCGAGCTGCGCGCCAAGATCAAGGCCTGCGAGGACGAGATGGAAGCCTGCGGTGCACGCGAGGTGGAGCTGGACAACGAGATCAACTCCCCGGAGGTGTACAACGACCCCGACCTGCTGCGCCAGAAAAGCGATGAGCTGAGCGACCTGCGCTTCCATCAGGAGGAACTTTTTGCCGCATGGGAAGCCGCCATGGAAGAGCAGGAAACCTACGAGCAGACGCAGCAGCCCGAAGAATAAAGGAGCGTATCCTCTATGCCTAAAAATCACCGCAACTATCAAAAAACACGGCACATTGCCCTGTCCGGCCTGCTGTTTGCGCTGGCCATGGCGCTTTCCTTCATCGAGGGCACGCTGGTCATCCCGGGGCTTTTGCCGGGCATGAAGCTGGGCCTTGCCAACATCGTGGTCATGTACGCCCTGTTCTTCATGGGTCCCCGGCAGGCACTGGTGCTGGATGTGCTCAAGGCGCTGTTCGTCTTTCTGGTTTCCGGCTTTACGGCGGGCTTCCTCTCGCTGTGCGGCGGGCTTTTGTCCCTTGCGGTGATGTGGGTGCTGTACTATCTTCTGCCGGTGCGGCCTACATGGTTCATCCTGTCGGTCTGCGGCGCACTGGCGCATAACGTGGGGCAGCTGCTGGGCGCAGGGGTCATCATCTCCTCGTCTTTGTCGCTGTACTATGCACCGGTCATGCTGGTGCTGGGGCTTGTCATGGGCGCGCTCACCTCGGTCACCCTGCGGGCGCTGCTGCCCGCACTGGGCAAAATGGGCTTCAACACCCACGAAAACCGCCCCGAATGACCGACCATTCCGGCAGGGCAGTTGCATTTTGGCCGGAAATCTGTATAATAAGGAAACAACTGTATTTTTATCTAGGGTGTATCTGAAAAGTCGAAAATTTAGTCTATTTCTACAAACACAGCTGGATTTTGCGTTAAAGAGCCTTGAAATCCACAAAGGATTCCTGCGGCTATTTGCCTTAAATCCCGCTTGTGCTTGCGAAATATTCGTCATTTTCTTTGTTTTCAGATACACCTTAAAAGACCCCAAAGGATAGCGCTGCCGCAGTATAGGGATTCAAGCGGCAGTCGGGAGGTGTTTGTATATGTCTGAAAAAGTTACCATCAAGGTCGAGCGGAAGGAACTCCATCTGCCCACCATCGCACTGCGTGGGCTGGTGGTGTTCCCCAACAACCTTGTTCATTTTGAAGTCGGGCGGGAAAAGAGCATTGCCGCCGTGGAGTGGGCCATGGCCAATAACTCCAACGTATTTCTGGTAGCCCAGAAGGAGATGGAGACCAGCGAGCCCACCCAGCAGGATCTGTACACCTACGGCGTAGTAGCCGAGGTCAAGCAGGTGCTGCGCGTGTCGGACGAGCTGGTCAAGGTGCTGGTAGAGGGCAAGTACCGCGCCAAGCTGACCGAGCTGGATACCACCGGCGATTTTCTGCTGTCTGCCGTGCGCTCCGCTCCGGTGCGTGCCGCAAAACCCGAAGAAGCTGTGGAGACCGAAGCACTGCTCCGCGCCCTCAAGACTGGCTTTGACGAGTATCTGGGCATGAACCCGCGCCTTGCAAAGGACGTGGTGTTCACCATCGTTTCCAGCGATGACCCTATGTTCCTCGCCGAGTATATGCCGGCAAATCTCTTGTTCCGCTACGAGGACAAGCAGGCGGTTATGAACGAAAACACCCTCAACGGCCGTTTGCAGCGCCTTGTGGAGATGCTGCGCCGCGAATGTCAGGTGATGAAGATCGAAAAGGAGATCGCGGAAAAGGTCAACGAGTCCATGGACAAGAACCAGCGCGATTATTACCTGCACGAGCAGCTGCACATCATCAACGACGAGCTGGGCGAGGGGGACGATACCCACGCCGAAGCCGATGATTACCGCCGCAAGATCCGGGAGCTGCACCTTGCCGAGGACAGCGAGAAAAAGCTGCTCAAGGAGGTAGACCGCCTTTCCCGGATGCAGAGCAGCAATCAGGAAGCCACGGTCATCCGCACCTATCTGGACACCTGTCTGGACCTGCCGTGGAACACCATGACCGTGGATGATCTGGATATCCACCGCGCCCAGCAGATCTTGGACCGGGATCACTACGGCCTGAAAAAGGTCAAGGATCGCATTCTGGAAACGCTGGCTGTGCGCAAGCTGGCACCGGACGTGAAGGCGCAGATCATCTGCTTGGTTGGCCCTCCGGGTGTCGGCAAAACCAGCATCGCACGCTCCATCGCCGAAAGCCTTGGCCGCAAGTATGTGCGCATCAGTCTTGGCGGCGTGCGGGACGAAGCCGAGATCCGCGGCCACCGCCGCACCTACATCGGTGCCATGCCCGGCAAGATCATCAGCGCCATGATCACCGCCAAGTCCTCCAACCCTTTGATGCTGCTGGACGAGATCGACAAGCTGGCAGGGGACTTCCGGGGCGACCCGGCGGCAGCTCTGCTGGAAGCGCTGGACCCGGAGCAGAACAGCACCTTCAACGACCATTTCATTGATATCCCGTTTGACCTGAGCCATGTGCTCTTTATTACCACCGCCAACGACTTGGGCAGCATCCCCGGCCCGCTGCGCGACCGCATGGACGTCATTGAGCTGCCCAGCTATACCCGCGTGGAAAAATACAACATTGCCCGCAAACATTTGCTGCCCAAGCAGCTCAAGGCCTGCGGTCTGACCGGCAAGGTCACCATGAACCAGAGCGCACTCTACGGCATCATCGACGGGTACACTCGCGAGGCCGGTGTGCGTAATCTGGAGCGCACCATCACCAGTGTGCTGCGCAAGTGTGCCCGCAAGATCGCTGCCGGCGAGGTGGAGAGCGTAGCCGTGACTGCCGCCATGCTGGAGGAACTGCTGGGCCCCCGCATCGTCAAGCCGGACTTCCTCAACCGTACCAACGCTGTGGGCATCGCCAACGGTCTGGCATGGACGAGTGTAGGCGGCGAGACCCTGCCCATCGAGGTGCAGGTCGTGGACAACGGCACCGGCAAGATCACCGTTACCGGCTCTCTGGGCGATGTGATGAAGGAGAGCGCACAGCTGGCAGTTACTTGGGTGCGCGTCCATGCCGAGGAATACGGCATCGACCCCGAGCGGCTGAAAAAGTGCGACCTGCACATCCACGCCCCGGAGGGTGCTGTGCCCAAGGACGGCCCCAGTGCAGGCGTCACCTTGACCACGGCACTGGTGTCCTGTCTGTCCGGCGTGCCGGTGCGCGGCGATGTGGCCATGACCGGCGAGATCACTCTGCACGGCAACGTGCTGCCCATTGGCGGCCTGCGGGAGAAGAGCATGGCTGCTTACCGCGAGGGCATGAAGACCGTGCTCATCCCCAAGGACAACGAGCCTGATCTGTATGACGTGGACGAGGAGGTCAAGAAGAACCTGACCTTCCTGCCTATGCAGAATCTCTCGCAGGTGCTGGCTGCCGCCCTGCTCAAGCCGAAAGCTGCCAAGAGCACCGCAGGCCGTCCCCGCACCAAAAAGTCCAAGGCAGGGGAGAGCCGCATCCCCGCCGCGCCTGAGAAGAACCAGCCGGGCGCTGTCTGCTGAAATAATAGAAAGGAACACGCCATGATCTTCAATAAAGCTGATTTTATTGCCAGCTATGGCATTTCCAGCCAGCTGCCCGAAAGCGACCGCCCGGAGCTGAGCTTTTCGGGGCGCTCCAACGTGGGCAAATCCAGCCTGATCAACAAGCTGTGCAGCCGCAAAAATCTGGCGCGCGTGTCCAGTACGCCGGGCAAAACGGCTACCATCAACTTTTATTCTGTGGACGACTGCTATTTTGTGGATCTGCCGGGCTACGGCTACGCCAAGGTGAGCAACGCCGACCGCGAGCGCTGGGACGATCTGATCAACAGCTACTTCGAGGCGCCCCGCCACCACACCCTGCTGGTACAGCTGCTGGACTGCCGCCATGCTCCCAGCGCAGACGATCTGCAAATGCTGCGCTACCTGCACTACCACCGCATCCCTTATGTGGTGGCTCTGACCAAGGCGGATAAGCTGAAAAAGAGCCAGCTTGCCAAAACGCAGGAGGACTTTGAAAACATCTGCCGCCCCTATGGCTGTCAGAAGGTGGTGCTGACCAGCGGCGAAAACGGCTACGGCATCCCGGAACTGCAGGCAGTGCTCAACGCCGCAGTGGCTACGGAAAACGAGGAAGCGGAGTAACGCCATGGCTTACAACGAATTTGCCTATTTCTACGATGAATTCAACGGCGAAGCGGACTACGACGCCCTGTACAGCCAGATCCATGCAAAGCTGGAAGCCCACGGCATCCATGACGGCATTGTAGCCGACCTTGGCTGCGGCACCGGGGAACTGACCCTGATGCTGACGCAGGCAGGCTACGATATGATCGGCATCGATCAGTCGGAGGAGATGCTCTGCGTGGTGCGGGATAAGGCCGAGCAGCTGGGACTTTCCGGCCGTTTGTTGCTGCTCCGGCAGGACCTGCTCAAGCTGGATCTCTACGGCACCATCCGGGCAGCGGTATCTACCTTTGATACCTTCAACCACATCCCGGATCTGGATACCGCCATTGCCAACGCAGGCTTTTTTATGGAAAAGGGCGGCGTGTTCCTGTTTGATATGAACACCCCCTATAAGCACCAGAAGGTTCTGGGCGATAACGCGTTCACCTTTGAGGAAGAGGATGCCTCCTGCGTGTGGCGCAACCACTATAACGCCGCCGACCGCAGGGTGGAGATTACGGTGGACATTGATTATCACGAGACCGGCGAGCATTTCCACGAGGAATTCTGCGAGTATACCTATGATTTGGACACCATCCGTGCATCGCTGGAAAAGCACGGTTTTGTGCTGGAAAGTGTCTGCGATGGCGAAACCTTTGGCCCGCTGACCGAGGAAAGCCAGCGCTACTTCTTCTGCGCAACAAAACAGTATACACAACTGGAGGAATAACCTATGGCAAACCTGATCCGCGGCCTGTCCGAGAACGGCGGTGTCGTGTTCTGCGGTGTGGATTCCACCGATATCGTCCGTAAAGCCGAAAAGCTTCACACCACAAGCGCCACCTGCAGCGCGGCACTGGGCCGTCTGCTCACGGGCGCTACCCTGATGGGCTCCATGCTCAAGGACGACCGCGACCGTATCACCCTGCGTGTGGCGGGCGGTGGCCCTGCGGGCGTGCTTATTGCCTGCACCGACGGCACCGGCAACGTGAAGGGCTGCATTGACAACCCGCTGGTGGAGCTGCCCGCCAAAGCCAACGGCCACTTGGACGTGGGCACCGCCGTGGGCAAGGATGGCGTGCTGACCGTCATCCGCGATAACCGCCTGCAAAAGGAGCCCACAGTCGGGCAGGTGCCGCTGGTATCCGGCGAGATCGCCGAGGATCTGACCAGCTACTATGCCTACAGCGAGCAGGTGCCCACCGTGATGGCGCTGGGCGTTCTGGTGGACAAGGATCTGTCCATCCTCTGCGCCGGCGGCTTTATGGTGCAGCTGCTGCCCGGCGCTACCGATGCCGAGATCGACCAGCTGGAAAAGAACATCAACGCCATGCCCTCCGTCACCGAGCTGCTCCATGCGGGCAAGACCCCCGAGGACATGATGCAGATGGCACTGGCAGGCTTTGCCCCCAATGTGCTGGACGAGCGTACGGTGCAGTACCAGTGCGATTGCAGCGCCGAGCGTACCAAAGAGATGCTGCTCAGCCTTGGCCGTGCCGAGCTTGCGCGGATGCGGGACGAGGACCCCACCTGTGAGGTGGTGTGCCACTTCTGCCACAGTAAGTATCAGTACGACCTCAACGCTCTGCTTGCCGAGTATGATGCACAGGCCGCCGAAGCCGCCCAGTCCAAAGAATAACCACACCGAAGAAGCGATGATACGTACCCCCAATGCCGGATATCCGGTACTGGGGGTGTTTTTATGAAAAAATCAGTGTGCCGAAAACTGCCAGCAAGAAAAATGCGCAGAAACGCCAGCAGGTGTAAACAAAAAGCGGACTTTTATAGAACGTGCAGGTTGTTTTGCACAAAAGAACTGTCGCTTTTTTAGCAATTCAATGTATTTGCGGGGCAAACGGTAGAACTTTGCGGTGGGATATGTTATACTATACTGTAATTGCTAGCCCCGGAAAAAGGGGCTGCCAAAGGAGAAAGGACTTGTTATGAAGATCATTCTGGTGGGCGGCGGCAAGGTCGGCACGGCTCTGGCGCGCCAGCTTAGCGAGGAAGGCCACAACGTGACTGTGGTGGACACCAACAAGGCGCGCGTGGAGCACCTGACCGAAAGCTACGATGTGCTGGGCATCGTGGGCAATGGCTCGTCCATCACCACCCTGTCCGAAGCGGGCATTGAGGATGCGGACGTGTTCATTGCGGTCACCGGCTCGGACGAACTGAACCTGCTTTGCTGTATGTTTGCCAAAAAGGCGGGTCACTGCCACGGCATTGCCCGTGTGCGCAACCCGTCCTACAGCCATGAGCTGGACTTTATCAAAAAGCAGATCGGCATTTCCGCCATCATCAACCCGGAAATGGCAGCGGCAAAGGAGATCTCCCATCTGCTGCGGTTCCCCGGTGCCAGCAAGATCGATACCTTTGCGGATGGCCGTGTGCGGCTGATCAAGTTTGCGCTGCCCGATGCACTGGACGGCGTAGCCATTCGCGAGATCCCCACCCGGCTCAAGAGCGATATTCTGGTGTGCGCGGTGGAGCGTGACGGCGGGGTCATCATCCCCAACGGTAACTTTGTGCTACAAAAGGGTGATCAGGTCACTTTCCTTGCCACACAGGAAAAGGCGCACGCCTTTTTCCAGCAGCTGCATCTGCCGGTGCAGCCGGTGCGCAACGCCCTCATCGTGGGCGGCGGTGCCATTGCCTACTATCTCAGTCAGGAACTGCTGGAAAACCATGTGCGGGTGCGCATCGTGGAGCGGGACGCCGCCCGCTGCGTAGAGCTGGCCGAGCAGCTGCCCGGCGCACAGATCCTGAACGAGGACGGCTCCAACCGCGAGTTTTTGCTTTCCGAGGGTCTGGAATCCACCGAGGCTTTTGTGGCGCTGACCAACATTGACGAGGAGAACGTGCTGCTGACCCTGTTTGCAAAAAAGCACTCCAACGGCAAGCTGGTGACCAAAGTCAACCGTCTGGAATTTGACGATATTTTGGCCGGGCTGGATCTGGGCAGCGTGGTCTACCCCAAGTACATGACCTGCGACTACATCGTGCAGTATGTCCGCGCCCTGCAGAACGAGGCAGGCAACAACATCAAGACCCTGTACCGCATTCTGGATGACCGCGTGGAGGCGCTGGAATTTACGGTGCACGAGGAAAGCGCCGCCACCGGTGTGCCCCTGAGCCAGCTGCACCTGAAAAAGAACCTGCTGCTGTGCTGCATTACCCGCGGCAGCAAGATCCTGATCCCCCGCGGCGGCGACCAGATCCAGGTGGGCGACAACGTCATCGTGGTCACGCTGGAGCATGGCCTGCACGATCTGCGCGATATCGTGGAGCACTGACGGAGGCAGACTATGAATTATGCGATCGTTTTCCGTCTGCTGGGCTATGTGCTGATGATCGAGGGCGCATTGCTGCTGCTGCCCGCCGCCGCCAGCCTTGTGTATGGCGAGTGGATGGTTCTGGGCGTGTTTCTGCTTACAGCTGCGGTCAGCGCCGGCATCGGCTACGCCCTGCACACCATCAAACCCCGCAGCAAAGTGTTCTATATGCGCGAAGGCTTTGCAGCTACCTCGCTGTGCTGGGTATTCATCTCGGTAATGGGCGCGGTGCCCTTTGTGCTCACCGGCTGCATCCCGAACCCCGTGGATGCCCTGTTTGAGACGGTCTCCGGCTTTACCACCACCGGTGCCAGCATTCTGCCCGCCGTAGAGGGGCTGCCCAACGGTATTCTGTTCTGGCGCAGTTTCACCCACTGGATCGGCGGCATGGGTGTTCTGGTGTTCCTGCTCTCGCTGCTGCCGCTGACCGGCGGCTCCCACGTCAACCTGATGAAGGCGGAAAGCCCCGGCCCGCAGGTGGACAAGCTGGTGCCGAAGGTGCAGTCTACGGCCAAGATCCTGTACGGCATCTATTTCGCGCTCACGGTGGTGGAGTTCTGCTTCCTGCTGGCGGGCGGAATGAATGTGTTCGACTCTCTGCTCACGGCCTTTGGCACGGCGGGTACTGGCGGCTTCGGTTTCAAAAACGACAGCTTTGCCAGCTTCTCGCCCTACATCCAGTGGGTCGTGACCATCTTTATGATCCTCTTCGGCGTCAACTTCAACGCGTATTTCCTGCTGCTGCTGCGCCGGTTCCGCCGCGCAGCGTCCAGCGAGGAAGTCCGCGCCTATTTTGCCATCATTCTGGCGGCGGTGGCCGTCATCACGGTGAACATCCGCAGCCTCTACGGCACCTTCGGCGAGGCGCTGCGCCATGCGGCCTTCCAGGTCGGCTCCATCATTACCACCACCGGCTTTTCCAGCTGTGATTTCGACCTCTGGCCCACGCTGGCAAAAGAGGTGCTGGTGTTGCTGATGTTCGTGGGTGCCTGCGCGGGCAGCACCGGCGGCGGCATCAAAGTCAGCCGCTTCCTCCTGATGGGAAAGACGCTGGGCAAGGAGCTGAAGCAGGCCCTCCACCCGCAGGTGGTGGCCCCTGTCCGGATGGACGGCAAGCTGGTCAATCATGAGACCATCCGCACCACCAACGTCTTTCTGGCGGCCTACATCTTCATCTTTGCGGCGAGTTTCATGCTTGTCAGTCTGGACGGCTTTGACATGGTGACGAACTTCACCTCCATCGCCGCCACCCTGAACAACATCGGCCCCGGCCTCAATCAGGTGGGCCCCATGATGAACTTCGGGGCCTACTCCAACTTCGCAAAGTTGGTGCTCATCTTCGATATGCTGGCCGGTCGTCTGGAAATTTTCCCGATGCTGGTGCTCTTCCTGCCCGATGCGTGGAGAAGATTCTAAAAGTTTTATAACGCAAAAAATCCCCCGGTCCAGCCGGGGGATTTTTGTCTGTATCAGAACGTCAGCTCGACCTTTTCCTGCGCACGGTATTGCAGAGCCTCGAGCAGCGAATCCTCGTCGAGGAGGCGCTTGCCGGAGAGGTCGGCAATGGTGCGGGCCACCCGGAGGATGCGGTCGTGGGCGCGGGCCGAAAGGCCCAGCGTCTCGTAGGAGGCCCGCAGGAGCTGCTCGGCAGCGGGGGTCATCCGGCAGATGCGCCGCACCTGCCCGGCGGTGAGCTGGGCGTTGCAGCGCACATCCTCGTAGCCGGGAGCAGCGTACCGCTGGGCCTGGATGGCCCGGGCAGCAAGGACCTGTTTCCGCAGCTCGGCGCTGCTCTCGGAGGGTGCGGCGGCGTGCAGCTCGTCAAAGGCGATGGGGTCCATCTCCACGCACAGGTCGATGCGGTCCAAAAGCGGGCCGGACACCCGGCTGCGGTACTGCCGCACCGCGCTGGGCGAGCAGGTGCAGGCGCGGGTGGGGTGGCCGTAATAGCCGCATTTGCAGGGGTTCATGGCGGCTACCAGCTGGAAGTGGCTGGGGTAGGTGGCGCTTCCGGCGGCGCGGCTCACGGTGATCTGCCCATCCTCCAGCGGCTGGCGCAGCACCTCCAAGCTCTCGCGGGAAAACTCCGGCAGTTCGTCCAAAAACAGCACCCCGCAGTTGGCAAGACTGCACTCGCCCGGGCGGAACTGCGCCCCGCCGCCGGCAAGGGCGGCAGCGCTTGCCGAGTGGTGCGGGCTGCGGAAGGGGCGGGCAGAGATCAGTCCGCGCCCCTGCGGCAGCTGCCCGGCGATGGAGTAGATCTTGGTCGTTTCCACTGCTTCCTCCCGGGTCAGGGGCGGCAGGATGCCCGGCAGGCGTTTTGCCAGCATGGATTTGCCGGTGCCGGGTGCGCCCGTCAAAAGCACGTTGTGCCCGCCTGCGGCTGCAATGACCATGGCGCGCCGCGCCAGCGACTGTCCCATCACGTCCGCAAAATCCGGCACCTGCTGCCATGCGTCCTCCGGGTCAAAGGGGATGGCGGCGGCAGGGGAGAGGGGACGGGTGCCCTTCAGCGCTTCCACCACCTCCCGGGCGGTGTGGGCAGGGTAGACGGTCATGGTGTCGGCGCAGGCTTCGGCTGCTTCGGCGGCGTTCTCTGCCGGGACGTACAGCGCCCGGATGCCGTACTCGGCAGCGGCAAGCGCCATGGGTAGCACGCCGGACACCGGACGCAGACTGCCGTCCAGCGCAAGCTCGCCCAGAAAGGCGGCGTCGGCAGGCACTTCTTCCAGCTGTCCGCTGGCGGTCAGCAGCGCCAAAAGCAGCGGCAGGTCGTACACCGGGCCGGTCTTGCGCACATCGGCAGGAGCAAGGTTGATGGTGATGCGCCGGTCGGGGAAGCGGAAGCCAAGGTTTTTGATGGCAGCGCGCACCCGGTCGGCACTTTCCCGCACGGCAGAGTCCGGCAGACCTACGATGGAAAACGCGGGCAGCCCGCCGGAAACATCGGCTTCCACCGCAACGGCAAAGCCGCGCAGTCCGTTCAGGCCAAAGCTGTTGGTCACAGAATACATGGTGTCCCTCCCTGCATGGCGCATGGTTTGTCAAAAATGCCAAAAGTGGAAAATAATGGATATATCTACTATACTTCGACAGTTTTTTCTGTTTGAAATCATTATAGTAAAGCACAGGAAAGTTGTCAATGCAGCAGAAAGGAGAACGAGAGATCATGACAAATGGGGAATGCTGCCGTTATATCCGTACCTATTCAGAGCTGGAGGGGCTGCAGCACGCCTGCACGCTGGTGTACTGTGCCGCTTCCACCCCACAGGGGGTGCTGGCACAGCTGCGCCGGGAGCAGGGCGGCAGGGTGCGCAGCAGCACGGTACTTGCTCCGGCAGACAGCTTTGGCCGGATAATGCGGCTGCTGCGCTACCTGTGCGAAAACGGCGTGGGGCCGGAGCAGTGGCTGGAGGTGCTGGAGGATGTGCATCAGCCCTACCAGCTGCTGGATACATCAAAAAACGCAATGAACATAGCGGAAGAACCGGTTTTTTGTGGTATTTGTCGGTTTTAAGGGCACAAACTTCGGCCATTTTACGCAATTGACATAAGCGGAGCAAGAGTTTATAGTATAAGTAGGTTTATACAAACCATTTCGATCCGGGGAAAAAGATTTTAAACAAAGGTAAGGTGTACAAGATGTATCTGGATGAATATAAGCGCTGGCTGGCAGCGGATCTGGAGGATGCAGACCTGAAGCCGGAACTGGCAAAGGTCGAAGGCAATGACGATGAGATCAAGGATCGCTTTGCTGTGGCGCTGAAGTTTGGCACCGCAGGTCTGCGCGGCGTGCTGGGTGCCGGCACCAACCGCATGAACATCTACGTTGTCCGTCAGGCAACGCAGGGTCTGGCAAACTGGGTGTTGACCCAGGGCGGTACCCAGACCGTGGCGATCAGCTACGACAGCCGCCTGAAGAGCGATGTCTTTGCCAAAACCGCCGCTGGCGTTCTGGCAGCCAACGGTATCAAGGTGCGCATCTATGATGCCCTGATGCCCGTGCCTGCCCTGAGCTTTGCTACCCGTTACTACAACTGCAACGCCGGTATCATGGTCACCGCTTCCCACAACCCTGCCAAGTACAACGGCTACAAGGCCTACGGTCCGGACGGCTGCCAGATGACCGATGACGCTGCCGCCATCGTCTATGACGAAATCCAGAAGACCGATGTGCTCACCGGTGCAAAGTACATCTCCTTTGCCGAGGGCGTGGAGAACGGCATGATCCGCTTTGTGGGCGACGACTGCAAAAAGGCGCTGTACGATGCCATCGAAGCACGTCAGGTGCGCCCGGGTCTGTGCAAGACTGCCGGCCTGAAGCTGGTGTACAGCCCGCTGAACGGCTCCGGCCTTGTGCCCGTGACCCATGTGCTCAACGATATGGGCATCACCGATATCACCATTGTGCCCGAGCAGGAGTACCCCAACGGCTACTTTACCACCTGCTCCTACCCCAACC
>OKSR01000352.1_pt1 | contig 24948 bp, 19 predicted proteins | sample 1606491 | NCBI WGS metagenome assembly OKSR01 (sample SAMEA3879605, study PRJEB24766) | human gut metagenome | biome: human-associated habitat; feature: feces | place: USA | collected 1985/1987 | reverse complement strand
TCATAAAAAAGGTTGCCTTCACTTTGTGTTTTTTCAGCGTGGCAAGAAGTGATGCAGTATCGTCGTTTCCCCAAGCCGCATCAAAGCTGATTGAAATCTGCGGTTTTTCTTTTTCTACACAGTAGATGGGAAGTTCTTTTTCATGAAGCAGAGATTCATTGAAAACGGCACGGTTTTCCGGATAAACAAAAAAACTTGTTGCGAGCAAAGCAAAGGATGTCAGGACGATGGCACCGATTTTTGTAAAAAGAATCAGTTTTTCCCGTTCTTGTTCGATGTTCATAGATTACCCCGCTATGGTTTTGCTATAGTTTATGGAGAGAAAATGCTTATTATGACAGGAAATCTTTTTTCTTTGCAAGTGTGTATGAATATGGTAAGATTACTACATAAGAAAATTTATGAATGAATCATTTACAAATGGAGGGATATCATGAAAAGAAGAAATTTATTGGCAGCAGTGCTTAGCTTTTCGCTGGTAATAGGGATGAGTGCACCGGTGGATTTGGCGCAGGAGAGTAAGAAAACACAGACAGCAGTATCCATTGAGGATTCGGTCGGCGAGACGTCTAAGTATGGCTATCTTCCAATTCATCGGAAACTATTAAATTCGGATGATTTGTCATCCGGCAGAAAGAAAAAGGCAGCAAAGACAACGATTCCGTCATCGTTTGATGCCAGAGAGGAAGGGCTGTTGACGGATATCAAAGATCAAGGAGAAACGGGTATGTGCTGGACCATGTCTGTGATGGGAGCGTCTGAGGCAGATATTATACAAGATGGATCTGAAGAATCTCCGGATTTGTCAGAATATCATCTGGCATATTCGACATACAACAAAGTCGACGATCCGCTTGGTTTGACGGTAGGGGATATTTGCAGGCCAAGAGAGAAGAATAATGATTTGTATGGCTGGGGCGGAAATTCCGTTTTAGCAACTGCTACATTAGCCAGATGGCAGGGAGTTGTAGATGAATCAGTTGCTTCTTTTGAAGATTTACAGAACAAAATTAATCGTAACGTAACGGCTGACTTGCCGGATGATGTGATGTATGATAAGGATTCCTATCATTTACAGAATGTAGAATACATTTATATGACGAAAGCGAACCGCAACCAAATCAAACAGAAATTGATGGAGTATGGGGCTGCTGAGTGCTCTATGTATGCGCCGGAAACATCGAGTGACAAGCAGATGTATGGAAATACCGGGAAAAGCAATTTTACGGCATATTATTGTGATGATACAAGCAAGACGACCAATCACAGTGTATTGATTGTAGGATGGGATGATAATTATTCGGCAAGTAATTTTAATTCCAAATGCCGTCCTTCTTCAGACGGTGCATGGCTAATTCGCAACAGCTGGGGTGATTGTAACAGTATGGGCGGATATTTCTGGATTTCTTATGAGGATGCCATGCTGCAGGCAGAGGAGAATGAAGAGGCAGAAGTGGCATTCTTTGATGTAGAAAAAGCGGATAATTACGACAATAACTATCAATATGATGGTGGAATTCCATTCGCTTTTTCGAAAAGCTTTTTGCGTGGTGCCAATGTATTTGAAGCGAAAGCTGATGAGAAAATGCAGGCAGTTTCTTTCTATACACAGGAAGCAAATGTAAATTATGAAGTATCAATTTATGAGAGTCCGGATTCGGATAATCCGATGTCCGGTAAATTAGTGTCTTCATTGTCCGGTACGATTGCAGAGCGAGGATATCATACCATTGATTTTGTAAAAGAAGATAAAGATGAAGTATTTATGACAAAAGGAAAGCGTTATGCAGTTGTTGTAAAATTGGAAGAAGGTGGGGATACTTCTTATCAGACTTATGAATGTACTCATAACGATTCTGCACTTACAGAAGCAGTTAGCGCAAATAAGGGCGAAAGTTATGTTCAGTATTCGGATGGTGAGTGGGAAGATTTTTCCGAACTCGAGTGGTCTAGCAAAGAAAAAAATAATGCAAATCTTTGCATTAAGATGTTTTCTGATACTTGGGATTCTACGAAAGCAACACCGACGCCGACGATGACGGCAACACCAACGGCAGCACCAACGGCAGCACCAACGGTAGCACCAACGGCAACACCAACGACAGCACCAACGGCAACACCAACGGCAACACCAACGGCTGCGCCTGTGACTACGCCGACGCAAAAGGCACAATCAACACCGGCAGCCAATAATCCGACAACCCCGGTAGTTACGGATAATCCTATAACACCTGATAATAGCAGTGCCCGGACAGTGATTGTGAAAAAACTAAAGTTTAAATATTCGTCGAAAAAGGTGAAAGCCGGTAAAAAAGTAAAGTTAAGTAAGTGGCTGAAAGTGACGAAAAACCGCGCAGGAGATGCAAAGATTACCTATAGATTTACAAAGAGTAAATATAATAAATATGCTACCCTGTCAAAAAAAGGTGTCTTTAAGGCAAAGAAGGCCGGAAAGAAAAAGACGGTTTATGTAAAGGCAGCAGCGGGTGACGGCAGTAAAAAGACGGCGAAAATAAAAATAAAAATTAAATGATAATAGGGGTTGACTTTTTATGTTATCCTGCATATAATGAACATATGAATAATTGTTCATATGTAAATTTACAGAAACGGAGAGTGATAAAATGCCAAGTGAAGATGAACTGTATGACTTGGCGGAATTGTTTAAGGTGTTTGGCGATTCGACCAGAATCCGGATTTTGTTTGTTTTATTTGAGAAGGATGTCTGTGTTTGTGATTTAGCGGAAACCTTGAATATGACGCAGTCAGCAATTTCGCATCAGCTAAAGATTCTAAAACAGAATAAGTTAGTAAAAGGCCGCCGCGAGGGCAAATCGGTGTTTTATTCACTGGCCGATGACCATGTGCGAACGATTATCGAGCAGGGAATCGACCATATTGCGGAATAACATAATTGAATTGGAGGAAATGAATCATGAAAAAGAAATTTAAATTACAGGACTTGGATTGTGCAAACTGTGCAGCAAAAATGGAAGAATCAATTAAGAAAATTGATGGTGTAAACGATGCAGTAGTCAGCTTTATGACACAGAAGATGACAGTAGATGCCGATGATGAGCGTTTTGATGAAATTATGGATGAGGTTGTCCGTGTTTGTGCAAAAGTTGAGCCGGATTGCCAGATTCTTTTGTAGGAGATGAGTGTATGACAAAAAAACAGAAAAAAATGAGACTTCGGATTATCATTTCCCTTGTCCTATTTGTTATCCTGTTTGTTTGTGAGCATATGGGAGTATTAGAGCCACTGCCGTGGTGGGCACAGCTTTTGATATTTGCCGTTCCGTACCTGATTGTCGGATATGACATTATTTTTAAGGCTGCGAGAAATATTTCCCATGGACAGATTTTTGATGAAAACTTTCTGATGATGATTGCCACCTTTGGTGCATTTGGCGTTGGTGAGTATTTAGAGGCTGTTGCTGTAATGCTGTTTTACCAGGTCGGTGAATTGTTCCAGGGTTATGCGGTTGGAAAATCCAGACAATCCATTACGGAAATGATGGACATCTGTCCGGAATATGCGAATGTAGAGGAAGATGGGAAATTAGTGACAGTAGACCCGGATGATGTAGAAGTCGGTACGATTATTGTTGTAAAGCCGGGAGAGAGAATTCCTCTCGATGGTGTTGTTATAGAGGGCGAATCGTTAATTGATACGGCGGCACTTACGGGTGAGTCGGTACCGAGAAGAGCGTCAGAGGGCGACGAGATTATCAGTGGCTGCGTCAATGGCAGCGGAACGCTGAAAATCCGTACCACAAAGGAATTTGATGATTCGACGGTTGCCAAAATTTTGGAACTGGTTGAGAATGCAAGCAGTAAAAAGGCAAAGGTGGAGAATTTCATCACCCGATTTGCCAAATACTATACGCCGGTCGTTACGATTGGAGCAGTTTTGCTTGCTGTGATTCCGCCGTTTATTTTAGGCGGAGGATTCGCTGAGTGGATTCAGAGAGCGTGCATTTTCCTTGTTATTTCCTGCCCGTGTGCACTGGTGATTTCGGTGCCTCTTGGATTCTTTGGCGGTATCGGTGCTGCATCTAAGATTGGTGTTTTGGTAAAAGGCAGTAACTTCTTAGAGGCGGTTGCAGAGATGACTACCATTGTATTTGATAAGACCGGAACGTTGACAAAAGGCGAATTTAAAGTAACCGAGATGAAACCTGCCGGTGTTTCCGAAGATAAATTATTGGAAGTGGCAGCACTTGGCGAGAGCTATTCAAACCATCCGATTGCCGGTTCGATTATTGAGGCATATGGAAAAGAAATTGAGAGAAGCCGTGTGTCAGATGCGGTTGAAATTGCGGGCCACGGAGTTCAGATTCTCGTAGATGGTGTGATGACTTATGTCGGCAATGAAAAGCTGATGAAAAAACAGTCGATTGCTTATGAGCCGTGTGAAAGCGCCGGAACGGTTGTCTATGTTGGTCAGGAGCAGACCTTTTTAGGGGCACTTGTGATTTCCGACACCGTGAAACAGGGCGCAGCAGAGGCGATTCACAAGATGAAAAATGTTGGCGTGAAGAAGTGTGTCATGCTGACCGGTGATCGAGAAAAAGCTGCGAAACATGTGGCAGATGAGTTGAAACTGGATGAAGTACATGCCGAACTTCTCCCCGGTGATAAAGTGGATGAGGTGGAAAAACTTCTCTCCGCGCAAAAAGAGGGAGAGCGTCTTGCCTTTGTCGGCGACGGTATCAATGATGCACCGGTTTTGACCCGTGCAGATATTGGTATTGCGATGGGAAGTCTTGGTTCCGATGCAGCAATTGAGGCGGCAGATGTCGTCTTGATGGATGATGATATTCGAAAGATTGCGTCAACCGTACTGATTTCCAGAAAAACACTTCGCATTGTAAAGCAGAACATTGTATTTGCCCTTGCCGTAAAAGCCATTGTACTTTTACTTGGTGCAATTGGTGTGGCAAACATGTGGGAAGCCGTATTTGCCGATGTTGGTGTATCCGTTTTGGCAATTTTGAACTCAATGCGGGTGATGAAAAATCATTAACATGATTTGCATTTTTGATTAACATGTAGTATAATGTCATAGTCAAAGAGGATAGGTCCGAAAATGAAGTGTCCTATCCTCTTTTTTCGACTATGACAAGAGTCCAAAAGAAGGAGGATTTGGTTTGGATAATCACTCAATGATGGAACTGGGAGAAAAGTTAAATGGCAAATTTGAAAATCTGGTGAATTACTGTATGGTGTCCGGTGCCATTAACCAGGATTTGTATAACGAATATGATGTGAAGAGGGGACTTCGCGATTCGAATGGTAAAGGAGTACTTACCGGATTGACAGAGATTTCAGATGTCTGTGGATACCGCTTGAAAAACGGCAAAAAGATTCCTTGCGACGGAGAACTTTATTATCAGGGATATAATGTAATGGACCTTGTAAAAAGTTTTGAAAACCGCCGATTCGCTTTCGAGGAGACAACCTATTTGCTGATGTTTGGCGAACTGCCGACACATACTCAGTTAAAGGATTTTGAAGAGGTATTAACCAGTCTTCAGGAGCTTTCCGGTCAGTTTGTCCGTGACGTGATTATGAAAGCACCAAGTGCAAACATTATGAATGCACTGCAGAAAAGTGTGCTGACACTGTATTCGTATGATGAGAATCCGGACGACATTTCTGTGGCAAATGTACTGCGCCAGTCTTTGCAGTTAATCGGCAAAATTCCGTTGATTGCGGTGTATGCGTATTTGTCATACCGTCATTTTGGATTTGATGATAATTTATATATCCGCACGCCGGATAAAGATTTGTCAATTGCAGAAAATATTTTGCAGATGGTAAGACAGGACGGTAAATTTACGGAGTTAGAGGCGAAAGTTTTAGATATTGCGCTTGTCATCCATGCAGAACATGGCGGCGGTAATAACTCGACGTTTACTAATCATGTGGTAACGTCCTCCGGCACAGACACATACTCTGCGATTTCAGCATCTATTGCTTCGCTGAAGGGACCGCGTCATGGTGGCGCCAACTTAAAAGTGCTGCAGATGTTTGATGATATTAAAGAACACTGCAAGGACTGGAATAATGAAGAGCAGATTAAAGAATATTTGAATAAAATTCTGAATCGAGAGGCTTTTGATGAATCCGGTCTGATTTATGGAATGGGACATGCGGTTTATACATTGTCTGACCCTCGTGCCGTGATTTTGAAACGCTATGCCAAAAAACTGGCAGAGGCAAAAGGGAAAATGGATGAATTTCATCTGTATGAAACAGTGGAAGAAGTGTCCAAAGATTTGATTATGAAAGCACATTTGCGTTATAAGCCGGTTTGTGCAAATGTTGATTTTTACAGTGGTTTTGTATATACTATGCTTGGTATTCCGAGAGAATTATTTACTCCGATTTTTGCGATTGCCCGTATTTCCGGATGGAGTGCACATCGTCTGGAAGAGCTGGTAAACAAGGGTAAAATTATTCGACCGGCGTACAAATACGTAGGAAGTCATGTAGATTTCCGTGAAATAGATGAGAGAGAATAAACGATGGAACAATACATGTTATTTTTCGATATTGATGGAACTTTGTTAGATGAAAAAGAGGGAATCGTGCCGGAGAGTACGGTGCGTGCCCTGCATCAAGCAAAGGAAAACGGACATTTACTGTTTCTTTGTACCGGACGCTGCAAGTCCATCTGGCCAGAGGATATTTTGGAAATTGGTTTTGATGGTGTGGTAGGTGGCTGTGGTACGAATATATTTTATCATGGAGAAGAGCTGCTTCATGCAACATTACCGAAAGAATTGCAGAGAGAAGTTGCCGATTCTCTGACGCGCTATCATATCGATGGTGTTTTGGAAGGTCAGGAGACGGCATATTTCCGCAGAGATTACTGGATGCCGGTTGTGAAATCCATCTTTGAGGAAAATGGAACATTTTCGGCAAAATGCCAGTTGTTCTGGGAGGATGCCGATTTGAATTTTGATAAGATGGCACTCTGGTTTGATGAGAGCAGTGACATGAAATCATTTAAGAAACAATGGGAAAATACGTTTGATTTTATTTTACGTGACCCGACTTTTTATGAGGTCGTGCCAAAAGGTTATTCAAAGGCGACCGGAATTGATTTCCTTTGTAAGCGCTTAGGAATTGACAGAGCGCATACGGTAGGAATTGGTGATAGTACAAATGATTTGCCGATGCTTGATTTTACCGGCATCAGCATTGCAATGGGAAGCGGCAATCCGGATATTTTTCCGTCGGTCGATTATGTAACAGCGGCTGTGATGGAAGATGGGATTGAGAAGGCATTGAAACATTATCAATTAATCGAGTAAAGGGAGGTCGGCGATATGAAGTTAAGTAAATTAGTGGAGCACATCGAGTACGAACTGGTACAGGGAAGCCTTGATACGGAAGTGGCAGATATCGCATATGATTCCAGAAAAATCAAAGAGGGAATGTTGTTTGTTGCCATTGCAGGAACGGTTGTCGATGGTCATAAATACATTCCGGATGTTGTGAAAAAAGGCGCATCGGTGCTTGTTGTGGAAAAAGAGATTGAGTCCATAGATGAAAGTATTACAGTGATTCGTGTGGCAAATGGCAGAGCAGCGCTGAGTCTTTTATCCCAGGCGTATTTTGATTATCCGGCATCGAAGATGATTTCGATTGGAATTACAGGAACAAAAGGAAAATCGACAACCACATATATGATTCGTGATATTATTGAAAAATCCGGGAAAACCTGCGGAATTGTTGGTACAATTGGTGTGGCAATTGCCGGCAAGGTGACACCGACGGAGCATACAACGCCGGAATCCTATGATTTGCAGAGATATTTTAAAGATATGGTGGGTGCCGGGTGCGAGTATATGGTAATGGAAGTAAGTTCGCAGGGAATCAAGATGGACCGTGTGGCAGGAATGCATTTTAATTATGGTATTTTTACCAATATTACGCCGGACCACATCGGACCAAATGAGCATGCAGATTTTAATGAGTATTTGTACTGCAAGAGCCGTCTGTTTACGATGTGTGACGTCGGAATTGTAAATCGTGATGACCCGCACTGGAAAGAAATGATAAAAGATGCGACCTGTGAGATTAAAACATATGGAACAGAAGATGCGGATATGACGGCAACGGAAATTGAGCATGTGAATAACGAGGGAAATCTGTGCATGAAATTCCATGCGAATGGTCTTTTGAACGGAGATATCATTGTTGGTCTGCCGGGACGTTTTAATATTTACAATGGAATGTGTGCGGCGTGTACCGGTGCTCTGTTGAAAATGCCGGAAGAGGTGATTCTGCACGCGCTTGAGCACGTAAAAGTGCGTGGCCGTGTGGAAAATGTTCCGACCGGCAGAGGATTTTCCGTATTGATTGATTTTGCGCATAATGGTGTGAGTACCGAGAGTGTGCTAAAGACTCTGCGTGGTTACAATCCGCACCGGATTATTGCTATTTTCGGATGTGGCGGCAATCGAAGTAAACTGCGCCGTTACGAGATGGGAGAGGCCGTTGGAAATCTGGCGGAACTTGCAATTGTGACAAGTGATAATCCGAGAACGGAAGACGTAATGGATATTGTAAAAGATATTGAGGTTGGTCTGGCAAAGACAAACGGTGAGTATGTGGTGATTCCGGACCGTCAGGAGGCTGTGAATTATGCAGTTGACCATGCTGAGGATGGCGATATGATTATTCTTCTTGGTAAAGGTCATGAAGAATATCAGGAAATCAATGGTGTGAAATACCATTACAGCGAGAGAGAAGCGGTTATGAATGCGCTGGCGCGTTAATTAAAATTTGAATTGAAAAAGAAACTATCAATTTATGCGAAACGATGGCATAAACGGATAGTTTCTTTTTTTTTGGGTATAAGTAAAAAGAGAACGATTCAATGGAGGAATAAAAAATGCGTCAGATTTTAGATTTTAATGAGAATTGGTGGTTTATTCATGCGGATGTAGATGTTTCGGAGGCAAGACCGGGAGAGGGAGAACTTGTTTCACTGCCTCACACATGGAATGCACTGGATGGACAAAAGGGAGATGGAACATATGACAGAGGCAGTTACTGGTATGTAAAAATGTTGGATAAGTGGGAGCCGTCTGCGAAGTATTCTCGTTTATTTTTGGAAATACCGGCGGCGGGGCAGCAGGCAAAAGTGTTTGTAAATGGTGAGTTCGTTGTGAGCCATGAGGGGGGCTATTCAGCGTTTCGAGCCGATATTACGGAAAAATGTACCGAAGAATTTAATACGATAGCAATTTGGTGCAGCAATGAAAAATGTGATGCGATTTATCCGCAGTCGGCTGATTTTACTTTTTATGGCGGGTTGTATCGTGGCGCACATCTGATTTGCGTGCCGGAAACGCATTTTGAACTGTTACACTACGGAGATTTGGGAATCCATGCTGCCACAGAACCAGCTTCGTGGGATAAAGAGGATTTTATGCTTCACATCCGAACAAAGATTTGCGGGGTGGAAAAAGATAATCAGGTGATTTACCAGATTTTTGATGAAGATGGAAAAGAAGTGGCAAGTGCAGCACGTCCGGCGGACTCACCGGATACTTCCATTCCTCTTTATAAACCGCACCGCTGGGATATTAAAAATAGCTATCAGTATACGCTAAAGGCACTCATTATGCGCAATAACGAATGCTTGGATGAAGTGGAACTTAAATTTGGTGTAAGGACTTTTTGCTGTGATCCCGGGCGCGGTTTCCTAATAAATGGAAATTGTGTGCCGCTGCGCGGCGTGAGCCGGCATCAGGATAAATTGTATCAGGGAAATGCACTTACAAAAGAAGATCACATCCGGGATGCTGAGCTGATTGAAGAAATCGGGGCAAATACGGTGCGTCTTGCCCATTACCAGCACGCACAGGAGTTCTATAACGAGTGTGATAAAAGAGGATTTGTTGTTTGGGCGGAAATTCCTTTTATCAGCGTGATGAATGAAGACCCTTTAGCACATGAGAACTGTATAACCCAGTTAAAGGAACTTATTTATCAGAATGACCATCATCCAAGCATTTGTTTCTGGGGCATTTCCAATGAAATTTTGATTGGGGGTATTTCTGAAAAGCTTGTGGAGAATCACAGGGAGTTAAATGCACTTGCTAAAAAGATTGACCCATACCGTCTCACGACGATTGCTCATGTGACGATGACGCCGAAAGACGGTCCGATGCATGAAATTACCGATGTGGAAAGTTATAACCATTATTTTGGCTGGTATGGCGGAAAGACAGAGGACAATGGTCCATGGATGGATGAGTATCATGAAAAATATCCAAACCGCTGCATCGGATTGTCGGAGTATGGCTGTGAGGGAATCATTACCTATCAGGGAGGAAATCCAAAGTGTAAAGATTACAGCGAGGCATATCAGGCAGGATACCACGAATATATGGCACATATGTTAGAGAGACGCCCTTGGATTTTCTGCTCATATGTATGGAATATGTTTGATTTTGGGTGTGCCGCACGTTCAGAAGGCGGTGTGACGGGAAGAAATAACAAAGGCCTTGTAACGATGGACAGAAAAATTAAAAAGGATAGTTTTTACCTATACAAGGCGTACTGGAATCCAGAACCGATGGTTCATATCTGTGATAAGCGGTATTCGCTCCGCTCTGGGGAAAATACCCAAATCCGCGTGTATACAAATCAGGAAAGAGTGACACTTTTTGTGAATGGGGAAGAAATGGCGGTAAATGAGGTAAAACGTCATGTGGCATCTTTCCCAATTTCTCTTAGTGGAGGAAAAAATGCAATTCTTGTAAAGGCAGGAGATGTATGGGATGCTGTGACGATTGATAGGGTGGAAAAAGAGCCGGAAAGCTATGTATTCCCGGAAGCCAGTGAGAGGGAAGAAGGCGTGGCAAACTGGTTTCAGGAGGTTGGTTCGCTAAATCTTTCAGAGGAAATGAAATATCCGGAGGACCGTTATCATATCCGCTGTACGTTAGAGGAAATCAGTGAAAATGATGAGGCGATGGAACTTGTCACGAAAGCGATGAAATTGATTACCGGTATGACACTTGCAAAAGAAGAAGGCATGTGGGATATGATGAAAAAAATGAAGTTGGAAAGTATGAAGGAAATGCTTGGGGCGATGGCACCGGATGGCTTTTTAGAAAGTCTGAATATGAAATTAAACGAAATTAAAAAGGAGAATTTAAATGGATAAACAAGTCAGACCCTTTGGTATGCGTGATAAAATCGGGTATATGTTTGGCGATTTCGGAAATGATTTTACTTTTATCTTATCATCGGCTTTCATGTTGAAATTTTATACAGACGTTATGGGAATTGGTGCCGGTGTGGTGGGAATGTTAATGATGGCTGCTCGTTTTTTAGATGCATTCACGGACATTACAATGGGACAGATTGTGGATCGGAGTAAACCGGGGAAGGACGGAAAATTTCGCCCATGGATAAGGCGGATGTGTGGTCCGGTTGCGATTTCCAGTTTTTTGATTTACCAGTCAGCATTTGCCGGTATGCCATATTGGTTTAAGGTAGGCTGGATGGTTGTCACGTATATTTTGTGGGGATCGATTTTTTATACCGCGGTTAATATTCCGTATGGTTCGATGGCTTCGGCAATTTCTGCCGAGGCAAAGGACCGGGCGCAGCTATCAACCTGGCGGACGGTCGGAGCAACTCTTGCCGGGCTTGTAATTGGAGCAGGAACACCGATGCTTGCTTATGTTACGGTGGAAGGTCAGACGGTTTTGTCGGGATTTCGTATGACGGTAATTGCCGGTGTTTTTTCTGTGCTATCCTTTTTGTGTTATCTGCTGTGTGTAAGACTTACGGTAGAGCGTGTTGAGGTGCCGGCGAGTGAAGGGAAAATCCAGCTCACAAGCCAGTTAAAAAATCTAATGAAAAACCGGGCATTGCTTGGCATTATTGCGGCGGCGATGTTTTTGCTGCTTGCCTTACTTGGCATGCAGGGAATTTCTGCCTATGTATTTCCGGAAGTGTATAATAGCGCTAAGGCACAGTCAATGTTTTCGCTTCTCACCAGTCTAGCGGTGTTAGGTGTGTGTGCACCGCTTGCTACACGGCTGTCCGTGCGTTATGGAAAACGGGAATTGTCGGCTTTTTCCTGCCTATTTGGAGCAGTGATTTTGTTTTTGTGTATGGTAATATATCCGAAAAATGAATGGGTTTACGTTGGCTTTTTTGTCCTTGCTTATATCGGAATCGGCTTTTTTAACACAGTTATTTGGGCAATGATAACAGATGTGATTGATGATGCCGAGGTAAAAAATAAGGTGCGCGAAGATGGAACGGTGTATTCCTTATATTCGTTTGCGAGAAAGTTAGGGCAGGCTTTATCGTCGGGCCTTGTGGGGACGATTTTAGCAGCGGTTGGATATCAGGCACAGCTTATGCATAATCCGCAGGGAACAGAGCAGATAGCAAGGCGTGCAGTGATTCTTGACCGGATTTTTCAGATGTCATGTCTGATACCTGCAATCGGACTTTTTATTGTGGCGATGATTTTGCTTTTTATCTATCCGCTTTCGAAAAAAAAGGTAAATGAAAATATTGCTGAGCTGGAAAAAAGAAGAAATTCTTGACAAGAAGTATATCCGTTGTATAATAGTTGGTGGTGCCAAATTGGTACTACCAATTTATTATATTACGTTAAGGAAGAGGATTATGAAATATTTAAAGCAGTTTTTACTTATTCTATGTATCACATTTGTTGGCGAACTTGTCAAATATGTTCTGCCGCTGCCAATTCCGGCAAGTATTTACGGTATGGTGATTTTATTTGTGGGTTTGATGACGGGACATATTAAACTGTCTTCGGTGAAGGAGGCAGGGAAGTTTTTGATTGAAATTATGCCGGTGATGTTTATTCCGGCAGGCGTTGGTCTGATGGTATCGTGGAATGTGTTAAAACCTCTTTTAATTCCCGTGGGAATTATTACGTTTGTTAGTTTTGTTGCGGTAGCTGTGGCAACGGGAAAAACGGCTCAGTGGATGATTAAGAAAGATGAGGGAAAAGACCATGAATGAATTTTTAGAGAACTCACTTTTTGCAGGAGTTACTATTAGTCTGCTTGCGTATATGGCGGGGGCATTTCTGAAAAAGAAATTTAAAATTGCGCTATTAAATCCACTTTTAATATCAATTATTTTATCGATTGTTGTATTAGTGACCGCAGATATTGATTATGATGTGTACAATGCAGGGGCTTCTTATTTGAGCTGGTTTTTGACTCCGGCTACGGTATGTCTTGCTATTCCTTTGTATGAGCAGTGGCAGCTTCTTAAAAAGAATTGGAAAGCAGTTATGTTTGGTATTTTAGCTGGTACACTTACCAGTGGTGTAACAGTTTTTATGTTAGCAAAATTTATGAGTCTGTCGCACACGGAATACGTGACACTTTTGCCAAAGTCGATTACGACGGCAATTGGCATGGGGCTTTCTGAAGAGTTAGGCGGTTATGTTACCATTACGGTAGCTGTGATTGTTGTTACCGGTGTGGTTGGCAATATGTTTGGTGAGCTTGTCTGCAAGTTGTTCCGTATTACTCATCCGATTGCGAAGGGACTCGCATTTGGATCTTCCTCGCACGCGATTGGAACGGCGAAAGCAATGGAACTTGGCGAAATCGAAGGGGCAATGAGCAGTCTTGCGATTGCAGTTACGGGAATTTTGACCGTAGTATTTTCCCCATTATTTATGAAGTTTATTTAAGAAATTTCATTTACATAGGAAAGGAAAAGGTTATGAAACAAACCGGGTGTCAGGAATATCAAAAGGTGCTTTCATATTTTTACGATTTGGTAAAAGATGGTACTTTGACTTGGGGAAGTAAACTGCCGACGGAGAGAAAGATTGCAGAGCAGTTAGGAATTGGAAGAAATTCTGCCAGAGAAGCCATCTGTGTTCTACATGGCATGGGCGTTGTTGAAAGGAAGCAGGGCTCCGGCAATTATGTTGCGGAGAATATCGGGCAGTCTTTTGGCAGCATGATTCAAATGCTTCTTCTTTTAAATGGGGTAACGAAAAGTGAAATCTGTGAGTTTCGCCGTGCCATGGAGAAAATGGCTGGCAATCTTCTTTTGAAAAATGGTATCGATGAAAAAATCAAACAAAAACTTTCGGATTTATTACATACAATGGCTGAATTAACCGGGGAACCTTTGGCAAAAAAGGATAAGGAATTTCATGACACACTTGTTTTTGCTACGAAAAATAATCTGCTGATTACAATTATGCAGGCGGTCAGCATTGTGTATACGGAATGCGTTGAATATGACAGTAAAGATTGTCTGTTAGCGAGTCACACGCGGATTTATGAAACTCTTATAAAAGGGGATGAAAAGGATTTCAACGATGCAATCGATTTTCATTATGATTTGATTGAGAAGCGAGCGTAAGGAGAACACAGGATGAGACAGGAACGAGATTTAACGAAGGGAGCAATTGTAAAGAGCCTCTGGCTTTTTGCACTTCCTTTCATGCTTGGCAATGTGCTGCAGCAGTTTTATAACCTGGTCGATACATGGGTGGTCGGGCGTTATCTTGGCAAAAGGGCACTGGCGGCAGTTGGCGCATCGTATACGTTGATGACATTTTTGACTTCGGTTGTTATTGGTCTGTGTCTGGGAGCAGGTGCTTTTTTTTCGATGGCATACGGTAGGAGAGAAAAAGAGACTTTCCGAAATGGGATTTTTATGTCCTTTACGGCAATTGGTAGTCTTTCGATCGTTTTGACAATACTGTTGTATGGATTCGTAAGACCACTTACTTATCTTTTGCAAGTTCCGGCAGAAACCGTAGAGGATATGGTAACGTATCTCATATATGTGTTTGCCGGATTCTTTGCTATTTTTTTGTATAACTATTTTGCAAGTGTTCTCAGGAGTATCGGAAATTCGGTGCTGCCACTTGTTTTTCTTGGGATTTCAGTCGCACTTAATATCGGACTTGACCTTTTGTTTGTTGTGACATTCTCATTTGGTATTGCGGGTGCTGCCGTGGCAACCGTTATTTCCCAATATATAGCAGGTATCGGTCTTATGCTTTATTTTCTCTTCCGGTATTCTGATTTGTGCCCTGCGAAAAAAGATTTCACATGGGAAAAAAAGAACTTCCGGCAGATTCTTTCTTTGTCCGGATTTACGTGTTTGCAGCAGTCCGTTATGAACTTTGGCATCCTGATGATACAGGGATTAGTCAATTCTTTTGGTACAACGATTATGGCAGCGTTTTCCGTGGCGGTCAAAATTGACACGATTGCGTATATGCCTGTGCAGGATTTTGGAAATGCCTTTTCCTTTTTTGTGGCACAGAATTACGGGGCAAAGAAGTATGCCCGCATCCGGAAAGGATTTCTGCTGGCACTCGTCAGCGTATTGATTTTTTGCCTTGTAATTAGTGCAGCTGTCTTTGGATTTGCTGACACGCTGATGGGATTTTTTACAAACGAGGGCAGTGCCATATCAGCTGCCGGCGCCGAATATCTCCGGGTAGAAGGTGCTTTCTATGTTGGAATCGGTATTTTGTTTTTGCTCTATGGATATTACCGCGCAGTGGACAAGCCGGTTGTCTCGGTGGTTCTTACGATAATCTCACTGGGAACGAGAGTGCTTCTTGCTTATGCACTCACCGGACTTTTCCACACCGGCGTGATAGGAATCTGGGCGGCGATACCAATCGGGTGGGGACTTGCTGATTTGGTGGGAATGGTGGGGATTGTTTCAAGTTTTCGAGGGAACTTTTTTCGGTTCCCATAATTTCGTAGAAAAGTTTTGAACCTCGTGGGCGCTCCCACTTGTTGAGTGCGTAGCGGTATGGGCACTGAAACTACCAGTGCCGCATACCGACGTACTCAAAACCCACGAGTCACAAAATTTTTCTACGGAATTATGGGCAGCCAAAGAAACCAATCTCGGAAACTTGAAATAAACAAAACCAGCCAAACTCAGTTCATCTTATGGATGTGTTTCGTTCCTTTTCAGAGTTTCTATAAAGCTTTACTACAGAATTACGGAAAACAAAAAACCCCCCAACAACCATTTGACATTTTAAAGCAAGAAACTATAATAGGAAATAGTATGTTATTGGTGCTACCAATTGTTTTTGGCCCAGATACAGGAGGTATTTGTGATGAAAGAAATCAGACAACAGTTTTTGACTGGTGAGCGTGCCTTATTTCAAGGTGCGAATTTGAAAATATATGATACGATATTTGATGATGGAGAATCTCCATTAAAAGAAAGTCATAACATTGAATTAAGAAACAGTATGTTTAAGTGGAAATATCCGCTGTGGTATTCGGACTCCATTTCTGTAAAAGACTGCACGTGGTTTGACATGGCGCGTGCCGGTGTGTGGTATACGAACCATATGGTTGTTGAAGATTGTGCGATTGAGGCACCTAAAAATTTCCGCCGATGCGAGGATTTAACACTTTCCCACGTGTCTATTCCAAATGCAGAGGAAACATTGTGGAACTGTCAGGATGTTGTTTTGAATGATGTGACGGCAAAAGGCGATTATTTTGCCATGAATAGCAAAGATATGAAGATTGACGGTCTGACACTTTATGGAAATTATTCGTTTGATGGCGTAAAAAATGTAGAAATCAAAAATTCCAAATTGTTGTCCAAGGACGCATTTTGGAACAGTGAAAATGTAACCGTTTACGATTCCTTTATTTCGGGTGAATATCTTGGATGGAATGCAAAAAAACTGACACTGATTGGCTGTACGATTGAGAGCCTTCAGGGTATGTGTTACATTGATCATTTGGTGATGAAAGACTGTAAATTAATTAACACGACGCTGGCATTTGAGTATTCGACGGTGGATGCACAGATTACCAACAAAATTGACAGTGTATTGAACCCGACAAGTGGAGAAATCCGCGCAAAAAGCATTGGAAAACTCATTTTGGAAAAGGATAAAATAGACCCGTCGAAGACAAAAATTATTTGTGAGGAGACAGTATAAGGAGGAAAATTTTCATGGCAAGCAATTTTGATGAGATGATTGACCGCAGAAACACCGCATCGCTGAAGTGGGATGTGGAGGAAAATGAATTGCCGATGTGGGTGGCGGACATGGATTTTGCGACCGCATCGTGTGTTCTGGAAGCAATGAAAAAACGCTTGAATCATGGGATTTTTGGTTATACCGTGATTCCGGAACAATGGTATGAGGCATATGTTGGCTGGTGGAAAAAAAGACATCATTTTGAAATGGAAAAGGATTGGCTTGTTTTCTGTACAGGTGTGGTGCCTGCCATTTCTTCCATTGTCAGAAAACTGACAACGCCGGCAGAAAAAGTGCTGATTCAGACACCGGTGTACAACATCTTTTTCAATTCAATTCTCAACAACGGACGTCAGGTGTTGGAAAGTCCGCTTGTGCTGGAAGATGGAAATTACCGGGTGGATTTTGAAGATTTGGAGCAAAAACTGGCGGATCCTCAGACAACCCTTATGATTCTCTGTAACCCTCATAATCCGGGGGGCAAGATATGGGACCGTGCGACGCTCTCAAGAATCGGCGAGCTGTGTCAAAAATATCATGTGATTGTTGTGTCCGATGAAATTCACTGTGATTTAACGGAGCCTGGGCGTGAATATGTTCCCTTTGCTTCTGTTTCCGAGTCGTGCCGCGACAACAGCGTTACTTGCATTGCGCCGACGAAAGCGTTTAATATAGCCGGTTTGCAGACAGCAGCGGTTTCGATTCCAAATCCGGTGATTCGCCACAAAGTATGGCGGGGATTAAATACCGATGAGGTGGCGGAGCCAAATGCGTTTGCCATTGATGTGGCGGTGGCAGCATTTACAAAAGGAGAAGCGTGGCTTGATGAACTGCGTGCCTATATTTCGGAAAATAAGCGCGTAGCAGCCTCTTATATCGAAGAAAATATCAAAGAATTAACGGTAATTCCATCCGATGCAACTTATCTTTTGTGGGTAAACTGCGAAAAGGTATCGGAGGATGCAGAAAGACTTGTCAAAAAGATTCGTGAGAAAACCGGGTTATATTTATCTGATGGCAATGTCTTTGGCGGGGATGGAAAACACTTTTTCCGCATGAACTTAGCTTGTCCGAGAGAGCGGATGATGGACGGATTAAAACGGCTGTCTCAGGCAATCACACAGATAAAATGATAAAATGTCGCAATAAGTGGTAAGGCATTGACAAAAGAAAGATGCAAGCCTATACTCATAACAGTGTTATATAATTTTGGCTACGATTGACAAACGCAAAGAATGGCTGATGATGGGCAGCCGTTCTTTTAGATTATGGGTTAGTTGCAACTTACACGAGTTATATACCACGAATAGTATTCGAAGGAGGCTTTCTTAGATGGCAAAGCAGAAAGAAACAAAGCAAAGTACGATACAGCGGTTATTTGTTTACGCCGAAAAGTATAAATATCTTACCATTGCATCCTGGATTCTTGCTACGATAAGTGCATTTGTTGCACTTGTTCCATTCTATTTTATCTGGCGCATAATCAAAGAGGTACTTCGAGTTGCGCCAAATTATGCAGATGCAGAAAATCTGTCGGCTTATGGATGGAGTGCGGTTGGATTTGCGATATTGTCCATGCTTATCTATATCGGAGCTTTGATTTGTTCGCATTTGTCCGCATTTCGCGTACAGGCAAATATAAGGGTTGGTCTGATGAAACATATTTTAACGCTGCCACTTGGTTTTATGGATGAAGAGGGAAGTGGAAAAGTAAGAAAAGTTGTGAATGAATCCAGTGCAGCAACCGAGACCTATTTAGCTCACCAGCTGCCGGATAAATGCGTGGCAGTTGCTACGCCGATTGGTCTTGCAATTCTTCTTTTCTTATTTGACTGGCGGCTTGGACTCTTGTGTCTGATTCCGGTTGGTTTAGCTTTTCTTGTGATGGGAAGCATGATGGGCGAAAATATGAAAAAGAAAATGGCAGAATACCAGAATGCGCTCGAAGAAATGTCAAGTGAAGCCGTAGAATACGTTCGTGGTATCCCGGTCGTAAAGACATTTGGTCAGTCTGTCTTTTCATTCAAGAGATTCCGTGAGGCAATTAAAAATTACGAAAAATGGACGATTTCTTACACGAAAGATATGCGTATTCCAATGACGGTATACACGGTATCAATCAATGCAGTATTTGCTATTTTGATTGCGGCAGCATTTTTTTTTGGCAGGGCAAATAGTGGAGCAGTGGATAACACATTTCTTTTAAATTTACTGTTTTATATAATTATCACACCAATTATCACGGTTACCTTAACAAAGATGATGTACGCCGGTGAAAATACGATGATTGTTGAAGATGCACTTACGAGAATTGATGGAATTCTCAATAAAAAACCACTTACACAGAGCACGGCTAAAAAGACGTCAAACGACACTTCCATTTGCTTTGATGGCGTTTCGTTCCGATATGAAGGTGCTTCAAAGGATGCACTGAAAAATATCAATCTTGAAATTCATGCCGGTGAGCAGGTTGCGTTTGTCGGACCATCCGGTGGTGGAAAGACAACAATCGCACGTCTGATTGCGAGATTCCACGATGTGACAAAAGGAAACATAAAAATCGGCGGCGTGGATGTAAAGGATATCGAGCAGAAAAAGCTGATGGATACCGTATCATTTGTGTTCCAGGACAGCAAACTTTTGAAAATGTCCATCTATGACAACGTGCGCATGGGTAAAAAAGATGCGACCCGTGAGGAAGTCATGCAGGCATTAAAAAATGCACAGTGTGAAGATATTATCGAAAAACTGCCAAATGGTATTGATACCGTAATCGGTTCCAAAGGAACTTATTTATCCGGTGGAGAGGCACAGCGTATTTCCATCGCAAGAGCAATGCTGAAAAATGCACCGATTCTGATTTTAGATGAGGCGACAGCGTTTGCCGACCCGGATAATGAGGTGAAAGTTCAGGCAGCATTTGCAAAACTTTCAAAAGGAAAAACCGTGATTATGATTGCACACAGACTTTCTTCTGTTACCGGTGTTGACCGTATCTTTGTTCTGCAGGATGGCGAAATCAGACAGGCAGGAAAACATGAAGAATTAAAAGATGTAGAAGGGCTGTATGCACACATGTGGAAAGCATACAATCAATCTGTAAGCTGGAAGGTAGGTGTGTAATATGATAGAAAAATTGATGCATAAATATGCTCTTTCCAAACAGGGAGCATCGGATATGATAAAAGCAATTATTTCCGCTACCATTTCGAATATTATTCTTATGGTGCCGGTTGCCCTTTTGTATTATTTGGTAAGAGACTATATGGCAGGAAATTTAGGGGATAAAGTTCTCTTTTATGTGGCAGGGTGTTTGATTACATTTGTATTGATTGGTATTTCAACATACATTCAGTACAATGCCACGTTTTTATCGACCTACGTTGAAAGTGGTGTCCGAAGAGTAACATTAGCTGAGAAATTAAGAAAAATTCCGCTTTCTTTCTTCGGGAAAAAAGACTTGTCAGACTTAACAAGCACAATTATGAATGACTGCGCACAGATGGAGACAGCATCTTCTCATTTCATTCCGGAACTTTTTGGCGCATGCATTTCGACAGCGTTGATTGCAATTGGTTTGTTTTTCTTTGACTGGCGCATGGCGATTGCAGCACTCTGGGTACTTCCGGTTTCATTCCTCATTGTTGGATGTTCGGGAAAAGTACAGAAGAGTTTGAATAAAAAGCAGATGGTATTGAAAATGGCATGTGCAGACGGTATTCAGGAGTGTCTTGAAAATGTAAGAGATTTGCAGGCTTATAACACGCAGGAAGATTATATGAAAGGACTGACCGCAAAAATTAAGGCGGTTGAAAAGCATGCGATTGTAACAGAGCTTGGAACAGCTGTATTTGTCGGAAGTTCACAGATGATTTTGAAACTTGGAATTGCTACCGTTGCACTTGTTGGTGGTGTATTGCTAGCAAAAGGGGAATTAGATATTCTTACCTTTTTCATGTTCTTGATGGTAGTATCAAGAATTTATGACCCAATGCAGGTTTCTCTGCAAAATCTGGCAGCAGTTATTGCTTCCGGTGTTCAGAGTGACCGGTTAGATGAAATCTTGTCACATGAAGTACAGGACGGTACAAACACAATGAAGAATGACGGTTATGACATTGAATTTTCCAATGTGGGATTTTCTTACGAGACCGGTGATGTGGTGTTGAAAGATGTTTCCTTTGTGGCAAAGCAGGGAGAGGTTACAGCATTGATTGGACCATCCGGTGGCGGTAAAACGACAGTTTCCCGTCTTGCTTCCCGCTTTTGGGATGCAAACCGCGGCAGCATAACAGTCGGCGGCATGGATATTTCCAAAGTAGACCCGGAGACTTTGATGTCACTGTATTCGATTGTATTTCAGGATGTTACGTTGTTTAATAATATAATTCTTGAAAATATACGAATTGGTAAAATGGATGCAACGGATGAGGAAGTGATTGCAGCGGCAAAACTTGCCCATTGTGATGAGTTTGCAGAAAAACTTTCCGACGGCTGGAATACGGTAATCGGAGAAAACGGCTCCGAACTTTCCGGTGGAGAGAGACAGAGAATTTCGATTGCCAGAGCTTTTTTGAAGGATGCACCGATTATTCTTTTAGATGAGGCAACGGCTTCGCTGGATGTGGATAATGAGACGATGATTCAGGAATCTTTGTCACGCTTAATTAAAGACAAGACGGTTATGATTATTGCTCACCGTATGAGAACCGTTGCAAATGCGGATAAAATTGTAGTATTAAAGGATGGTGTGGTAGCAGAGAGTGGAACGCCATCCGAACTGGACGAAAAAGATGGCATTTACGCCAATATGGTGAAGACGCAGAATCTTGCTGCGGACTGGGCACTGTAGAGGCAGAATACGAAAAACTGCATAGAAATGTATGAACTGGCACAGCATTTCCTATCGTATCGGAAAAACTTTTGTGGTATAATATTTTTTGACTGAAAACAAAAGTTACGAAAGAAGGAGATTTGCTGTGTCAATTTGTGTTTATGATTCTTTGCCGGATGAGGCGGTAGAAATCCGGGAAAATGTATTTGTGAAAGAGCAGGGATTTGAAAAAGAATTTGATGAAATTGATGAGAAAGCGATTCATCTTGTGATGTTTGATGAACATTTACAAAAACCGGTTGTGACCTGCCGGATTTATAAAGGCAGTAAACCGGGCGAATTTATATTAGGAAGGCTGGCGGTGATTTCAGAGTGCCGTGGTATGAATCTTGGCTCTGATATGATACAAAAAGCAGAAGAGGTTGTCCGGGAAAAAGGCGGTAAATCAATTTCTCTGCATGCACAGTGCCGGGTTAGAGCATTTTATGAAAAACTTGGTTTTTGTGGATATGGAGTTGAAGATGAGGACGAAGGCTGTCCACACTGCTGGATGAAAAAACAGTTATCGTTATAAGCATAAAATAAGAGGAAAAGAGGGAAATAAAATGATACATTCCGTAGCCGTTTTAGGAGCAGGGGCAGTTGGTTCCTATGTTATCTGGGGGATTTCTTCTCTGGATGATGTAGAACTTGGAGTTATTGCTGAAGGAGAAAGAGCAGAACGAATCAAAAATGAAGGGTGTCTGATTAACGACAAAGTATATCACCCACAGGTGTGGACACCAAAAGAAGCAAAGAAAGCAGACTTATTAGTGGTTGCACTCAAATACAATGCGCTTTTACCTGCCCTGCCTTCTATCAAAGAGGCAGTAGGAGAAAACACGGTTGTTATGAGTTTAATGAATGGTGTCGACAGTGAGGAAATTATTGCAAAGGAAGTGGGAGATTCCCATCTTTTATATTCCGTAATTAAAATAGCTTCCCACAAGGAGGGAAAGGGATTTTATTTTGCTCCGGAAACAACGATAGGAATTATTTTTGGAGAATTGGAAGCTCCGTTTGACAGCGAACGTGTGCAGGCTATAGAAGAACTTTTTGGAAGAACAGAAATTCATTTTCGTGCGACAAAATATATTCGCGAAGAGGTGTGGAGTAAATACCGGTTAAATGTGTGTAACAACCTGCCACAGGCAATTTTGGGTGCCGGTGTTGGCTGTTACCGGGATAGTGTTCACATGAAAGCAATCAGTGACAAACTTAAGGAAGAACTTGAGGCAATTGCGCTGGCAAAGGGAATCGATATGTCAAAGGTGGAAAATACTTCGACACAAAGAAGTGCCGTACCGCCAAGTGCGAGATATTCTACGTTGCAGGATTTGGATGCAGGAAGACAGACTGAAATTGAGATGTTTTCCGGTGCACTTATACGCATGGGAAAGGAACTTGGAATCCCGACACCGTATAACGAGTATACCTATCATATGATTAAGGCGTTAGAGGAAAAGAATGAGGGTGTGTTTGATTATCGCGGGGGAAAAGAGGAGCCGGTGATGTTTAAATAGGGGATTATAAAGAAATTAAAAAACATAGGTCGGCGGCTCCAAATTGTCTGCAATAAAATAAGCAATAAGGCAGGCAATAAATAATAGTCCGCCGATACCTATCATTAATTTCATGATTTTTTTGCTTGTTTGCATTTGCTTGGAATTAATTATTTCGTTGTCACAAAATTGTTGTTGTAAATTTGCATAGGTTGCATCTGGATATTTAGTTATATAATCATACAACTCTGTTTTTGCAGTTTCTCTCAGCATTTTCCGTTGAGGATTTGAATAAACAGAGGAAGGAACCATTTGCTTTATGATTTTTTTGATTTGATGTTTTTTGAGCATGGATTTTAACCTCCTAATCAACTAAAGTTTCCATCTTTATCACATTTTATTGTGATTTTTTTTGTCACGGTTTTTTTTGTTGTTTTCATAGTTATGCTTCCTGTTGCTGTGTTTTTTGAGCCAAAGTGTTTTTCACTTACAGTATTCCATGATGTTTTGTAAATTTTTGCAGATGCTGATGAACTATCATATATTGCATTTGTCCCTTTTTTAACTTTAAATGATGCTTTTAACGCATAACTCCAGCATAAAACATTATTATCATTATAATATCGTACTGTTTTAGTCTTTGACTTTAACGTATTCACACGTGCAGTACTAGTAAGTGATAAAGTGTTTTGAATAGGTGTGTTTTCTAACGTTTCAACATAATAACCGCCGTGTTCATCATAAGTAATTATTTCCTGAATAGGAGATGGTATGGTTTTGGTAAATGCAGCATGAGAAATTATGGTACTGGTTTGAAATGTTATTGTTGTTAATAATATAGTGGTAACAAGTTTTTTGATTGTTTTTAACATGAGTATTCCTCCTAATCAAATGTGATTTCTTGCACTGGTGTTGGGTCTGGTTTTCCATTTATAGGATTTATGTTTTGTATATTTTTATTGTCTTCTTCAAAGTATTCAACATAATATCCATCAGCGTATTCACGCATAGCACATACATGCTGAATTGTAAGCCATATAAGAATAATGAGTATTATAAAAAAGACAGAAAAACTGCACCAATATAAAATCATATTTCTTGGATGGAGTTTGGTGAGTGAGTGATAGGAGACCATGTTTTGAATTTCTGATGGTTCTCCAAATTGCGTCAGCAAATCATTGTAATCTGCATTTGGATGAGTTTTTTGATAATGTAATAAGTCTTGTTCTAACTCATCTAGAAAATTTTTTTTTATTTTATGTTTTCCCTTATAGAGTCTTCGAATTTGTCTTAGGTATTTTTTTGTGATATTTCGTTGCATGTTAATCCTCCCCGTTTTTATTATCCACTTGCGAGACACAAGAAATGATGGTATCAATTGCTGAAGTAATGGTATCATATTCTTGTAAAAGATTTTTTAATCTTAATCTGCCACTTTCCGTGATAGAATAGTAAACACGTGTCCGACGAACGCCAACTTTAACCTGTTCAAAATCCAAATAGCCATTTTGATTTAAACGATAAAGAGTTGGATAC
>OKSR01000344.1_pt1 | contig 25255 bp, 28 predicted proteins | sample 1606491 | NCBI WGS metagenome assembly OKSR01 (sample SAMEA3879605, study PRJEB24766) | human gut metagenome | biome: human-associated habitat; feature: feces | place: USA | collected 1985/1987 | reverse complement strand
GTGCGTAGCGGTATGGGCACTGAAACTACCAGTGCCACATACCGACGTACTCAAAACCCACTCGTCACAAAGTTTTTCTACGAAATTACTGGAATTCAAAGCAACTGACAGCGAACATTTGTCACAAGCCAACCATCCATCCCCCACAATTGGTCTATAGCAAAAGTTTTCCTACATTATCTAAAAGGATGATTTTTTTCAGCACACCACAATCGGCAGGGAAAAGTTTTGAGTGGAATGCGTTATATGTGCGTGGGTATCTGATATGCGTATTGTGCATATCGATACCCCTACGCACATATCAGCGGGAGCGGCGCATGACACTCAAACTTTTCCCTGCCGACTGTGAAGTCCTGAAAAACTCTCCTCCTAAATAATGTAGGAAAACGTCTCTCTCTCATGATACTGCCGCACCAATTCAGCGAGTGTAACTCTCTCAAGCACATCATCTACAGCATTATCCACTTCCTGACCCAAATCGCGAACCAGTGCATTCATCGTGCGGTTGTTTTCACTTTCTCTGTAGCCATCCAAATCCACGGCATTTCGCTGGCCCTCAATGGCACCGACCACATCTTTAGCGGTACATCGTCTGGTTTCTTCCGGAAGATAATAGCCGCCCTTGCTGCCGCGAATCACGCGCACAATCCCGGCGTGACGCAATTTAGAAGCCACCTGTTCCATATATTTCTCTGACAAATCGTATTCCTTAGCCACCTGTTTGACCGTCACCGTACTGCCATCATGCAGTGCAAGGTCAATCAGAAAAAATAATGCATACTGACCCTTTCTCGTAATATACATAACAACCCCTCTTTCCTAATTTCTATCCTGCTCCAAAGAAGCAATTGCCACGGCACCATCGGAAACCGCTGTAATAACCTGACGAAGCGGTTTGGTTCTCACATCGCCTGCCACATAAATTCCCGGCACATTCGTCCGGCAGTCCTCCCCGGCACAAATATAGCCGGCATCGTTTCTCTCAACTACATCCTTCACAAATGCTGTCTGCGGCTCCATGCCAACAGCAATGAAAATACCGGATAACTCAATTTCTTTTTCCTCCCCGGTCTGGTTCTGTGTAAGAATCACTTTCTGTACCATACCGTCTCCGGCAATTTCTTTCACTTCATAATAAGGAAGAAATTCGATATTTTCCGCTGCCATCACTTTTTCGGAAAGTTCCTTAGCCGCGCGAAGACCTTCCCTGCGGTGAATCAAATACACTTTTTCACAAAGATTTGCCAGATACAGCGCATCCTCTAACGCCACATCACCACCGCCGACAACCGCCGTCGTTTTATTCTTAAAAAATGCACCATCGCAGGTTGCACAGTACGAAACGCCTGCACCAGTCAATTCTTCTTCCCCTTTTACGGAAAGTTTTTTATGCCCTGCACCGGTTGCCACTAACACATTTTTTGTGCAGATGGTTTCACCGTCTTCTAAATGCACTTTTTTATATTCGGATTCATTTTCCACGGAACTCACTTCTGCGTCTATAAACGGAACAGAAAGTGCATCCGCATGTTCTCTGAATTTCATTGCCAGCGAATATCCGGATTCTCCGTAAAGTCCCAGATAATTGTCCACGCGTTCCGTCGTCACAATCTGTCCGCCGCTAAATCCTGCCTTCTCAATGACAACAACATCTAACATTGCACGTTTTGCATAAACGGCCGCTGACAAGCCCGCCGGTCCGCTTCCTATAATTACCAAATCTTTTACCTGTTCTGCCATCGTATCCCTCCTAATCTACTTCTGATTGGCAAACTTTCTAATCTGCTCACATGTCTTTTCGATATCCTTATCCGTATGTGCCGCTGACACAAACATAGCCTCAAACTGAGACGGTGCCAAATAAATGCCCTCTTTCAGCATCGCCTTAAAATAAGCCGAATAGCGATTTGTATCCGAGGTCTGCACCGTATCATAATCAACCACTTTTTCACCGGTAAAAAACAAACTCATAAGAGAGCCAACCTGATTTACACAGACCGTTTCTCCAAATGTTTCACGCATCACTGCTGCCAGTTTTTCTGCCTTTTTCTCAATGGTTTCATAAATCGTATCCGAATCACGCAAAATTTTCAGTGTCTCAATTCCTGCAGTCATTGCAATCGGATTTCCCGAAAGCGTTCCTGCCTGATACACTTCACCAAGCGGTGCAACGCACGACATAATTTCTTTTCTGCCTCCATATGCGCCTACCGGCATACCGCCGCCAATGATTTTTCCAAGTGTCGTCAAATCCGGTGTCACGCCGTAATACTCCTGCGCACCTCCTTTTGCCAGACGAAAGCCTGTAATGACCTCATCGAAAATCAAAAGAGATTGATACTTTTTTGTAATCTCCCGTAAAAAAGGCAGAAAACCTTTTTCCGGACAAACCACACCCATATTGGCTGCCACCGGCTCCACAATAACCGCCGCAATGTTATCACCATATTTTTCAAACAATGCTTTTACCGATTCCGGTTTATTATACTCAGCAATCAATGTTGTCTCTGTATAACCCTTTGGCACACCGGCACTGTCCGGCACAGCCTGCAAAAGTGCCGCAGAACCTGCCTTTACCAAAAGTCCGTCTGAGTGACCATGATAACAACCCTTAAATTTTACAATGTAATCTTTGCCGGTATATCCTCTCGCCACACGGATGGCGCTCATCACCGCTTCCGTTCCGGAATTTACCATACGCATCATTTCCATCGATGGCATCATGTCATGAATTAACGACGCAATTTCATATTCTTTTTTCGTCGGTGCCCCAAAGGTAAGTCCCTGTTCACATGCCTGTTTCACCGCTTCAATCACAGCCGGATATGCATGTCCCAAAATTCCCGGACCATACGAACAAACATAATCAATATAATCATTCCCATCCTCATCCAAAATATGAGAACCTTTTCCACTTTTTACAAATACCGGCGTCCCGCCCACATTGCGGAATGCACGAACCGGCGAATTTACACCACCGGGCAGAAAGTGTTCGGATTTTTCAAATAACTGTTCCGACTGTGTCATAGCCTTACTTCCTTTCTCTATTGATAAAACTGCTCAAGCGCCCTGCCTAAATGTTCTAAATCGCATTGCTCTGGAACCACATCCACATCGATTCCATACGCCTGCAGTCTTTTTTTCGTCACTTCACCAATCGCCGCAACCGCAACATGCTCTTTTTTGCGGTCACGCTCCCATTCTCCTATCTTGTCCTTACCCATCCGGGAAACAAACGCCTCAACGCCGGATGCGCTGAAAAATGCAGCCACGTCCATATTCTTCCACATGGACAAATCCCCTGAAAAAGCCCCCTCGACATCATAAAAAGGGATTTCCGTAATCGTAACAGACTTCTTTTGCAGTTCTAAAACAAGTTCTTCACTTGCCTGCAAAGCCCTTGGAAGAAGCAGATGTTCTCCCGGTTTCACGACATCTGTAAGCCCTTTGGCAAGTGCCTCTGTCGTAAACTGTTTTGGCATATAATCCGCATAAAATCCATACGTTTCCAGTGCCTTTTTCGTTCCGCTGCCAACGACCGCAAAACGAACCTTTGCAAAATCCCGTCTGTCAATTTGTTTCTTATCTGCCTCAGCAAAAAATAAATGAACCGCATTCTGGCTTGTGAAAACAATCCAGTCATATTTTTTTATCTGAGATAATTCATCCAAAAGTTTCTCTGCACCATCTGTACAGACAACTTTCATTTCACAAAGAGGAAAAACAAAAGCCCCTTTGTCCTCCATCATCTCACGCAGTTTATTATGCAGTTTCTGCGTTGCTGTTGTACCGATTTTTATCCCGGCAAGCACACCAAAATCCTCACTGACAAAATGATATTTTGCCGTCTGTCCCACAACAAAAACCGCCGGGGAAGTAATTTTATTTTTAATTACTTTATCCGCAATATCGGAAAGTGTTCCATAGACACGTTTCTCATCCGGCATCGTTCCGTGGGAAATCACCGCAACGGGTGTTAACTCATCCTGTCCCTGTTCCATCAGCCGGTCTGCAATCATGCGGATATTTGCGACACTCATCAAAAATACACTCGTGCCATCCTGTTTCGTAATATGGGAAAAAGATTGCTCTGCCCCCTCTTTTGTGTGACCGGTAAACACATGAAAACTGCGGCTTTCCTTACGGTGTGTCAAAGGAATTCCGGCGAGCTCACTCACTGCCACTGCACTTGTCACCCCGGGCACCAAAGCAAATGGAATTTTCGCTTTCTGCAGTGCTAAAACCTCCTCGCCGCCGCGTCCAAAAACAAATGGGTCACCGCCTTTTAAGCGGACAACATTTTTATACTGTTTTGCCGTCTGAATCAGAATCTCATTAATCTCTTCCTGCTTCTTTGCGTGGCTCATCGGTTTCTTTCCCACATAAATTTTATGGCAGTTTTCAGGAACCACAGAAAGCAGTTCCTCCGACAAAAGCCTGTCATATATGACCGCATCGCATTTTTGCAGCAGACGAAGTCCTTTTACCGTAATTAACTCCGGATTTCCGGGACCCGCTCCGATTAAATAAACCATACTATGATTTCCTCTCCTGACACAATTTTTCTACAAGATTTTGCCAATCTCCTCTGTCCCCCTGCACCGACCGCCGGATTACTTCTCCCTCTTTTTCTTCCATCAGAGAAAGATTCATCCTATGTCCATCGAGGGTACACAAAACACCAATTGGCTCCTGGCATCCGGCATTTAATTTCGTGAGGACCGCACGCTCTGTCCGCAGACACTCTGCTGTATAAACATCCGAAATTTTTTCGGCAAGTTCATTAGCAAGCGTTCCTTTTTTTGTCTCCATCGCAATCACTGCCTGACCTGCCGCCGGAAGCATCTCCTTTACAGAAAGATACTCGTAAACAAAATCCGAATCGTTGTCAATACCCTGCCGCCTAATTCCGGCAGCCGCCAACACAATCGCATCGTACTCGCCTGCCCGCAGTTTATTGAGCCTTGTGCCGATATTTCCTCGAAGACTTTTGCAGACGGCATTCGGATACATCTTTTTAATCTGGCACTGTCTGCGCAGACTCCCTGTTCCAATGGTAAAAACAGAATCCTTTGTAAAAGAATTTCCCTTTTTGTAAATAAGTACATCCTGCACACAGGCACGCTCCAAAACCCCGGCAACCGTAAGACCGTCTTTGCACGGGTTTGGCATATCTTTTGCACTGTGCACCGCCAAATCAATCGTATCGTCTAAAAGCGCCTGTTCAAATTCTTCGACAAACACAGCTTTTCCGCCAAAGGAAGGAATCGGCGAATCCTTTTCCTTATCGCCTTTGGTTGTCATATACACAATTTCGTATTCATACTCCGGAAATGCCTCCTGCAATTTTGAAACAACCAGTCCGGTCTGAATTTTTGCCAGTTCACTTTTTCTTGTACCAATCCGAATGACTGATTTTTTCCACTCTTTTTTCACCATATCTAACATAATCTCTTTCCGCTTTTCTTCCTCCGACTCTGTTTTCAAAACCTCATTTCTTTTTTCAAGAAGCGTCTTTGCCATATCTCCGCAGTTATCCGGCAGATGGCTCTTAATACTCTTTTTTATCTGAGAAGCTAACGCCGGAGCACTGCCACCGGTCGAAACCGAAACTACTACATCATCCTGCTTTATAATTGCCGGAAAATAAAAACCGCAGTCTTTTTTGACATCCACCACATTGACAAGAATCCGTTTGTCCTTACAAATGGCAGCGATATGGGAATTGACTTCACTGTCATTCGTCGCCATAATCACCACATCGGCTCCTTCGATATCACCATCCTCAAATGGTCTTTGAACCAATAAAAGGGCATCTTGTTTCGATTCAATTTTCTGCAATTCATCGCAAATTTTTGGTGCAATCACTGTAACACGTGCCCCAAACGACAGCATCATAGAAACTTTTCGGTATGCCACTTTGCCACCGCCGCCGATAACACATAACTTATCCTGCATCTGAATCATAAATGGGAAAAATGCCATTTCGACCTCCTCGATATAGAAGAAAGAAGGCAGACGCTACCTTCTTTCCTTTTTATTACGAAATTACTAATTCCTCTTTTGTCACCTGTTTTTCCTCATCGACACGGAACGCATTCAATACCGGATTGTCTGCTTCCATCAACGATAAAATCAGATAATTTGCCTTGGAATCATAAGCAAGCCGTTTGTCCTCCTCCGATGGTCTCGATGGAGACTCCGGATGAGAATGGAAATTGCCAAGCGGCACATAGCCATTTTTACGCATATCTTTGACTGCCGCAAGCTGCTCTTTCGGATCCATGGAAAAATGCTCGTTGCTCTCATCCATGTTTGTCAGGAGATAAACCTTTTTCACATACTGTTTTTCCCCTTCCACAACACCGCCAATCAAACCACAGGCTTCATTCGGAAGACCTTCTTTGCAGTGAGCTAACATTTTCTCATAATCACTTTTTGTCAAAAATAACATATCCTTTTCTTCCTTTCCGCCTACTTTCCGTCACACTCTACCTGCTCGTAATCAATTAACTCCGTAATTGTCGGATGATCACCGCAGACTGCGCAGGTGCCATTTGCCTTTGGCAGTTTAATCGTGTGAAATTCCATCTTAAGGGCATCATAAGTCAAAAGTTTTCCGGTCAGCAAATCGCCAACACCAATCAGATACTTAATTGCTTCCATCGCCTGCAAACTTCCGATAACACCGCCCATAGCACCGATAACACCGGCCTGTTTACAGGTAGGAACAGCATCCTTCGGAGGCGGATCCTTGAAGACGCAGCGGTAGCATGGTCCTTCCCCCGGAACATAGGTCATAAGCTGGCCCTTAAAGCGGATGATTCCTGCATGGGAAAATGGTTTTTTTACTACCACATCACTGTTCATCGCATTCATCGTCTCTTTTGCCGATTTTACTTTTGCTTTGCCTACATCTGCCGTGCCATGAATAATCTGACGCTGCAAGTTCGACAAATCTACCTCATCCGCATCGACAATACCAATGGTTCCAACACCGGCTGCTGCCAGATACATCGCTGCCGGAGCACCAAGTCCGCCGGCTCCGATAATGAGGACTTTGCCGTTTAACAGCTTTTTCTGTCCTTTCACGCCCACTTCCTGCAAAATAATATGCCGGGAATAGCGCTCCATCTGCTCATTTGTAAACGCCATTAATTTGCGCCTCCTCCCATGAAATAAAGAAATTCTACGACATCATTTTCTTTGAGTGCCGTTGTAGCAAAATCTGTGCTTTCCACAAATTCATCGTTTACTGTTACGGTTACATAATCCGGGTTTTCCACTTTCTCAGCCTCAATGAGTTTTGCGATTGTCAAACCCTCATCGTATGTTTTCTTTTCTCCAGCTACGGTTACTACCATTTTCATATCCTCCTTTATAAAACTTCCTCTACAGCTTCTTCTAACTCTTTCCGCTTTACAAGACCTCGGATTCGGTTTACTTCTTTTCCCTCTTTGAAAAACAAAAGGGTTGGGGAAGCTGCTACTTCATATTTTTGTGCCAGTTCGGCATCAAAATTCACATTTACTTTGACGACGATAAGTTTATCCTCATAGTCATCTTCAATTCCGCCTAAAACCGGCGATAATTGTTTACATGGAATACAGCTATCCGAATAAAATTCAACGATAACCGGAAGAGACGCCTTAAGAACTTCGGCTTCAAACTCTTCTGCATTCACTCGCTTTGCCATGTCCTGCCTCCTATTCTTCTACCTTTTTAACAATCAAATCATAGGTGCCATTTTCATTGTCAATCAATTTCAGAATCTGCTGTCCTTCTTCCTTAAAACTTCTTGGCACATTCTGAACCGGTTCTCCATCATTCATCGTAACCGCTAACACCTGTCCGATTTCCAACTCTTCCATTGCCACTTTTGCCTTTACAAATGTCATCGGGCAGACAACATCCGTAATATCTACTCTTTCATCTACTTCAAACTCAGCCATGATATGCCTCCTTCATCTTTTCTATAAATTTATCTTCGCCAACTCTCTCGATTGTGAATCGGAAACGTTCGCTTGGATTTGCGTTATCATCAAAAAACTGAATTGCTGCGTCTGTTACACGGAACAAATCTTCCTCGGATTCAATGACCGGTAAAATTTCCTCACCTTTGTGAATCCGGTTACCAAACAGTCCGCCAAAAGATACAAGATAACCGCTTTTTGCATCCCATGCATCCGTCGGGCAGGCCTTCACGCAGCGTCCACAGTAATTACATTTACTCTCATCCACTTTAATTTTATTATCCTCAAGAGTAATCGCACCGGTGCGGCATGCCTTAACACAGACACCACAGGAAATGCAGGCATCTTCTTTCCACTGCACTTTCGTTGCGCCTTTGATACCAACATCATTTTCCTCTGCCTTTAAGCAGTTGTTCTGGCATCCGGTCACACCAAATTTAAACTTATGTGGAAGTTCTCTGGCGAAATATCTCTCATCCAGTTTTTTTGCAATATCATATGTGTCAATGTTGCCGCTTGGACAAATCTGATTTCCCTGACAGGAAGTAATCGTACGAACACGTGGTCCGCACACACCCGGCTTACAGCCACCTTTTGCCAAATCTTCTTTTACGGCATCAATATCATCTAATTTGATAAATGGAATTTCCACGCTCTGACGGGAGGTCAAGTGAACATGTCCATCTCCATATTTGTCTGCTACTTCCGCAATTGTTTTCAAATTCTCTGCGGTTAAGTTTCCTCCTACGACTGCCAATCGAAGAGAAAAACAATTTTTTTGTTTCTGGCGCATAAATCCGCCCTTTTTCAGTGTACTGTAGTCGACTGTCATTTTCTTATCCTCCTGCTCTTTCTACTTGAGTGCGTGCTTAAAATCTTCGATTAAATCCTCCACATCTTCAATTCCGACACTAATGCGAATCAAATCATCAAAAACGCCCGCCTCTTCTTTTTCTTTTTGTGTACTGTGTGCATTCAGCGTTGATTCCGGATGAATGATTAACGTTTTCGTATCGCCAATATTCGACACTATTTTCGGTATTGTCAATGTGTTAATCAAATCAAACGCACGCTCTTTGGAGCCAACTCGAATTGTAAGAATTGCTCCATATCCATTTTGCAGAACTTTCTCTGCCTGTGCATGCCATAAACTGTCACTAAGTCCCGGATAATTTACTGTTACATCCGGATACGTGTTTAAAAATTCAGCCAGTTTTTTCGCATTATCGCAGGCCCGCTCCATACGCAGACCCAGAGTTTCCATACCTAAGAGATTATAAAACGCTGTCTGTGGAGACAAACAGGCTCCCGTATTACGGAACAGACCGTTTCGCAGTTTTGCCGTAAAAGCAAATTTGCCAAACTTCGCATACTCTGCCATGCCCGGATATTTCTCCTTGTCCCAGCGAAAGGCACCGCTGTCGGTAATCACACCACTGATGGCGTCACTGTTGGCATTGATGTATTTCGAGGTCGAATTGACTACAATGTCCGCTCCTTTTTCAATCGGGCGTACTAAATATGCCGTTGCTACCGTGTTATCCATCACAAGTGGCAGATTATGTTTGTGTGCTGTCTCTGCTAACTTCTCAATATCCACAACGTCAAGTTTTGGATTACCAATCGTCTCTGCGAAAATCACGCGGGTCTTTTCATTGATGGCGGCTTCCACCGCCTGCTCATCGTGAATATCCACAAATACTGTTTTAATACCAAATGCCTCAAAATCATGAAACACATCGATGGATCCGCCGTACAAACTTGTACTCGCTAAAATTTCCTCGCCCGCACGGACAACATTTAACAGCGCATTCGTAATCGCCGCCATACCGGATGCACAGGCAACCGATGCAATTCCACCTTCCAATGCCGTCATTTCATTTTCAAAAGCTAAAATCGTCGGATTATTAATTCTCGTATAAGAAAATCCGTTTGCTTTATTATGAAACAACTTTTCATGCTGTTCTGCCGAAGACTGGTAAAAAGCACTGGAATGATAAATCGGAGTCAGTGTAGCACCGGTCTCCTTATCCCCTTTTTCTACCTGATGCAGTAGTGCTGTATTAAATCTCATGGCGTCCTCCTCTAAATGTAATCACCGCGTTTTGCTTCATTACCCAAAAAGACGGACTGCTCACGGATATAATCCGCTGCCCACTTCGCATCTGCGCCCTCGTCAAGCCAGTTGCTTAAGTACGATTCACTCTTATTCTGAATGGTATCTGCCTGCTTTTTATCAACTAACAATAATACAACAATACCGGCACGATGTAAATGTTTAATCACACAGTCAATATCATCATTTTTTCCAGGGGCATACAAATATGTATGTCTGCCATCCAGATTCAGAATTTTCTCGACGTCTTCCACAAACGCACGGTTTATCTTCTTGTCATCTTTTACAAACTCAACCGTAATTGCCTTCTGTCCATTGGTTGCTGCACGAACAGTTCGGTCCACACGACCTTCGTAGACACTGTGCTCTTTCTCATGCACTTCTTCCACGACACCGCAGGCAGAAGTCATATTCGTCACACGGTCAATCAAAATGAATTCACCCATCGTTTTATGATTCTTAAATTCATCGATGACAATGCGGTCTGCCAGTGAAATTTTGCAGCTTGCAATCTCATTTTTAGCAAGATTTTTTACATCTTTTTTCTCACCGGTATTAACATCTACCGCATAAGAAATTTCTGTCACAGAACAAGGAATTGTTTTCGTTCCGAGTTTAAAGAAGAAGTTTTTGCCACGGAACAATTCGTCATCGTCCATCCACAAAATCGTAGCAGTCAGAGTCGATGCCGTTTTCACACCGGAATCTACCGTAAGTACACAGCCGCGGGAAACATCCACTTCCCTGTCTAACTGAATGGTAACCGGCTGGCCTTTTTTCGCCTCTTTACTATCCTTATCACCAACATAAATACTTTTTACTTTTGCCTTTTCATTGCTTGGCAGCGTTGTCAGCTCGTCTCCCACATGGATATTTCCATTTTCTACCTGTCCCTGGAAACCACGGAAGGTATGGTCCGGACGGCACACACGCTGTACCGGCATATAAAATCCTTTTTCATGAGAATCCTCTGCCACATCCACATCTTCCAAATAAGAAAGAAGAGTCGGTCCTTCATACCAGTCAATCGCATCGGATTTCTTTGTTACATTATCTCCTTCCGTTGCGGAAACCGGAATAATCTGAATTGTCTGAAGATTCAGTTCACCGGCAAGTTCTTGAATCTGTTTTTCGATTTCATCAAAACGCTCTTTACTGTAATCAACCAAATCCATTTTGTTGACAGCAAATACAAACGAATTGATTCCCATCAACGCACAAATTCTCGCATGACGTCTTGTCTGAATCAAAACACCCTGTGTGGCATCAATCAAAATAACTGCCAAATCCGCAAAGGAAGCACCTACTGCCATGTTTCTTGTATACTCTTCATGACCCGGCGTATCTGCTACAATAAAACTTCTCTTATCTGTCGTAAAATAGCGGTATGCCACGTCAATCGTAATTCCCTGCTCTCTCTCTGCCATCAATCCGTCAAGCAAGAGCGAATAATCAATCGCACCGCCGCGGCTTCCGACTTTACTGTCAAGTTCCAGTGCCTTTTCCTGATCGGCATAAAGAAGTTTTGAATCATACAGGATATGACCGATCAAGGTTGATTTTCCGTCGTCCACGCTTCCGCATGTAATAAATTTTAATAATCCGCTCATCTTAGAAATACCCCTCTCTCTTTCTTCTTTCCATACTTCCTGCTGCCTCATTATCAATTACTCGTGTCGTTCTCTCTGACGATACGGCACTAAGTGTCTCATCAATAATTTCATCCAAAGTAGTCGCTGTCGACTCGCATCCTCCGGTCAGAGGATAGCATCCCAATGTGCGGAAACGTACACTCTTATGCTCAATTTTTTCACCCGGACGTAATTTCATGCGGTCATCATCCACCATAATAATGTTGCCATCGCGGTAAACAACCGGGCGGACTTTTGCAAAATACAAAGAAGGAATCTCAATTTTTTCCCGTCTTATGTACTGCCAGATATCCGTCTCTGTCCAGTTGGAAAGTGGGAACACTCTCACTTCCTGATGTTTCTGAATCTGTGAATTATATAATTTCCACATCTCCGGACGCTGGTTTTTCGGATCCCAGGCATGATGCTCATTTCTAAAAGAAAAGATTCTCTCTTTCGCACGGGACTTTTCTTCATCTCTTCGTCCGCCGCCAAATGCTGCGGTAAAACCATATTTATCAAGCGCCTGTTTCAATGCCTGTGTCTTCATGATATCGGTGTAAGCAGAACCATGGTCAAATGGATTAATGCCCTGCTTTACTCCTTCCTCATTGATATATTCAAGCATTTCAATGCCAAGTTCTTTCGCTCTTCTGTCACGAAACTCAATCATCTCTTTAAATTTCCATGTCGTGTTTACGTGCAAAAACGGAAATGGAGGTTTCTCCGGATAAAAAGCTTTCATTGCCAGATGTAACATAACCGAACTGTCTTTTCCAATCGAATACAGCATAACCGGTTTTTCACATTCCGCCGCAACTTCGCGAATGATATAAATTGCCTCTGCCTCCAGTTCATCCAGATGTGATAATTCACTCATATCGTTTTCCTTCCTTTCTTCTCTCCTCGTTAATATTTGTTGGACTCTTTCGTATTTAGAACAATCTGCTCGGTTTCGCCATCCTGTCTGTGTATCTGCCAGTACAGCTTATCTCCTTTTTTGTCGACTGTCATTTTGCTTCCCATACCGCCGATATCGGCTCCTAAGTAGAGGGAAATCGCACCGAAGTGACATTCTTTCACACAAGAGGAACATCCCCAGCAGTCCTTCGGGTACTTGATATAGGCTTTCCCTGCCTCATTCATTTTAATAAGGCTTCCCGGACATACCTGCTCGCAGGCTTTACAGCCTTTACAGAGCGCCTGATTCATCGTGATGCTCATAATGCTCCTCCCTTCCAACTAATTTACGGGTAAATACGGTGATTTTGCCATCTTCCATTTTGGAATTAACATACTTTAACCAGTCACCGCTCTTTTTAGGATAATCTAAATTTTCATCAAAACTGTGCCATCTTGTCTCTTTTCTTGCAAAAAGATGAGCAATTACCGATTTGCACACGGTAAGACGTTCTTTCAATTCATACACAAACATCAACTCATGCATATCACCGGCGTTTACATTTTCGGCAAGTTTTTCTATTTTTTCAATCTTTTCTTTCGCGAGCGCAAGCTGTTTTTCATTGAATTGATAATGCGTGGAAATACCTCCGGCATACTCATCCATTACCTTCTGCATTGCCTCTTCCAGCGCTTCCGTCTCATACATACCGCCTTCATTTGATAAATAGCGGTTGTACTCCGTAATCTTCGCATCGAGAGCTTTTTTCTCTGCACTCTCATCAGATGCCTTCTCTTTATCTCTTTCCTCATTCAATTGAGAAACTATTTTCTTGGCTGCGATTTCACCTTCAACCATCGCACCGGTCACATATTTCTGCGGGCATCCGCCTGCCACATCTCCTGCGGCAAACAAACCATGAATCGTAGTCTCTCTGTCGGTATCAACCCAGTAGCCGCTCGCTGTATGGCCACCGACGATATAAGGCTCAGTGCCCTCGATTTCGACATTCTGCTCACTCGGATTTTTACCCGATTCAAGCCATTTGAGTGTCTGGCTTGGTGCCATGTTTAAGTACGCTTTTTTCAGCGACTCATCCTGCTCTTGGGTAATGCCCTCTGTTCTCAGATAACACGGTCCCCGCCCCTCTAAATTTTCCATCACCGTGCCGTAGACACGCTCCGATGTAGTCAGACCGTATTTATCTTCGTATACTTCTCCTTTGGCATTCACCTGCTTCGCACCAACGCCCTGAGCAATCGTTCCGGTCGGTGCAATTGTATCTTTACAGCGAAGTGCGATAAAACGCATTTCAAATGTTGTCATTTCTGCTCCGGCACGAATCCCCATCGCATAACCGGCTCCGGTATTAAACGGCGGATACCACATTTTGTGGCGGGAAAATCCCGGATTATTCGGCCGGTACAAACCTGCCGCACCGCCGGTCGCACAGAGCACCTTCTTTGCTCTTATCTCATAGGCGGTACCTTCTTCAATCGAAAAGCCGAAAGCTCCTTTGATTTCATTCTCCTCCACAATGTAATCGGTAATGTTAATCCGGTTTAAAATTGTGACATCCTCTAACTTTTCTACCGCCTTTGCCAAAAGCGGCTTCATATTTTCTCCATTTATTTTTATGTTGCGGTTTCCTCTGGCAACATAGTTCCCATTTTCATCTTTTAAAATAACAAGTCCTAAGTTTTCCATTTTATGTGTCACACGGTTTAATCCTTCGGACATCGTCATGAGCAAATCTTCTCTTACAATGCCGTCCGCATCTTTTTTTGCGTACTCCACATAATCCTCCGGCTTTCTTCCATCCACAATGTAAGCATTAATGGCATTAACGCCGGCCGCTAAACAGCCGCTTCGTTTGATATTTGCTTTTTCCGCAATGACAATCGAATAATCGGACTGTTCACGAATCGTAAGTGCCGCATAGCACCCTGCCGTTCCGCCGCCAATGATAAGAATGTCCGTATGCAATATCTTTTTGTTCTCAATCTGCATGGTGTATCCTCCCCGTTAAATGTAAAATACATCTTCTCGTTCCTGCATCTCTTTATTTTCCATTAAATAAGTCTGCGTCGAATCAAAGATATATAATCGGTAAATCAATACATGAACCGTCTCGCCAACCAAAACAAAATCTTTTTCCAAAGAACGTTCTCCAACAACCAAAATACCATTGATGTCCACGGTAACATCCATTCGGTTTCCTCGGAACACGACATCCGTTACCACACCGGTTTCAGCGGCACTGATATATTGGTCCAGTTTTCCACTCTTTGAGATTTTCACAAATTCCGGACGAATGACCGCCTGATTGGCATGTTCAATCCGCTCGAAACCTTTTAATTTATCATAATCCTCAACAACCGAAGACCTGCCGATAAATCTTGCTACAAACGGTGTTGCCGGACTTTTATAAATTTCAACCGGCGTTCCCATCTGCTCAATCGTTCCGTGATTGGTAATAATAATTTCGTCTGCAACCTCGACCGCTTCCTCCTGGTCATGGGTGACAAAAATACTTGTAATACCAAGTTTTACAACCATCTCTTTCAACCATGAGCGAAGTTCGGTACGCACTTTCGCATCAATCGCAGCAAACGGCTCATCGAGTAAGAGAACTCTTGGATTTGGTGCTAACGCTCTGGCAAAAGCAACTCTTTGTCTCTGCCCGCCGGACAACTGATTCGGATATCGTTTTTCCATCCCTGACAAACCGGTCATCGCCAACAATTCCGTAACCCGTTCCTTAATCTGCTTTTTCGGCATCTTCTGAAGCACCAGTCCAAATGCCACATTATCGTATACCGTCATATAACGGAACAGCGCATAATTCTGAAAGACAAAACCAATCCCACGCTTGGCAGCCGGTACATCATTCACCCGCTTGCCATCAATGTAAATATCTCCTTCATTCGGATTCTCAAGTCCTGCAATCATCCGCAGTAAAGTTGTCTTTCCGCTGCCGGACGGTCCTAACAGAGCAACTAACTTTCCTTTTTCCACACCAAGACTTACATGGTCAGAAGCAAGAAAATCACCATATTTTTTTACAATGTTTTTCATTTCTACATACATACTTTTTTCTCCTTACCGTCTCGGTGTTCTAATACATTTCTCACAAACAATATGACGATTGCGATAATCACTAGCAGTGACGATACCGCAAACGATGCTGTTACGGATGTGTCGGTTCCCGACATATATAACGCATCGATTTCAAGCGGAAGGGTAAAGGTTTCGCCCCTCGTTTTCGACAACGCGTTTACCGCGCCAAACTCACCAAGTGCTCTCGCCGCACATAAAATGATACCATAAATCAGTCCCCATTTCATCTGTGGAAGTGTAATTTTACAAAAAATCGTAAAACCTTTGGCCCCCATCAGAGCCGCCGCTTCTTCCTCATCTTTGCCCTGTGCATTCAGCACCGGAAGAATCTCTCTTGATACAAACGGGAAGGTAACAAAAATGGTTGCGAGCACAACACCCGGTATTGCAAATGTAATTCGGATATTCGTACCAAAGAACTGGTTAAACGCCCGAATCGCCGGATAAAACCATCCCAGTCTTCCAAATGTCATCAAATAGGAAAGACCTACAATAACCGGAGAAATGGAAAATGGTATATCAATCAGTGTAGCTAAAATCTGTTTGCCCCGGAACGAAAACTTCGTCAAGAGCCATGCCGCACAAATTCCAAAAAAGGTATTTACGACAACCGCAATCACCGTCGCTAACAAAGTAACAAGCAAAGCACTTACCACATACGGTGTTGAAATTGCCTGCACATAAAATCCGATTCCTTCTTTCAGCGAATTAACAAGAACCGAAAGAAGTGGTGCTGCAAGCATGAGCAGAAGAAATAAAAGGGTAATCGTGATTAAAATAATTTTTGTTATTTTCTTTCGTCGTTCCATCCTTTTTTCCTCCTCATAACAGATTTGTTCTTGCCGCCTGCCGTGCCTGTACGATATTGACAAACAATAATAACACGAATGACAGCACTAACATCACAAGGGCAATTGCCGTCGCACTCTCATAATCAATGTAACTTAATTTCTGCATAATTACATAGGAAACAACCTGTGTCTTTTCTTTTGCACTGTTGCCTGATATGTAAATGACACTGCCGTATTCACCAATTCCTCTGGCAAGTGCCAGACCAAATCCGGTTAAAATCGCAGGTCTTAATTCCGGTAAAATCACACGTCTGAATGTTTTCGATGGGCTTGCACCTAACATATAAGCCGCTTCTTCATACTGTCCATCCAGTTTTTCAAGGACCGGCTGAACCGCCCGGATTACAAAAGGAAGTCCGACAAACACAAGTGCGATAACCAATCCGGTTTTCGTATAAGTCACCTTAATTCCAATACCTGCTAACATTTTTCCAAAAAATCCGGTTTCCGAATATAATTTGGAAAGTGTAATTCCGGCTACGGCTGTCGGCAGTGCAAAGGGAAGTTCAATCAGCCCGTCCACAATCCGCTTGCCCGGAAAATCATATTTTACTAAAGTCCATGCCACGATAATGCCGAACACCGTATTGATTCCTGCCGCCACAAGTGAACAGCCAATACTTGTTAAAAAAGCATTTCTTACATTTGATTTCCAAAGAAGAGAGAAAAATTCTCCCGGTGAAATTTTCAAGGAATACACAAGCACTGAAGCCAGCGGAATCAGCACAATCAGGGAAAGCATTAACACAACAATTCCAAATGTGCAGCGAAATCCGGGAATCACTCTTGCTTTTTTCACTCTCTTTTGTCTTACCGTATTCCTCATCCGAAAAACTCCTCTTCTAATAGTTATAAATCTCATCAAACATGGCATCATCATCAAAATATTTCTGATATGCTTTCTCCCAGCCGCCAAAATCGTCAATCGTCCATAATTTTATAGACAAATCAAACTCATTTCCAAATTCCTGCAAAATTTCCTTGTCGGTTGGGCGGTATCCGCTTTTTCCAATCAACCGCTGTGCCTGTTTCGTATAAAGAAAATCCAAATACCGTTTGCTCACTTCTTCTGAGCCATTTGCTTTTGCATTATCATCCACAATTGCAACACTTGGCTGTGTCAGAATACTGACAGACGGATTTACAATTTCATACTTGCCGCCGTAGGATTTCATGGTTGCAATCGCTTCATTTTCCCATGCAATCAGCACATCGCCTTTACCATTTTCCACAAACGTTGTTGTCGCACCTCTGGCACCGGAATCCATAACTGATACATTGTGATACAACCGCCTCATAAATTCTTTCTGCTTGTTCTCATCGCTCCATTTGGTCTTTGCATAACCAAGAGCTGCTAAGAAGTTCCAGCAGGCACCTCCGCTGCTTTTCGGGTCCGGTGTAATGACATCCACACCTTTTTGCGTTAAGTCATCCCAGTCGTGAATCTGCTTTGGATTTCCTTTTCGCACTAACAGCACAATGGTCGATGTATAAGGGGCAGAGAATTTCGGAAATTCTTTAATCCATCCGGCATCAACAAGCCCCGTCTTCTCAATTAGGGATATGTCATGCTCTAATGCAAGTGTAACAACATCCGCGTTACACCCTTCCACAACCGACCTCGCCTGACTGCCGGAGCCGCCGTGCGACTGTATCACCTGAACTTTCTTGTTATAAGTCTTCTTATAATATTCTTCAAACATCGTATTATAAGATTCATAAAATTCTCTTGTCGGGTCATACGAAACATTCGTTATCGTGATAACATCTGACTTCGTTCCACAGCCGCTAAGGATAAGCACAAATACCAGAAAAAGAAGGACACTCTTCTTTCTTTTTCTCATCGCCTGCTCCTTTACTCTTCTACTACAAACAAAGAAGTGGACAAATATCTCTCACCGGTATCCGGCAGTAAAACAACAATATTTTTTCCTGCATTTTCTTTGCGTTTTGCTAACTGTGTAGCTGCATAAAGTGCTGCACCGGAAGAAATTCCAACTAACAATCCATCACTCTTTGCTACTTTTCTTGATGTTTCAAAAGCATCATCATTTTCAACCGGAATAATTTCATCCAAAACATCTTTATCCAAAACATCCGGTACAAATCCAGCTCCAATTCCCTGAATTTTATGTGGTCCAGGCTTTCCTCCGGATAATACCGGTGAGCCGGCAGGCTCAACAGCCACAACTTTTACATCCGGATTTGCTTCTTTTAATCCCTGTCCGGTTCCGGTAACCGTTCCGCCGGTTCCAACTGCTGATACAAAAATATCAACTTTACCATCGGTATCTTTCAAAATTTCCTGTGCGGTTGTCTTTTTATGAATTGCCGGATTTGCTTCATTTTCAAACTGCTGTGGAATAAATGCATTTCCATATTCCTCTTTCAGCTCTTCCGCCTTTTTAATCGCACCCTTCATACCATCGCGTCCCGGTGTAAGAACAATTTCAGCACCTAACGCCGATACAATCTTGCGTCTCTCTACACTCATGGTGTCCGGCATCGTAAGAATCAGGTGTAATCCCTTTGCCGCTGTCACAAACGCAAGTCCAATTCCTGTATTACCGCTTGTTGGCTCGATAATCACGGTATCTGAATTAATTTTTCCATCCGCAATTCCCTGCTCAATCATCGCATGAGCCACACGGTCTTTTACACTTCCTAATGGGTTAAAATACTCCAATTTTACAATCAGATTTGCCTCTAACTCATTTTCCTTTTCATAATTTGTCAACTCCAGCAATGGAGTATTTCCGATTAATTCTGTCAACTGTTTTGCAATCTTAGCCATCGCTTTCACCATCCTTTTCCTACTATTCATGTAGGGTTTGTATAATTTAACTGTGCCTATCATATCACCTATTCCCTACTAAGTCAATAGGATTTGTAAAGTTTTTTGAAAAAGTTCAGCAATAAAAAGGAACCGGCCACGAATGTGTGCTCGCACACAATTCATGACCGATTCCTTTTTATGGGCTGAGCGCCCGATTATGAGCAAAACAAATGAAACAATGAAACATAACGCTGAAGCAGCACAGTTTCGCTCAGGGCAACCCTCGTCTCATCGACAATCTCAAGACAAATGCACTGACCATGGCTCATGCAAAGTACAGTTAGCACCTACCACAGTGTGCCGTCGGACATTTTATTTATCTCTTACTTCAATTCCTCCCATTTCAAATCCATATCATCGTATTTTCTCTGATAAGCCTTTTTATATGTTTTTATCCTTCCTTTTGGAACATAAACTACAGAATCCATTGGGAAATCTGCATTGGCACTCGCCAGCTTTGGCAAAGACTCACCTGTAAATACCAATTTAATTTTATTTAAATATGGAATGGAATGTCTCCAATAAGCTGAAAGTTTTTTGATTTCATTCGGAAACACTATTTTTTTCACATATCCCGGATAAAATGACACGCCTTTAGGTATCACTTTAACTCTGGATGAAATCCGAGCAACACCTCCCTTTACGCGCACCGCAACCAATTCTCGGCTCTTTCTGTTATATAGACATCCATTATTCGAAGCGTAATATTTATTCTTCGGATTTATACAAAACTTTGTGATTCTACTTCCGGAAAAAGCTTCACTTCCAATTTTTTTCGTTGTTTTAGGTAAAACTATTTCCTTAATTCTCCTCCCACTAAACGCATCGTTTATTATAGTTTCAACTCCATTAGGCACTTTAATCTTTTTGCTTTTCTCTATACATCCATAAACTTTTTTACCGCTTTTCGATAGCAAAAGATGATTTTTTACCTTGAATTTCTTATTTGTCGAATGAGCAACCACCTTTTTCCATTCAATTTGACATAACGAAATAACATTCTTTTCAAAAGCACTAGGGATATTTATTTCCTTTCCGTCTTGCATATGTTCAAAACAATTGGGAGTAATCTCAATTAAAGATGACGGCAAAACAATACGTTTAATTTTACCCATCTGTTTGTATCTTTCTGTCGGCAATAACTTCATTTTTTTTGATTCTTCTGAAAGATAAATACCAAATAAATTAATACCCCGACCGCCATCATCGTCATCATATAAATCCCCCAGTTTTACAACGCTTTTCCCATCGATTTTATCCGGTATAATTAACTTATTAGGAATCGTTTCCTGTGTATAATTTTTGTTATTTGTACATTGTCCCCATCTAACGTAACATAACTAAATTGAAATGCACCAACTCTTTTTTCTTTTGCTGAGATTTCAATTCCACATACTAAAATACTAACAAATGCAATCATTAATAACGTTTTATATTTTACTTTCATGCGTATCTCTCCCTATCATTTCAGCAATCTGCGTCTCCATGGATGAAGATATATATGTTTTTTCTAATTCTATCATTTTGTTTTCCTTTCCGATTTTACTTTTCTACAATTTTCAAATCTAAATCATATTTGTTAAATTTTTCCATGGCTTTTTTATACGTTTGTTTTGTTCCTTTAGGAACGCAAAAAGTTTGCGAACTCATCTCAAATCTACTTAAAACAGGTGGCTTTTTAGACAAAAAACAATACTCCTTTACATGATACTCTCCTGTTGCGTTTACATTTGCTACTTCTTTAACAGATGCAGGTATCACCATCTTCTTCACTCTTTTAGCAGCAAAATTCACCTTGTTCAAATATTTAATTTCTTTTGGTACAACAAACGTATCATTTTTCGTTACACCAACAACAAGATGTTTGTTTTTCTTGTTGTAGATACAGCCATTAGCAACCCCGTATTTCTTATTTTTCGGCGAAATATTAAACTTCACATAATGATTGGACGCAAACAGACAGCCTATATCATCCTGTGTCAATGTTTTCGGAATATAAATTTCAACAGTATCTTTACTGTAACAGCAACTGCTATATAAATTTTCTATCTTTGTTACACTTTTAGGAATACTCAATTTCTTTAATGGCCGAACGGTAGTGTACATCGTTTTGCCATTCTTTGATAAAAGCACGCCATTTTGTACTTTGTACTTTTTGTTTTTTCCTGATACTTTAAATTTTCTCCATTTTACATCTTTACATATATATTCCACATTTTTCCTAAGGCCTTTGGGAATATTTATGCTCTTGCCATCTTGTAACCCCATAAAACAATATTCAGAAATATCAACAATTGTATCTGGCAAAACAATCTTTTTTATTTTCGCAGTCTGTTTAATAATCTTTTGCGGCACAAAGTTACTATTCTCATCATCAATGTATATACCAAACAAATTATCTGCCCCAACAGGTTCTTCTTGCTCACTGCATAATTTATAAACCGGTTTACCATCCAATTTGGATGGAATTACCAGTTTTGTAATTCTTTTTGCATTACATATTTTCACCTTTTGTATCCGAACCTTACTGTTTGCATCAATCTTGTATATAAATTGAAAACTGCCAATTATCTTTGACTTTGCAAATATGTGTCTGTTATTTCCCACGCTAATCCCTATTATGCATAGTAAAATTAATGCAAGTATTCTTCCTGTTTTTTTCATATAAGTCTCCTTATAATTGGTTTATTTACTTATGCTTTTCTAAAACTTATTGCTCAACAAATGTAAATTTTATTCTTTCTGATCCTACTCTGCTTCTATCTATTTGCCACATTTTTTCATATGCATCTTTACATCCTTTAGGTACATATACCGTAATATTAATAACTTCGTCTCTAAGGCTTACTGCCGAATTAGTTTGTTCTTTTGACAAAGTCGGTGGTTCTTTTCCTTTGCATACAATTACCGGATCTTTAACATAACAATACTGCACTATATTTGCCACCTTTTTAACGCTTGCCGGAATAATGATTTTTTTTGCCCATCCGTATGTTCTAATAGGTTCCGGTATTTCCCTGATTCCATCCGGGATATCAAATATTCCATCGGTCTGATACAGCCATACAAGTCTGCCGTCTTTTTTATCGTATAACGATCCATCCTTTGATGCAAAATACTGACTGCCAGAATCCACCTCCACTTTCATCATTGAATAACTAAAAATACAGACATTTTTTACGCTCTTTGGAAGCACCAATGTCTCACATCCCAAAAAAGCCAATCCGTGAACTGTTTCACTATGTGCCGTATCTCTGGTGCCGTCCGTTTCAATCGCTGTTACCGTTTTCGGCACAACTACCCTTTTCTTCTTATATACAAGACCATACATCACCTTTCCATTTTTAGAAAGTAGGCAGCCATTCTTTACTTTATACGTTTTGTTCTTTGACGATATTTTTACTTTCTTCCACTTCACCCTCGTAAACTGATTTACAACCTCTTTCTTCACACCCTTTGGAATATTAATCTCCTTTCCTTCCTGCACATCAAAGAAACAACTTGGTGTTATTGATACAACTGAGTCCGGAATCCGAATCTTCTTTATCTTAGCAACTCTTTTGTGTACTTTAGGATTTGATGGGGTATAAATACCACCTTCCTCATAATATCCAATTCTAACACCAAAAAGATTTAAAGTAGTATAATCAGTAGTACCTTTGTCCTTCGTATTTCCCAGTTTGACCACTTTCTTTCCCTTTATCTTAGCAGGGATATTAAGCTTACTGATTCCCTTGGAAGAAAGCGGCGTAATCTTGGTAATCCAAACCCCTTTTTTTGTATTCTTATACTGGTATTTAAATTTTCCTGCCTTATAAGACTTTGCCTCTGCTTTCTCAGCATTTCCACACATCATTGTAATCGCGAGAAAAAACATGGCAGCATATATTATTTTTTTCATATGAAGCTCCTTCCTACTACTTTTCTACGATTTTCAAATCCAAGCCAAATTTTTTCATGGCTTTTTTATACACTTGTTTTTTCCCTTCTGGAACATATACAACACCTCCATATGGCAAATGCGCATCACGTTCACGCACTGGCGGCACCTTGGATTTAAAAACAAGTTTTATGTCACTAGCACTGTTCAGCGAAGTATTCCAGTAAGAATAAACCTTCTTTAATGTCTTTGGAAATATTATTTTGTCACATTCTCCTCCCGCAAAAGAAGTACCTTCTTGCAGCACGGTTACCTTTTCTGGAATTGTTATTATTCTTTTTTTTATAACTGCCACAACAAGACGTCCAGTACGTCGGCTAACCACACAACCTTTGGAAACAAAGTAGTATTTGTTTTTAGAGGCAATTTTTATCTGTATTTTTTTCATGTAACTAAATGCCTCCCCTTTGATTTTCGTAACTGTTTTTGGAATATATATCTCCTTAAGGCTTTTATTACCATACAGTGCTCTTTCTGCTATCGTCTTTACTCTATTTGGAATTTTTACACTACTTTTCTTTTCCAAATTACCGTAAAATGTCTTTCCACTTTTTGATATAAGGCATCCGTTCTTCATTTTGTATTTTTTATTGCCTTTATTGATTGTAACCTTTTTCCATTGCAAATTGCAAAGTGCTCTTATATTCTTTTTTAAGGTTTTAGGAACAGAAATCGTCTTTCCCTTTTGAATATCATGAAAGCACTCTGGCGTCAGTTCCTTTAATCCTGACGGAAGAATTATTTTCTTTATTTTAGCAACATCTGAAACAATTTGTTCCGGTACGAGACTGGAATCTTCCTCTAAAATATACATACCGAAAATATTATCCTGAAAATAGGCATCTGTATCGTCTTTTGCTCCCAATTTTATCACTTTATTCCCATCGATTTTGGACGGAATCTTGAGTGTGGATATATCACTGCCTGTAACCGGTGTAATTTGCGTAATCCATACATCGTTCCCGTTTGGAGCACTGTCATATTCATATTTGAAGTTCCCAATTTTCTTTGTCTCGGCAGATGCTGAGACCCCCATGCCTAATGCAATAACAAACAATGCTGCACTAAACAACAATACTTTCTTCATAAGAATACCTCCTTTTTTTGTGTAATTTACACTCTTTACTTATCTAACGATTTAGAAGACAAAAAAGTTGCAATTTTTAGATTTCACCTCCATAAGTTTTCTCATCTTAATTGTAATCCTCCTGCGCAAAAATCCCGGTTTTTTCGCTTGGATACAAATAATCAACAAAGGAAAAAGTAAACTCTCCCCTTATCTGATCTTTATCACACAGTTTCTTAAATAACATCTGAACCTCAGGAATATCTTCCTCGTCATCTACCACCATATAAACATCAAATTTTTCATAATCTGTCTGAATAATTTGAAATTGTAATATCGCCATTTCGAGCATCAAATTGATTCGCTCAATTACTCCAAAAAGGCAATCATAATGTGCCACACTTCCATCTGCCTTTTGTATTAGGTCATTATCTCTTGCCATCTCCAATTCCAAAATCGGTTCCTGACTTCCGCAAGAACAATTCTTATCTGTGCAAAGACGTCCTCTATCTCCAACTTTGTATCGCACAAATGGCATCACCCGGTTATGCTTTGATGTAATACAGATTTGATTATCCTCCACAATTTCTACATAAACATTTTCTGTCATCACATGCAGCTTATGAAAAGGACATTCATAAGCAATCGAGTTTACTTCATAACACCCATATTGGCTGGCAACTTTACAGTTAAAAAATGCTTCCACCTCCTCTTTCCAGTCATTTGTAATCCATTGACAAAAACAAATACTCCGGCTCAAATTTTTCAATATACTCGGATAATTCAAACTCTGAAAGATTCTCATATACAAGAATAGCTAC
>OKSR01000295.1_pt1 | contig 28277 bp, 22 predicted proteins | sample 1606491 | NCBI WGS metagenome assembly OKSR01 (sample SAMEA3879605, study PRJEB24766) | human gut metagenome | biome: human-associated habitat; feature: feces | place: USA | collected 1985/1987 | reverse complement strand
ATCGGGTGTGTTGCGGGGCGGTAAATTCTTTCGTGGATTTTTCCTCACGGAAGTGGTGGGTCTCACGGTGATAACCAACCACTTTCTGTGGTTGTGTTCAGAATGAACACGACCACATCTTGTGGAGGGTTTCAAACCAATCCACAAAATCAGTGGGATTTACAAGGAAAATACCACGGGATGTGAAAATCGTCAAGAGGGTTTTGTGAATTTTATTGCGGTAAAGTGTCAGAAGTCTTACTGTTTTGTCTGAATGGAAGCCTGCGCGGCTTTTGTATGGAAGAAGGTTCTGTTTTATGCGGCCGTACCGGTATGCGGTTTCAGGGCGTTTTCTGTACCTGCAACAGCCTGCCGGTAAGCACTGACGGCATCCATGTATTGTTCGACCAGTTGCGGGTAGTCGGCAGCACAGGGCGAAGTTTTCCGCAGTACGGTCTCCACTGCGCACATGGCAATTTTTGCAACATCCAATGTGATCTGGTTCGTCATAGCGGTATCCTCCGTTCATTTTTCTGTGTATAGAATACCACATAACGCAAAAAAGAGAACGGAAGTTTCCGTTCTCTTTTTTGAAAAATACAGATATTTTATGCGTCCGAAGGTAAATTTTGCGCTTTCAAATCGCTCTGCCGCAGCACGATGCGCACGGTGGTGCCGGTTTCATCGCTGTCAAAATCAAAGACGAAATCCTGATACAGCATGGAGAGCCGCTCGTAGATGTTCTTCAGCCCGATGCCGTGCCCCTGCGGCTTTACGGTAAAGGTGCGTATTTCGGCCAGCCGTTCCGGTGCAACGGGTGTGCCGGTGTTGTGCACCAGCAAGGTCAGGGTGTCGCCCTCTGCCTGCGCCGATACGGTGATGCGGCACACTTCATCGCTATCCTCTACGCCGTAGTGGATGGCGTTTTCCACCAGCGGCTGCAGGGTGAAGTGGGGCAGGTACCATTGTTCCAGCTCCCCGGAGGAAGTCAGGCTGAACTCTGCCCGGCTGCGGTAGCGCAGCTGCTGGATGGCGATATAGCTTTCCGCCAAGTGCACATCGGCAGCAGCGGTGGAGTTCTGGCGCGGGCTGAGGGCGGCGCGCAGGATGTCGCCAAGACTGACGATCATCCTGCAGGCATCCTCCCGGTTTCCAGCTTTCACAAGCCAGTTCAGCGTTCCCAACGTGTTATAGAGGAAATGCGGGTTGATCTGCGCCTGCAGCATCTTGTAGCGGGTCTCCTGCAAAAGCAGCTGCTTTTCGTAGTTTTCGTGGATCAGGGTGTCGATCTTGCCCAGCATGGAGTCGAACTCCCGCGTCAGGGTACCGATCTCGTCCGCTGCCGGGTCGGCGGGCAGCAGGGCACGGGCGGCAGCAAAATTGCCCTCCTGCTGGTCCACGGTCTGCATGGCTTCGCTCAGGGTGTGGATGGGCTTTGTGACCAGCCGTGCCATGTGCAGCAGTACCCACGCAAACAGTAACAGGATGGCGCACTCGCCAAAGATCAGCGCGTTGCGGGCGGTATTGATCTGGCCATAGATTTCGTGATAGTCGAACACGCTGCACAGCCGCAGCCCGGTCACTGAGCTTGTCAGCCAGCAGATGTAGTATTTTTTGCCCCCGATGGTGCTGATCTGGTAGCCGTGGGTGCTTTCCTCCGGCGGCAGAGCTGCCGCCGCCTCTTCGCCGCTGTGGTAGATGAGCTGCGTACCGTTATAGAGATACAGCTCCGAGGGCTGGCTGGAAAGGCTGTGGATCTCGTTATCCAGCAGCTTGCCCACATCCAGTGCCACCACGATGGTGCCCAGCTTTTTCAGGCTCATATCCTGACTGCGCAGAATGCGCCGCCCGCACAGGATGTACGGGAAATCCGCGCTGTCAGAGGTCTGTATCACAAATCCGCCGGGGGTGGCGTTCAGCGCCATTTCCAGCGCGGTCTGCCGCCCGGCGCCAGGGTCCGGCATATCCTGCCCGATGGTCAGGGTGTGGCCGTTCAGGTCGGTGTATTGCAGGCTGTTGATCTGCCGGTCCTGATAGATCTTTTCCAGCAGCAGCGGGCGCACACCGGTAAGCAGATAGTAGTAGTTTGCGGTCTGGGGGTCTGCCTGCGCCAGAGCGTTCAGCTGCTCCTGAATGTTGGAATCCACTGCGATGCTGCGGGTCAGGGTGTCGATATCCTGAATGTCATCGTCCACCCGCTGCACAAAAAAGTCCAGCTCCTGTAAGGACTTCTCATAGAACTTTTCCTCAAACACCGAAAGCCCCAGATGCAGCGCGCCGATCATCAGCGCGCCGCTGAGCAGGGTGAGCACCACAAAAATGCCCACAAATTTCTGTGCCAGCGGTAAGTCCAGAAACTGTCTTTTGATGCGGCGGAACATAGGCTCTCCTTACTCGCCCCAGCGCTGTTCCATCAGCCGCCAGAGCGTGTCGTCATCCGGGTGGTTGTCCGTGTTCAAGATCAGCATGATGCGGCGGTCTGCCTCGCAGTCGCCGAACTCCCGCATCCACGCGTAGTAGTGCGGCCCTTCGCCCAGCGTCCGGGCAAAGCTCATCAGATAACCGCACACCTGTGCGGACTGCTTAACATCAGTTTGACACTCGTTGGCGTAAAAGTCAATCCATTTTCCGTGTTCGCGGCTGCGCATTGCGGCATTTGCGGCAGTGTAGGCATTTTTTGCCCGCCCTGCCTGATAGAAGCAGCGCTGCCAGTCGCCCACAAACCCGGCTTCCATCGCAGCGCACACCGCGGCGCTGCCCTGCGCCCAAAGGGCATACAGCTGCGCCTGCAGCAGCAGGGTATCCTGAAACAGCACCCGCGCCGCACCGGTCATGGCGGCGGCAGTGGCTTCACACTGGCGCAGATACTGCCCGTAGCTCTTTTCTGCCTCCCGGAACTTTTCGGCGCACCATGCAGCCTGCCCGCTCAGGGCGGGGCGGTTGCACAGCCACTGCAGGTCCTCGCAGGGCAGGGTGCGGTCCCGGATGAACTGGGTCATCAGCATCCGGGGCACATGGTTGTAGAACTGGTCGCCGGCGTGGTCGTCCAGATGTTCGCCGTAAAGCACGGCGTGGTCGGCGTAGCCCGCAAGGCACTTTGCCACCGCAAGGCCATTGGGCTTACCGTAGTAGTCTTGTGCATAGGCAAGACGGTGACCTTCGGGGTCGCAGCTGCCGGTCTGCCACAGCTGGGCAATGTAGTCCAGCAGGTAGGCGTGGGGCTTGACGTTGGAGCAGTTGATGAGCCAGTAATCATCCACCCCGCGTGCAAGGGCATTCGTCAGCTCCTCGCAGACGAACTCGGCGCTGTTGGGCAGCATGGTGATGTGGCTGGCGGCCTGCAAATCGTAGAAAGAAGCGTGGTAGTACAAGCCGTGCGCGCCGGTGTCGCCCAGCGGCGGCAGGGCGGTCACCCGGGGGTTCGCGTTGCCCTGACGGCGGCTGACCATCTTGCCAAAGCCGTTGTCTGCCCAGATTTTAATGACATCCTCCGGCAGGTCCAGACAGCCCTGCTGGTACAGTTCCATGGTCTCGCCGTAGAGGTTGGTGCAGCAGATGGCGTGGGGATCATTCTGCTTGACCAGCGCATACTGCTCCCGGATCAGGCGGGAGATGAGCGCGCCGCGTTTTTCCGGCGTGTCGTACTGGGGGTCGTCCTCCCAGAAGGGCTTGTCGCCCTGCCCCCGGAAGCCGATATTCCATACCGTGGGGGTGGTTTTCTGCCGGTCGATGGCATCCTGCCACAGGGCGCGGAACTTTTCCGGGTACAGGCTGAATTTGGGCTCCAGTTCCGGGTAAGCCTGCACGAACATTTTGGCCCCCAGCGGCTCGGCGTGGTGGTGGGTGATGATCAGCCCCATATCGGCGGCAAGGTCATGGTAGCGGTGGCCGTTTTCGCCCGTGCCGGGAATGACCAGATTGCCGCCCAAGCGCAGCAGCGTTTCAAACACCATGGCAAAGGCAAGGTCGCTGCGGCGCTCCACCTTCCAGTGAGAGATGAGCGTTTCGTCATTGACGAACCAGCCGCGATACCGCACCCGGGCAGGCTTGCTCTCGTAGGTAAAGTTCTGCGGCACGGTCACGCTGTCCGTTTTGATAAACTTCTGGTCGTTCCAGAACCAGAAGGGCTGCACGCCCAGAAAGCGTTTGCTGACCTCGAACAGGCCGTACACAAAGCCCAGTGTGTCGGCGGCAGTCAGCAGAAGCTCATTATTCTGCACCTGCAGGCAGAAACATTCCGGGAGAAGGTCGCTGTCTTTGGCAAGGCGGATGGCATCGCCGGGAGCATCCGTTTCGGTGAACACTGCTTTCATATCCCGGTACAGAGCCGAGACGGCATATTGGATGGGTTTGGATCGCTCACAGGAAATGATCTGGCTGTTGCAGTTGAGAATCATAAGAGTACCTCTCTTTTGAAAAAAGGGCTGGTGCGTAAGGCCAACGGCCTCGCCCTCTCAGTCAAAGCCTGTCGGCTTTGCCAGCTCCCCCAAAGTGGGAGCCCTTGGCAGTCCACGCAAACTTCATCTCTTTGCCAAGGCCTCTCCCTTTGGGAGAGGTGGATTTGCGTAGCAAAGACGGAGAGGGCGAGCGCGCTGAAAAATACGCAACAGCCCCTTATAAAGTTTGATTTAACCCTTGATACCGTCGGTGGCGATGCCCTCAACGATATACTTCTGGAACGCGATGAACACGATGATGACCGGCAGCAGCGAGATGACCGACATGGCGAACAGGCCGCCGTAGTTGTTGTAGCTGTTGGGGTCGGTGTAGAGCTTCAGTGCCAGCGGGATGGTGTAGTTCTTGGGGCTGGACACGAAGATCAAGGGCTGGAAGAAGTCCTGCCAGATCCAGTAGAAGGCGAAGATGGCTGCCGTGACGATGGCAGGCTTCACGATGGGGATCATGATCTTGAACAGGATGCCGGGCTTGGAGCAGCCGTCCAGCATGGCGGCTTCGTCCAGATCACGCGGGATGCCGCGCATATACTGGGCGATCAGGAAGATGAAGAAGCCGTAGCCGAACACCCACGGCAGGGTCATGGACAGCAGCGTATCGGAGAGACCCAGCTTTTTCAGGATGATGTACTGGGGCACCACCATGACCTGAGAAGGGATCATCATAGTCATGACGATGCAGCCGAACCAGAAGTTTGCGCCCTTGAATTTCAGACGGGAAACCGCGTAGGCTGCCAGCAGGGAGCAGAAGATGGTGCCTGCCACCGACACCACCGTGACGATGACACTGTTCAGTGTAAAGCGCCAGAACGGGATGCCCGCAATGCCCTGCCAGCCGGAGACGTAGTTCGTGAGCGCGTCCCACTTTTCCGGGATGAGGGACCATGCATTGTGGAACATAGTATCGTTGGACTTGAAGGAGCTCATCAGCAGCCACAGCAGCGGATACACCATGATGAAGCCCAGCAGGCAGGAGAAAATATGGAAGAATACCGATTGTACTTTGGAACTTTTCTGACCAACCATTTTTTATCCTCCTTAACCTTCGTAGTGGACCCAAGCCTTCTGGCTCTTGAACAGGATCAGGGTCATAATGCCGATGAGGGCGACCAGAATCCATGCCAGTGCGCAGGAGTAGCCCATGTGGAAGTTTGCAAATGCCGAGCGGTACAGGTACAGCACATAGGTCAGGGTGCTGTTCATGGGGCCGCCGTTGGTGATAACGTAGCTTTCGGTAAATACCCGGAAGCCGGTGATGATCTGCTGGATCAGGTTAAAGAAGATGGTGGGGGTGAGCATGGGCATGGTGATCTTCCAGAACTGCTGGAATTTGGACGCACCGTCCAGCGAAGCGGACTCGTACAGGGAGACGGGGATCTGCTTCAGGCCGGACAGAAACACCAGCATACAGGAGCCGAACTGCCACACGCCCATCAGCACGATGACCAGCAGGGCGGTCTTGGGGTTGCCCAGCAGGGAGTACCTCTGCTCAATGCCAAGGGCGGAAAGCAGGCTCATGAACACGCCCTTGTTGCCAAACACCTGCTTCCACACCACGGAGACGGCGATGGAGCCGCCCACGATGGAGGGGATGTAGTACAGCACCCGGTAAAAGGCCATGCCCATGTGCTTTTTGTTCAGCAGGGTGGCCACGAACAGGGCAAAGGCAAGGCGCAGCGGCACCATGATAAAGACGTAGAGGAAGGTGACTGCCAGAGCCTTGCGGAACATCTCATCTGCGGTAAAGATGGTGATGTAATTCTTCAGGCCTACCCAGTTGGGTGTGGACAGCAGGTTGTAATCCGTAAAGGAATAGTAGATGGACATGGCAGCCGGGATGACATACATAAAGATGAAGCCGAACAGCCACGGGGCCAGCAGCAGATAGCCCACTTTGGTATCATCGCCGAAATTATGCTTTTTCAGCGTAACAGCTTTTGCGTTGGACACAGCGAGACCTCCTTGTATCAATAATGCTCCTCTTACACCTCGCCCTTCGGGAGAGGCGGCAGCGCGTCAGCACTGACAGAGAGGGTTACTTTCCCAAAAAAACGGGAGGGGTCTTTCGGAGCGACCCCTCCCGCACAGATCAATTAGTTGTTGGAAGCGAGGATGCTGTTGGCCGTATCAAAGAAGGTCTGAGCTGCCTCGGCGGGGGTTGCCTGACCGTAGAACACGCTGTAAGCAATATCCTTGAACTGGGTGTTGACCTCGGAGATGCCGGAGGGGTCCGGAGCGGGGGTGCTGCCGCAGTAATCGGCTGCATCGGAAACGAAGTCGAACATCTCGACCTGCTTGTCGGTCAGGGCACCGGCGCTGGTCAGGTGGTCACGGGCGTTGCTTGCAGAGGGAGTTCCGCGCTCGCCCAGCATGATGTCGTTGGCTTCGTCGCTGTTCAGGAACCAGCTGATGAAGGCGGTAGCCTCGGCCTGCACCTTGGAGGTGGCAGAAACGGAGAAGAACATACCGGGCTTGTACCACAGAGCCTTCTCACCGGCCTTCTTCACCGGGGGAACCAGCAGCTCCAGCGTGTCGTTGCCGGCGTTTGCGCCGATGGTGGCAAAGTTGTTCCAGGACTGGTGGAAAGCGGCGTCACCGGTGATGACGGGGTTTGCATCGTTGCCCAGAGTGGCGATCTGCTCGTACTCATCGGGGTTGGGGGCTGCGCCTGCATCGATGAGGTCCTTCCACAGCTGGAAGTAATCAGTCAGGATCTGCACATCGTCAAAGCCAAGGCTCTTGTTGTCCTCTGCAAACAGGGAAACGCCATACTCACGCACCCAGTAGTTCAGCAGGTTCGTATCAATGAAGGCAGAGCCGCCGAAGCCGTACTTGCCGGTCTTTTCCTTCACGGTCTTGCAGATGGAAACGAAGTCATCCCAGGTCCAGCCGTTCTTGGGTGCCTCCACACCGGCTTCTTCCAGCACGGCGGGGTTGTAGATGAAGGACACCAGAGAGGTGGACAGGGGGATGCCCACCATCTTACCGTCGATGGTACCGGCATCTGCCAGAGCGTCGTCCACGTTGGTAATGTCCAGCGTGCCGTCAGAGGCAAAGGAGGACAGGTCTGCCAGAGAGCCGTTCTTTGCGTAGGTGGAAATGTACATATAGTCCATCTGGACGATATCGGCCATGCCGCCGGTAGCGGTATCGGTAGCCAGCTTCTCAAAGTAGCCGTCCCAGCCGGAGGGGGTGGTCTCGAAGTGGACGTGGGGGTTCAGCTCGGTGTACTTGTCCAGCACCTTCTGGGTCAGGTCGTGACGGGTCTGGCCGCCCCACCAGGTCATACGGATGGTCACATCGCCGTTTGCGGCAGATGCACTGCCGGATGCGGCAGCGGAAGAGGCAGCGGTGGAGCTGGATGCGCCGCCGCAGGCAGCAAGAGCACCGGCCATGCCGGCAGCACCTGCAACCTTCAGGAAATTTCTGCGAGAGATCTTCATAATTTGTTCCTCCATTTTCCTTCGTGTTTTTTGTTGCGGAGCCGTCGCTCCCCAGACTGTGCACACCCTTTTGTTGACTTTATTGTATCGCTTTTTTTCAAAAACAAAATGGAAAATGCCGGTCTTTCTCTTGGAAAAAACCGACATTTGAAAACCCTCTCAGTCTCGCTGCGCTCGCCAACTCCCCCGAAAGGGGGAGCTTTGGTGCTGATGGGAAAGTACAGCACAAAACCTCGCCCTTCGGGAGAGGTGGCAGTGCGTCAGCACTGACGGAGAGGGTTTGTTCTTAACACTTGTTTCTATATTCCGTGGGTGTTACGCCGCAAAGTTTGCGGAATACCTTGGAAAAATACTGTCCGTCCAGCGGGTAGCCCACCAGCTCTGCCAGGCGGCTGATCTTCATATCTGGCTGAAATTCCAAAAGACGCTGCGCCTGCGTGATGCGGGCACGTTCCAGATAAGCCGAAAACCGCTCACCGGTCATCTGGGAGAAGATGCGCCGCAAGTGGTCCTCGCTCATGAACAGCCGCTGCTGCGCAATGGTCTGCAAACTGAACTCCGGGTCGGAGAGGTTTTCGTAAATGGCAAGAAAGATCTCCCGGCTGCGCACATCCGGCTGCGGCAGGTTCCATGCGGCGGTCAGGGCATCCGCCCAGGCCGACAGTGCATCCTCCGGCGGGGTCTTGCCCTCAAACAGCAGCTTCCACGCCAGTTCACACAGCTGCGCCCGCTGCCGGGGACGGTAATTTTTTGTTTCCATCCGGGCAAAGGCAAGGGCCAGTTCCCGCAGCAACTCCTCGTAGCTGCCCGCTTGCTGCAGAGCGCGGATATCAAAAATTTCGTTCACTGTTTCCGGCAAAGCGGCGTTCTGGCTGGGGCGAAGCAGAGCGGTCTCGTTCTCGTCCGGGTTCAGCTGCAAAAGCTCCTGTACCTGCCGGAACAGGGTGGAAAGCTCTTCCAATGTACCGGTGCGGCTGGCCGCCGAGAGCATATTGACGGTCTCGAACCGCTTGAACTCCTTTTTCAGCACCTGCACAGCGCTTTCAAGGCTGGGCTCTGCGGCGGCATCCGCCAGCACCAGCACATCCCGGTCGATGCCGGTGGTCATCAGCAGGGTGCCATCCGGCAAAAGGTCCCCCAGCATATTGCCCACCACATAGCGCTCCAGCGAGTCGAACCCGCACTTGAGTCGAAAGTCCAGCAGCAATACGCTGCGCCCCTCTCCGCCCAGCTCGTCCAGCAGCTGCCGGGTGCCGCCGCTGCCCACCGTTGCCCGGCCCAGCAGCAGGTCACGGAACAGCTGCTCCCGGGCGTAGGGCTTGAGCAGGCGGGCTTCTGCTTCCACTTTTTCGGAGCGGGCATTCTGGGCGCGGGTCTCTTCCAGCTCGGCAATCGCTTTGTTCAGCACCGGGATCATCTTGCCCTCATCGCAGGGCTTCAGGATATAGTGCCGCACGCCCAGCTCCATGGCCTGACTGGTAAACTCGTAGTCGCCGTAGCCGGACAGCACCACAAAGGTCATGTCCGGGTACTGCTCCTTTGCTTTGCGGATCATCTCAATGCCGTTCATCACCGGCATCTTAATGTCCACAATGGCAAGATCCGGCTTGTATTTTGCAATCTTTTCCAGACCCTCGGCACCGTTGCGCGCTGTGCCCACCACCTTCATTTTATAGGTATCCCACGGGATGAACTGTGCCATACCCTCGCGCTCGATCTCCTCATCGTCCACGATCAACAGCGTATGCAAAACGATCTCTCCTTCTTCGTTTACTCTATAACAATAACAATAATATACTTCCTTATAATTTGCAAGCCCTGCCCCGAAATTTGCGATACCTGTGCGAAAAATGTCGTTCTTCTTCAAAAAGAATGCCGGATTTGTACAGGCACAGCGGGCAAAAATGTGGTATTCTATAGCCACAGCAAGCCCGCAGCGTGCAGCGTCCTCTCCCCGGGATGTGCGGGCAACTGCCCCAAGTTTTTTGCTTGGTGTTCTCCTTCTTCATCATTTTCACAGCATAGAAGCAGCCGTTCGTGAATGTCGGCTGCTTTTGTGCTATACTGGGGTAAAAAACACGCAGGAGGCGTTTTGTTATGGCACTATGGATCAACGATGGTCTGCATGAGGCAGCGCAGGGCATCCGCTCGTTTTTACTGGTGGGACAGTCTAACATGGCAGGGCGGGGCGATCTGACCCTGGAGAACGCCATCACTGCCCCGGACTGCTTTATGCTGCGCATGGGGCGCTGGCAGCCCATGAGTGAGCCCATCAACGTAGACCGCGCGGTGGCAGAGGGTGCAGTTCCTCGCAGCGGCGCAAACCTTGCCGCAAGCTTTGCCGCGCAGCTGCAAAAGGAGACCGGGGCTAAAATCGGCTTGATCCCCTGCGCAGACGGCGGCACCCGCATCAGCCAGTGGCAGCCGGGCGAGGTGCTGTTTGACCACGCTGTTTTTCAGGCAAAGCTGGCTATGCGCACCTCCGCGCTGACCGCTATCCTCTGGCATCAGGGCGAGAGCGACTGCCTTGCCCCGGAGCAGCTGGAAGCCTACCCGGAGCAGTTCCTGCGCACCATGCAAGCCTTCCGGGAGGAACTGGGCGATTTGCCCATTGTGGTGGGGGAGCTGGGCTACCCGGAACATGGTTTCCACGGAACTCCTGCAGAACTATTGAAGGCGTTCAACCATCGTCTGCCGGAGCTGGCCGCGCAGCTGCCAAACTGTGCTGTCGTTTCCGCCGCTGACCTTACTGCCCGCCCGGACGGGCTGCATTTCACGACTGAAAGCCTGCGGACACTGGGCCTGCGGTATCTGGAAGCCTACAAGAGTCTGGTGTAAATGCCGGATTTCTTCAGGAAAGCGGTCGCTTTTCTGCAACCGCTTTTGGGCTTTTTATGCTACAATAGAGCCATAGAGAGGTGAACGAAAATGCTGTTTGGTCGGGAATATATGCCGGAAGGTGCGGGTGTTGACCCGGATGCGCCCCGCAAAAAGGGTGCGGCACGGCTTTGGGAGATCCTGAGCCGGGACTTGGACGGCATTTTCCTGTCCGGGGTACTGGCAATGTTGGCCTGTGCCCCGGCAGCAATTCTGGCAGGTGTTGCCCTCTGGCTGGGCAGCCTGCCCCTGTGCCTGCTGGCGGCAGCTGCCGCCGGATGGCTGGTGGGTCCGGCGTTGACCTGCCTGTACGATACCATCCTGCGTGCCTTGCGGGATGAACCGGGCTTCTGGTGGCACACCTACAAGCGGGTGTGGAAACAAAGCTTCAAAAGCAGCCTTGTGCCCGGCGCAGTGTTCACCCTGCTGTGGGCGCTGGTGGCCTACGCCGCCTTTGTGCTGCCCCAGATGACAACGGTCTCGGCGGGCTTTGCACTGGTGCTGGTGCTGGATATGGTGCTGCTGCTGACACTGGGCAGCTACTACTGGATGCAGAACGCCCTGTTCGATGCCCCGGTCAGCAAAAAGCTTTCCAACTGCGTCCGGATGTTTCTTGGCTTTTTGCCCCGCACCGCCCTTTCGGCGGTGTTCCAACTTGGTTACTGGCTGCTGATGGCAGCTGTCATCCCGCGCTGCGCCTTTATTTTCCTGCTCACCGGGCTGTGGGTGCCCAACCTGCTGGCGATGCTGGCAGTGTATGCCCCCATTGAAAAAAGCCTGCATCTGGAAGAACAGATCCAGGCCAAGCGGGAGAACGATTGAGACATTTTCTGCTTCTTCATCATAAAACAGCATATCTCCATTCTGCAAAAAACGGCTGCCATTCCTTCGCTTTGGGCAGCCGTTTTTTGCATAGAGCTCATTTGAAAATTTGAGGAGGTATTTTCGGTCGCGGCAAGGGACTTGTGTCCATCCGCTATAACGGCATGCAACGCTTACCGACAGCATCCCGGGCATCGGCTTCGCAGGGGACAGCATGACCTTCTCGGCGCTGCCCTATACGCCCCATGAGCTGGAAAACGCCCGCCACCTCTACGAGCTGCCCCGCGATGACAACAAGACCATCGTCCGCTGTGCTGCCTTCCAGCGCGGCGTGGGCGGCGACAACAGCTGGGGCGCAAAGCCCCACAAGGAATTGTGTCAAAATGACACAATTGCTCCGTTCACCTTCAAAGAACCATGGGATGTGAATATTTTGCCTTCAGGGGAGTTCATTTTTTGTGCGGAATCTCGTGAAAAGCGTATAAAAAGCTTGCAATCATCTGTAAAATGTGGTATATCCATTATACGAAACATCGCTTTGAAAGAACGCTCTACCGTTCAATGATGTATAAATGGGAGGTATCCGCCATGACTGCCGTGATCTACGCCCGCTATTCCAGTGACAACCAGCGCGAAGAATCCATTGAAGGCCAGATCCGTGAATGCACGGCCTATGCCGAAAAGAATGACATCACCATTGTCAAGCACTACATTGACCGTGCCATCTCTGCCAAGACGGATAACCGCCCTCAATTCCAGCAGATGATCAAGGACAGCGACAAGAAGCTGTTTGACATTGTTCTGGTCTGGAAACTTGACCGTTTTGCCCGGAACCGCTATGACAGTGCCCGGTACAAGACCCAGCTGAAGAAGAACGGTGTCAAGCTCATGTCGGCTACGGAGATCATTTCAGAAGGGCCGGAGGGTATTATTCTGGAATCGGTGCTGGAGGGCTATGCGGAATACTACTCCGCTGACCTTGCCGAAAAGGTTGTCCGTGGACAGACAGAGAACATCCTGAAAGGACGCTGCAACGGTGGTCGTGGAACGTTTGGATATACGCTGGATTCCGAGCGGAAATTTCACATCGACCCGCTTGCCTCCCCTTTCGTGCTGGAATCGTTCACGAAGTATCGGGATGGCCTCACGATGAAAGAGATTCGGGACTGGCTGAACGAAAATGGCATCAAGAACCCGGTCGGCGGTGCGTTCACCTATAACAGTGTCGAACATATGCTCAAGAATCGGCGGTACATCGGGGAGTTGAAATTCCGGGATGTGGTCGTGCCGGATGCGATCCCGCCCATCGTGCCACTGGAACTGTTTGAGGATGTGCAGGAGAAAATCGCCAAAAACAAAAAAGCCCCTGCCCGTAGAAAGGCAGAGGATGACTACCTGCTCACCACCAAGCTGTTCTGCGGCTACTGTGGGGCGTTGATGTTTGGCGAAAGCGGCACAAGCCGGACGGGTGAAGTCCACCGCTACTATAAATGTGCCACTGCCAAAAAGCACAAGGGCTGCAAGAAAAAGACCGTCCGTAAACAGTGGCTGGAAGATCTGGTGGTCAACCAGACGATGCAGCTTGTCAAAGACGATGCCGCCATGGAATCTATCATCGCCAAGGTGATGGAACTGCAAAACAAGGAGAACACCAACATTCCCCTCTATGAGAAACAGCTTCGGGATGCGGAATCCGGTATCCAGAATATGCTGAACGCGATACAGGCTGGTATTCTGACCAGCTCCGCCAAGGAGCGGCTGGAGCAGCTGGAAGAAACCAAGCGTGAGCTTGAAACCCGCATTGCGGAAGAGAAGCTGGCAAAGCCCAAGGTCACGGAGGAGTTCATCCGGTTCTGGCTGCTGCGGTTCCGTAAGCTGGACATGAGCCTGAAAGACCAGCGGCAGGCGCTGGTGGATACCTTCATCAATGCGATTTACCTGTATGATGATAAGGTTTTGATAACCTTCAACTATAAAGAAGGAACACAGACCGTGACTTTTGGAGAAGCGGCAGAAGCCGCATCAAAGGGAAATGGTTCGGATTTGGATTGCTTTACTGCACCACAAGAGAGACAGCTTTTGATAGCTGTCTTTTTTGTTTTATACGGCAATTTCTCTTTAACAGCAACAGCGGATAAGAGGGCTTGAACAGCAACGACGACGACCGCTGCCTGCGGCAGAAACAGGGAGGAGTTGTTGGGGCAGCGTTCTGATTTTTCAAAGCCCTGACAAGGGGCTGTGGAAAAATCAGCAAACGCAACCCGTTGCTTTGATTAGTGCGCGGTTCCCAACGCATAGGAATGTCTACCAAGAAAGATGCCGCCAGACCATTCGGTCTGGGGATTTTTTGTGGCGGAGGTCACAGGACGAGGACCGGAACGAGCAAAGGCAGGGTATCATCATTACGATGGTATCCTGCCTTTTGTGCGATAGGATGATCATAAGCCAAAGGCTCCCACCTGTTCTGTCGTATGCACAGAGCGGGCGAGAGCCTTTGTGATGAAAAGAAGAAAATGAAGGAGATGACTTGTTATTTGGCGGCTTTTTCGCCCTCCGGGAAGATGATCTTATTCACGAAGAAGAAGATGACCATGGAGATGCCGCCGTTCAGCACCGTAGTGCCGATGTTGTAGATGAAGTCCGGCACCAGCAGACCTGCCACCGCCACCCAGATGCAGTTGATGGAGTTGACGATGCAGGTGATGACGCAGAACGCCAGCACATACCAGCCGATCTGCTTTGCCAGATTGCCCTTGCTGCGGAACACGAAATTACGCTGGATGGGGAAATTGATGCACTCGCCGATGACCATGGCGATCATGTAGGCGCAGAAGTAGGGCAGACCGCCGTGGGCGGCATCGTAGCCGAGGATGTTCCACTTGAAGGTCTCGCCGAACAGGGTGATATCAATGCCCGGCCAGCCGAAATCCACCACCGGCAGGCTTGCAAAGGCCTTGGGCAGAAATTGCAGCAGCAGGTACTTGAACACGGTGATGAGGTTGGACACGATGACGAACAGACCGCCCTCGCGCACCCACTTGGCAGCGGCGGGGTGCTTTGCCGCAAAGTTATTCCAGAAATTCATAGCCTGCTTCCTTTCAGCTGTTTTTCAGACGCTCTTCCATGCGGCTGTTCAGCACGAGGTTCTTCACGGCCTCCACGATCACCCGCACAAGGCCGATGACCCAGAAGCCCTGCAGCTCCATCACGATGCCGTCCACCATGCCCATGCTGATAGCGCCGTTGGTCATTTTGGCCAGCGCACGCAAAGGCATATTGTACTGGAACAGGATGTTCAGGTCAGGCTTGCCCTTTTTGATGCTGCGGCGCAGCAGGGTACCCAGCACGGCAGCTGCCAGCCAGCCGATGGGGCTGCGTCCGTGTCCCATCTCGCCCAGCGTCATGTTGCGGTCGATGTGTACCTTGTTCTCCGGGATGGGACGGCCCAGCAGCGCTTCAAACTCCGCGTCCGGCACATTCTGCACCTGTGCGGTGCGGTAATGGGCAAGGTCTTTGCCCGCGTAGGGGTCGGGTGCGCCGGTGCCCGCCACCGTGACGGCGGCAGTCAAGCGGATATCGGCGCTGGAAGCGCCCACCAGCAGCTGATAGCTGCCGCCTTCCACCTCCCAGCGGTCGGTCTTGACGTTCCAGTAGCGGAAGGCCTTATCGTCCAGCGGGATGGTGACGGTCTTGCTCTCTCCGGCTTCCAGCTGCACCTTGATAAAGCCCTTCAGCTCCTTGGCGGGGCGGAAAATCGTTGCATCCGGCTTTGCCACATAAAGCTGCACCACCTCGGCACCTGCACAGCTGCCGGTGTTGGTGACAGTCAGGGTCACGCCGTTTTCGTCTGCTTTCAGGTCACTGTACGCAAAGCTGGTATAGCTCAGGCCGTAGCCGAAGGGGAAGGCGGTGGGCACACCGGCGGTGTCGTAGTAGCGGTAGCCCACATACAGCCCCTCGCGGTACTCCACAGTGGGGCCGTCGCCGCCGAAATGCGCCTTTGCGGGGGTGTCGGCGTAGCTGCGCGCCCAAGTCTCCGCCAGCTTGCCGCAGGGGTTCTGTGCACCGGTCAGCACCTCGACCAGTGCGCCCGCACCGGCCTGACCGCCCAGACAGCCATAGACCAGCGCCTTGCAGTCCTTGGCCCAACCGCTTTCCAGCGAGGAGCCTGCACTCAGCAGCACCACCACGTTGGGGTTTACCGCCGCCACAGCGGCCAGCAGTTCCAGCTGGTTCTCTGCCAGCTTCATGTCGGCGCGGTCGATGCCCTCGCTCTCTTTGATCTCGTCCAGACCCATGCACAGCAGCACCACATTGGCGTTCTTTGCCAGCTGCACCGCCTCGGCCTTCAGCGCCTCGTCGGGCTTGCCCTGCCGGTCAAAGCCCTTGGCGTAGCCGACGCTGTTCAGGCCGCTTTCGGCAAGGCAGTCCAGAAAGGAATCCACCTTGATGGAGTTGACGGCGCTGGAGCCTGCACCCTGATAACGGGGCGTCTGGGCAAAGTCGCCGATGACTGCCACCTTCTCCCCCTTTGCAAGGGGCAGCAGGCCGTTTTCGTTCTTCAGCAGCACGATGCTCTGGGCAGCAGCCCGGCGTGCCAGTGCGTGGTGGGCGTCGGCATCGAACTTGCCGGGTGCGGCGTCCACCGCCGCCTTGGTGGTGAACACCAGCTCCAGCAGTTCCTCCAGCCGGGCGTCCACGTCCGCTTCGGTGATCTTGCCGGTCTGCACCGCTTTCATCAGCTCCCGAATGGCGTCCCCGCCGGGGGCGGGCATTTCCAGCGTAGATCCGTTCTTTACGCCCAAGGCGTGGTCGTTGCTGCCGCCCCAGTCGGTGACCACTGCGCCGTCAAAGCCCCAGTCCCCGCGCAGGATATCCATGAGCAGGTGGGTGTTCTCGTTGGCGTAGGTGCCGTTGACAAGGTTATAGGCGGACATGATGGTCTTAGGCTGCGCTTCCTTGACCACCATCTCGAAGCCGGTCAGGTAAATTTCCCGCAGGGTGCGCTCGTCCACGATGGAATCCGAGGCCATGCGGCGCAGCTCCTGACTGTTCACCGCAAAGTGCTTGGGACAGGCGGCAATGCCGTTTTTCTGGATGCCGCGGACGTAGGCCGCAGCCATCTTACCGGCAAGGTAGGGGTCCTCCGAGAAATACTCGAAGTTGCGGCCGCACAGGGGGCTGCGCTTGATGTTCAGGCCGGGGCCCAGCAGCACCGACACGCCCTGTGCCGCTGCTTCTTCGCCCATGGCTGCGCCCACAGCCTCGCCAAGCTCCGGGTCCCAGCTGTTGGCAACGGTAGCCGAGGTGGGGAAGCAGGTGGCAGGCACACTGGGGTTCAGGCCCAGATGGTCAGCCGCGCCCGCCTGCTTGCGCACGCCGTTGGGGCCGTCCGACAGGGTAATGGCCGGGATTCCCTTGCCCGGCAGCGCCCGGGTGGTGAACACCGTGCCGCCGCTCAGCAGGGCGCATTTTTGTTCCAGGCTCAGGCTGTTGATGATATCTGTATGTTTCATGGCATTTTCCTCTTCGCCTTTTCAAATCCAGAAAAGGCCCGCTGTTTTTTACGCAGCGGGCCTTTTATCTGGTTTCAGTTCAGGTGCTGCATCCGTTCAGAATGTCTTGCCCAGGATCAGGCGTTGACTTCCTCTTCCTTGCGCTTTGCATAGCCCTTTTTGACCACCAGAACTTCCAGTGCGATCAGAGCGGCTGCCAGTACAACGTCCACACCGATCATCACCTTTTCCCAACCGGGCATACCGGGGTTCAGGTTCTCGGGGTAGTAAGCACGGGAGTTTGCCACAGTGTACAGGATGTTCTTGCAGGCCTGACGTGCGGACACCAGAGCGGTAGCGCTGGTGGTATCGGTCAGGTGGTTGGTCTCGGTGTCGTAGTTGACCAGGCAGAGGTCGCCGCCGTTGCGGATCAGACGGTCAGCATCCTGATAGCCGCACACACCGTAGTAGTCGGTCAGCACCATGCCCACAAAGCCCCACTCCCCACGGAGGACCTTGTTCAGCAGAGCGTCGCAGCTGCCTGCGTAGGTGTTGCCGATGTAGTTGTAGGAGGACATGGCAGCGTGGCAGCCAGCTGCCTTGACACACTCCTCAAAGGGCTTCAGGTAGATCTCACGGATGGCCTGCTCGGTGGACCAGGTGCAGAGCATACCGTAGCGGTTGGTCTCCTGGTCGTTGAGGGCAAAGTGCTTCATGAAGGCGTAGACGCCCTGCTCCTGAGCGCCCATGATGGCGTTGGAAGCCATCGCACCGGACAGCACGCCGTCCTCGGAGTAGTACTCGAAGTTACGGCCTGCGAAAGCGGAGCGGTGGATGTTCATAGCCGGTGCGTACCAGCCGGAAACGCCCATGTCGTCAGCCATCTTGCCGATGGAGGTGCCGAAGTCGTGTGCCAGATCGGTGTTCCAGGTAGCTGCGATCATCACAGCAGAGGGGAAGCCGATGGAACCCTGCCGGGTGAAGTTGTTGTTGATAGAGGCAGGACCGTCGCAGTCGATGGCCTGCACCTTGCCGATGGAATCCACTGCCACAGTCTGGAAGCCGCCCAGAGCAATGAGCTTGTCCATGTCAGAGACAGTGAGCTGATCCAGGAAGGTATCCCACTGGGCGTCGTTGTAATCCACGCCCACCATATCCTTCAGCTTCAGGCCGTTCTTGGCACCGGTGGTGGGGGCCACGTCGTCGGCATTGTTGAAGTCCTCGGGGTTCCAGTTGGAGTTGTTGTAGAAGGTAGCCTTAGCCTCTGCCGGCAGCTCGAAGTCTGCGGGAGCAGCGGTAGCCTCGGCGTAGTTGGCAAAGCCATCGGCACGGGACAGGTAGGTCACATTGCCCTCGGCAAAGCCGAACTTGTTGTCAGCGACCTCCACATCGCTCTCACGCTTGTTGGAAGCGTCGTAGACGATGTCGGAAGCCACGGTGTAGGTCTTGGAATCCAGCACGGTGTGGGAGTCGGCGTTGATGCTGATGACGTAATCGCCCTTTTCCAGCACATAGCAGCCCTTGCCGTAGGTATCGTAGGAGGCCATATCCTCGGCCTTGAAGGTAACGGTGACGTTCTCGGAAGCGCCGGGAGCCAGCTCAGAAGTCTTTGCAAAGCCGATCAGGTTTGCAGAAGCCTTTTCGATGCCGCCGTTGGTGTACGGGGGATTGTAGTAGACCTCCACGACCTCCTTGCCGGAAGCAGAACCGGTGTTGGTGACGGTGACATCCACGGTGATGGTGCCGTCAGCCTCGGTAACGCTGTTCAGGCTCTGGGTGAAGGTGGTGTAGCTCAGACCACGGCCGAAGGGATACACCACAGTCTTGTCGTAGTCGATGAGGCCTTCAGCGGCGGCAGTCTCGTAGAACTTGTAGCCCACATAGATGCCTTCCACATAGTCCACGAAAGCAGGGATGGTCTCGGCACCAAAGGCGCTGGCCTTGAGCTCATCCATGTTGGTGTAGTTGAAGTTGCCAAAGTTGTTCGCAGTGGGGGTCTGGGTCAGGTCGTACACAAAGGTATCAATGGTACGGCCAGAGGGGTTCACGTCGCCGCAGAGGATGGAGCCCAGAGCGTTGAAGCCGCTCTGGCCGGTGCCGGCGCACCAGATAACGCTCTTGATCTGGCTGTAGTCCTTGACCCAGCCCAGCTCCATGGCGTTGGCACCGTTGTAGACCACAACGACCTTATCAAAGTTCTTGCAGACCAGGTCCATCATGTCCTTTTCGGTCTTGGACAGCTGCAGGTAGTGGTCGCCGGGCTCAAAGTCGTTGTAGCTGTGGCCTGCGTCGTAGGTGACCTGAGACACATCGGTGGGCAGGTCCGCACCTTCGCCGCCCACGCGGGTGATGACTACCATGGCGGTATCAGAGAAAGCCTTGGCGTTGTTCATCATCTCGTCGGTGTACTGTGCAGCCTCCGGCTCCGGCAGGGTCCAGTCCTGAGCGAACATCCCCACCTCCGGGCGATCAGCACGGTAAGAGGTGTAGAAGTCGCTCAGCTCGGTATTCAGCTCAAAGCCGGCGTTCTTCAGGCCCTCCAGCAGGGTGACGGTGGGGTAGGCGTCGGACAGAGCACCGGAACCGGTGCCGCCGTAGCAGGGGTTGGTGGAAGCCCAGCCAAAAACGTTCAGCTTGCTGTTCTTGGCCATGGGCAGGGTGCCGTCGTTATCCAGCAGGACGATGCCTTCATCGGCAATGTTCTCGCACAGCTGGGTAGCGGAGGTCACATTTTCCTCGCTGACCTTGCCGCGGCCGGTGGCAAGGGTCACCATGGAGTACATGGGGCCGGTCAGGATCAGGTTCACGGTAATGGCCAGTGCCAGCACCATGCCCAGACCCGCCTGCCAGCGGATCAGATACTTTTTGGACTTGCTCTGCTTACGGCAGGCGATCATGACTGCGATCAGCAGAACTGCTACGACACCAAAGCCGATCAACTGCGATTTGATCGAGTTGAGGACCTTGATGACGTCATCCATATTGATGGACAACATAGTTTTCTCCTCCTTGTTTTGTCGAATCGGACAAAGGCAGGGCACGCCCCTGCCAGCATGGCTTTATAATACCAGAAATTGCCGGAGGATTTTCAATTTGTTCACAATCTGTCGTTTTGGATGCATAATTTGAAAAAAGTTTCAAATTGGTTTCATTTTTTATTGTGCTTATTCACAATTCCACTGCCCCTGATTTTGTGCATATTGCAAAAAGGGCGGGGATCACTCCCCGCCCTCGGTCTGTTGAATCCCCGCCTGCGGCAGAAGCACCCGCAGGGTGAACCAGCCGTCCTCCCAGTGCACGGTCATGCTGCCGCCGTGCTGCTGCGCAGCCGCCCGCAGGCTGCGCAGGTCGTAACCGCCGTGGGCACTGCGCAGCGGCAGACCGTCTGCACCCAGCTCCACCGGCTTTTTGCAGTAGTTCTCCACCCGGAACAGCACAAAGCCGTTCTGGGCATACACCGCCGTGCGGATCAGCCGCTTTTCCGGGTCCTGCTCGGCGGCACAGCTTTCAATGGCGTTGTCCAGCGCGGTGCCCACCAGCGTGCAGATCTCCCGGGTGGACAGATGGTCCAGCAGATGCCCGTCTGCCACGCTGGTCATGCGGATCTGCTTTTCCTGACATTCCATGCTCTTGGCGGTAAGCAGGATGTCCAGCACCGGGTTTCCGGTCTTGTTCTCCGCCTCATACTGCAGAATGCTGTTCTCCATCTTTGCCAGCGCCGCGTCCTGCTTGGCGCGGTCCCGCTGGGCACGGATATCAGCGATCTGGACCTTCAATTCATGGTAGCGGCTGTTGATGAGCTCGATGCCCTCCTTGCTGCGCTTGTACTGTTCGTACTGCCGGTGCAGCACATTGTCCATGGCAGAAAGCTCCTGATGCAGCGCGCTCTCCCGCAGTTGCTCGTGCTGCAGCGTCAGGATCAGCACCCCGCAGAAATCCACCAGCGTGCGGATGCAGAACACGTTCATGGTCGCCGGGCTCTCCCCCAGAAACAGAAGGTTGCTGACCACGAACACCGTGCCCGCCATGACAAATGCCGCCAGCGCAGCCTTGTTGCTGATGTCCAGATGCTTTTCGGGCAGCGGACGGCTGCGCTCCAGCCAGAACATCAGGCCGTAGACCGCGCCGTAGACCGCCGCCAGCAGCGCCAGCGCCAGCGGGTCAAAGCCGCTCCGGTGCGGGAACAGCCAGCAGTGCAGCTGCCATTCTGCGCTGGCAGCAAACTCTGCCAGCAGAAACGCCCGGGCGGTAATGTACAGTGCCTCCAGCCAGTTGACCGCCCGGCTGCCCCACAGATACCCGTAGAGCAGCAGCACCGCGCAGAGCATACAGGGCACCCACCACGCCAGCGGCACATAGCCGGTCTTGTGCAAAAAGATTCCCAGCACCAGTGCCCACACCACCGTGACTGCGGTCTGCCGGTGGAACCGCCGCGGCAGGTGGCGGGCGTAGAGCAGCACCGCCAACACCTCTGCCAGCGCCGTGTACAGGCGGGGGATGTTCGGCAGCATGGTCATGAGCCCTCACCTCCGATGTAGTCGGTCAGTGCGGCAAGAAAGGCCTTGCGCTTGGGGCGGCTGACCTGCAGCTCATAGGGTCCCACCTGCACCGTGTTCTGCTGCACCGCCTGCACCTGCGCCAGATTTACCAGATAGCCGCTGTTGCAGCGGGCAAAGGGGCGGCCCGCCAACTTTTCCTCCACTGCCTTGAGGGTGCCCGGTGCCGAAAAATCGCCCTCATCGGTGTAAAAGTTCACCCGGTGACCCTCGCTTTCCAAGTAATAGATGCTCGCAGTGTCCAGCCGCCGCAGCCCGCCCTCCACCGGCACGGTCAGGTAGTGCTTTGCCCGCTTTTCCAGCCGGGAAACGGCCTTGAGCAGCTGCTGTGAAAAGGCAAAGTAGGGCACCGGTTTCAGCACATAGTCCAGCGCCCCCACCGAGTAGCCCCGGATGGCATACTGCGCCATATTGGTGATGAAGATCAGGATGACGTCTGCATCCATCTGCCGGATGCGCTCTGCCGTGGTCATGCCGTCCAGATGCTTCATCTCCACATCCAGAAAAATAACATCGTAGACGGCGCGGTAATTGTCCAGAATGTCCACCCCGTCCGCAAAGACCGATACCTCAAATTCTGTCCCGTACTGCCGGGTATACCGCCGGATGTACTCCTGCAATACCCCCTGCACCTCCGCGTCATCCTCTACGACTGCCACCCGGATCATGACCGCACCTCCCTTACCACACCTTTGTGGAACTGTTACGGCTCTATTATAGCGCAATCACGCCGGGTTTGCCAAGTCCCCGCCCCGACAAGTTTCCACCTGCAAATTTTACGCTATCGGGGTGTTCTTTCCTTGGCGGGTGTGGTATACTCGATTTAGTTCAACAAATTGAAATTGGGAGGTGTTGCATCTATGGTGAATGGATTTGGCATTGTTGCTTTGATCGCATTGTATTTCATCGTTAAGTGGGCGGTAAAGAACGGCATAAAAGAAGCGTATACGGATATTACCGGAAAAAAGCCAGTTAAGGATATCCAAGATGAAAAAGAATTGAACGAACTTATGGACGATACAAAAGACAGATAACTTCCAGTTTGTCGCACTCATTCCCGGCAAAAGACAACGCACAAACACACATATAAAGGAGAACCTTCCCCATGGAATACAAACGTTTTGGCAATAAGATCATTGTACGCATCGACAAGGACGAAGAGATCCTTGAACAGGTCAAAGAGCTTGCCCTGAAGGAAAACATCCGCCTTGCCGCCGTGCAGGCGCTGGGTGCCACCAACAGCTTTACGGTGGGCGTATACAATGTAGCGGAGAAGAAATACTACGCCAACACCTTCAGCGGCAGTTTTGAGATCGTGTCCCTGACCGGCACCATCAACACCATGAACGGCGCATTCTACACCCACCTGCACATGAGCGCCGGCAACGACAAGGGCGAGGTGTTCGGCGGACATCTGAACCGGGCGGTGGTCAGCGCCACCTGTGAGATGGTGGTGGATGTTCTGGACGGCACAGTAGACCGCCAGTACGACCCCGTTACCGGGCTGAACCTGTTCAAGTTCTGATCTTATCTGTAAAAAGCCAAGGCCGCTGCGCGATGTCTGCGCAGCGGCCTTTTGCTTATAGCTCTTCCTGCCGGGTATAGGGCTCCATGCCGTGGTCGGCAGGGTCATAGTATTCCAGCAGGGTAATGTAGGTTTCCAAAAAGTGACACAGCACTGTTTTCAGGATGCCGCTCAGCTGCCCCTTTACCGTGATGGTGGACAATACAAAGTCTGACACCAGCTGCAGCGTCTCCGGGTCCAATTCAAAGCACAGACCGACTGCCAGCATGGGGATCACGATCTGCTGTGCCTGCAGCGGCACTGCATTGCCCAGCTTTTCCAGCAGCGGGCGGCTCAGGGCAGAGGCCGCCTGCACACAGCGCTCCACCTTTTCCTGCGGGAACTGCTGCATGGGCTCCATGCTGCGCAACTGCGCCACCACGGCAGCATCGTCCAGAATGACGCCCCGGGTCACCTCTGCTTCCGAGCGGGTGGTCACGCATTGCAGTATACAGCGCATGGCATCCTCATAGTCCTCGTGATAGGTCTGACGGCTGCCGAACAGGGTCATCATAGACTGCAGCACGGCATCGGTCTCCTCGGTGACGGCCAGCCGCCCGAAATCCAGCGGTGCGCCCTCCATCCCTGCGCTGCGGTCGTTCAGCGCCTGCAGTTCCTCCGGGACAACTGTAGCGGGCAGAAAACGGTCGTTGCCGTTGCGGTAGAAGCCCCACTCTGCGGGCAGCACCCGGGGGACCACATCTCCGCTGGAGATGATGTTGAAGATGTTGCTGGCGCTCCAGTTCTTTTTCAGACTGCCGCTTGCCGTATGGTTGTTGTCAAAGTCCTGCTGCAGCTCGGGGCAGTCTGCCGCCGCCAGCGCAGCCGGGGCGGCAAAGGTATAGATGAAGGTGTTTTTCTTTTCCAGCTGCGGCAGCACGGCGGGCAGACGCGCCGCCACTAAATTCGTTACGCCGCCGGCACGGCTGTAGCCGCCCATCCAGAGCTTCAGGGTACCCAGCGGCTGGCGCTTGGCCGATGCCTGAACATATCCGCGTATTTTTTCAGTCAGCTGCCGCGCCGCTGCTACAAAACCCGTGTGGGCGCTGCCGGAGCCTGCATGAAGGTTGCCGGACCACTCGGCTCCATAACCGGAGCCGCGCACGAACGCCCCGATGATGGTCACCTGTCTGCCGCCGCGCACCAGTGTTTTGCGGGCAACGGCACAGGCCACCGTGTCCGGGGCATCGTTCAGGCTGTGGGTATAGTTGAACAGCTGCACCTCGGCAAAGCCCAGCTTTGCAAAGGCATCCCGGATATGGGCGGCACGGCCGACCTCGCCCGTCATCCAATAGTACTGGTCGCTCTCCCACGAGCTATCCGCAGCCGCAGCCATGCCCAAGGTGGCCAGTGCCAGCTTATCGTCGTACTCTGTGGCGGCGTGGTCGAACAGGCTGTCGCTGTAATAGTAATCGTGCCGCAGATCAGCGCTGCAGCGGTCGCTACGGTACCACAGGGTATAGTAGTCGTCCGGCACGGCGCGGCCGACCAGCGCCGTAGCCGCCCCGGCCTGCGGCAGCGCCGCTCCGGGAGCCAGTGCCCCCGCCGCAAGGGTCACCGCAAGACCCTTACAAAAGTCCCGTCGTTTCATGCTTCATCTCCTCTGCCCCTGCGGCCTGTGCACCGCAGACATTTTTTATAGTATAATCCTTTTTGCCGCCGGATGCAATTTTTACTTGCGGCGGCAGACGGGACGATTTGGAATACCCTCCGCTATCGGGTTGCGGCACCCAGCATCCGCATCGTGCCTTGAGCGGCGCTGCGGTTAGCATCCTCGCCCTCTCAGGCGCTAACGCGCCAGATTCCCCCTTTTGTCACCTGCGGTGACATCTTCCCCCGGAGCGGGGGAAGTCTTTCCTCAAAGGGAGAGCCTCTGGCGAAACCGTATACTTCGCAATTTAACCGGTAGTTTTGCCGCCATGCCAAGGCCTCTCCCTTTGGGAGAGGTGGCACGGCGTAAGCCGTGACGGAGAGGGCGAGGACGCTGTCGGAGAACAAGTTCCTATAAAAACGGAAAACCGGAGCGTCCGCAAACGCTCCGGTTTTCCGACATTATAATTATTTACAGTGAAAGATCCAGCTCGTGGCAGTACTCCACGATGTGGTGGAACATCTGCTCCACGGCGGGAGCCATAGACGCCGGGCGCTGCACGGCCAAGCCCACCACGCGGTACTCCTCCGGCTCGATGGGGTACACCTTGACGGCGGCCTTGCAGTCCCGCAGCAGCATCTGCGGCATGATGGAGATGCCAAGCCCGGCTTCCACCATGGCGATGTTGGACTGGTCGTCGATGACATGGCAGCGGCGCTCGGTGCCGATCTTGTATTTCTTGAGGAACTGGCGCATCTCGGCGTCGGTGGCGTCGCACTGCACCACAAAGCTCTGGCCGTTCATCAGCGCCGGGGTCATTACGCCGTCCTGCGGCTCCGGCCAGTCCTGCGGCACGATGCACAGCAGCGGCTCCCGGAACAGCTCGGTGAGGCTGAACTCCTCCCGGCAGGTGGAGGACAGGAAGGCGATGTCCACCTGACCGGTGCGCAGCCATTCCTTGACATCATCGTAGGTGCCCTGATATACTTCGATCTCGATCTGCGGATAATGCGCTGCAAAGCTTTTCAGCAGCCCGGGCAGCAGCGATGCGCACACCGAGTTGAACACGCCCAGCTTCACCTTGCCCTTTTCCAAGCCGTTCAGGCGGGCGATGCTCTGCTTCAGCGCCTCGTCACTGTTGAGCACATCGCGGATAGAGGGGTATAGGGAAGCGCCGTAACTGGTCATGGATACGCCGTTTTTACCGCGGTTGAACAGAGCAAAACCCAGCTCCTCCTCCATTACGGCAATGGCGTGACTGATGGCCGAGGGGGTCAGGTGCAGCTGCTGTGCCGCCTTATTAAAGCTGCCCTGCCGGGCCACGGCATCAAAAATTTCGTAAGAAAATAGCGTCATGCCCAAAGCCTCCTTCCGTCTTTACTGGTTCGGAGACGCCCGATTCTCTGTGAATCTTTTTCATCTTTCGTTTGAGTCAGTTCAATTATCTTCTTGATTGTACTATCCCGCGCCTTTTCTGTCAAGCATTTTGCCCTGATTTTTGCGCGCTCTGTGCGGATTTTGCTGCAATTGCTGCAGGAAATGCCGCCTTTCTTCCGTTATAGTTTTTATAACGATTTTTTACAAACTGACCGAGGTGTTTTTATGACCGCACTTTCCCCGCGCCGCACTTTCAGCGGCACTGCTCTTAAAACCATTGCCTGCATCACCATGCTGGTGGACCACATCGGCGCGTCCTGCATCGAGGCAGGTATCCTTACGCCCGGGCTGGACGCCGGCACCCTCTCGCAGGACACCCTTTCCGCCTACCCGCTGTACCGGCTGGACATGGTGCTGCGCTTCACCGGACGGCTGGCCTTTCCCCTGTTCTGCTTTTTGCTGGTGGAGGGCTTTGTGCACACCCACAACGTCAAAGGCTATTTGGGGCGGCTGGTGCTGTTCGGCCTTCTGAGCGAGGTACCCTTTGACCTTGCGTTCTTCCGCACCCCCTTTGACCCCAGTGCGCAGAACGTTTACTGGACGCTGGCGCTGGGCGTGCTGGCTATGGCAGGGCTCAAGCGCTTTGAAAAGGAAAACGGCCTGCCCGGCTGGCAGGGGTTTGTGTGGGCGGGCGGGTGCGCCGCGCTGGCGCTGGCTGCCAATACCGACTACAACGCCATCGGCGTGATCATCATCTGCGCGCTGTACCTCACCCGTGCAAACCGCAAGCGGCAGTGCCTTGCAGGCGCGCTGCTGTTTATGTTCGAGCTCACCGCCCCGCTGGCCTTTGTACTGGTCTGGTTCTACAACGGGCAGCGCGGCGCGTGCAGTCCGCTGCAAAAGAAGGCCTTTTACTGGTTCTACCCGGTGCACCTGCTGGTGCTGGCAGGTATTACGAACCTGCTGCTGTAAGATTTTGCATTTCGACCGCCATTTTTTACCTTGCAACCGGTCATGCTTCGCTATATAATGAGAGTAGCACAAAGTTAGTACGACTTATCAGCGGAGGAAAACAGCCATGGAGCAGCCCTTTGATCCTAAAAGCTACTGCGAGACCTTACTTGCCTTTATGAAAAACGCACCGCTTACCCTGTTTTTCAAGGATACCCAGTGCCGGTACACCTTTGTTACCAAGCACTGCAACATGGTGTATGGGGATGATGACTACATTCTGGGCAAGACCGACACTGAGGTACAGGTGTACCCGGAATTCGGGCGGGAATACTACGAGGACGATCTGAACATCCTGCGCACTGGCGTAGGCAGCCAGTGTATCAGCGAGATCCCCACCCCGGAGGGCGTGCGGTATTTTGAGATCCGCAAGAATCCGGTCTTCATCAAGGGCGAGCTTGTGGGCATCGTGGGCATCGTGGACGAGATCACCGAGCGCAAGCGTCTGGAAAAAGAGGTGGAGCGGCTCACCTTTCACGACAGCCTGACCGGCCTGTACAACCGCAACTATCTGGAACTGCACGAAAAAACCTATATAGAAGCTGCTGCATACCCTATAAGCTTTATCATGGTCGACTGCAACCACCTGAAGGAGACCAACGACCAGCAGGGACACAAGGCCGGAGATCTGCTTTTGCAGCAAACGGCGCAGGTGCTGAGCCGCGCCCTGCCGGAGGGCAGTCTTGCCGTGCGCATGGGCGGCGACGAGTTTCTGTTGCTGTGTCCGGGATGCTCTGCCGCGCAGGCCGAGACATTGATCCGGGAGATGCAGACCCGGCTTGCGGATGCAAGCGATGCACAGCTGCCCCTGAGCGCCGCCTTTGGCGCGTCCACGCTGGACAGTGCTCCCGCTGACGCGCAGGGTTATCAAGAGGCCTATCAGCGGGCTGACAACGCCATGTATGAGAACAAGCGCAGTGCCCGCTGAAGTGGAACGATTCTTTATAATTTTGGGGTTCTGAAAAGCCTGTGGGCTTTTCAGAACCCCTTTTTTACGCGTAAAAACGCTACAAAAAGGAAAATCCCCCGCAGTTTTCACGAAACTACGAGGGATTTTCTTGGCGGAGTAGGAGGGATTTGAACCCTCGCGCCGTTGTTTAGACGACCT
>OKSR01000268.1_pt1 | contig 30948 bp, 29 predicted proteins | sample 1606491 | NCBI WGS metagenome assembly OKSR01 (sample SAMEA3879605, study PRJEB24766) | human gut metagenome | biome: human-associated habitat; feature: feces | place: USA | collected 1985/1987 | reverse complement strand
CAGCCTTTTCAGAGGTGTACTATGCAATTTGACCTGAGAAAGTTTATCACCGCCGGCGCAAGACCGTACCATGCAGAGTTTCAGTGTGATTTATCTGCGTACGATTATGCCGGTGCAAGGATCCCGCAGCCGGTCACAGCTGTCTTTGACGCGCAGACCGATGGCGACGAGGTTCAGATAACATTGCGGGCAAAGGCATTGGTGCACGGAGAGTGCGCCCGCTGTCTGGACCCGGTCACCCGGGAAGAGACAGTCGATACGGAGTGGATCGTCAAGGAGCGGGATCTGGATGACCCGGATTTCGATCTTCCGCTGGATGAAAAAGGACACTTGGACGTAGACGAATGGCTCAATCAGGAGTTTATGTTCCAGATCCCCACGGTGCTGCTTTGCAGCCCCGACTGCGCCGGGCTTTGCCCGCAGTGCGGTAAGAAAAAGGCGGAATGCACCTGCCCACCGGCAGAGCAGACCGATGCCCCCGTAGACACTAGGCTCGCGATCCTTAAATCACTGCTGAACAGATAAACCCATCAAGGAGGTGCAAAAATATGGCAGTACCTAAGAGACATCTTTCCAAGGCCCGCCGCGACAAGCGTCGCAGCAATGTTTGGAAGCTGGAGGCCCCCGCACTGGTCAAGTGCAGCAACTGCGGCTCTCTGAAGCTCCCCCACCAGGCATGTGGCAACTGCGGTTACTACAAGGGCGAGGAAGTCATCAAGAAGGCCTAATTTGCGCGTAATTGGTGGCATAATGGTGTTATGTACAGAAGGGGAGGGCGCAAAGCCTTCCCCTTCTTGTTCTTTAGAGGAGGTGGATGCAGATGGCGATACGGATCGAGCAGGTAGATGCCGGCAGCGAAGCCGAAGCTCTTGGCCTTGCCCCCGGTGACGAGCTGCTGAGCGTGGACAACAACGAGCTGAACGACACGCTGGACTACGATTTTTATACCGACAGCAGCAGCTTCCACCTGAAAGCCCGGGTAGCAGACGGCATCCGGGAGTGGGAAGTGCAGCGGCCGCAGCGCGGTCCCTTTGGCTGCGGGTTCAAGACCTATCTGGGCGATGCAAAGCATTCCTGCTCCAACCACTGTATGTTCTGCTTCATCGACCAGCTGCCCCCCGGTATGCGCGAGAGTCTGTATTTCAAGGATGATGACGAGCGGCTGAGCTTTTTGTTCGGCAACTACATCACCATGACCAATATGCAGGATCACGAGATCGACCGCATCATCAAGATGCACATCTCCCCTATCAATATCTCGGTGCACACAACCAACCCTCAGCTGCGGGTGCGGATGCTGGCCAATAAGCGCGGCGGCGAGGTGCTCAAGTACCTGCCCCGTCTGGTGGAGGGCGGCATTGCCGTCAACTGTCAGCTGGTGCTCTGCCGCGGCGTGAACGACGGCGACGAGCTGCGCCGCACCCTTGCCGACCTGCTGGAACTGACCCCCATGGTGCAAAGCATTGCAGCCGTGCCCTGCGGCATTACGGATTACCGCAAAAATCTGTACCCGCAGGTGCCCTACGATGCAAAGACCAGCGCCGAGGTCATCGACATTATGGAAGAGTTCGGCGATGAATGCAAGCGCCGCCACGGCAAGCGCATTATCTACCCCAGCGATGAATGGTATCTCAAGGCAGGCCGTCCCATCCCTGCGCCGGAGTTCTACGAGGACTACGACCAGCTGGAAAACGGCGTGGGCATGATGCGCCTGTTCGAGGAAGAATTTCTGGCCGAGCTGGACAAGCCCCACCGGGTCTACGGCACCAAGGAGCTGGATGTGGTCACCGGCACCATGGCAGCGCCCCTCATCACACGCATGATGGAGGAGCTGCACCGGCAGTACCCCATGATCACCGTGCACGTCCACACCATCCAGAACCGCTTTTTCGGCGGCAATGTTGGTGTGACCGGCCTCATCACCGCCACCGATATCATTGCCCAGTGCGCAGGCAAACTTGCCACAAAAACGCTGGGCATCCCGGCTGTGATGCTGCGGGAGGAAAAAGACACCTTCCTTGACGATATCACGGTAGAGCAGCTGGGACAGCAGCTGGGCGTAAAGGTGGAGGTTCTGCCCACAGCAGGCGGAGACGAAGCCCGCGCTTTGCTGCGCAGCGGCCTGCACATTGCCCGCAGAAGAAAGAGCGGCAGCTGATAACGCCATTTTTATTGTATTTTACCCCTTTTAAGAAAGGAGGAGACCCCATGAGCAAACCGATCGTAGCAGTGGTGGGACGCCCCAACGTGGGCAAATCCACCCTGTTCAATAAGCTGTGCGGCCAGCGCCTTGCCATTGTGGAGGATACCCCGGGCATTACCCGCGACCGCATTTTTGCCAACTGCGAGTGGAACGGCCACGAGTTTTTGCTGGTGGACACCGGCGGCATCGAGCCCAAGGCCACCGAGGGCATTCTGGCCCATATGCGTGAGCAGGCACAGATCGCCATTGACACCGCCGACTGCATCATCATGGTCACGGACGTGCGCAACGGCCTGACCGCAGCCGACGAGGACGTGGCGCATATGCTGCGCCGCAGCCACAAGCCCATCATTCTTGCCGTGAACAAGTGCGACAAGGTGGGCGAAGCTCCCATGGAGCTGTACGAGTTCTACAACCTCGGCTTTGACGAGGTGATGCCCATTTCTTCCGTGCACGGTCACGGCACAGGCGACCTGCTGGATGCAGTGTGTGCACATCTGGACTTCAGCGAGACCGTGGTGGAGGAGGACCGCATCCCCGTTGCCATCATCGGCCGTCCCAACGTGGGCAAGTCCAGCCTGACCAACCGCATTCTGGGCGAGAACCGCATGATCGTGGCTAATGAAGCCGGCACTACCCGCGATGCCATCGACACCCCGGTGGACAACGCCTACGGCAAGTTCATCTTTACCGATACCGCCGGTCTGCGCAAGCGCAGCAACATCAGCGATGGTCTGGAGCGCTACATGGTGGTGCGCGCACTGGCTGCTGTGGAGCGCAGCCGCGTGGCGCTGATCCTTGTGGATGCCACCGTCGGCTTTACCGAGCAGGACAGCAAGGTGGCAGGCTACGCCCACGAGCAGGGCAAGGCCTGCATCATTGTGGTGAACAAGTGGGATGCCGTGGAAGGCAAGGAGACCAACACCATGGAGCTGCAGCGCCGCGGCTATGCCGAGTGCTTCAGCTTTATGGGCTACGCACCCATCATCTTCATCTCTGCCCAGACCGGCTACAACGTGAACAAGCTGATGCAGCTGATCCGGGATGTGGACGCCGAGAACGGTGCCCGCGTACCCACCGGTGTGCTGAACGAAATGCTTGCCCGCGCTACCGCCCGGATGCAGCCCCCCAGCGACAAGGGCCGCCGCCTGAAGATCTACTACCTGACGCAGGCCTCTACCCGTCCCCCCACGTTCGTGGCCTTCGTGAACGCAAAGCACCTGTTCCACTTCAGCTATCAGCGGTATCTCATCAACCAGATCCGCGAAAACTTTGGTCTGGAGCATACGCCCATTCGTCTGGTCGTGCGGGAGCGCGGCTCCGGCGAGGTGGGTGCCAAGGACGTATAACACGTCAGGAGGGCTCAGATGATGGAATCTGTTCTCATCGCTGCGGTGTCCGCCGTGCAGGCATACCTGCTGGGCAGCATCGACACCGGTATCCTCGTCAGCAAGTTTTTGTACCACGATGATGTGCGCAAGTACGGCAGCGGCGCTGCCGGCATGACCAATATGCTGCGCACCTTCGGCAAAAAGGCAGCGGCACTTACCGCTTTCGGCGATGTGCTCAAGGGCGTGCTGGCTGTGTGCATCGGCCGCTGGCTGTTCACCCTGATGCCGGAGAGTACCACGCTCTCGCCGTATCTTGCGGTGTATCTTGCCGCCATCTTTGCCATTATCGGCCACTTGAAGCCCCTGTATTTCGGCTTTAAGGGCGGCAAGGGCGTACTGGTGGCGGGTGGTACCATTCTGGCCATCCAGCCGGTGCTGATCCCTTTTCTGGCGGTCATCTTTCTGGCCTGCCTGCTGCCCACGGGCATGGTATCGCTGGGCAGCGTGACCATGGCGGCACTCTACCCGGTGCTCACCATCTTGTACGGTGTGTTCCGGGGCTACTCCGCCACCGATCTTACCGTGTGTGCCATCGGCTCGGTGATCATGGGTGCGATGGTCATTTATATGCACCGCTCCAACATCCAGCGCATCCGCGAGGGCAAGGAGTACCGCTTTGGCCGTCACGGCAAAAAGTAACCTCAAATAGCACTACGCCCCGCAGCGGCCTTCTATCAGCCGCTGCGGGGCGTTTTTGTCAGACAGCAGTCAATGGCAGGCCGCGGCTTTTCCGCTTCTCCAAGCTCTGTGACCGATTCGAAACATTTTTGTGAAAGACTGCCAAGGCGCATTGACAACGCCGTCCGGTCATGTTATGTTAGTATTGACAAATCAGTACCTTATAGGGCATTATATACTCTGTTTCACCATGCCGCAGCTGCGGCAGAAAGGATAAAACCATGACCACTGCCTTAAAACGTACCGGCGCTGCCCTGCTGACGCTGCTGATGTTCTGTGTGCTCACACTGGGCGCTTCTGCCGCAGCCAATACCCCCGTTGGGGTCAAATTCTGGAAGGAAAAGTCCGATAAGGAATCCATGGCCAACTCTGGCATCGATTCTGACCGCGAAGCCACCCTTACCCGCCAGTCCAACGGCACCTACACCCTGACGCTGCCCGTCAAGCAGGTGACCAAGCTCAATGTGACCGGCTGTCTGACCGGCCTGACCATCGGCGATGTGACCTACACCGGCACCCTGACCGGCGATATTGAAAAGGGCAACGGCATCCTGACCATCAAAAACCTGCCTGCCTCAGTGCTGACCGGCAGCGAGGTGGGCAAAGCGCTGACCGTGACCTGCAATATCCAGATGGATCTGAGCCTGCTGGGCGAGATCAACACCACCGCCCGGATGTGCATCTGGGCAAAATAAGCCGCACGATAACAAAAAGCGCCGTTCCACCCGGGACGGCGCTTTTTGCTGTTCAGCAGTCGATGTGCTTTTCCACAAAATCGGTGGCCATCTTATCCAGCTGCATCACCGCGTTTTCTGCGCCCTTCATCACCTTGCGCACGTTGCGGCGCATCTGGCGCTTGCTCTGGGTGGCCATCATGGCACCGGCAGCCCCCAGGGCTGCACCGGCGGCCATGCCCACTACCATGCCTGCGGCAGAATTTTCTCGCTGTTTCATTCTGAATTTCTCCTTTCGGCCTGTCATGACAGGGCTTGCAGTGCTATTATTTCCGCAAAAGAATCTGGTATGCGCTTTTTTTATGCAGCAATTTGTGGTATACTGTTGTATGATGCTTTTTATAGGCCGCTGCGCGCGGCTTTTCGGCAAGGAGGTTTTCCTATTTGCAAAAACCCGTTGAACCAAAAAAGATCCTTTGCATCCACGACCTGTCCGGCGTGGGACGGTGCAGCCTTGCAGTGATCCTGCCCGTGCTGTCGGTCATGGGCTTCCAGCCGGTGGCGCTGCCCACGGTGGTGCTTTCCACCCACACCGGCGGTCTGGGCACCCCCGCCCGGATGGACGGCAGCGCCTACGGCATGGCCGCGCTGGAGCACTATCAGGCGCTGGAACTGCAATTTGATTGTATCTATACCGGCTATCTGGGCGGCGAAGCACAGGTAGCGCTGGCTGAAAAAGCCTTTGCCCTGTGGCCTGCCGCCTACAAGGTGGTGGACCCCGTGATGGGCGATAACGGCAAGGCCTATTCCACTGTTACCCCGGCGCTGATCGAGCGCATCCGCAATCTATGCCGCGCGGCAGACCTGATCCTGCCCAACTACACCGAAGCACAGCTGCTTTTGCAGCAGCAGCCCGTGACCGAGCAGCTGGACGATGCCGCCGCGCAGGCGCTGGCAGATGCTTTGCAGCCGCTGGCCCCCAACGCGGTGGTCACCGGCCTGCCGCTGGGCAAGTACATCGGCTGTGCCGGTACCGGCACGGATCGTTTCGTTATCAAAAAGCTGCATATCAGCCGCAGCTTCCCCGGCACGGGGGATCTGTACGGCTGCTGCAGGGCAACGCCCTGAGCGCCGCTGCCGATAACGCCGCAGAGTTTGTTTCGCTGGCTATTCAGGGCACGCCCTGCACGCAGGACACCCGCTTCGGCGTGTGGTTCGAGCCGCTGCTGCCCCGTCTGTGTCCCCTGCGGGAGGAACCGGAGGGCATCTTATGATGAACAAGCCGACTTTGAATATCGTTCTGGTAGAGCCCCGCATCCCCCAGAACACCGGCAACGTGGCGCGTACCTGCGCCTGCACCGCCTGCCGTCTGCATCTGGTAGGCCCCATGGGTTTTGCCATCGACGACAAAAAACTCAAGCACGCCGGGCTGGACTACTGGCACTATCTGGACATTACCTACTACGACGGCCTTGCGGACTTTTTTGCCCGCAACAACGGTCCTTACTACTACTTTACCACCAAGGCTCCCCAGCGCTACACCGATGTACAGTACCCGGACGGGGCTTATCTGGTGTTTGGCCGCGAGGATGCCGGCCTGCCGGAAGCACTGCTTGCGGAAAATCAGGAGCACTGCATTCGGATGCCCATGCGGGACACCTGCCGCAGCCTGAACCTTTCCAACAGCGTGGCGGTGGGCGTGTACGAGGTGCTGCGGCAGTGGGATTTTCCGGAGCTGCTGGACCACGGCCACCTACGCGATTATGAATGGAAATGAGGGAAATTATGAGCAAGATCGCGATCCTGACCGATTCCTCCTGCGACATCCCGCAGGAGATGGCCGAAAAGTACGGCATTGATATCATGAGCTTCCACATCCTGCTGGATGATGTGGACTACGTTGAGCGTGTGGACTGCACCAACACCGAATTCTACGATAAGATGCGCGCGGCAAAGGGTGTGCCCTCTACCGCCGCCATCACGCCCATCCAGTTCTGTGAAAAATACTGCCAGTATGTGGACGAGGGCTACACGGATGTCATCCATGTGCCCATCAATAAGTCCGGCTCCTCCACCTACAACAACGCCCTGATGGCGCAGGGTATGCTGCGGGAAGAGCGTCCGGAGCACCATTTGAACATCCATCTGCTGGACCCCCACACCTACTCTATGGTGTTCGGCTGGTATCTGTGCGAGATGGCTCGCAAGCTGCAGAACGGCGCAGAGATCCGCCATGTCATCCACGAGTTTGAGCGGCAGATGAACTGCATGGAGGTCGTGCTGGGGCCTTACAGCCTGAGGCAGATGAAAAAGAGCGGCCGCATCTCCGCCGCCGCAGCCGTCATGGGCGAGCTGATGGGCATCCGTCCCATCATTACCCTGATCGACGGCAAGACCAAGGTGGAAGCCAAGGTGCGCGGCGATGAAAAAGTCGTGCCCGCCATGGTGGATCTGTGCCAGAAGCGCGCTGGGGATGTGGAGGATTTTGAGTATATGATCGGCCACACCAACATCCCGCAGGCAGAGGATCTGGAAAAAGCCTGCCGTAAAGCCTTTGGCAAGCCGCCGCTGGCCGTATTTGAGCTGGGCGGTGTGGTCTCTGCCAACACCGGCCCCGACACCGTGGCGCTGGTTTACACCGGCCATCCCAGAGGGTAAAATTTAAAATTTGGGGTTCAGGAAAGTCTGCAGACTTTCCTGAACCCCATTTTTACAGCAGGGGTCGTAAAGGCAGTTTTAATCGTCCTCTTCCCATTGCAATCTGTCCGATTTTGTGATATACTTCCTTCTGCTGTGCTTTTTTGTGCAGTATCCTCAAAGAGCAACTTAGGATTTTAGGCTCCCCGGCATCACTCGAGCAGTGCCGGGCAAAACCCACAGGAGCTGGCGGTTCCTGTGCGGTCAAAATCAAACCGCTGGAGTATTTATCATGAATCAGAATTCTTCCGTCCGTAAGCTGGTGCACTGCGGTGTAGTGGCAGCCATCTATGTGGTGCTGTGTCTGGCACTGCAGCCCCTTTCCTATGGTGCTGTGCAGGTGCGCGTGGCCGAGGCTCTGTGCCTGCTGCCCGTGTTCGGTGCTGAGTACATCGTAGGTGTTGTGCTGGGCTGCTTCCTTGCAAACCTGCTGGGCTCTACCATCGTGGATGTGATCTTTGGCACACTGGCTACCCTGCTGGCCTGCCTTGTCACCTACAAGCTGCGCAATGTGCGCTTCAAGGGTCTGGCCATTGCCGCCAGCCTGCCGCCGGTGCTGTTCAACGCGGTGATCATCGGCATCGAGATCGCCGTGATGTTCCCGGACCCCACGTCCAGCGCCCCCATCTGGCTGGCCTGCATCACCAACGGCATCTCGGTGGGCATTGGTGAGCTGATCAGCTGTACCGTGCTGGGCGTCGTGCTGGTAAAGCTGATCGAGAGCAACGCCGCACTGCGCAAGGTATTTGCAACGGAATAACACAAGGAGGTTTCCATGCAGCCGAACGGTATGATCTTCTGGGACTGGAACGGTACCCTGATGGACGATGTGGATTTTACCCACAGCTGCCTGAACTGGATGCTGGAGACCCACGGCTACCCCCAGCGGTACGATCTGGCTGCCTACCGGGAGCTGTTCGGCTTTCCCATCGAGGACTACTACCGCTGCGCCGGGTTCGACTTTGCGCGGCATCCCTACCCGGAGCTTGCCGCTCGCTTTATGGAGCACTACAACGCCGGTGTGCCCGGCTGCGCTGTAACGGCACACGCCGTTGACACCCTGCAAACGCTGGCCCGCATGGGCTGGCAGCAGGCTGTGCTTTCTGCCTCCCGCCGTGATTACCTGATCGAGCAGGTATCCGCCCGGGGTCTGCAAGGCTTTTTTACCGAGTTGCTCGGCCTTGCGGACATTTACGGCGTAAGCAAGGTACAGCTTGGCACCGACTATCTGCGCCGCACCGGCATCGCCCCTGCGGCCTGCGTGATGGTCGGCGACACCGACCACGACGCTGCGGTGGCTGCAGCCATTGGTGCGACTTGTGTGCTGTACACCGGCGGGCACCAGTCCCGCGCCCGGCTGGAAAAGGCCAGTCCCTATGTCATCGACGACCTTGCCCAGCTGCCCGCACTGCTGGAAACGATATAATATTAGTGGCTCAGAAACACCTGTCGGTGTTTCTGAGCCACTTTTTTGCAGACAGCGGTCTGCCCATTGAAAAAACTGCCAGTATCCACAAACCGGGTACTGGCAGTTTTGATATGATGTAATTAAAATTTCGCCGGAACGAGTTTGGACTTGTTAGCAGAACGAGGGTTCTATACGATCAAAATTTGTAGTAAATTCTCTGCCAAAGACGAATTACGCCGTATGGGAAAATTGATTTTGCAATCTTTTTAATGTACCATTTTATCGGGTGTCCTTTCCAAGTTCGGAAAGGTATCCCGGTAGGCACTGCAACCGCTGCCGATGCTGGAGGTGGCAACATTGCCAGCGGATCGAGCATCTGCGGCTGCATCTCGTTATAGATTTTAACCGTATAATGCTGGGACATCGTCACAAGACCAGGCACACGCTCAATTGCATGGGCAATCGTACCACCGTTGATAATGGGCTCCGGCGGGAAATCTTCTGTTGTAAGCTTCAAATCAAATAACGGCTTCATCGCATTCGGTCGATACCACAGCATCGTTCCGCAAGAGTATAGCATATCATCCCGAGAAAACAGCCTATCAATTCCCATTTTCTGCATCAGTTCTTCAATCATTTTTTGTTCGCCAAATTCACCAATAGGGGGAATTTGATTTGAAACTATGATTTTTGCCACGTATTCATCATAATTAGGGAATACACATCCTAAATCAGAATCGCTATCGAACATTTTAATAATATCGGATGCTGCGTTATGTCCAATGAGATTGTCCAGCAGATATCGTCTCCATGTCGTCCCAGCTCCAGCTTCGTACTCCACAGATGCTTTACCATGCAGATGGCAAAAAAGGTCGTAGTCCTTTTGGTAGAGCCGTGTGGCTACCAACCAAGGGGCCACGTCACGTCCTCTGTTTTCTACTGCAAGAACAATCAACTTTTTCAAATTCGGTAACAGCGTGTCACACAGATTTTGAATTGCGCCCTCTGCTTTAGCGTCTGTAATGGTAATGATCAAATCAAACGGTGCCGGAAAATCCTTCAGGTAGCAGAGAAACTCTTCCAATACATGGAGATAGTGAATGTGCAGATGGATGCCGATTTTCAAATTTGTGCTGACTTCACGTCTTGGAATCGCAAATACCTCCGGGTTCAAGAACTGTGTCCCATGAAAAACCGTTGGGTATTTACACATGAGCTCATAACTATCATAGAGCTTTTTGGATAGTTCAATCGGAACACCGCCGTTAAGAGAGTCTGTAAAGCGAATAGGTTTTAACAGGGAAGCCTCCATGTAGGGAGATCTCACAAAAGCAACGTTCGCAGCACGCGTAAGCACGTCCCGGTCTACCAACTTAAAACAGCTCAAATACGGTTTGAACAAATCAACAAAATGTCTGGCATAGTCTTCACAGATGTGGTGGATTTCATATAGAGACCGTGTCATATTCTCATCAGGAGACAAGGAATCTTGTACGCCGACAACATTCTCATTTTGCATCTCAAATCCGATGCAGGAGCCTTCCAACGGTGAAAAACACTCTTCAAAAACCAAATTGGTGCCTGCGAAATCATCACTCGGACTTAGACAGAACGTTTTGGTTCCATTCTCTCGATCTCGTTTTTGATTTGTTTTTGTCTGCCAGATATAATATTTATCAAATTTGATGTCACAATCTTTCCGGGCACCCGTTAAACCAATCGATACAGAGCCGCTATAACCACAATCAAAGATAAGATAGCGCTTTTCCTGCTCAGGAAAGAGGTTTCCGTAGTATTTTTGAGCTAACTCACGCTGCACAGAAAAATAAGCATCCAGCCTTTCTTTGTAGCGTACCAATACACTGCGCGCTTCCAGTAAATGCTCAGAAAGGTCAATCGACCTTTCTTCATCGGTCATAGAAGACAAAATCTGGTGAACCAGAGATTTATCGACAATGATCAGTTTTATGTAGTTTTCCAGTCGGTAAGGCTGATTTATCGTTCCAGCGGAGATATCGTCAAACTGCTCTATGAATCCCGGATAGCTAGTATAGCTCAAAGCCTGTCTTGAAGCCTGAAAATAATGCGATGGAAGGCTACCCTTTACTTCAGAAGCAATGATATCGTAGATTTTTCTTGGCAAATATCCGTCTCGCGCGGCGAAGAACACGCCATCATAATCCTGCTGAATCTGTTCGTTGTTCAGCAAATCGAATGCAATAGCGAGCAGAACATTTCCTAACAAAAGAGAAGCAACATCACCCAGATTATCCAGACATCGGTTACTATCAAATTTTCGACCGCGAATCAGATACGTATCGTAAATCGCATAGGAGGTCATAAGGCGAATATAGGGGTCTTCAGAAGAATCCGCGCCAAGCACACGTTCCCAAGGTCTACCGCTACCGCAAGCGTCTTCCCAGATACTTGGATAGTAAACACCTGTAACACCTGCATCCAGCGCCATTTGATAATCGGACCGGAAATTATCACCAATATGCACTATCTGCGCCGGATTTTCGACCTTCTCTTTTTCTGCAATGAGAGCATAAAGTTTTCCATCGCTTTTTCTGGCATGAAGATCACTGGAAACATATATAGCATCTATGTGCGTGACGCCTTTGGATGCTAGGATGTCAGAAAGAACGTTCGCTCCGAGATACATATCTGTCGTGATGATAACACGCTTTCCGGCTTTCTTCGCACAGTTCAATACGGAGAGCATCTCTGGACGCACTGTCAGCAAACGCTTCTCCAGCTCAATTTCCAAATTCATCAGCGTATTTACTACGCCAAGGTTCAAGCTATGCTTTTTCCCGATGTAATTCCAGATATCCGCAAGCGTTGCATCATCCGTGTGCAGTTCTTCTTCCGCATGAAGCCGCATCCCTACAAAGTCCAAGCCGTATTCTCGACGCACTTTTTCTTCAAGCAGATAGAAAATATCGGTTGGTCTCATACTAGGTCGTACCAACAAATTATCAAAAAGATCAAAGCTCACCACTTTAATCTTTTCCTGCTGTACAATCTTTTTTATATCATCCAGCGAATAATGATATACCTTGTTTTGTTCCATCCCGTTCACACCTCAAATTATTGTAAAATGCATTTTAATTATTTTTATATGCCCCGCATACGTCTTGCACAGATCCGATCAATTTTACAGTTCCCTTCTCAAGCCATACGGCCTTTTTGCAGATAGACTCGATTTGCTCAATATTATGCGACACAAACAGAACGGTAGTTCCGCCACTCATCAGTTCCATCATGCGGTTCATGCTTTTTTTCTGGAAATCTGCATCGCCTACCGCCAAAACTTCGTCTACGATCAGAACTTCCGGCTCCACTACTGTAGCGACTGAGAACGCCAATCTTGCCAGCATACCAGAAGAGTAGTTGCGCAAAGGCATATTGAGGAACTCTGCACCCAGTTCCGAGAAATCCACGATTTGCTGGTACTTTTCTTTCAGAAAATCCTCAGAATAGCCTAGAATGGCACCGTTCAGGAAAATGTTTTCGGTGCCTGTCAGATCCATATCAAAGCCACTTCCCAGCTCCAACATGGGGACCACATTGCCATGTACGACCACATTTCCCTCGGTTGGCTGAAGAATGCCGGAAATTACCTTTAAGAGCGTGCTTTTACCGGCGCCGTTGTGGCCGATCAAACCAACCACTTCACCTTTTTCCACTGAAAACGATACATTTTTCAGCGCTTCAAACTCTGAATATTTCAAATCGCCCTTCAGTTTTCGAATGGCAAACTCCTTAAAACTGGACACGCGGTCGTTTGCCATACGAAAACGCATGGAAACATTGTTCACTTCAATCATTTTTCCCATAATACGCCCCCACCTCACAAATACAGAACAAAACGATTCTGATTTTTGCGGAATACCGATACACCAATGGCAAACACCACCACCGCCGTAAGGATACACCACAGATAAGAGATCGGATTGGGAGAAACGCCATCAATAATGCAAATTCTCGCAAAGTTGATATATTGGTACATTGGATTCATGTGGTAAAGTGCCAAAAACTTTTCTGGAATGATCGTATCCATATAAAAAATCGGCGTCAGATACATCCAGATCATACTCACAACGCCCCACAGGAACAGCGTGTCCTGAAAGAAAGTCATGCAGGTGGAAAGGATCAAGCTCATTCCCATTACAAAGACAACTAAGCAGAGAATATCAAACACCAGCAACAGCAACGACCACTTGGGCCAAATACGCGTTAACAGCATGACCGCAAGCAGCGGTATCAAGGAGGTTCCAAGATTGATCAAAGAAGAAAACACGCGGCTTACAGGGTAAATATATTTTGGCATATAGACCTTTTTGATCAATGCTGCATTGCTCGTGATAGAGGTCATTCCCATATTGATTGCTTCATTAAAGAAGTTAAAAAACACTATTCCCGTTAAAAGATACACGGGATAGTTTTTTGTTCCGCTACTGAACAGCGTTGAGAATACCACATACTGCACCAGCATGGTCAGCAAAGGGTTCAGGATGCTCCATCCAACGCCCAGCAGGCTTCTTTTGTACTTTGTCTTAAAGTCTCGGCTCACCAACTGGCGGGTCAAAAAGCCATATTGAACCACCATTGCGTAAAATGTTGTCAAGGGGTTGCATTTTCCCTGCTTTGCCTGATTCCACCATCTTCTAATCACTACGGCAACCGCTGCATACACGAAAAGGATCAGCAGCCAGTATACCTTATAAAAAATCAGGTCGTTGTAACCATTAAAATATGCACACAGAGTTCCACTGCCCGAAGTGCCATCCACCTGATACAGATCTTCTGATGCAATGCCCTTCTGAAGCGTATACTTTCCCGCCTGAATGCCGTTTCCGTAATAAACGGTTATTGCGTTGCCGGGCTGACAGCCTTCGGACCAGATTTTTACCGTGCTATACTGTTTGCGCATTCCATCAAGCGACTCTGCAAACGAAAAGCGTATCACCTGATTGTCCCCCATATCCTCAAGTCTTCCTTGTGCTGAGGAGATCAAGGTGCCGTCTTCGCCATAGATATCAACGTGAAGGATACCAGTATTTTGTCTGCCAAAAGTGGCAACTTGAAGATTTAATGCTTCAACATGGTCAGCTCCCAGCGGCAATCGCTGTTCAACGACCATCCCGTCAACGATTTCACCGATCACAGAGCTGGGAGATAAGGCGGAACCGTTTACAATTTCATGTCGAAAGCCATCTCCGGCCACAAAGAATATCATTGCTGCAAGCAGAAAATAAAACACTGACAACTGTGTCAGCAACTTTTTCGCCTTTTCGAAATTCATTTTGTTTGTCCTTTTCTATTTTTCAGAAGAATGGCGCCGTGCCTTTTCAACCCTGCGATATACATCGTATACATCACGGACTCCCAAAAAGTATGTATCCTTTTTAGAAGAGGATATGTGCGGGTTCAGTTTCTTTTCAAACCAGTAAATTACAGTTTCCCATAGAAGTTTTCGCAATGCCGATGGTGTAATATTCGTCTCTTCTGGTTTGCATTTTCCTGAACGAATGGCAGCCACAGCCTGAAACTTTTGACGTTTCTGAAAGAGATTTAAGTCAATATTTCCAGAATAAAAACCGTTGATAAGCCCTTGCTGCGATTCTTGCAAGCAGGCCGCCTGACGGCTTTCCTTTACTTCACCGCAACTATATCCGCTGCTAAGTGCAATATAGCAGAGGAGATGTTCCAAAACGCCGGGGTCCAGCGGAGATGTCTGATCGTTCAACTTTTCAAGCGTAGCTAATACTACCTCTTTCCGACACCATAGCGAGGGCTGACAAAAAGCCTCGTAATCACACAGGCGTTGCGGAAGAGGAATTCCATAATCTTTTGCAGCTTGCTTTAAATTGAAATGAGCAACCATTGCACTGCGGCTTTGCGGAAAGATCGGCGGATTTAGAATTCCTAATAGAGGTTCTGACTCAAACGTATGAATCACATTCCGAATAAAGTGTGGTCCTGCGACCAAATTACCGTACATACTAAAACGAATCGAAGATTCTGAAATATGCAGACCGTTTGATGGATTTCCCCACATCTCCTGAAGAATACAGAAATACTTATATTTATCGGTTTCTATCTGGTTCAGCACCAAAAATAGGGAAGCAAGTCCCTGCGGTCGATTAGATGAAACCGTGATGTTACAAGATGGAAAAAACTTTTTGATTGTAGGAATGAGTTCAGTGCGACGCGTTATAACGTTCAAATCGCAAGATTCAGAAAGGCTGCATAGGCTCTCCGATAACTCGTGAATCGAATCTTCATGATCAAGTTCTGCCAGGATCAATGCAGGCGGAGTCGGGTCATTGGCAGAATATTCTGAAGGCAAAGTGAAGTTCAGGCATAGGTTTCCCTTCCACAGTTCTTGGTCGTATAGCCGCATAAGATTCCGATAGATCAGTGCAGTATCATATGTGGTATGGCTGCGGATGTAGCTCATGGACCGCATGACTTGCTCTCCATTGGTGGAGACTGTGGCTTCTGCATTTGTTCGAATAAAATTTTTGCGTTTAACAAAGGGACAGTGATACTGGCTTACCAGCCGATACATTGCATCAGCTGTTGGATTGCAAACGCAATTCGGATTCGTATCCAGCTTTCTGGTATCACAAAAAGCAGCGTAAATATAACCCCATGATGCAAACGTTTTGGTTAAAGACAATTCATAATTTGACACCGTGAGATTGAAATTATCGGATATCTTCATATCCTTCCAAAATAGATAAAACCGCTCATCCTGGAGCAGCGGTTGCCGTATTACAATAAAATATGATTGTAAATGTTCAGCAATTCCGGGCTGTTTACTGCCTGGCCATTTAGCATTAGACCTTGCATGGATGGTAATTCCCCAAAAGTCGCAAGGCTCACGCTGCTTCATCTCCTCAAAGACCTTGTCTATCGGCACTAGAGGGCCATAGCAGGTATCATTGAACCAGACCAGCTCATCAAATGTGTTCCAATACTCTCTTGACCGAAGATTTGTGAAAAAGTCTTTTAGTGCTCCGGCATCCATCCCGGTGTTTTCTCTACAAAAAATGGTTTCACTCCATTGGGAAAGCCGATCATGTCCTTCTTCTGTCAGGAAGCCATTGCAAACGGTCACAATCTCCGTACAAACCTTTCGCATCGATGCCAAAAGAAACACCACATAATCATCTACAACTCCTTGAGGATCATAAAATACAAAAACTCCAAGTCGTCTCAATTTTTTCTCCTTTGGCAGTTCTAATTTCTGCGACGTTGAAAACTCCCAAACACCACCAGCCACAAATCACTCAGGCAGTTTCTTGGTGAATTGTAGTACCCCCACCACGGCGCCAGTGCCAGCCAGCGGAGCGGACTGCGTGTTTCCATGAGCTTCTGCCGCTTTGCACACCAGATCTGCGCCGCAGCAAGCATTTTGCAGCGTTCTACCGGCACAGCATCCGGGTGCTCTGCCGCAAAAGATTGCAGGGCACAAAGCTGTTTTTGGATATAGCGCAGGTTTTCTTTTTGCAGGGCAACATCTTTGTAGCGCACCCCGGATGCATTATCAGAATACCGCACATAATCCATCAGCACACGGTTGTAAAACCATGCGCCGTCCTGCACTGCGGCCATAAGCCATAGAAATTCGTCGTGGGGCGAACCATCAAACCACAGCTCTTTGACCGCATCAAAAAAGTCGCGCCGCACCGCATAAGTACAGCCCGGATAAGGGTTCATAAAGAAATGTTTGGTAAATCCATATCTTGTAATCAGTCCCTGCGTTTCTGCAGGTGTTTTCTTGTAAACCGTTGCTTTTAGGGCTCCGGGCTCGTAGAGCACACGGTAATCGCAGGCAAGGAGTTTGATTTCCGGGTGTTGTTCCATCACTGCGGTCATTTCTGCAAGCTTCCTCGGGTACCAGATATCATCCTGGTCGCAAGGGAAAAGAATGTCCCCTGCGGCTTTTCGCAGACCCTCCATAAAGTTTCGCTTCCAGCCTTTGCGCTTGGCATTGACATAAAACTGCCAGCTCTCCAGACAATTCTTGCGGATGAAGCTCTGTACCAGCTCAATTGTGCCATCCGTGGAGCCATCATCAAAGATCAGCACCTCATCTGGTGCACGCTCCTGCTGCAACAACGACAGAAGCTGCTTTTCCAGATGCATTTTTCCGTTATAGGTGGTCACGACCACTGATATTCGCAAAATGATGTTCCTCCATTCCATACAGCGCACAGACCTGCCTGTCCAGATTTTCTTCTGCAAATCCAGCACTCTCTACGCAATGTCCCGCAAGGCTGCGTTCCATCGGCTTTGTCTGGACAATACGCTCTGCCCATGCTTCATCAGGCTGTGTAAGTGCGAGGAACTGAGTCTGCGGCAGGATCTTCACTTCCTGCGTGATCGTGTCAGCAAAAATGCAGGGCAGACCGCTGGCCTGCGCTTCTACACCCACAATGGGCAATCCCTCAAACAGGCTGGTCATCACAAATACATCCATCGCCTGCAGATAATCTTCCGGCCTATTCACATTACCGCAAAACAGCACCATCTCCGCAATGCCAAGCGCCTTGGCTTCCTGCTGAGATTGTTCGAAATTCTCGCCTTGGCCGCAAAGCAGAAGCCTTGCCTGTGGCTTTTGCTGCAAGACTGTTTTGAAGATGCGGAAAAGCCGGGTATGATTTTTTTGCTGGCTGAAACGGCCAATGTGGCCAACCACAAAGCAGTCCTGCAGCCCCAATTTCGCCCGCATTTGTTCTCGTACGGACGGGGAAAAGGAAAAACGCTCGCAGTCTATTCCATTGACAAGTACCCGGAATGGCCGGGTATATAGCATCTCTCCCGCCGCACGCGAACACGCCACCGGATCCGTAACCAAACGGTTCAGCAGTCTGCCAAGGGTCGCTTGCTTAAGGGCAGGCTGGTGCGCGCAGTTATGACAATGCGTAATGCGCACTGTCGCGCCGCCAGCCCATACAGCCAGCAAGTCAAATGCCATCGTGGCACTGTTGCCGTGGATGTGCACAACTTCATAGCCTTTTTTCTTGACCAATGCTGCCAGTGCGGCCATATAGCAGGGCAGCTTTTTTTTACGGGAAGGCAGCTGATATACGCTGCCGATCGCTTCCAGCTGCGGCTGGATATCCGCACTGCAGCCTTCACCCAGTGCAAAGCCCACCAAATATTCCCGTGCCGCTATGCGGGCTACCCGGAGCAGGATCTCTGTCAAACCGTCCATGGTAAGCCGTGTTGTTGCGATCAGCAAAACCTTCTTCATGGCCGATTGCCCTTCTTTTGCTCCATAGTATCCCACATAATTCCTATCTTTTCCAACTTTTCTGCTCGTTCTGAAGTTATGATGCAATTACTGTTTTTGCCTGACTTCTTCCGGGCACTTTTTGTCAAGCCAATCATCGGCTCCGTTTATAACCATCTGCCATACAGCTGACACAAGGAGTATTCAGATCTCCGTAAGGGTATCTTCCATTGCAATCATTTTCAACGTAATTGTACGAATTCTCCTGTTATTTTATCATGGATGCAGAGGGAAATCAATATAAACAGAGCGGGTTTTCTCAGATAAAAACATTGCATGAAGCGTTTCTTTTCAACAACACGCTTATTTTAAGGAGAAACGTCCCAGCCGATCCCCCATGCTCGAATAAGTTGTCAATCTGGCGTCAACTTCTGCTTGCCAGCAGCCACACAAAAAAAGACAGTCCCACCACCCGGTGGAACTGTCCTCGACATTTTTCTCGTTCAGCTTTACAAAAAAGTCTGTCAGCGTCAGCCTCCAACAGATTTCCTGTTTGCGCCTGAAATAATTTTTGGCGCTTTTTTTCAAAACCGGCTCGTCATTCTGCCGAATAAAGAAAAAAGCACGAAAATTCTCAACGAATCAACGTGCATTTTTTGGTCGGAGCAGCGGGATTTGAACCCACGGCCTCCTCGTCCCGAACGAGGCGCGCTACCAACTGCGCTATGCCCCGAAAATACCGCAACCCAATGGGCTGCGGTCTGGTTGGGGATGAGAGAATCGAACTCCCACAAGTAGAGTCAGAGTCTACCGCACTACCACTATGCAAATCCCCAATATTCGGTTGTGTCAGCCGCGCCGTGCGTTGCTGACAAGGGATATTATACACGCCGGCGGGCTGCTTGTCAACCATTTTTTCAGTTTTTCTGCAAAAGTTTTCGCAGCGGCCGCCCGGTGTACATAGGCTTGTAAATTTTTGGTTTTTCTCTTGACAGCACTCCCCTTTCGGAATACTCTAATACTATAAAAAGGTAGGACCCCGGGCGCTCCGGCATCCTTTGCCGGGCGGTTCGGCTTTGCCTGAATGATAAGGAAAGAGGGCTTTTGAATGAAAAAACGTGTTGGTATCCTGACCTCCGGCGGCGATTGTCCGGGCCTGAACGCCACCATCCGCGGCGTTGCAAAAGCACTGTACGCCCGCATGGGGGATAATGTGGAGATCGTAGGCATCGCCAACGGCTACAGCGGCCTGATCAACGGCGATTACCGCGAGATGACCGAGGACGACTTCCGCGGCATCCTGACCTTAGGCGGCACCATTCTGGGCACCAAGCGCACCCCCTTTAAGATGATGCGTGTGGTGGAGGACGACAACATTGATAAGGTCGCCGCCATGAAAAAGACCTACAAGGCTGCCAAGCTGGACTGCCTGCTGTGTCTGGGCGGCAACGGCACCCATAAGACCGCCAACCTGCTTTCACAGGAGGGGCTGAACATCATCGGCCTGCCCAAGACCATTGACAACGATATCTACGGCACCGATGTGACATTCGGTTTCCATACCGCTGTAGACATCGCCACTGACGTCATCGACCGCATCCACACCACCGCCGGCAGCCACAGCCGCGTGATGTGCATCGAGATCATGGGCAACAAGGCCGGCTGGCTTACCTTGTATTCCGGCATTGCCGGCGGCGCGGACATCATCCTGCTGCCTGAGCTGCCCTACGATATCGACCGCGTGTGCGAGGCCGTGGAGCGCCGTGCGAAGAAGGGCTCGAACTTCTCCATCCTCGCCGTGGCCGAGGGTGCCATCAACACCGAGGAAGCCCGCATGAAGCGCAAGGACTGGATGGCCAAGCGTGCTGAGGCAGGGCTTGGCACCACCGCCACCAACCGCATTGCGCAGGCGGTACAGAAAAAGACCGGCATGGAGACCCGCGTGTGCATCCCGGGTCATATGCAGCGCGGCGGCAGCCCCAGCGCCTACGACCGTGTGCTTGCCACCCAGTTCGGCAGCTATGCCGCACAGCTGGTGGAGGTGGAGCGCTACGGCGTGAACCGCCGGGTGACCGAGAACCGTCTGGCAGACATTGCCGGCAAGACCCGCAATGTGCCTGAAAACTGCGAGCTGCTGAGCGTGGCGCGCCGCATGGGCGTCTGTCTGGGCTGAGCAACAATTTGCGTTGGGATACTATGGATAAATAGCACAAAAATCGGACAGACCGCAGTCTGTCCGATTTTTGCATTTCACCATTTCTCAGCGGTCAGTCACATCATGCCGGGTGGGCAAGCCCTCGGCAAAGGCGGCAGCGCTTTCCAGCACACTGAGCACCATGCTCTTTACAGCCTCGTAGGTGTAGAAGGCTGTGTGGTCGGTCAGGAGCACGTTGGGCATCGCGCGCAGCGCAGCCAGCTCCGTGTTCGGGATCACATCCCCCATGCGGTCGTAATAGTACAGACCGTTCTCGTTTTCCAGCACATCCAGACTGGCAGCACCCACCTGCCCGCTTTCCAGCGCCTTCAGCAGGGCATCGCTGTCGATCAGCTTGCCGCGGGCGGTATTCACGATGGTCACGCCGGGCTTCATCTTGGCAAAGGCTTCGGCGTTGAGCAGGTGATGGTTTTCCTCGGTGGCATTGGTGTGCAGGGTGATGACATCACTCTCGGCAAACAGGGTGTCCAGCGGCACATACTCCGCGATCTTCTTTACCTCTTCACTCTGGTACAAGTCGTAGGCCAGCAGACGGCAGCCAAAGCCGGACAGGTGCTTCAGCACAGTCTGCCCGATGCGTCCCGTGCCAATGACGCCCACAGTGCAGTGGGAGATATCCCGTCCGAGCTTGCCCTTCAGGGAGTAGTCCTGTACTTCGCCCCGCTTGAGGATGTGCCCCGCCTTGCGCAGACTCATCAGCATGAGCATAATGGCAAAGTTCGCCACGCCCTCGGGAGGATAATCCGCATTGGATATCTTCATGCCCAGCTCCCGTGCCTTTTCCAGATCTATATGGTCGTAGCCGATGGAGCGGCAGCAGATGGCTTTCACCCCAAGATCGTGGAAGCGCTGCAGCATGGGTGCGCTCATATCGCAGGGAGTCACCGATACCGCATCGCAGCCTGCGGCCAGCTGGGCGTTCTCCATGGTGGGATACACCTCAGTATAACCGTACTCGATGCCATACTGCTTTGCCAGTTCCTCTACGATGCCCTGCTCATCGTAGGGGCGCAGGGTGTAGAAAAACACTTTGACTGCCATAAAATCTCCTCCTGATCTTTCTGCTGTGCGGTGCGCCCGCTTCTTTATAAGGGTGTCTTTATTGTAGCACGTTTATGACTGACGGACAACTTTTTACGTTGAATTTTGTTATTGCGCCCGTGCTTTCTGTCCCAAGTGGGCAAAAAAGGTTGTCAAAACAGGAAAAACGGGGTATGATAGAAGCTGGATCACGGGCTGTGATCCTTCAATATTGCTAAAGGAGTGTGCTTTATTATGCGCGCCTATGAACGACTGCTTGATTACGTCAGGGTCTACACCACCTCGGACCCGGAGTCCGGCACCCATCCTTCCGCTGCGCGGGAGTTTGATCTGGCTCACAAGCTGGTGGAGGAACTGAAGACTCTGGGCGTGGAGGATGCCCGGGTGGACGAACACTGCTACGTCTACGGCTCCCTGCCCGCCACCCCCGGCTGCGAGGAAAAGCCCGCGCTGGGTCTGATCGCCCACATGGACACCGCCCCGGATGCCGGCGGCGAGAACGTGAACCCCATCCTGCACGAGAACTATGACGGCGGTGATGTGGTGCTGCCCGCCACCGGCAAGGTGATGAAGGTCTCTGCCTTCCCCTTCCTTGCCTCCATGAAGGGCGAGACCCTGATCACCACCGACGGCACCACCCTGCTGGGTGCAGATGATAAAGCCGGTGTGGCTGAGATCATGACCGCCGTGGAGACCGTTATCCGCGAGGGCCGTCCCCACGGCAAGCTGTGCATCGGCTTTACCCCGGACGAGGAGATCGGCGAGGGTGCCGATCTGTTCGATATCCCCGGTTTTGGTGCAGACTTTGCCTACACGGTGGACGGCGGCGATGCCGGCGACATCGAGTACGAGAACTTCAACGCCGCTGCTGCCACCGTGACCATCCACGGCTTCTCGGTGCACCCCGGCTCTGCCAAGGACACCATGATCAACGCTTCCAACGTTGCCATGGAGTTCCACGGCGCTCTGCCCGTGATGGCGCGTCCAGAGACCACCGAGGGGCGTCAGGGCTTCTACCACCTGTGCCAGATGTACGGCGACGTCACCACCGCAAAGCTGGGCTACATCCTGCGCGACCATGATGCCGCCAAACTGCAGTTCAAGAAGGACAATATGCAGGACATTGCCGATTACCTGAACGGCAAATACGGCGCAGGCACCGTAGAAGTGGAGATCAAAGACAGCTACCGCAATATGCTGGAAAAGATCAAGCCCCACTTCCACCTCATCGAGACCGCCCGCAAGGCTGTGCGCATGGCCGGTCTGGAGCCGGTGGAGGTGCCTGTGCGCGGCGGCACCGATGGCGCTACCCTGAGCTGGAATGGTCTGCCCTGCCCCAATCTGGGCACCGGCGGCTTCAACTTCCACGGCGTGTGCGAGTGCACCACCGTGGAGCGGATGGACCGCTGCACTGAGATCGTGCTGAACATCATCTCTCTGTACGCAGAATAATTTTTCTTTCGTTTTCTGTAAAACCCTTCTGCATAAAAGCATGACCCCGCGTGAAAACGCGGGGTCATGTTGTATAGTTCCCAAAAAACGCATAAAACACAAAAACCCGCCTGGCAGCGGGTTTTTGTGTATAGAGGGGTGGGAAAGTATATAAAGTGGTGAATCTCAATATCAGCGGCAGGCTTTTGTGCAGTGCGCTGCCTTGCATGATGTATTATACCCGTTTTTCTTTTCTTGTCAAACAATATTTTTGGATTTTGCTTTAAAATAATACTTTACTTTTTCGCAAAAACTTTATATAATTAACATAGAATTTCAGAAACGAAATTTTATTCCATTTCCGTGGGTTTGCACAACATAAAAACTTTACTTTCAGAAAATTTTATACAATCCAACATATTTTTTAAGGAGACTTTTATATGGACGATCTCGATCGCAAGATCCTCACTCTTCTGGCCAAAAATGCGCGGATGCCCGTCAAAGAAATCGCAGAGCAGGTATCCCTTACCAGCCCGGCAGTTTCCAGCCGTATCCACAAGCTGGAGACAGACGGCATCATCAGCGGCTATACCGTCACGCTGAACCGTCCGGCAGACCGGATGTATGTGGATGCGCTCATCAGCCTTTCGGTGGCTCCCTCCAAGCAGGATGCCTTTCTGGAGCTGCTGCAGAACAGCCGCGAGGTGCTGCAGTGCTACCACGTTACCGGCGCGTATACCTTTCTGGTCAAGGTCAGCTGCGGCAGCATGGCACAGCTGGAACATCTGATTCTGCAGTTCCAGAAGCTGGGCACTACCAGCACCCAGATCATCCTGTCCACCCCGGTGAACCACGGCGATCTGGACGCTTTGATGCTGTAAGCGGGCACTGTTCATAAAACTGTTACTTTTTCCCTGCAATTCTGCTGTGCAGTGATTCGTATCCAGAATAGCAGCTCAAAACCGGCACACACTACCTGTAGCGTGTGCGCCCCGGCTGCACCTTCCACACACAGCACTATGAAAGGAACTTTAATACTATGAAAAGATTCATCGCCGCCCTGCTGGCAGGGCTGACCCTGTTTACCTTGGTGGGCTGCTCCGGCGGCAGCAAGGCCGACAGCTCCACCCCCAAGGACTACTCCCAGATCATCCACGATGCCCGCAGCGACGAGGACAACGAGTACGATATGATCTTTACCAAGGGCGAGGACGGCAAGTTTACCGCCATTGACGGTTACAGCGCCGAGTACAAGGCCGACCAGCTGGACGAAGAGATCCGGGATATCCTGATGCCGCTGCTGAATCTGGAGGACGACCAGTACACCGCCTTTGCCGCCAGCATTTCCAGCATGATGGTGCGCAGCTACGCTGTTGCCATCGTAAAGCCCGCCGAGGGCAAGACCGATGCAGTAAAGGCTGCACTGGAAGCCTATGTTGCCAGCGAACAGCAGTCCATGGAGCATTATCTGGAGGATCAGTACCTTGTTGCAAAGGCTGCCACCGTCACTGTAGCGCCCACCGGCGAGGTAGTCCTGGTCTGCGCTGAGGATCACGACACCATTCTGTCCAACATTGAAAAGGCTCTGGCCGCGTAAAATGCGTTTCTGAGAGAAGCCGCTGCACAGCGTTTTGTGCAGCGGCTTCTTTTTTTCAGAACTTCAGCCGCTCCTGCAAAAAGCGGCACAGCGGTGCAAGGGCATCCGGGGCAAAGCCGGGCACCAGCAGGGTCTGCCCGTCCAGCTCTGCTGGTCAATATGCGTCCGCTGCACAAAAGGGCTGCTGCACATCGCGGTGCAGCAGCCCTTCAGTTTACCTTATGGGAATGGGGGATATCCGGGACAGCGCTTCACAAGCGCTGCCTGCGGAGGCTGCCGCAATTTCACCGGAATTTTTGCTGAAAATCATTGATTTTATCTGTCAAAGCATTCATAATATCTTTAACTGTAAAAGACGTTTTCGTGTGCAGGAGGAAAAGCATGAAACAGGAGCTGATGGACGCCATTCAGGAAATGCCGGTCATTGCTGCCGTCAAGGACGATGCCGGGCTTTGCAGCGCGCTGACCAACGAGAATATCCGGGTGGTCTTTGTATTATATGGAGATATCTGCAATATCTCCTCCATCGTGCGCCGCATCCACGAAGCGGGGCGCTTTGCCGTGGTGCACATAGATCTTATTGCCGGGCTGGCGGGCAAGGAGGTAGCGGTGGACTTCATCCGCAATACCACCGAAGCGGACGGCATCATCTCCACCCGGCAGTCCTTCATCCGCCGCGCCAAGGAGCTGGGGCTGGCTGCCATCCTGCGGGTATTCCTGCTGGATTCCATCGCGCTGGAAAGTCTGGACAAGATCCCCGCAAACCTGCCGGACTGTCTGGATCTGCTGCCCGGCGCTATGCCCAAGATCCTGCGCCGCGTCTGCGCCAAGGCCAAGGTGCCGGTGCTGACCGGCGGGCTGATCGCGGACAAGGAGGATGTGATGGCGGCTCTGGAAGCCGGTGCCACCGCTATTTCCACCACCAATCAGGCGGTGTGGGATATGTGATCCGCATTCTGCGCAAAAGCGGCGGGTGTTTTTTGTAAGGGTTTCACAAAAAGTGCAAAACACCTTGCTTTTTGTGCAGGGACAGGGTATCATAAAAGCAAACAAGTGCTGTTTGTTTCAAGAGATATGAGCGAAACGGACAAGGGCAGTTGCCTTTGTTTCGGTTCGCTCTTTTTTTGTGCAACCAACAGATGCCCGGCTCCCGCAGGCCAAGGCAGAACGGACAGGAGGAAAAGAACAATGTATGATATCGCGATCATCGGCTGCGGCGTCATCGGTGCTGCTGCCGCCTATGCGCTGTCGCGCTACGACAACAGGGTGGTCATCCTTGAGGCCGAAAACGATGTGGCAGACTGCACCACCAAGGCCAACAGCGCCATTCTCCACGCAGGCTACGACCCCGCCCCCGGCACCCGCATGGCACGGCTGAATGTGCGCGGCGTGGCACTGGCAAAGGAGATCTGCGCAAAGCTGGATGTCTCCTATAAGCAGTGCGGCTCGCTGGTGCTGGCACTGGACGAAAAGGAACTGCCCCACCTGCAGCATCTGTTCGAAAACGGCACCGCCAACGGCGTGCCCGGCATGAAGATCCTTTCCCGGGAAGAGACTCTTGCCATGGAGCCGAACCTTTCCGAGAAGGTCTGCGGCGCACTGTGGGCACCCAGCGCCGCCATCGTGAACCCGTGGGAGTACGCACTGGCCATGACCGAGGTGGCGGTACGCAACGGCGTGGAACTGCGCCGCAGCTGCAAGGTGACCGATGCCGAAGCCATTGAGGGCGGCTACCGCCTGACCGTGCCCGGCGGCACGGTGGAGACCCGCTGCGTCATCAACGCTGCCGGTATCTGGGCAGACAAGGTACACTCCATGGTGGAGCCCGCCAACTTCCACATCATTCCCACCCGCGGCGAGTACTATCTGCTGGACAAGAGCGAGGGCACCCGCGTGAGCCACGTCATCTTCCAGTGCCCCAACGAGCTGGGCAAGGGCGTACTGGTAGCACCCACTGTGCACGGCAACCTGATCGTCGGCCCCAACGCAGAGCCGGTGGAGGGCAACGACACCTCCTGCACCAGCAGCGGTCTGGAATTTGTCAAGACCACTGCCCAGCGCAGCGTGCCCAGCATCAACTTTGGCGAGTCCATCCGCAGCTTTGCGGGCGTGCGCGCCAATCTGGACGTGGATGACTTTATCATTGGTGAAGAGCCGGAAGCACCCGGCTGGATCGACCTTGCCGGCATGAAGAGCCCCGGCCTGTCCGCTGCCCCGGCGGTTGCTGAGGAAGCTGTTGCCATCCTGCAGCAGCGCGGTGTTCTGGGCGCTGAAAAGGCCGATTACAAGGACGGCCGCCGCCATATCCGCTTCAAGGAGCTTTCCGCAGAGGAAAAGGCGGCACTGGTCAGGGAACAGCCCGCCTATGGCCGGGTGATCTGCCGCTGCGAGACCATCACCGAGGGCGAGATCTTAGCAGCCCTCCACAGCGAAGTGCCCGCCACCACCATCGACGGCGTAAAGCGCCGCGCCGGTGCAGGCATGGGCCGCTGTCAGGGCGGTTTCTGCGGCCCCCGCGTGCTGGAGCTGATCAGCCGTGAGCTGGGCATAGACCCCTTGGACATCCTGCAGGACAAGAACGGCTCGAACGTTCTGGTCAGCGAAACGAAGGTAGGAGGAAAGAGCAATGGTTGATCTGGTCATTATCGGCGGCGGCCCTGCGGGCCTTGCTGCTGCCTGCAAGGCATGGGAAAGCGGTCTGCGCGACATCCTCATTCTGGAGCGCGACAAGGAGCTGGGCGGCATTCTGAACCAGTGCATCCACAATGGCTTTGGTCTGCACCGCTTTGGCAAGCAGCTCACCGGCCCGGAGTACGCCGGACGCTTTATTGAGATGCTCAAGGACACCGGCGTGAAGGTGCAGCTGGACACCATGGTGCTGGAAGTGACCCCGGACAAAAAGGTTCACTGCGTCTCCAAGGAGTACGGCTACCAGATCATCGAAGCCAAGAGCATCGTTCTGGGCATGGGCTGCCGCGAGCGCACCCGTGGTGCCATCGGTACCCCGGGCACCCGCCCTGCCGGCGTGTACACCGCCGGTGCAGCACAGCGCTATGTGAACATGGAAGGCTATCTGGTGGGCAAGCGGGTGCTGATCCTCGGCAGCGGCGACATCGGCCTGATCATGGCACGCCGCATGACCCTTGAGGGTGCAAAGGTGCTGGCCTGCGTAGAGGTGATGCCCTACTCCGGCGGCCTGACCCGCAACATCGTGCAGTGCCTGAACGACTTTGACATTCCCCTGTACCTCTCCCACACCATCGTGGATATTCAGGGTAAGGACCGCGTAGAAAAGGCCATCGTGGCCGAGATCGGCCCCGACCGCAAGCCCATCCCCGGCACCGAGATGGAGTTTGATGTGGACACCATCCTGCTGAGCGTGGGTCTGATCCCCGAAAATGAGCTGACCAAGCAGGCCGGCATCGAGATGGACCCCCGCACCAAGGGCGCCATCGTGTACGAAAACATGGAGACCAGCATTCCCGGCGTGTTTGCCTGCGGCAACGTGGTGCAGGTGCACGATCTGGTGGACTTTGTTTCCGGCGAGAGCGAACTGGCCGGTGTGGCTGCTGCCAACTACGTCCAGAACGGCCCCGTGGCCGAGGGACGTGTGCTGACCGTGAAGCCCGGCGCAGACCTTGGCTACACCCTGCCGCAGCGCATCCGTCTGGAAGGCGTGGAAAAGAGCACCAACGTTTCCTTCCGCGTCCGCCGCATCTGCGGCAAGAGCACCATCCTTGTCAAGAGCGGTGACACGGTGATCGCACACTTCAAGCGCGACCGCCTTGCCCCCGGCGAGATGGAGCACATTGCCCTGCCCAGAGTGCTGCTGGACAGAGCCCCCGTGGACGAAGTGACCATTGAGATCGAGGAGGCATGAGCGATATGAAAGAAGTAATTTGCACCTGCTGCCCTCAGGGCTGCCATCTGCAGGTGGATGAAGCCAACGACTACAAGGTGACCGGCAACGGCTGCCCCAACGGCATCGCCTACGGCAAGGAAGAGCTGACCCACCCCACCCGCATCATTACCAGCACCGTGCGCGCCGAGGGCTGCCTGCACTCTCGCTGCCCGGTCAAGACCTCCAAGCCCGTACCCAAGGGACAGATGGCTGAGGTGGTCGCTGCGCTGGACAGCGTGGTGCTGCACGCCCCCATCCATGTGGGTGATGTGGTGCTGCACAACGTCTGCGACACCGGGGCAGACATTGTGACCTGCCGCGATATGGCATAAAAGCCTTTCTGCACAAAGTCAAAGCAGCCGCTGCACCTTGCCGTGCGGCGGCTGCTTTGCGTTGGCGGTGCAAAACACAGGTGCAGCAAGCCCCCTTCCGGGTCGTCCCGTCTCCCATCGCAGCGCAAGCTGCTCTTGACTTTTTGCCGCCGAACCGGTATGTTGGTACTGTCCGTTTGCCACACAGCATTGCATTTATAATATAAGGTAACTTTATGAAAATACACAGCACGACCCCTTTGCAGATCACTGACCGCTTTGGCGCACAGGCGGCCTTTGCCAGCCTGCGCCTGCCGGACGGCACCGAAGCCGCCGTACCGGCAGAGCACGCCGCCGCTATCTATGTAAACGAGCAGCCCGCCTTCCGGGTGGTATGCACCCCGGCGCTGCTGCCGCAGCTGGCCTTGGGGCGGCTGCTCACCGAAGGGTGGATCGCATCTGCAGACGAGGTGGAGCAGATCGCCGTCTGCGCCGAGGGTGCAAAGGTGCAGGTATATCTGCGCCACCCGCTGCCCACCCGCCGCGCCGCCGCGCAGGAAGTTGCCAGCTGCTGCACCGATAATATCGCGCTGGGCAGTCCGGTGGAGCTGCAGCCCCTGCGCCCTGTGCCCGGGCTGGCACTGCAGCCGGAATGGGTGCAGACCCTGACCGCCGCCATGCACGCCGGACTGCCGCTGTACCGCGCCACCCGGGCGGTGCACAGCTGCTTTGTGCTGCACAAAGGGGAAATTGTTTTTGCCTGTGAGGATCTGGGACGGCACAACGCGCTGGATAAGGCCGTGGGCTGCGCGGTGCTGGCGGGGCTGCCGCTGGCAGAATGTGTGCTGTACACCAGCGGCCGGGTGCCGCTGGATATGGTGCGCAAGGCCATCCGCGCGGGGGTGCCGGTGCTGGTAAGCAAAAGTATGCCCACCGTGCAATCCGCAGAGCTTGCAGCAGAATACGGCCTGCAGCTGGTGTGCGGACGCAAAATCCCTAAACTTTAAACAAATATTACAAAAACAATAGTTACAAAACGGAAAAGCCTGTCTGTTTCTGTTGACATCCTTTGCGCCCCCATGTTAATATATTATCGAAGAGACCGCTCCGCTGTTGCAGCAGCCAGAGCGGCCTCAATTGTTGTCCGGGGTTACCCGGCAAAAATAAAAAACAGGCAGGTGATAACATGAAGCAGGCAACCAACCCGTTTGCGCCCGTACCGCTGTGGCGCAAGCGGCTGCCGGGCTATGCAGCCATGGGCGTTGCGACCATCGCCTTGGCGGTCGGTCTGACCACCTTGCAAAGCGCACGCACCACGGTTGCCGGTACCCTGCTGCCGGTGTCGGAGGCGGATGCAGCCGCCTACGGCATCAGCGCAGTGTACCAGCTCGACGATGGCAGCTACCGCGTGGAGGGCTCTCAGAAGGGCTTCCAGAGCGATGTACAGGCTGCCGTGACCATTGACGCCGAAGGCAATGTTTCCGCAGTAGAGATTCTCTCTCAGGACGAAACGGAAAGCCTTGGCGGCCAGTGCGTCAACCCGGAGTTCACGTCCCAGTATCAGGGCGCAGCTCCCTTTACGCTGACAGGCAAAAGCTATACTGTGACCGACCCCCTTACCGGTGCCGCCTATGCCGCTGCCGGTGCGGCGGAGGAGCAGCCCGCTGCTGCCGGGGATTTTGACCCCGCACAGTGGCGCACCTATGATACCTCTCCTGAGGCCGAGGCGACCCGCAAGATGTATGCTGCGGGGCTTACCCTCTCGGCACTAAATGGAGAGCCCTTGGACGATGAACTGGCTCCGCCGCTGGATTCCAGCGCAGAGGCCGTAGCACGGCGCAAGCTGTACGCAGCCATGCTCAGCAAGAGCGCACTGGACGGCGAGCCGATGGCGATCCCCTTTGCGGATCTCTCGGCAGAGGAGCAGTCTAAGGTGCGTCTGGAGCAGGCCAGCCTGACCACCACCGGCAATGCGTCCGGTGCCGTCAGCGCAGACCTGACCGAGGTGGACGCCCTTTCCGGCGCGACCATCACCTCTTCGGCTGTGACGACCATCGTCAACAACTCGTATTTCTATGTGACCGAGGTGCTCAGCGCAGAGTGACCTCAACGGAGGAATGGAACCTATGGCAAAAACTGATTTTCTGA
>OKSR01000153.1_pt1 | contig 46813 bp, 41 predicted proteins | sample 1606491 | NCBI WGS metagenome assembly OKSR01 (sample SAMEA3879605, study PRJEB24766) | human gut metagenome | biome: human-associated habitat; feature: feces | place: USA | collected 1985/1987 | reverse complement strand
TCTTCATGATTTAATCCTCATAATAAAAAATATTAAGAGCTGTAATTCCATACTCTTTTCTTTTATTTAACTCAATTCCTTCTATTTCTTTAAACTCAACTTCTTTTAATTCTTCTACTGTAAGCTCTCCTACCTGTCTCCATAGTTCATGACTATTATGCAATAGAAGGAAAGCCGGTACTGTTTCTACATTATGTGCATCGGCAATTGCTCTATTCTCTTCTGCATTCACTCTAATCAATTCTACAGTTCTCTTTTCGTAAGTTCGAAGCACAGGTCCTATCCACTCATAATGAGGGGACCAATCGGCATAGAATACCACCAACACCAGATGGTTGGTTTTAATTGCTGTTTCTAGTTGTTTCTCTATATTCATATCGCTACGTTTTTATATTAATGATAGTGCTAAAACAATGAATACAGAAAAAGGTTCTTCAAAATATCCCGCGAGCAATATGATAGAGAAATAAGGTTTTTCACTTTCATATCGTCAAAAGAAAAAAGATGTATTTCCTGTTTTTATAACTGGTTTCATCGATTATCAGGGCTAAATATTCTTCATATATTATGGAAGGATATGCAAAACAAATCAAGCAAATAACAGTTTATTAATATAAAAGTATGCATAATTTCAATTTATAACAAAACATGGCTTTATTTCCCGCGATTGTAAGATCGCATAAAATAAATAGAGATTAGACATCTTTTCATCAAAAGATAAATCAAAAAGTCATATCTTTGCATTGTAATAAAACAAAAGGATACAACAACCAGCAAATACAAGTCAAAATGACAAAAAAGATTAAGTTCACTAAAATGCATGGAGCAGGAAATGACTACATATATGTAGACACGACCAGATATCCGATAGCAGACCCTGAAAAGAAAGCAATCGAATGGAGCAAGTTCCATACAGGAATTGGGAGTGACGGACTTATATTGATCGGAAACTCTGATAAGGCTGATTTCAGTATGCGTATTTTCAATGCAGACGGTTCGGAAGCGATGATGTGTGGTAATGGAAGCCGTTGTGTAGGCAAATATGTATATGAATATGGCTTGACTGATAAAACAGAAATCACTCTGGACACACTGTCGGGAATTAAAATTCTGAAACTTCATGTAGAAGGAAAAACAGTTACAGCAGTCACAGTAGATATGGGCAGTCCATTAGAAACAGGAGAAGTTCATTTTGAGGATAAATATCCTTTCCGATCAACCAGAGTATCAATGGGAAATCCTCATCTGGTTACTTTCGTGGATGATATTACCCAGATTAATTTGCCGGAAATCGGCCCTGAATTGGAGAATCATCATCTTTTCCCCGACAGAACCAATGTAGAGTTTGCACAAATTGTCTGCAAAGATACTATACGGATGAGAGTATGGGAAAGAGGTTCGGGAATTACTCAAGCCTGTGGGACAGGTGCTTGTGCTACCGCAGTAGCAGCCTTCATCAACGAGCTTACAGGAAGAAAAAGCGATATAATAATGGACGGTGGTACAGTCACCATTGAATGGGATGAAGCCTCGGGCCATATATTAATGACGGGACCGGCAACTAAAGTTTTTGACGGAGAAATTGAAGAAATCGAGGGTTGAGGGGTTGAAAATGAAGAATTAATAATAATAATTGATAGAAACTTAAAACAATAACCACATGGCATTAGTAAACGAACACTTTTTAAAATTACCGGGAAGCTATTTATTCTCGGATATAGCAAAAAAGATAAATACTTTTAGGATAACGCATCCCAAGCAGGACATCATCCGGCTAGGTATCGGCGATGTTACTCAGCCACTTCCCAAGGCTTGTATCGAAGCAATGCACAAAGCAGTAGAAGAACTAGCCGATAAGGATACATTCCGCGGATATGGTCCTGAACAGGGATATGATTTTCTAATTGAAGCAATTATAAAAAATGACTTTGCTCCGCGCGGTATTCATTTCTCCGCTTCAGAGATATTCATCAGCGACGGAGCAAAAAGCGATACTGGAAATATCGGAGATATTCTCCGTCATGACAACAGTGTCGGCGTCACAGACCCTATTTATCCGGTTTATATAGACAGTAACGTCATGTGCGGACGTGCCGGAGTATTAGAGGAAGAAACAGGTAAGTGGAGTAATGTAACTTATATGCCTTGCACAAGTGAAAATAACTTCATACCCGAAATTCCGGACAAACGGATAGATATTGTCTATCTCTGCTATCCGAATAACCCGACTGGCACTACACTGACAAAACCGGAATTGAAGAAATGGGTAGATTACGCTTTGGCAAATGACACGTTACTCCTGTTCGACGCTGCTTATGAGGCATATATTCAGGATGCGGATGTCCCCCACTCTATTTATGAAATCAAGGGAGCCAAGAAGTGCGCCATTGAGTTCCGTAGTTTTTCGAAGACGGCAGGATTCACCGGAGTGCGTTGCGGATACACTGTAGTCCCCAAAGAACTTACCGCCGCAACACTCGAAGGAGACAGAATCCCACTCAACAGACTGTGGAACCGCCGCCAATGTACTAAGTTCAACGGCACTTCCTATATCACTCAACGGGCGGCAGAAGCAGTTTACAGCGCAGAAGGAAAGGAACAGATTAAAGAAACGATTAACTATTATATGACCAATGCAGGAATCATGAAGGAAGGACTGGAAGCTAGCGGATTGAAAGTTTACGGAGGAGTCAACGCTCCCTATTTATGGGTGAAAACCCCGAATGGCCTTTCTTCATGGCGGTTCTTTGAGCAGATGTTGTATGAGGCCAACGTAGTCGGAACTCCCGGTGTAGGTTTTGGCCCCAGCGGCGAAGGCTATATCCGTCTGACGGCATTCGGTGAACGTAACGACTGCATTGAAGCCATGAGAAGAATAAAGAACTGGCTTTGAGCAGACATAGAATGGTTCTCTTATTATGATGTAAGAGGTGGCAGCAGGTATGGGATTCATCATCTTCAAAGTGCTCGACAAAGTCCACGGACTCCGCGTTCCGGCACGAGTTGAAGAAGAAAGGCTGGATATCTACGAACACGGAGAATCAGCATACAACTAACCATATAAGAGAACGTAATTATTTACTCTAACATATTTAACTACAAATCAAATTAGGTATTATGTCAAAACTAAGATTCAGAGTAGTAGAGACTGCTTTCAAGAAGAAAGCGGTTGAGGTAGCAACTCCTGTTGAACGTCCGTCGGAATATTTCGCCAAGTATGTGTTCAACAAGGAAAAGATGTTTAAATACCTTCCCAGCAAAGTGTATAATGCACTGATTGATGCTATTGATAATGGTGCTCCGCTAGACCGTAGCATTGCTGACGAAGTAGCTGCCGGCATGAAAAAATGGGCTATCGAAATGGGTGTCACTCATTATACCCACTGGTTTGCACCCCTGACCGAAGGTACGGCAGAAAAACATGATGCTTTTGTTGAACATGACGGTAAAGGTGGCATGATGGAAGAATTTACGGGCAAATTACTTGTTCAGCAAGAGCCGGATGCTTCCTCTTTCCCGAATGGAGGTATCCGTAATACTTTTGAAGCCCGTGGATATAGTGCCTGGGACCCTTCATCTCCTGCATTCATTGTAGATGATACTCTTTGTATCCCGACTGTGTTTATTGCATACACCGGCGAGGCCCTTGACTATAAAGCTCCATTATTGAAAGCATTACGTGCAGTAGACAAAGCAGCCGTAGACGTCTGCCATTATTTCAATCCGGAAGTGAAAAAAGTGGTTGCCTACCTTGGCTGGGAACAAGAATATTTTTTAGTTGATGAAGGTTTATATGCTGCCCGCCCTGACTTATTAATGACAGGACGTACCTTAATGGGACATGACAGTGCTAAAAACCAGCAGTTGGAAGACCACTACTTCGGTGCTATCCCCACCCGTGTAGCTGCTTTTATGAAAGAGCTCGAAATTGAAGCTCTGAAATTGGGTATTCCCGTAAAGACCCGTCACAACGAGGTTGCTCCTAATCAGTTCGAGTTAGCTCCGATATTCGAAGAATGTAACCTGGCAAATGACCATAACTTATTGATTATGTCATTGATGCGCAAGGTAAGCCGTCGACACGGTTTCCGTGTATTGCTTCATGAAAAACCATTTAAAGGTGTCAACGGTTCCGGTAAGCACAACAACTGGTCATTGGGTACTGATACGGGAATCTTATTAATGGGACCGGGGAAGACACCGGAAGACAATCTGCGTTTCGTGACATTTGTAGTAAATACGTTAATGGCAGTTTATCATCATAACGGGTTACTGAAGGCTTCTATCTCCAGTGCAACCAACGCCCACCGCTTAGGCGCCAACGAAGCACCTCCCGCAATCATATCTTCTTTCCTCGGAAAGCAGTTATCGCAAGTATTAGACCATATTGAAAACAGCACAAAAGACAATTTAATCAGCCTTAGCGGCAAACAGGGAATGAAACTGGATATTCCGCAGATACCGGAATTGTTGATTGACAATACAGACCGTAACCGCACCTCTCCTTTTGCCTTCACCGGAAACCGTTTCGAATTCCGTGCCGTAGGTTCCGAAGCAAACTGCGCCTCTGCAATGATTGCGCTGAACTCCGCAGTAGCAGACCAGTTAGCGAAGTTCAAGAAAGACGTGGACGCTCTAATTGAAAAAGGAGAACCGAAAGTTTCCGCTATCCTTGAAATCATTCGCGGATATATCAAAGAATGTAAAGCCATTCACTTCGACGGCAACGGCTACAGTGACGAATGGAAAGAAGAGGCTGCACGCCGTGGTCTGGATTGTGAAACGAGTGTTCCCGTTATCTTCGACAACTACCTGAAACCGGAAACAATTGCCATGTTCGAAGCTACCGGTGTAATGACAAAGAAAGAGTTGGAAGCACGCAATGAAGTGAAATGGGAAACCTACACGAAGAAGATCCAGATTGAAGCCCGTGTATTGGGTGACTTGGCTATGAACCACATTATACCGGTTGCAACCCAGTATCAGACGGATTTGATTAATAACGTCTATAAAATGCAATCCCTGTTTCCGGCAGAAAAAGCGGCGAAACTATCAGCAAAGAATCTGGAACTTATCGAAGAAATTGCTGACCGTACAGCCTTCATCAAAGAGCATGTAGACGCAATGGTAGAAGCGCGTAAAGTGGCGAACAAGATTGAAAGCGAACGTGAAAAAGCCATTGCTTATCACGACACGATTGTTCCGGCACTGGAAGAAATTCGTTATCACATCGACAAGTTGGAACTTATCGTTGACAACCAGATGTGGACACTTCCGAAATACAGAGAACTATTATTTGTAAGATAGAAAAAGAGAATGTCCGATGAAGAAGTTTTCATCGGACATAAAGTAGAAATGATCTATTTCTTTTGTTGGTTGTTTTAAGTTTGCAGTGGAGGGGTACCGTGAGGTAGCCCTCTTCTTTTTCTTATTTTATTCAATAATCTTCGCATCCTCAATATCCTCATCGTGATGTGATATCGGGTTCTTCGGACGGCAACGTACAAACTTAAACCAGTTTATCAATTCAGAAAGCGAATATACCAAGCTACTGATACCAATAATTATAAACGCTGTATTACGTGCTCCTGTCGGATTGAATAAAGCAACGATGCCCGCAATTAAAATCAAAGCGGGAACCAGATAAAATGCTCCCGGAACAGGTGTCCAACGACGAGCCATTGACAAGGAAGCTATCTGCTGCACCCCTCCCATTATCAGGATAAAACCTAACAAGAACATCAGGACATCTGCAAAAAATTCGGGCATTACAATCAGCCAAAGTCCGAAAAGCAGACTACCGACTCCTTCTATCGGAAAACGGGGCGAAACTCCGTCTTCGGATTTCTTACGTCCGAAATAGCCGAAAAGGCTGATAACACCGGGAATCAAAAAGGCAACTCCAACCGTAATAACGATATAACTGGCAGCTGTATTAGGCCACAGCACCAACACCAGACCAATCACTAATGCAAAGAGAATACGAATAAGGGAATAATTCATTGTTTTCATAAATTCTATATTTTTTAACCAAGTCTGTTTCAATACTTTTGCGAATATAAGTGTTTCTACTGATATATAAAAATAACAAATAAACATTGTAATAAGTTCGTAACAAAATCGTTATAGCTATTACATCTCACTTAGATACTTTTGCAGAAAATTAAAAATAGATTCTTCATCATGAAACCAAGCGAAACAAGAAAGAAGTGCCCTTATGTTGAGCGTGACATCAGTTGGATGTATTTCAACCAACGTATCTTACTCGAAGCTGCCCGCCCGGAAGTTCCTTTACTGGAACGGCTGACTTTTCTTGGCATCTATTCGAACAATCTTGACGAGTTCTTCCGCGTCCGTGTCGCTACCTTAAACCGGATTATAGAGTATGACGACAAGAATATACAGAAAGAACAGGAAATCGCTGCGCACACACTGAAACAGATAGGTAAACTGCACAACCGTTACTATGAACAGTTTGAAGAAACGTTCGCTTCTATCATGGAAGAACTGAAAAAAGAGAATATCTACGTTATCAAAGAAACGGAAATGAACGATGAGCAGAAAGCGTTCATCACTTCTTTCTATCGTAATAAGCTGAACGGTTCCACCAACCCTCTTTTCCTTAACGGTCCCCGACAGCTGGACGACCAGACAGATGAAGATATTTACCTGGCTATCCGCTTGCTCCGCAAAGATGAAGCAGGAAAAATAAAAGAGAAGGATTACGCGGTTATCCAACTGCCCGTTGGGGAATTCGGACGCTTCATCCAACTACCCGAATCGGAAGGAAAGACCTATCTAATGTTTCTTGATGATGTTATCCGTTACTGCCTGCCAATGATTTTTGTCGGAATGAAATATACGGATTATGAAGCATATACCTTCAAATTTACCAAAGACGCTGAAATGGAAATAGACAGTGATTTGCGGACCGGCGTACTTCAGAAAATCTCCAAAGGAGTGAAAAGCCGCAAGAAAGGCGAACCTCTCCGTTTTGTATATGACGAGCAAATCCCCAGGGACTTGCTAAAAAGACTGACCGACCGGCTGAATATAGACAAGAACGACACCCGCGTAGCCGGCGGACGTTATCATAATTTCAAAGACCTGATGAAATTTCCTGTCTGCGGACACAGTCATCTGAAATATCCGGTTTGGGAACCGATTTTCAAACCCGAACTAAATGGTACAGAAAGCCTGCTGACCCTGATTCGCCAGAAAGACCGTTCACTACATTATCCTTATCATAGTTTTGATACGTTCATCCGCGTACTGCGCGAAGCTGCTATCAGCAAAGAAGTGAAAAGCATCAAGATGACGCTTTACCGACTAGCTAAAGACTCCAAAGTGGTTAAAGCATTGATTTGCGCAGCAAAGAACGGTAAGAAAGTGACGGTAGTCATCGAACTACTGGCACGTTTTGACGAAGCCTCAAATATCAACTGGAGTAAAAGGATGCAGGATGCAGGAATCCGTGTAATCTTCGGGGTGGAAGGGCTGAAGATTCACTCCAAACTGGTGCACATCGGGACAAGACATGGAGATATTGTCTGTATCAGTACAGGCAACTTCCACGAAGGAAATGCACGTATGTATACCGACTATACCATTATGACAACTCACCGTCCCATTGTCCGGGAAGTAAATGCAGTATTTGACTTTATCGAGAAGCCATACACTCCCGTCAATTTCAAAGAGTTGCTCGTTTCTCCCAATGATATGCGTAAACGGTTGATTGCCCTTATCAATAAGGAGATAAAGAACAAGGAACAAGGAAAAGACGCCTATATCCTTGCCAAAGTAAATCACATAACAGACCGCGCACTTATCGAAAAGCTATACGAAGCCTCAGCAGCAGGAGTCAAGATAGAACTAGTTGTACGCGGCAACTGTTCTTTAGTACCGGGCGTTCCGGGTGTCAGTGAAAATATACATATCAATGGAATTATCGACCGTTATCTTGAACACTCACGTATTTTCATTTTCGCTAATGCCGGAGAAGAAAGGTATTATATCGGTTCAGCAGATTGGATGCCACGCAATCTGGACAACCGCATCGAAGTACTGGCTCCTGTTTATGACAAAGAGATACAGGCGGATTTAAAACGGATTGTTTGTTACGGGTTTCAGGATACAGCCAAAGGACGCATAGTAGACGGAATGGGAACCAACCGGATATGGAATTTTCCGTTTACTCCCCCGCTTAGTGAAGAAATGGCATCGCTTTTCCGTTCACAAGAAAAATTATATAACGAATACAAGAACACATGATGATAAATATGAAGAAAGTTAATTATGCAGCAATCGACATCGGTTCCAATGCCGTACGACTACTGATAAAATGCGTAAACGAAGAAAATGCGCCCGAACTTATGAGTAAGGTGCAACTCATCCGTATCCCGTTACGGCTAGGAGAAGACGCTTTCACAGCAGGTATTATTTCAGCAGAAAAAGAAAAGAAACTGATCCGGCTGATGAAAGCTTACAAGCAGTTAATGAAAATATATGATGTAGTGGATTATCGCGCCTGTGCCACGTCCGCTATGCGTGATGCCCGGAACGGTAAAGCTATCGTCCGGCAAATAGCCAAAAAAACGGGTATTCGTGTAGATATTATCGACGGACAGGAAGAAGCGCATATCGTATATGACAATCATATCGAGCAACTGTTTGCTTCCGGACAGAATTATCTATATGTAGATGTTGGCGGCGGTAGTACGGAAATCAATCTTATCAGTAACGGAGAACTGAAAAACTCCCGTTCATATAATATAGGTACAGTCCGTATGCTTAGCGGCATGGTGAAAGAGGAGGAAAAAGAAGCGTTACGTACTGACCTGATTGGCATTGCCACAGAATATGCGCCTGTCAGCATTATCGGTTCGGGGGGAAATATCAACAAACTCTTCCGTCTCGCGGATAAAAAGGATAAAAAGGCTTCTCTCCTACCAGTTGAGTCACTACGTGAGATTTATTTAGCATTACAGGTACTTCCCGCCGAACAGCGCATCAAACAATACAAGCTAAAACCGGATCGGGCAGATGTAATTGTTCCGGCAGCAGAGATATTTCTTGAGGTGGCGACTTATGTAAAAGCTACTGGTATTATTGTACCTACTATCGGATTGTCCGATGGTATCATTGATAGTCTGTACACACAGAATATGAATGTACCACCTGTTTCGCATAATTCTACTTCTCCAAGTTAAAGAATTTATACCTCAGTTTGCAACAATTTATTCGTCTGACAGCTGTCTTCTTTTCGTCTGACAGTTGTTAGACGAAAAGACAACAGTTGTCAAACGAATGTTCAACAACTGTCAGACGAATAAGATCATGTAAAACAAATACTACTACCTTACAATCAAAGCATTAATTCGTAGCAAAAACCACCGGAAAACAAAAACTTCTCCGGCGGTTGACTTATATTTAAAAGAAAAGGTTAGTATTCTATCACTTTATCACTACTTGAAGGCATATTATACCAATCGGTATTAGTACTCTGGTCATGTGCCCAGTCCGCAAACTTAGCATACGCCTCTGTTATCACAGTTCTTTCTGTCGGATATGCGAATTTATCAGGAACGCAAAGAGCCCATGTATTATTGACTACCTTGATAACCTCAAGCACGTTATTATCTGCCAACTGACCATTCGCCGTTGCCGAATTAAATTGATTCAAATGAATCTCCGTTCTCTTTTCACCAGTACCCTGATATGCTATAAAGAAGTCTAAACAGTTTGTTACACTGGGAATGGATACGGCATTTTTAAGTTTGATTATCACTTCAAGAGTATATATATCTGTTAGAGATGTACTTGCATTTCCAGTATTCAGCATAGGACGTTGTGTTCCGGTATATCCATATACAGAATGTGCATCTCCAAACAAAGGAATGACAAGTTCACTGCCAGTCGTCTCATAAGATGCATCTTCAAATATACGGGAAGCAGACAAAGAACCGTCACGTTGAGCGGCGCCGGCTCCAAAGTCAACCGTTTCCACATTACTTTTATTTATTCCCAGTATTCTTAATCCGGCACCTAATTGCTTCATGGCACCCACAGCCTGAAGGTCAACCACGTATTTCAATTCTTTCACTTCATTACCGGCAACGGGTAAAGTCACGTTCAATACAATATCATTGAAATCATAATCGCCTGCTTTGGGATAATTATCTTCGAAAGCATAGGAATAAACGGCTTTCCGAATCTCCACGTCATCGGGGGTATCATCAGAACCATATCCTTCTTTTATACACCCATCTTCATCAGCAGGAAGCAAAAAATCTGCTTTTCCCGGATTGCAATAAGTGGCGGAATTCTGTAAGCCTTTATATACTAACCAGTCGAAAGGAGTCCACAGTGATTGCTCTTTTTCATTAGAAGAGGTCTGGTCTGTTATCTCACAAATAATGTTATTCGTGACTTTCGAATTTGATTCAATGAGCCCTGAAATATTAGCAATCGTATGAATTCTCAACAAAGCCGTTCCCGTTGTGGGACCGACTACATGCCTATATAGACTAGCTTTACCTGTACAGGTCAGTATTGATTGTGCCTCCATCACAATATCATTGTTATTTCCGTTATAACCCAACTCCCCACAAATAGCTTCAGAAGTATGCCCCATTATAAGTGTACCGAACTGAAACATTCCTGCCACATTCATATAACAGCCGTTCTTAACATTGGTATTGTTATTACCATTAATACTACCAGCCTCAATAACACCGTGATTTATCAGTGTTGTACCGCTTGTAGATGCATTGTAAGAATTCAATTTAAGCGTTCCATAATTCATGAAATCAACCCCACTTCCACCGCCATCAATATTTAAACGGGAACAATCAATCATACCAGCATTATAATTACTAAACCCGGCAGAACTATTTGTTATTGAAATATCTCCCTCACCTATAATACTACCACCCGGCATTACAGTTATATAAGAAGCCCGAGTCAATATCAAACTGGCATTTCTAGTTATTTCTATTTTTCCTCCATTTTCAACTATTACCTCCGTTATATCACTGAATTGATTTTCGTTTTCAATCACCCATGTACTTCCTTCAGGAACAATCACTTTCACGGCATTAGCTCCACCCCAAGTTCCTCCTGTAGTAAATCTTGCCCTAAAGCCCCCTTCCTGAATCTTAAACCAACGTTCCTTTTCCTTGAAAACAGGAAGATTATAGGCAGAATACTGGTCAAATCCAGAGCCAAGATCCCAGCCGGACTTAATAATAGTAGCATAGGCCTTTTTATTACTAATATACTCATCTGTATAAGGAGCTGCCATAGCAGGTATATCTGTTATAGTTCTCGTGATAGAACAAGTAGTACTACCTTCTTTATTTCCGAAACAGGCCTTCACCTCTTCATTTTCAATAGCGATCGGTTGCACAAGATAATGTCCTTTTCTGTCTACACGCGCGACAAATACTCTATCGAGTGCAGTAGCACAATCCATTACAACATTAAAAGATGTACTTCTATTTGCAACACCTTCTGCTAAAAGTTTGGCATTACTTTCCGGACTTAAAGGATTCGCATCAAATATCCGTATCGGATAATCCTCTCCTAAATCTCCATTAACCGTCACGTGTGCAGTTACACTACGGGACATAGTCCAGTCTCCGTCAGGATCGATATTCTTTACCGGAAAAGTTTCTTCATAAATCTGTCTCAGTTGTTCTGCATCAAACAGATTTTTCTCATTATCCACACAACTGATAAAAACGGCAGAAGTTGCCAATAAAGAAAAGGTTAATACTTTTGCAATGTTTTGTTTCATAATCCCTTAATGCTTTAGTTCGTTTTATTTATGCGCAAAAACATCCACAACCCTCTCAATCATCGGTCATGGACGGTGCAAAGATAACTGTATTTGCAGATATTAAATAAAAAAAGGCTGCATTTTTCAATACAGCCTTCCTGTTTTTTTCTTTTTCAATCAAAAAGGGAAGATCAAAGGCAAAACAAATATCATCACAATTCCCATGATAATCTGTAACGGTAATCCTACTTTCACATAATCCATAAAAGTATATTGTCCGGCAGGCATTACCAATGCATTAGGCGGCGTAGAGAATGGAGAAGCAAAACACATACTTGCCCCCACTGTCACAGCAAACAGGAAAGGAATCGGGCTAACCCCGATTTGTATAGCACTTTGCAAAGCAATAGGTGCCAGCAGTACCGCAGTAGCCGTATTACTGATAAACATAGTCATCAATGAAGTAGTAAAATAGATACCCGCCATCAGAGCCAATGGTCCATAGGAACCCAATCCGCTCACCAATGTATTGGATATATACTCCGACGCTCCTGTTTTCTCCAATGCCAACGACATAGGCAACATTGCTGCAATGAGTACAATACTTTCCCAATTTATCGTTTTGTATGCGGCCTCTACATTACGGAAACACCCTGTCAGTACCATTAATATACCCGCAATCATAACAGCCGTAACCGGAGCAACCGGGATAAAATCAAATACCATCATTAACACCATTAACACCATGATAGCAGCAGCCACCGGAGCTTTATAGTCTAAAGTTACTTTAGCAGCTTCGGCTAAAGGCTGACCTAATACCACCCAATCAGAGTCTTCCTTACTAAGACGGGCGATATTTCCCCAAGTGCCTTGTACCAAAAGCACGTCGCCACTATGAATATGCTCATTTCCCAAATCCTGTAACAGATATTCCTTTTTACGACGGATACCTAAAACGTTCACATTATATTTATCACGGAATCCGGCTTCTTTAATTGTCTGGTTTACCAAATTAGACGCAGGCATCAATACTATTTCAGCAATACCTATATCATAAAAATCAAGAGAACTAGTTGTATTTTTCGTTTCCTCGGTAGCATGGTCACCTAATATATCGAGCAGATAATCTTCAGCAAACAGTTGTACTTTCTCAAAATCTCCTGTCACATACAGAATATCTTCTACTTGCAAAACCGTATCCGGTGCCGCAAATTTCTGCGTGATAGTTTTCAGGAAACGATGTTGCGATGCATCCCCACGACGGACTTCCATTATATTCAATCCATATTTGCGTCGTATATCCAAATCAATAATCGTTTTTCCCAAGAGTCGGGAATCCCCTATCACCTGCAAACGAAACAGGTTACTGGAAAGCCCGTATTCATTGACCAACTGCTTTAACGATTTTCCTGAACGGTTACTGTCATTCTTCTGTCCTTTTTTAGACAGAAACCATTTACTAAGCGGCATCAATACCAATGTACCGACAATCACACAAACAATGCCAACAGGCAGAAAAGAGAAGAAAGAAAGCGGTTCGAGTCCTGCCGAAGTTAATGTGTTCTGTATCACAAGGTTCGGCGGAGTACCAATCAATGTCATCATGCCTCCCATACTACTTGCAAATGCCAACGGCATCAGCAAGCGGCTCGGATTCATCCCAGCACTCATCGCCAGACTAACCACAATAGGAAGCATTAACGCTACTGTTCCGGTATTGCTGACAAATGCACCGATAGCTGAAGTCACCAACATCACCAATAGAAACAGACGAATTTCACTCGTTCCCGCAAGTTTAAGAATACGCGAACTTATCATCTTTGCCAACCCTGTTTGAAAAATAGCACCTCCTACCACAAACAGTCCGATCATCATAATAACTACCGAATTGGAGAAACCCGAAAGGGCTTCATCAGGAGTTAATATCTGAAAGACAAGTAAAGCAACCAGCGCACATAACGCCACAATATCCGAACGGATTTTACCATTTACAAAAAAGATAGCCGAAAGAACGAGAATAATAATGGTTATCAACATAAGTAATAAAATAAAATGAATGTTTTATTTCGATGATATCAAAAACTTGAGTGAACAAATATAGATATTTCTTCCCCCTTATAGAAAACAAATTAAAATTATTTTTGGTTTAAATGACGTCATTTTAATATCAAACAAGATATTCCCGTATTGCTTTGGGGTGCCAATACACGATACGATTGAACAATAAAAAACTGCCCTGTATACTTTTCTGATAAAAGTCACAAGGCAGTTATTATTTCTTATAGGAAAAGAAATTATAGTGCAGTTTCCAATATCTTACGAGCCACAGCACCTGTCACATTTCCATTTTCTCCATATTTTACTCCTCGCTCATTGAAGCGGCGTTCAATTTCAAGAATCGTCTCCTGGCCGATGTTTTCTTCGTGCAGGCGTGTAGTCAACCCCAATGAACGGAAGAATTGTTCCGTACAGCGGATTGCCTCATCTATTCGTTCCTCTTTTGTACCCGAAGTTATTCCCCATACGCGCTCACCATATTGCACAAGTTTATCTCCTTTGGCTTCCCGAAGCACTTGCAATGTAGCGGGAAGTACAATCGCCAGCGTATGTCCGTGTGTCAACCCGTGCAATGCAGTGATTTCATGTCCTATCATGTGAGTTGCCCAGTCCTGCGATACTCCCATAGCTATAAATCCATTCAATGCCATTGTAGCCGAAAGCATAAAGTCAGCCATAAGTTGATAATCATGCTGGTTCTCACGGATTTTCGGAGCTATTTCTATAAGAGTTTGCAGGAGTCCTTCTGCCCAACGGTCCATGACACGGCTTTGTCTGGGAGTAGTCATATACTGTTCCATGACATGTACAAATGTGTCCGCCAATCCACAAGCCACTTGATGAGGAGGTAAAGTAAATGTTACTTCCGGATCAAGAATAGAGAATAACGGATAGTTGGAATAAAAAGGATATTTTTCTTTGGTTTCACGACGTGAGATCACTGCTCCATTGTTCATTTCCGAACCGGTAGCGGGAAGCGTCAACACAGTGGAAAGAGGTACAGTGTGGGTAGCGGGACGTCCGGCAAGCACCAAGTCCCAAGCATCACCGTCATACAATAACCCGGCAGAGATTAATTTTGTACCGTCAATCACGGAACCACCACCAACAGCTAATAAATAATCTACCTTCTCTTCTTTTCCCAAAGCAATCGCTTTGCGGAGAGTTTCGATAGCAGGATTGGGTTCAATCCCCCAAAATTCAACGGTATAATGATTCTTCAGTGCTTCCTTCACCTGATCGTATACCCCGTTTTTCTTTACACTTCCACCGCCAAAAGTAATCATGATACGTTTGTCGGACGGAATTTCTTTCGCCAATCGGGCAATCATCCCGCGCCCCATTATCAGTTTGACGGGATTTTGAAAGATAAAATTTTCCATATCTTGTCTATTGTTATTATTTCGGTTATTATTCACTTTTCATGTTTCATGCAAATATACACGAATTATCTGAAACCTTGTCGGAATCAGGCTATGAATTGCTGCGTAAGAGAAGGAACCATAGCCGACAACCAAGGTTTCATATCTTCTGCTACCAACAACCAATAAAGTAATAATATAACGAAAATGGCAATAGCGATACCTACTAATACTTTTCTCTGTTTCATAATTGTTTTCTGTTTAAATATTCAGTATTTATAAGAACAGATCAGGGGGAAAATTGTTCTATATCAGAAAAATGAAGGGGAAAATGAAAAAAAGTCATTTTTTGTTTGTTGTTTCAAACAAAGTGTCTATATTTGCTCCCGTTAAATAACAAATGACAATGAGAACTATATTAGTAAATACATATTGGTGGTGGCGTCCGTTACAACTCCGACAGTCGTAAGGGAGCAGCGCTCGTATGTATATACCTCATTAAAGATATAACAGATTTGAAAGAGCCCTGTCGCAACTTGCGGCAGGGCTTTTTTATTTGCCCGTTTCTAAACATCGAAAAAAATAACATATAAAAATAGATAGGATTATGAAAAGTTTTTTAGTTGACCAGGATGGCTATTACGGAGAGTTCGGCGGTGCTTATGTACCGGAAATTCTCCACAAATGTGTAGAGGAACTGAAGAATAAGTACCTCGAAGTACTTGAGAGTGAGGAATTCAAGAAAGAATTCGAACAGTTGTTACGTGATTACGTAGGACGTCCTTCCCCACTCTATCCGGCAAGGCGCCTTTCGAAAAAATATGGTTGCAAATTATATCTGAAACGGGAAGACTTGAACCATACAGGTGCCCATAAAATCAACAACACTATCGGACAGATTCTATTGGCACGCCGCATGGGAAAAAAGCGCATCATCGCCGAAACCGGCGCCGGCCAACATGGAGTGGCTACCGCTACCGTATGTGCACTAATGAATATGGAATGTATCGTATACATGGGAAAAACGGATGTGGAACGCCAGCACATCAACGTTGAGAAAATGAAAATGCTGGGAGCTACCGTAATCCCTGTCACCTCCGGGAATATGACACTGAAAGACGCTACCAACGAAGCTATCCGCGACTGGTGCTGTCATCCCGCCGACACTTATTATATCATCGGTTCTACTGTAGGACCTCATCCTTACCCGGATATGGTGGCACGTCTGCAATCCGTTATCAGTGAAGAAATCAAAAAGCAACTTCAAGAAAAAGAGGGACGCGATTACCCCGACTACCTGATAGCCTGTGTAGGAGGAGGAAGTAATGCTGCCGGAACTATTTATCATTATATCAACGATGAGCGGGTAGGTATCGTCCTGGCAGAAGCCGGAGGCAAGGGAATAGAAACCGGAATGACCGCAGCTACCATTCAACTTGGCAAATTGGGAATTATCCACGGAGCACGTACTTACGTTATCCAAAACGAAGACGGACAAATTGAGGAACCTTATTCGATTTCTGCCGGACTCGATTATCCGGGTATCGGACCGATACACGCGAATCTTGCCGCACAAAGACGCGCCAACGTTCTGGCAATAAACGATGACGAAGCCATAGAAGCTGCTTATGAACTGACTAAGTTTGAAGGAATTATCCCCGCACTGGAATCAGCTCATGCGCTTGGCGCTTTAAAAAAGTTGAAATTCAAACCGGAAGATGTAGTCGTATTAACTGTATCCGGACGTGGCGACAAGGATATAGAGACTTATTTATCCTTTAACGAAGAAAAACAGGACAATTAGTTCACAGTAATTTGTAACTTGTAATTTGTAATCAAAATGAAAACATTCAATTATACTACCCACAGTAAACAGGTGTTGGGAGATATGCATACTCCGGTCAGCATTTATCTGAAAGTGCGTGATATGTATCCGCAATCTGCATTAATGGAGAGTTCCGATTATCACGCCGGAGAAAATTCACTGTCATTCATCGCCCTTTGTCCACTGGCAAATATCGGTGTGAACAGTGGTATAGTCACAGCCAACTATCCGGACAATAGCCGCACGGAAGAACCGCTGACGAAAACATTCACCGTAGAAAAGGCAATGAACCGATTCATCAATCAATTCCAAGTGACCGGAGAAAATAAGAATGTATGCGGACTTTATGGATACACGACTTTCAATGCCGTGAAATACTTCGAACATATTCCCGTTAAAGAGAGCCACGATGAACAGAATGATGCACCGGACTTATTATATATATTATACAAATACATAATTGTCTTCAATCATTTCAAAAATGAATTGACACTCGTAGAGATGTTGGCCGAAGGGGAAGAAAGCGGCCTGCCGGAACTGGAAGCAGCTATTGAAAACCGGAATTATGCTTCTTACAATTTTTCTGTGACAGGTCCCGTTACCAGCCCTATCACAGATGAAGAACACAAAGCCAACGTCCGCAAAGGTATTGCGCACTGTATGCGTGGCGATGTATTCCAGATCGTTCTTTCCCGGAGGTTCATTCAGCCTTACGCCGGAGATGATTTCAAAGTATATCGGGCACTCCGCAGCATTAACCCTTCCCCTTATCTTTTCTATTTCGATTTCGGAGGATATCGAATCTTCGGTTCTTCACCGGAAACACACTGCAAGATTGAAAGCAACCATGCTTATATCGATCCGATTGCCGGAACAACACGCCGGAGTGGCGATATCGTGAAAGACCGTGAACTGGCAGAAGCATTACTGGCTGATCCTAAAGAAAATGCGGAGCACGTTATGCTGGTAGACCTTGCCAGAAACGACTTGTCACGTAATTGTCATGATGTACAGGTACTTTTCTATAAAGAGCCACAATATTACAGTCATGTCATCCACTTGGTTAGCCGTGTCAGTGGTGAATTGAACGAGGATGCGGACAAGATAAAAACTTTTATTGATACGTTCCCTGCCGGCACTTTGAGCGGCGCGCCCAAAGTACGTGCCATGCAGTTAATTAGTGAAATAGAACCTCACAATCGCGGAGCTTACGGTGGTTGTATCGGTTTTATCGGATTAAACGGTGAATTGAATCAAGCCATAACTATCCGTACCTTCGTCAGTCGCAACAATGAATTGTGGTTTCAGGCAGGAGGTGGTATTGTGGCACGGAGTCAGGATGAATACGAATTGCAAGAAGTCAACAATAAGTTGGGAGCACTGAAAAAGGCGATTGATTTAGCCGTTCAATTAAAGAACTAAGCAGAAAAAATAAAGTAACCTGTTTAAGCAACAATTTTACAATAATCATAAAATGAAAATATTACTTTTAGATAATTACGACTCTTTCACCTACAACTTATTGCACGCAGTGAAAGAATTAGGTGCTACGGACATAGAAGTAGTCCGCAACGATCAAATAGGACTTGATAATGTGGAACGATTCGATAAAATCATCTTGTCTCCCGGGCCGGGTATCCCGGAAGAAGCAGGTTTATTGTTGCCTATTATCAAAAAGTATGCAGCCACGAAAAGTATTTTAGGTGTCTGTCTGGGACATCAGGCTATCGGCGAGGCTTTCGGTGCACGACTGGAGAATCTGAAAGAGGTATATCACGGTGTACAGACCCCGGTCAGTATCCTACGACAAGATGTATTATTCGAAGGGCTGGGAAAAGAAATTCCCGTAGGACGTTATCACTCTTGGGTGGTCAGCCGGGAGGATTTTCCTGACTGTCTGGAAATAACGGCAGAAAGCCGGGAAGGACAAATCATGGCATTGCGCCATAGGACCTATGATGTGCACGGGATACAATTCCACCCCGAATCAGTATTAACTCCGCAAGGAAAAGAAATTATCAAGAACTTCTTAAACAATTAAATTTATGAAACAGATTCTATACAAGCTTTTCGAGCATCAATATCTGGGACGTGATGAAGCCCGTACTATCTTACAAAATATCGCACAAGGAAAATATAACGATGTACAGGTGGCCTCACTCATCACTGTCTTTCTAATGCGCAATATCTCAGTCGAAGAATTATGCGGCTTCCGCGACGCATTGTTGGAAATGCGCGTTCCGGTTGATTTAAGCGAATTTGCGCCGATAGATATTGTAGGAACCGGTGGTGACGGGAAAAACACGTTCAATATTTCCACAGCATCTTGCTTCACGGTAGCCGGAGCAGGTTTCCCGGTCGTGAAACATGGTAATTACGGAGCAACATCTGTTAGTGGCGCCAGTAACGTAATGGAACAACATGGTGTAAAGTTCACCGACGATATAGATCAGTTGCGCCGCAGCATGGAACAATGTAACATTGCTTATCTGCACGCTCCGTTGTTTAATCCGGCATTAAAAGCGGTCGCTCCGGTTCGCAAAGGACTTGCCGTGCGTACCTTTTTTAATATGCTCGGCCCGTTAGTAAATCCAGTATTACCGGCTTATCAACTTTTGGGAGTTTACAATCTTCCGTTATTACGCCTCTATACTTATACTTATCAGGAAAGTAAAACCAAATTTGCCGTTGTTCATAGCTTGGACGGATATGATGAAATTTCTCTGACGAATGAATTTAAGGTAGCAACGAGTGACAACGAAAAGATTTATACTCCCGAAAGCCTCGGATTCTCCCGTTATAGGGACATTGACCTGGATGGCGGTCAGACACCGAAAGAGGCTGCCAAAATTTTCGATAATATCATGAATAATACAGCAACTGAAGCTCAAAAAAATGTAGTAGTAGTTAATTCGGCTTTTGCCATTCATGTTATTTGTCCGGAAAAGACTATTGAAGAATGTATCACTCTTGCAAAAGAATCACTAGAAAGCGGAAGGGCACTGAATACATTAAAGAAGTTTATTGAACTCAATAATTAAAATATGAAAGATATATTATCCGAAATCATAGCAAATAAACGATTTGAAGTAGATCTGCAAAAACAGGCGATTTCTATCGAGCAGTTGCAGGAAGGAATTAGTGAAATGCCGTCTTCCCGTTCCATGAAACAGGCATTAATTTCCTCGTCTCCGGGAATTATAGCAGAGTTCAAACGTCGTTCTCCGTCCAAAGGCTGGATAAAGCAGGAGGCTCGTCCGGAAGAAATAGCTCCGGCTTATGCGGCTGCGGGGGCCTCTGCGCTCTCTATCCTCACGGATGAGAAGTTTTTCGGAGGGAACTTGAAAGACATTCGCGCTGCACGTCCTTTGGTAGATATTCCGATTCTTAGAAAAGATTTTATCATTGACGAATACCAACTCTATCAAGCTAAAATTGTTGGTGCAGATGCTGTACTTCTCATTGCCGCTGCTTTGAAACCGGAAAAATGCAATGAACTTGTGAAGAAAGCACACGATTTAGGTCTGGAAGTACTACTAGAAATTCACAGTTCCGAGGAGTTAACTTATATTAATGAGAAAATAGATATGGTGGGAATCAACAATCGGAATTTAGGAACATTCTTCACTGATGTGGAAAACTCTTTTCGGCTGGCCGGACAACTTCCCCAAGATGCAGTATTGGTATCCGAAAGCGGAATCTCCGACCCGCAAACTGTAAAACGTCTGCAAACAGCCGGATTCCGGGGATTCCTGATCGGAGAAACATTTATGAGAACTACACAACCGGGAAACACCTTAGGGAATTTCCTGCAAGGTATACAATAAATCAATTATTCAAAACAGAAGATTTATGGTCAACGGAAAAATCATCAAAGTATGCGGTATGCGCGAAGCCGAAAACATACAGGAGATAGAATCGCTCCAAGATATAGATATGCTGGGATTTATCTTCTATCCCAAATCTCCCCGGTATGTCTATGAGCTTCCGGCTTATCTGCCTATCCACACCCACCGTGTCGGTGTTTTTGTGAACGAAGACAAGCAGATTGTCAGTATGTATGCTGACCGTTTCGGACTAAACTATGTGCAACTACATGGAAATGAGTCACCGGAATACTGTCGATCATTGTATTCCATGGGGATAAAAATTATCAAAGCCTTTTCTATATCCCATCCGAAAGATCTGAAAAATGTATATAAGTATGAGAAAGTCTGTGACCTTTTCCTGTTCGATACCAAATGCGAACAATACGGCGGCTCCGGTAACTTGTTCGACTGGAATATTCTGCATACCTATAACGGTCTCCTTCCTTTCCTTCTTAGCGGAGGCATCAACTCTTACAGCGCCAACGCACTAAAGGAGTTCAAACATCCACGTCTCGCCGGTTACGACCTGAACAGCCGTTTTGAATTGGAACCGGGGAAAAAAGATCCGGTACGAATCCGGACATTTTTAAATGAACTAAAATGATAAATTTAATTTTTTAAAGTCATGAACAGAATTAACCAACTCTTCAATAGCAATAAGAAAGATTTACTTTCCATTTATTTTTGTGCAGGTGATCCAACTTTGGACGGTACTGCCGATGTGATCCGTACCCTCGAAAAGCATGGTGTCAGCATGATCGAAGTCGGAATCCCCTTCAGTGACCCAATGGCAGACGGTATTGTCATTCAAAATGCCGCAACTCAAGCATTACGCAACGGAATGTCCCTAAAGGTACTTTTTGAACAATTACGTAACATCCGCCGGGATGTAAAAATCCCATTAGTATTAATGGGCTATTTAAACCCGATTATGCAGTTCGGATTCGAAAATTTCTGTCGCAAATGCGTGGAGTGCGGAATCGACGGTGTTATTATTCCTGACCTTCCCTTCCATGATTACCAGGAACGCTATCGCATCATTACCGAACGTTACGGCATTAAAGTGATTATGCTTATCACCCCCGAAACCAGCGAAGAACGTGTACGTGAGATTGATGCACATACAGACGGATTCATTTATATGGTTTCATCGGCAGCCACTACCGGAGCTCAACAGGATTTCAATGAACAAAAACGGTTATACTTCAAGAAGATTGAAGATATGCATCTAAAAAACCCATTAATGGTAGGATTCGGAATTTCTAACAAGGCAACTTTCCAGGCTGCCTGCGAACATGCTTCAGGAGCTATTATAGGTAGTCGATTCGTCACCCTGCTCGAAGAAGAAAAAGACCCGGAAAAAGCTATTCTCAAACTGAAAGAAGCACTGAAGTAAGTTTATAGAAGTAATCAGGAGTAAGTAGTTACTACTTTAGCTACTTACCCTGCTTTTCCTTTTAATTCCTAGCATACATCCGCATAAATATTCAATATTATAACATTTTACGCTAAAATACAAACAAATTTATCATTTACTATCCATAATTCGCAATTAATCTATATCTTTGTCAGCGTTTTAACAGTAATTCAACAATTATGAGAGCAGAAACTCCTTCCGTTTTGTTAATTTACACGGGTGGAACTATCGGAATGATAGAAAACCCAGAAACTGGTGCGCTAGAAAACTTTAATTTCGATCATCTGCTCAAGCACGTTCCTGAGCTAAAAAGATTCAACTATCGCATTTCCTCCTATCAATTTAATCCTCCTATCGATTCTTCGGACATGGAGCCTGCTTACTGGGCAAAACTGGTAAAAATCATCAATTACAATTATGATTATTTCGACGGTTTTGTGATCCTTCACGGAACAGATACAATGGCATATACAGCCTCCGCCTTAAGTTTTATGCTTGAGAATCTGAGTAAGCCTGTGATCCTCACCGGCTCCCAACTCCCTATCGGAACTTTGCGTACAGACGGGAAAGAAAATCTCATCACTGCTATTGAAATCGCTGCTGCAAAAAATCCGGATGGCACTGCTATCGTTCCGGAGGTATGCATTTTCTTTGAAAATCATCTGATGCGTGGTAATCGTACCACCAAAATCAATGCAGAAAACTTTAATGCTTTTCGCTCTTTCAATTACCCGCCTTTGGCACGAGTTGGCATACACATTAAATACGAGCCCAACCTCATTCGTAAACCAGACCCTACGAAGCCGTTAAAGCCGCATTACTTATTTGATAACAATGTGGTTATTTTAACCCTTTTCCCTGGTATTCAAGAGAGTATTGTAACTTCACTCCTTCATGTTCCCGGATTAAAAGCTGTGGTAATGAAAACTTTCGGTTCAGGAAATGCACCGCAAAAAGAATGGTTTATCCGTCAATTAAAGGAGGCTACTGAACGAGGCATTATCATTGTCAACATCACCCAATGTGCTTCCGGAGCAGTCGAAATGGGACGTTACGAAACCGGAATGCATCTCTTGGAAGCAGGTGTTATCAGCGGATACGACAGTACCCCTGAATGTGCTATAACAAAACTAATGTTTCTATTAGGACACGGACTGCCCAACAAAGATATACGATACAAAATGAACTCCTGTTTAATAGGAGAAATCACCAAGTCTTAAGACACCCATTCGATTATTATAATCCTTTGATTCTCAAATCTGATATATCTGTAGATTTGAAAATCAAGGGATTTCTTATCATATAAAAAGTCTTAATCGCACCTACTAGAGCTAAAATAGAACCGAAACGGAAATTCAATTGTTTTTCCTACATAAAATAACAGAAAATACAGCCTAAATATAAGACATGCGGCTATTTTTGCATTAGATTTTGGTTACAAACAATCAAGCAATATTAATTATGATGAAAAAAACAATTCATTTCATGCCAATCATTGCAATAGCAATGGGAGGTATCCTGTTTAGTTGTGTTGACTCGGGAAAGGATTTGTATGATCCCTCCTACGAAACGTCCAACCCAATGGGAGACGGTTTTGCTGCTCCTGATGGTTTTGATTGGAGCACAATCAAAACAGAAAATGTCACAGTCGAAGTTAAAGATGAAGAAGGAGGGTTATATTCCTACTTAGTAGAAATATATACAGAAGATCCTCTTACTAATGAAAACGCATCTGTACTGGCTACAAGGACAGCAAATAAAGAGAATAACTTTAAAGCTACAGCTGCTATCACTCTGCTACCTACGCAAAAAGGTATTTATATAAAGCAGACTGATCCCAGAGGACGTGTAGAGGTATATCTGTTTGATGTGCCAGAAGATAATGACAACTTTACCTGTAAACTCTACTATCAAGAATCTGCTGTTCAAAACAGAGTGTTAATGAGCCGTACCGCTACCACAAGAGCTGTTTCACCCGAGAAACCAGTTTATACTTCCATACCAAGTGAAGCAAAAGAAATTACAGAAATGCAAGGAACAACTTTACTGCGTGACGCTTCCTATAAAATTACCTCTGACTATAACGGTACATTCAAATTTGACGGATATGACGGTGAGATTAAAACCAAAGTTTACGTTGATGCAACATGGACAATTCCGACTACATTCCAGTTCCAGAATGGTATTGAAATCATTGTTATGGACAATGCTAAAATAAAAGCATCCGGAGTGATGACTTTTATAAGAAACTCCATGCTGACTGTCATGGATGAAGGAAACGTTGAAGCCGAAAATATATCATTTACTAACGGAGCACCTGCGGCATTAAGAAACTGGGGTAATGTATCAGTTACAAACACTATGACATTACATTCGGGATCTACACTCTACAACGGAGGTACTATAACAAGCAAGGACATAGCAATTAATTCAAATACCCAAATTATCAACGACAATAAGATTGAACTTGAAGGAGAGTTTAACCTTCCGTCTAATTTCTCATTAGAAAATAACGGAGAGATTTATGGAAAAAAAATGATTGCAAACTCAGATGCTGTTATCACAAACAAAAATATAATCATTTTTGAGACGATCAGTTTCACTAATTCTACCGTCAACAATAGTTGTAGTATGGAAGCCACTATTTCCTTCTACGCAAACGGAATTAAGTTAAACTTAACCCAAGGATATATCAAGGCACCTAAAATGGAGTTCCAAAACGGAGTTGTTAACTTGAATAACGGCTCTATGCTGGAAGCAACTACAAGACTGGATATACCTCCTGGTTATGCTACGTTCTATGGAAAAGGTGAAAACACCTCTATGATAAAATCTCCCATTATAGCCGGTCAAGGATTTACTTATGACGGCAATTTGGCTATTGAATCAGATAATCATGTAGAGAAAAGTCCACATTGGACTAATTTTCATGTACAGAACGGCGCATATATTACAAAAATAGGAGAATCCAAAGTAACTATCGAAGTTTGTACAGGAACAAAGAACGAAGGAAATAAGGGAGAAGAACCAGAGGAACCTAAATTCCCGATCATAGTGGATGATACACATAATTATGCATATTTATTTGAAGATCAATGGCCATTATATGGAGACTATGATATGAATGATTTAGTCATGATTATCAAAGAAAGAACGATTTCTCTCAATAAGAATAATAAAGTGGAAGAATTCAAATTAAGCATCGATTTAGCCGCTACCGGAGCTACTAAAAGTATTGGAGCTGCTATCATGTTGGACGGTGTTCCTGCCAGCGCAATTATGCAACCTGTTGAATTTAGTGACAACTCTCTTATCAAAAGCTTCAACCTGAACAGTAATAAGATTGAGAACGGACAAGATTATGCAGTTATTCCGTTATTCGACGATGCGCACAAAGCATTGGGAAGAGATCGGTATGAACAAATTAACACCTTTGCCAATCATTCAAACAATACGAATGTTAAGAACATCAGTTTCACCATAAAACTCAGCAATCCGATTTCTCCGGATGAATTAAACATCAACAAACTGAATGTTTTCATTTTTGTGGAAGGAAATAGAAATAATCGTAAAGAAATTCATGTTATCGGCTATCAACCAACCAAACTAGCTAATACTGATTTATTTGGAGGAAATAATGATAATAGTTCTGTTTCCGGTAAGAAATATTACATCAGTAAAGACAATCTGGCATGGGGAATCATGGTCCCTACTGACTTCAAGTGGGCTTTAGAGTATGTAAATATAAAAACTGTTTATTCCTTGTTTACAGATTGGGTAACTAGCGGTGGTGTTAAGAATCAGGAATGGTGGAAAACATTCGATTCATCTAAAGTGTACAAATAACAACCAAATATTTATTGATAACACGGATTTCATCAATATGAAATCCGTGTTTTTCTATTAGAACATCGCACTGAGAAATTTATTAGATAAAATAAATATATATCACGAATTTTACTTGTCAATATTGAGAGATTATTCTAAAATAATATCTATATTTGCAAACTGTCATAAATAATCTGTGACAGTAAGCTAATCTATAAATCAATAACAAAGCAAGCGATAGAAAGGTCTATTCGTATGAAGAAAAAAATATTACTAGTCGATGATAAAGCGACTATTGGAAAAGTTGCCGGTATATACCTAGGTAAGGATTATGATTTTACCTATTTGGAAGATCCCATTAAAGCAATAGAATGGCTGAATGAAGGTAACGTACCTGATCTTATCATTTCAGACATCCGTATGCCGTTAATGACAGGTGACGAATTTCTAAGATATATGAAAAATAACGAGTTATTCAAGTCAATACCTATCGTTATGTTATCTAGTGAAGAAAGTACAACCGAAAGAATCAGATTGCTGGAAGAAGGAGCGGAAGATTATATTTTAAAGCCATTCAATCCACTAGAACTCAAAATTCGAATCAAAAAGATTATCGATTAACACCAGATCCTCTATATGCAATATTTTGTTTACATAGGCAAAGATAGCAAGACTATAAACCTATTCTCTAAACTTAGCATAGGGGTATTTTATGCAGCATCTAATTGTAATCAAGCAATTAAGGTACTAGACAAGATACGGGAAAAATACGATACAGCTCTGTTTTTCGAACAGATAAATCTATCCCAAGATATTGCAAATATTCATTATATGCGCAAAAAGTACCCGGGACTTTATATGGTACTCGTCATTGATTCTTTATCTAAAGAAGAAGCCCCAGAATATCTCAAAGCCGGTATAAATAATACCATTAAATACGAAACGAATCCGGAATCCTTGCAGGCTCTGTCAACCTTCCTGAAACATAGAAAAGATCAAAAGATACAGGCACTTCAACTCAAGACACAAAACTTGAATGCTTTCCGCCTACCTTTATGGAAAAGAGCTTTTGATATCGTCTTTTCAGGAATGGCATTGTTATGTCTTTCCCCACTTCTCATACTCACAGCACTGGCTATTCGCCTAGAAAGCAAAGGTCCTATTATTTACAAATCCAAACGTGTAGGAAGCAATTATCTGATTTTTGATTTTCTCAAATTTCGGTCCATGTATACCGATGCCGACAAACATTTGAAGGATTTCAATACGCTCAACCAGTATCAGCAAGAGGAAGAACAAGAAGAAGATATTTGGGGAGAAGAGCAAGAGACCGAAGAAATTCAAAAAGTGGACGAAGAAGAAATTCTCCTGATATCTGATGATTTCGTTATTTCCGAAGAAGATTATATTCACAAAAAATCGAAAGAGAAAAGTAATGCTTTTGTCAAGTTGGAAAATGATCCTAGAATAACGAAGATAGGGCGCTTCATTCGTAAATATAGTATTGACGAATTACCACAGCTTATTAATATCTTAAAAGGAGATATGTCCATAGTAGGTAATCGCCCTCTCCCACTCTACGAAGCCGAATTACTAACTAGTGATGAACATATCGACCGCTTTATGGGACCGGCAGGACTTACCGGGCTATGGCAAGTAGAAAAAAGAGGTGAAGCCGGCAAGTTATCTGCGGAAGAACGTAAACAGTTGGATATCAAGTATGCAAAGACATTCTCTTTCTGGTTGGACATCAAAATTATTCTGAAAACAGTTACTGCATTTATTCAAAAAGAGAACGTATAACCTTTTACAGACGATGAGCACCTACATTTACATAATAGATGACCTGGTATTCTTCTTCGTGGGGATTGTTATTCTATACCTCTTTGTATTGGCAGTTGCATCGCACTTCAAGCGCATTGTCTATCCAAAAGCTGAAAAGAAATACCATTGTGCTATCCTCGTTCCGGAAGAAAGTCCGCTTCCCGTAATCTATCGTGAAGAATCTTACGAATTCTTCACATACAATGATTTGCATCAAGGAATCAATACTCTTGACAGAGAACACTATCAACTGATCCTTATCTTATCAGACACAGCCATTTCTCTGTCTCCACTCTTTCTGGAGAAAATCTACAATGCGTATGATGCCGGAATACAAGCCATTCAATTACACACAGTTATTGAAAATCGCAAAGGTTTCTGTAATCGTTTCCGTGCTATATGCAAAGAAATAAAGAACAGCCTTTTCAGAGCTGGAAATACACAATTCGGACTGTCGTCTAACTTATCCGGAACCAATATGGCTATCGACTTGGAATGGTTGCAAAACAATCTGAGAAGCTCTAAAACCAATATCGAACGGAAGTTATTTCGGAAGAATGTATATATTGACTACCTTCCGGATGCTATTGTATACTGTCAATCAAGTCCGGTTCACCCATATAGGAGACGCCTCCGAAAGACAGCCTCTTATTTCTTCCCTTCGCTTTTGGAAGGAAACTGGAATTTCTGTAACCGAATAGTACAGCATCTAATACCTTCTCCGCTAAAAATGTGTATCTTCGTCAGTGTATGGACATTGCTGATTACAGGATATAACTGGGCATTATCTATCGGCTGGTGGCTTATACTCTTCGGCCTACTAGTTACTTATAGTCTGGCTATTCCGGACTATTTGGTGGAAGACAAAAAGAAAAAACATTCAATATGGAGAAAAAGACATTTAAGCAACGAATTAAAGAAAAACCCAGTTTAAAGCAAGCAGTGTATCGGCTTATTATGCATCCTGTCAAAACTCGTCCAAACTGGTGGATACGCCTCTTTGATTTCATCTACCTGAAACGCGGAAAAGGCTCTGTGATCTATCGGAGTGTACGCAAAGATCTTCCTCCTTTCAACCATTTCTTTTTAGGAAAATATTCTGTGGTTGAAGATTTCTCCTGCCTTAATAATGCAGTTGGTGATTTGACTATCGGAGATTATACCCGTGTCGGATTAAGAAATACGATTATAGGTCCGGTCAATATCGGCAATCACGTTAATCTAGCCCAAAATGTGACCGTAACAGGACTCAATCATAATTATCAGGATGTGAAAAAGATGATCGACGAACAAGGGGTCAACACACAGCCCGTTGTTATTGAAGATGACGTATGGGTAGGCGCTAACTCAGTTATTCTTCCAGGAGTAACTTTAGGGAAGCACTGTGTAGTAGCTGCCGGAAGCGTAGTCAGCCATTCCGTACCTTCCTATTCTATATGTGCCGGATGTCCTGCAAAAGTTATCAAAACCTATGATTTTGAAACAAAAGAATGGAAAAAGGTGGAAAAAACAGTATCCGGTAATTATAAATAGTGAGAATAGCTACGCAATATACCTCATAAAGGTGATTGTGACACCCACTGAAACGCTTTATCTTTGCAGTATCAGAATTGAATTAATTAGTCATAATTTTATTACGTAGCCACATTTAAGTAAAAATGAAATAGAGTCCCGCCGAAGCGATTTCGTCGGGATTTTGTTTTTGTTTTAAGCACAGATTACACAGACTTTAGGTTTTATTAATCAGGAAACATAACTCCGTTAATCTGTTCCCAAAATAAAAAAACGAGCTAATTCCTTCTATGGAACCACTCGCCTCGCATCAGAAAAGCCTTTGAGGGCTTTTCTTCTCATTACCTCTTTTTTCCTGAAAACTAATCTTCTTTTTACCTAAAAACGTGTTACCTATCGTTATCCTTTTACCTTCTATTAAAACTTTTCCTATTGAACTAAAACCATTAATACCTTAAATTGTCAAATCTAATACCTTTAACCTTTTTCTTTTACCTTATAAACTAACAGTTTCTCAACTGCACTGCAAAGGTACGAAATATTTTCGTGTACGCAAACGGTTTTGTGTTTTATAACACTTTCAGTAGTTACAAATCTTTCACATCGCTAAGCGTAACCAGCTTATTTACAATAGCATAGATAGTCAGACCAGCTGCACTGTGTATTTGCAATTTTTTGCTAATATTCCTCCGGTGAGTAATCACTGTATGAATCGATAAAAACAATTTTTCCGCAATTTCTTTATTAGTCATACCTTTTACCACACAGATCACAATCTCTTTCTCCCGTTGGCTAAGTGCGTCCTGACTATCCACTTCATCCTCTTCCGAAGACATATCCAACAAACCGGCAATTTTCTTGGAAAGAGTTTCCAGATCATCGAATATGGAGATCGACTCGTCATACTTACTTAGCAATGAAGCATCCACAAAAGAAGTGACCAATGCTATCAAACGTATCTTTTTGCCAGATACTTCTTCCCGGAACTTATTTACGTCAAAATAATCGCCAAAAGTCGGATTTACAATCAACATTTCAGGGCATTGTGTCCGCAAGCAATCATGCAAAGCCTCAGCAGAAAGTAACTCTATTGGCTGCACCTTTGCATTAGGAAGACGTTTCAATGCCGCAGTCAGTCCTCCACGAATAATCACAGAAGTTTCTGCAATGGCTATTCGAATAACTTCGTTATTTTTCATTTTCTCTTATCCTCCTTTCCAACTTCAGAATGGCAGGAACAAAAATATAATCTTCAACCTTGCAATGGGATTCCAATCCCGCCTCACAAGCATAAATATCAAAAAGGGCTGCATTCAGCAAATTTTCGTTCGCCTTGGCAGGGCAATATTTAATTATGATATTTTTCAGTTCTGTCAACTTCTCCCCTACTTGATCATGATGCTTAGAGAACGTACTGATCTGGTAGTTTTTAGGAGCATCCCCTTTAATCAGTAAATCCACATACTTAAACACTGTTTTTTCTTCATAATCCATGTGCTTGCGCACCTCCCTTGTATATTCATCGAAGAATTTGAGAATAAGAAAAGCGACATCATCCTGAGAACAGTCTATCGCTTCAATCAGTTTACGACGAATAGCGGGAAGGGAGAAATCAAGAAAATAAATATGCGCCTGACGCAGATAATCTATCAATCCTGGAATGGAAATTTCTCCGTCATCTCCATCCAACCGGGAAAAACCTTCAGCTATAAAGTTGACAACAATAAGAAAAGTCCGACAGTCTACTCCGTTAAGTTCACAAACTTCTTTGACCGTTTTATCACCAAATCCCAACGAAAGTCCGAAACGGCTCATCACTTGCAACAAAGAATAGTTATCACTGATAAGATCAATCATCTTATCGTTTGGTTTATATTTCTGTAAATTATCCATTTATACCTATTTATATTTAGATACTGCAAAGAAACGGAATATTTCACGGAAATACAATCACCATTTATAGGTATTTCAATTAATTACGGATTACTAAATACTAATTATATGCTAGTAATTTCTAACAGGAGTTTAGGCTGGCTACTCTTTTTTTAGTAATTTTGTCGCTATTAAATTGTAATTAGTAATTTATAATTAAAGTGATATGGCAAACGAACTCGAACTGAAATACGGCTGCAACCCTAACCAAAAGCCTGCCCGTATTTTCATGAAGGACGGCGAACTCCCCATTGAAGTACTGAACGGACGTCCCGGTTATATTAATCTGTTGGATGCATTCAACAGTTGGCAGTTAGTGAAAGAGCTAAAAGAAGCTACCAAGCTACCGGCTGCCGCTTCCTTTAAGCATGTAAGTCCAGCCGGCGCTGCCGTTGCAGTGGAAATGAATGATACACTCAAAAAGATTTATTTTGTAGATGATGTGAAGTTGTCCCCATTAGCCACCGCCTATGCACGCGCACGTGGTGCCGACCGTATGTCGTCGTATGGAGATTTCATCGCATTGTCCGATACCTGTGACGAAGAAACCGCACGCCTTATTAATCGTGAAGTATCTGACGGTGTGATTGCTCCGGATTATACTCCCGAAGCATTGGAAATTCTCAAAAACAAGAGAAAAGGTACATACAATGTAATCAAAATAGATCCGGCTTATCGTCCGGATTCTATTGAACACAAAGATGTTTTCGGCATAACCTTCGAACAGGGAAGAAACGAACTGAAAATTGACGAAAGTCTTTTGAAAGAAATGCCGACACAGAATCAAGTAATTCCTGCCGATGCAAAACGTGATTTGATTATTGCTTTAATCACTTTAAAATATACGCAATCCAACTCTGTATGTTATGCTAAAGACGGACAGGCTATCGGCATTGGCGCCGGACAGCAGTCACGTATTCATTGCACACGCCTCGCCGGAAATAAAGCAGACATCTGGTATCTACGCCAACATCCGAAAGTGATGAACCTGCCTTGGATTGAAAAAATCCGTCGTGCAGACCGTGACAATACGATTGATATATACATATCAGAAGATTATGATGATGTATTAGCAGACGGCATATGGCAACAGTTTTTCACTGAAAAACCGGAAGTACTGACTCGCGAAGAAAAACGTGCATGGTTGAACACAATGACAGGAGTATCTTTGGGATCAGACGCTTTCTTCCCCTTTGGAGATAACATCGAACGAGCACATAAGAGCGGCGTCAGCTACATAGCACAGCCGGGTGGTTCTGTACGCGACGACCATGTTATCAGCACTTGCGACAAATATAATATGGCAATGGCATTTACAGGAATTCGTTTATTCCACCATTAAAAAACATAGTTAATAAATAAGGGGCTGCCTCAAAAAGCAGCCCCTTATTTATTAACTTATTATCAAAACAGATTAATACAATTCACTTCCATCTACATTACCCGGAATAGTAGAGTCAAACCAAGATAAATCTGTCTTGTTTGTTACCCATTTATTGTAATTCTTATAAGCTTTTACCACTGATGATTTTTCTTTCGGATATCTCCATGCCGCTTCATCTGCAGAAGTTCGTGGAAAATCCAATGCCCAACAATACATATCTTTCATTCGGAAATAAAAACCTTTCGATACATCCGAACAATCTTTCCCGTTTCCCAACAAATTCATATCCATTTTTGATGTCGGAGCAAAATCCGTTAAATGAATCTCATGCGAACGCTTATTGACAAATATAAACGGATTAAACTTCATCATAGAAACATTGCTAGTTACTGCTTTTAATGGGATAGTCACAACCAACTCTTCTGCCGAAACAAAAGAAGAGCCTTTTTCTGTATTGATAAAACCTGTTTCACCACCAGCAAAAGGTTTACTTATATCTTCCCAAATAATGAAAGTAGCGTTTGAGTCTCCACTTTCTAAAATAGCTCCCTCTACTTCTGCTACATCAATATCATTCGAAGCCAACGGTAGTTCTATCCCAAAACCAATTTTTGTATAACTTGCCGCACCCTTAGCAATCGGTCTAAACCGCATTTGGATACCGTTAATTTTATTATCCACATTTTTATAGACACCATATGTATAGTTCACTACAAAGTCATTTAAATCATAATCACCGGGATTAGGCCATTGATCTTCGAAAGCTAACGTACCATGAATTGATTCAGCCACAGTCACATCTTCATCAACTGGAATATCTTCACCCGGCCTAATAGCTTTTTCAGGAGTAGCCGTTACCTTTACCATTACATCATTGAAATCATAATCAGCCTTCCTGTCTCCAAAAGGACGGATATCAAAACCTGTCACACAACAATTATAGCCGTCCAATTCACGAGTTACTGCTTGAGTTTTACCCCATGTATTCAATTCTGGAGTAGAGTAATACATTCCATTCACATCCCCATTAACGGCAGGACTCATCGTATTCTTAAAACTATATGCAAGTTTATCTGTTATAGCAGTACCGTCTTTCTTAAATCCGGCACGCGCAACGGCAAACCCGATTCGTGTACCATTTGGAAAAACCTTACTATATTTCGAGCCATCCCAATAAAGCAACTGAACTTTTAAGCCTGACGGACATTGCAACTGATTTGTATTAGGCAGTAACATAGTCATGTGAAGTTTATAAACATCACTTTTTAAATCCCCCTCTTTATAATTATAATATAGCAATGAATTATAAACAGTTTGATTATCCACTCAGAAACCACCGTCTCCAACATAAGTCACCCAAACCTGAGCTCCGTCCTCATCAACAATTCTCAAATCAGAATTCTTTGATAAATCCGCTGTCTGAACATTCTTTTTTTCCGGATACCAACTATCAATCTTATTAATCAATGCCGGAGAAAGTTGTTCTTTTGACACCAACGAGCAACCTCCCTGAACAGGTATACCATTCTCATTCACTTCGTCATTTTTATAAGGAATAAATAATTGATAAAGCCCGCTGATTGGACCAAAAATCTGTGGAATTTCATCTGCAGCAGCACGAGTCACAGTAGCAGCCTGCGGGAAAGCAACTCCACGAAAATTTAATGAGCTAACATTCCGTACATCCACTTCCTGCACCTGCCCATATCCTGCAGTAAGTGGAGCAACAAAGACTTTAGAAAGATTATTGGCGACGACTACATCCGCATTCAATTTACCGGAAGCATCTGTATATCCAACAAAAATAGGTTCGACAGAGATAATTCCTTCGCCCGTGTAAGGTTGACTTGCAAATATCCCCATTTTTACCCCTTTCTGTGTTTTTCCTTCTCCGTCAGTAGCAGTAATAGATATGCTCCTCTCTGTTTTTAGAGAAAAATCTGTAGATAAACCAAGTTCTGCATTTTCCAGTTCTTCCTCATTCTGAATAGATAAGTTTTTTTCTTCTATACATGAAGCGAAAATCAGACTGATGATTCCAAAAGAAAAATACTTTAAATTTCTCATATTCATATAATGTTTGTTTTGATCGACCCAAAGATAGCTATTTTAAATAAAAGTATCAAAAAACATAGTTATTTTATCCCCACTTATGATGAGAATGAGACTATTATTCCATTATTAATAGGGATTTTCTATTTCTACAAGGTACCCTATCTTTGCAGCATCACATTAAAAAAATATCAAAGATGAATAAAATTGGAGTATTTTATGGTTCCACAACCGGAACAACCGAAGACGTCGCCCGTCGAATTGCAGAGAAACTAAATGTTCCTTCCGCACATATTTTTGAAGTATCTAAACTTACAGAGGCTTTAGTCAATGAGTATGATGTACTTGTGCTAGGCAGCTCTACTTGGGGAGCCGGCGAACTGCAAGACGATTGGTATGACGGAGTAAATGTTTTAAAGAAATGCGATTTGTCTCATAAATATGTAGCCTTGTTCGGTTGCGGTGATTCCGACTCATATAGCGATACATTCTGCGATGCCATCGGGATTATTTATGAAGACCTGAAAGACACGCATTGCAAATTCTGCGGAGCAGTAGATACGGCTGGATACACATTCGATTCTTCCATAGCGGTCGTAGACGGCAAATTTGTCGGACTTCCAATTGATGAAGTCAACGAAGACAATCAGACAGAGGAACGTATCAGTGCATGGGCTGAACAAGTAAAACAAGAAATAAGCTAACCTTTACCTTAATATAAACAATTGTTTGCATCATGGCTACCAAAAGAATCATTCCCGGTGAAATCCGGATTTTCCTCAATCATATTTATGAGTTTAAGAAAGGTATACGTAACATGGTACTTTATACAATGAGTAAAGAACATGAAGACTTTGCCGTGCGCCGGTTGAAGAACCAAAACATCAGCTATATGATACAGGAGATAAGTACTAATAAAATCAACCTGTTTTTTGGTAAACCCGAATGTATGGAAGCTATGCGACATATTATCACTCGTCCTTTAAATCAATTGACAGCTGAAGAAGATTTCATTTTAGGAACAATGCTGGGATATGATCTTTGCCAGCAATGCAAACGCTATTGCAACAAAAAAAGAGGTATTAAGATTGCTGTTTAAAAGATAACTTTGGCTTTGTAAGCTTTGTTTGTATGTAGTTTGTACCGAGCAGAATCGTTTCTAAAAAGACAGATAATCGGAGAAACGTTTTCCAATGGAAACTTGTTATACCAAGAAACGATTCGCTCAACAACAAACTAACAAAAAGCAACGTTATGACTCAACAACAAGAACAATTCAAAGCCTATACTCCAAGGCGAGAACTATTTACCTTGTTGAGTGACAAATTGCCATTCTGAGAATATCAGCAGGCTTCACAATCTTTCTCTCTATAGGCAGGAAGTATTCTTCATCTCATCTCTAAAGACAAAACTGACTGACTGTTCCATTAAATTAACGGGAGTAGGTAAAATGGCAATCTCTTGCCTGACGGCAGATGTGCATGAGTATAAAACATAAGCTAATACTATCAGCAGAGAGGTACTTAATTTTTTGAACATAAAGGCTAACTATTTATGGGTTAATGTCTTGTTTTAATTGACTGTCTATATATAATACAACTAAAACATCCAAACTACTAAAAGGAGAAAGAAAGATTATAGTGATTTATTAGATTTCATGTCCTCTCACATATCAAATTATGATAATAAAAAGAACAATATGAGGGTCAGTATTATAAAATAATATATATTCGCTTCATAAACATAGTAATTATATGTCACGAGAGAAAATATTAATCAGAACTTCCTGGGTAAGTACAATTGGCAACGCCATACTTTCCGCATCAAAAATCATTGTCGGATTATTTGCAGGCAGTTTGGCTGTACTCGGTGACGGTATTGATTCGGCAACCGATGTAATCATCTCTATCGTAATGATTTTCACTGCACGCATCATGAACCGCCCACCTTCAAAAAAGTATGTATTCGGCTATGAGAAAGCGGAAGGAATCGCAACCAAAATCCTGTCGCTCGTAATATTTTATGCCGGTATGCAAATGTTGTTATCCTCCGTTGCCAACATCTTTTCGGATGCAACAAAAGAGGTTCCTTCGGCTATTGCGATATATGTTACTGTATTCTCTATCATTGGAAAGCTCTTGCTGGCCCTGTATCAGTATAAACAAGGAAAGAGAATTGATAGCTCTTTACTGACAGCAAATGCGATCAATATGCGTAATGATGTTATTATTTCATCCGGAGTTTTGGTAGGACTGGTCTTTACCTTTATATTCAAACTACCGATACTCGATTCAATCACAGGATTAATAATCAGTCTCTTTATTATAAAATCGTCTGTCAGTATCTTTATTGATTCTAATGTCGAACTAATGGACGGTGTTAAAGATGTGAATGTATATAACAAGATCTTTGAAGCCGTAGAGGAAGTCCCCGGCGCAAGCAACCCGCACCGTGTAAGGTCAAGAATGATAGGGAATCTTTATATGATTACCCTCGATATAGAGGTTAATCCACAAATTACCATCACACAAGCCCATGAGATTGCAGAATCGGTGGAAAAAAGCATAAAAAGTTCCATAGATAACGTTTATGACATTCTTGTACACGTAGAACCTGCCGGTGAATGCCAGACAAATGAAAAATTCGGAATAGATAAAGATATGGTCGAAAAAACAATAAATAAACCATAATTAATAGATATAATTGACCTTTGTCACATATGTTACAGTTTTAATCTATATGCCCGTATTATCTTTGCAAAAAAATAGATTATGGAACAATTACATGCTCATGAAGTCCTTCACATGATGAAAGGTAATAGTTACTCAGAATCATCATTAAAGAAGGCAATTATTGAAAAGTTCGGAGAAGATCAACGCTTCTATACTTGTTCGGCAGAAAATATGGATATTGATGAACTTATAGAGTTTCTCAAGATGAAAGGTAAGTTTATGTCTACCGATGAAGGTTTTACCGTAGATATCACAAAGGTTTGCAATCATTGACTCTGCCTTCTTACTAGAATAATAACAGCTTTCAATAAAAGTATTTACAACCAATTATTACTCAATACTTTATAAGTAATAAGTCCGAAATATGGTCGTAATCTTTAATGGTGCATTCTAAAAGATGAAGATTTAACGCTTTTATTGATTCTTAACTCATTTGACATATCAATATGAGTGCTTTTTCTCTTTTCAATGCTATTTACTTCCGATATTCCACATCTGTTTTGGCTCACTCTCTAAGTCACAACAAAAATAGTTTATTTTGTTTGATATTATTCCTATTTTTCAGGTATTCATTATTTCCATAAAGGTTCTTGCTCCCAATTACGAGGAAAACCTAATAATTGCGTCCTTACAGATGGATGTTTTGCCAATAATTGCTTGAAATCGGTAACGAAAGTATTGCTGGAAGAAATAGAGTTGAGCCAATACACTACATAACATAGTTGCGGATAAAGAGACTGTTCACGGAATGAGAAGTCTGCAATCCAAGTATGAGGCATACGCTCCGGCATCATTGGTTTGACAGGAAAGACACGATTTGACAGTCTTGAATGGTGGGCACAACAGTTGCGAAGTACAGCAAGGCATTCCAACCAGCTTCTGAAAAATTTATGATGGTTCAAACCGAATTCTCTTGCTACAGCGTGTTTTGCCGCAGCCTCCGAAAAATTCGCATAGAGTTTGGAAAGTGTACCCATTGATACAACCTCCAGCGTTTTCCATACAGGAGGCAGATCGGGTTCGTTGTACTTGCGAAAATGTTCAGTGATAAAATCATCGTGCGAGCGAGATACTTCTTTACGGATGACAGCCAAGTTTGCTACGAAACGTGTTCTGTTGGTAGCATGGTTTTCGTCCATAAACCAAAATGCACCAAATTCGAGGGCGAAATGCTTGATTATTTTTGTGCGGACAGAAACTTCAATCGTTTGGATGGCAGTAAACAGTAAAGCCCTAAGTTGTTTATCAAAAAAATAAAGGTCTATAACATCAGCAAAGCTACTGCCGTCCTTGAATTGATGTGTGAAGCGGTCAATTTCAAAATGTCGCCAATAACCTGCAAGACGGAAATAACTGATGGTATCAAGAACTTCAATAGCTTGCTCGACATCATCTATAAACAAACCTCTTTCTTTAAGAATGTCAATTTGCTGCTCTGTGGTTATGGCTTGGTGCGTATATCTAATTCCCATAAATAAAAAATGTCCCGCTGGGTACGCTAATCTTACGGGAAGCGGGCGGGATTTGTTGATGCAAAGTTAATCTATTATTTTTAATCTACCAAGGAAAAAGAAATAAAGAATGGATAACTTTTTGCTCTACCCACTTCTTTTTCAAACATTTTTCTTTATTTTTGCATTCGAAGAGAGAAAACTCTCTCCGAGACATATAAAATTTGAAGAAGCGTTATGCTTATCTTGTAGTTTGAAAACCTGAGAAACTTTCAAAGAATGTACAAGGGATAGCATAGTGGTTCTCACGCTATAGCGTGGGCTGCTATTACTACATCTGTACATTCGGGTTTTCTCAGGACCTTCAAACTAAGACGTGGTAGCATTGCAGTTCCACGCTTCGTGGTTTAATAATAGTCCTCTTTAGAACTGGGAAGACGCATAAAGAATTAATGATGTATAAAGTATCAGTTCATGCGAAAAGGAGATTTCTTCTCAAACTACTTCTTTTGCAGATAGGTTGCTTATGCGCTATCGGAATAACGGCAAAAACACATGCCGACAGTGGCACCAGGTTTACGGCTTCTGTACCTGAGAATCTTGAAGTGAATGACCAGTTCCGGCTGATGTTTACCGTTTCCTCGGCCAAGGAGCTGGCTGATACTGATCTCATAAGATTTTCCGCCTCCATACCGGAAGAATTTACTGTACTGATGGGCCCCAGCCGTAGCAGGGTTTCCAAAACCCAAGTTTCCAACGGTAATACAGCCTTAACCTATCAGGTAACCTATACCTATATATTGTCCGCTCCGCAGGCAGGCACGTTCACGATACCCGCCGCAAGCATCACTGTCAAAGGGGAGCAGCTTCGTTCGCAACCGTTGGTGCTTACCGTCACCCCCGCAGGGCAATCTTCGCCCGAAAGTAATCCGCAATCTTGGATGAACACGATTGTCACCATGAGCGTCTCCGAACGTTCCCCTCGTGTAAACACCCCCGTAGTGCTGGAGTGCAAACTGTACACTACCGCTCCGGTTGACAGCCTTGCGAATATGGACTTGTATATTTCTCCGGACGAATTCAAAGTAGAACCAGTCGTTTTACAAAACAACCAATGGCAACTAGAGCATAAGTTTGGGAAAAACTATAAAGCGATAATATTCCGCAAGCTGCTGCTCTATCCACTCCGCACGGGAGAACTCCGCATTGGCAACCTGCACGTAGATGCTTACATCCGGAAGGTTGACGAAACCATCGACCCGCTCGATGCTTTCTTTAACGATGGGAATGCCGCAAGCACAAAGAAACGCCTCCATTGTACGGGCATCACCTTTCATGTACACGAATAAATTTTTAATACAATATGACTATGAAAACGAAAACAATTGTTACCGCATTGCTGCTGGGCGTTGCAGGTATGCTGCTGGTCAATCTGATGTCCATCTCCGGAATGTACCAAGACGAAACGGTAGTAGTGGGCTGGTACGACAGGTTCGGAGGAAACCGCACGACTACCCTCAACGCTGTTTACGTGTGGCTCAATCTTCCTTTTTCCGTTTGCTTCTACCTGTTTGCCACACTTTTCTTTGCAAAGATAAAAACGCACGTCAACAAGTGGCTGGGCGGAACGGCTTTTGCCTTGTGGTGCATCAACCTTTTGCGTGTGGTGCTGGACATAGTTCCCAGCCTTTATATCGCGGCAAACTTCAGTGGAGATGAAATGTACCGGCCTTTGGAGGATTATTGGGAAACGGTAGGTATGTCTGATTATCCTCTTCTGTGGTTCCTGCTTTCAGAAGGAAGCATGGGAGGAACATTATATTTTTTGCAGTATTATGGCTATTGGATATGCCCGCTCTCTTATTTGGGCTTCGCCGTAGCCTTTGCCTTGCTGGTTAAGAAGGACAAGGTGTTGGGCATTACGGGGGCAACGGTTATGGCCATATCTTTCCTTTCCTATTTGTTATACCAATTGCCATACGTATATATTGCCTATAATTTGGGTTGGATTGCCTTGTGCGCAGTGGTTTTAGGATGTTTGCGCCGCTCCTCGCCCGATAAACCTTTCGTACTGTCATGAAAAGATTCGTATTCCTGCTGGCGGCAATCTTGTTTGCGGCTGCCGCCTTTGCCGCCATCGACCCCGGGGTGTATGAGGTAAACGTAAGTTCCACGCTCAATGTGCGCAATGCGCCGGGCGGCGCTAAAATCGGGACGTTGAACAATGGCGAGCTTGTACAGGTGACGGCGTGCGAGGGCGATTGGGCGCAAGTCACCTTGGACGACGGCCGCATGGGCTACGTGAGCGGGCAATACCTCCAGCCTTTTTCCGCCCCGCTGGCATCGTCCGGGGCATCCTACTCCAAGGCTGGCCTTTCCGGGCTCCGCCATTATGCGCCTTTTGCCATACTGCTGTTTGCCGTCCTTGCCTTCATAGGGATGCGCACGGGCATACATCCGTTGTTCCACATGGGTTGCTTCCTGTGGGGCGCGACGGAACTGTTCATGTTCGGTGCCGGAAGCGACAGCGCATTGGTATGGTTCTGCGACCCTTCGGATGTGGGGTGGATATTCACCATCATCAATTTCTTTATCGCCATCGGTGTCTTGTTCTTCCAATATACCATTTACCGCGAGTTTGTGGGCAACCTTTTCGACGGCTTTTGGCGGAAACTCCTGTTTGGCATTTTCGTCATGACAGGGGTAATCTTGTTCCTGGGCATGTTCCAAAATTGGTATTTCATACTTGCTTTTGTGCCCTATATGGCAGTGCTGCTCTATCTGTGCAGGGAGAGCGGCATCTGGATGAGCCTTTCGTTCACGGTGTTTGCTTTTGGTTTGGGAATTTCTTTTCTTGGAATGTTAAGCACGTTGATACTTGGAGCTTTACTGTGGCTGGGGCTGGCAGCGTTCGCCGGAAGCGGTGGAAGCAAGAGAAGTAGCGGGAATATCATAATTGAAGACTATGACGGTACGTATGAAGCCTACGAACATGGCTTCGGCATATACAAAGACGTTACCGGCTCGGGCAGGACATGGCGGAAAGAAGGTTCCCGATATATCAGAATAAATTAAAATAGAATTCAACCATTTAAGTTCAAACAAATGAGAACAATCAAATACATATTCAAATGTTTATTCCCGGCTGTCGCGCTTATGCTCTTGGCATCGTGCAACAGCCAGCCACCTGCCAACTTGATTCCCCACCGTTGCGAAAATGGGAAATTCGGCTATGTCGATGAGAAAGGCAAAGAATGGATAGAAGGCAAATACGACTATGCCGAGGAGTTTGCCGAAGATTTGGCAGTGGTGCAGGTGGGCAGATACTTTGGTTACATTAACCGCAAGGGCGAAATCGTTATTCCGTTGCAATACACGCAGGCTGCCTACTTCCACCAAGGCAGGGCGTTGGTGGCAAAAGAAGGGTTGTATGGCTTTATCGACAAGGAAAACCGGGAAATCATCCCTTGCATTTATGAGCGCATCACACCGTTTGCCGCGCACGAAGCCTATGCCGTGAAGGGTGGCAAGACCGGCATTATCGATACCGAGGGCAAAGTGCTTGTGCCGTTTGAATACGATAAAATAGAGCAACTGAAAAGCGGGCTTTTCGTAGTCAACCAAGCAGGCAGAGAGGGTTTTCTCAATGCACAGAAACAAATGATTCTGCCCTGCCAATACGGCTACTATACCATGGAAGATAAAGCGGGCAAGCCTCTGATAGTGCTGCGCACGAAGGATGATACTCCCTATTACCGCATCTCGTATAATTCCAAATACGGCTTGATGGACTTTGAAGGCAATGTGCTCGCACCATGTAAATACGAGAAAATAGGTGCGTTTGCTGACGGAAACTTGGCGCATGTTATCCTCAACGACAAAGTAGGTTACATAGACTCAAACGGAAAAGAAGTCATCCCACCCATATACGACTATTCGAGAACGCTGCCGGGAAACAGGTATGCGCTTTATAAAGACGGCTTTTGTTATCTGGTAGATAACCGGACTGGCAAACAGGTCACATCCCAAGTTTACAATAAAATAGAACAATATAAAGATAACCTGCTTAAAGTTTCCCTCAATGGGAAATATGGCATGATAGACCCAAATGGGAATGTTATTCTCGAACCTATTTATGATAAAATGTATCCATACGATGATTGGTTATATCTTTATATTAAAGGAAACGGAAAGGATGGTTTTGCAGGACGGGCTACCGCAGAAGAAGCCAAGCTGGTTATTCCTTGTGACAAATATATTCGTATTGAAAGGTTCAGTTTAGGCGGTGGTCAATATGCCGAAGCCGTTAAGGCTGTCGCTAAATACACATATCGAAGCGGCGTAGTCAACCGGCAGGGGAAAGAGGTTGTTCCTTGTCAATATTCCCACATTTATATGATAGAGAACGGGAAATGTCTTGTCATGGAGTCTGGCACTAACCAACGTAAATGGGTAAAATTGAATGAATAAAAAGGCATTTCTTCTCAAACTGCTTCTTTTGCAGATAGGTTGCTTGTACGCTATCGGAATAACGGCAAAAGCACATACCGGCAATGACATCGGGTTCACGGCTTCTGCGCCTGAGAATCTTGAGGTGAATGACCGATTCCGGCTGATGTTTACCGTTTTCTCGACAAGGAGCTGGCTGATGTTGAGTTCACAAGATTTTCCGCCTCCATACCGGAAGGATTTACTGTACTGATGGATCCCAGCCGTAGCAGGGCTTCCAAAACCCAGGTCTTCAACGGTAATACAGCCTCTCTTTCTTGCATGGCGAGGATAGTGCCGACGAAACCAAAAAAGAAATAGAATCGGAAAACAAATAAATTAAGAAGTTATGAGAAAGACATTATTATATTGTACAGTCGCTATGACCTTACTTGCAGCGTGTTCGGGCGGCGGGCTGTTCGAGAAAGAAAAGAAGTACACGCCGCTGTATGTGTATTACAGTCCGCTGCAACCAGACCTTTCCTTACTTGCAGAAGATAACTTTTCTCCGTCCGTCAACTATCCTTACTTTGTCAATTATCCCGATGACAGGGTAAAGCACGGACTGCGTGGTAATGTGGCGGCAGTTCGATATTCATACCCTTCTTCCTCCTTAATAAAAGCAACCCTTACTTTCGACCGAAGCGGGAAGATAACAAGCGATGGAATGTATAATTTCGTTTACGACGCTGCCGGCAAATTGGAAGGGCGGAAGAAACCGCATTTTTCTCTTGAACGTCAGTGTGAATACGATGCGCAGGGCAGACTTACCAAGTTGCGTACCAATCCTTATCTCGGCGTGGAATGCCATACTTGCTCTTATTATGATGACAGGACGGTGAAAAGCATCACCCCAATCATCGGCAAAGACAGCACCGATTATTACCATTTATGCCACATCGGAACAATGGATTTCAACGAAGCGGGTGAATGGATAAAGGCGGAAATACCCCGGACTGCTAACTTCTTCTATCAACAAGTAAAAGATAGAACAAGATTATTCGACCGACTTCCTTCCACCTGCACATTCACCTATAACACCGATGGGTTGTGTACGGAAAAAGAAGAAACCGTCAGCGTCATACAGAACGGAGAGTTTATTCTATCGCATCCCAACATAGAATATTATGAGTACAATGACAAGGGCGACCTTTCGTCATGGGAATATCAAGGCTTGGTGTGGTTTGAAAACTCCGGGCAATTTAGTTATAGGATAAATAGTGTCCGGGTTACGTTCGACTATGATTACGACCGTCACGGCAATTGGTCGACCATGCGCATCATGCTCCCCGATAACTATGCGAACATTCCTATCCTGTCGGATTATTATCGCATGAGGCTTCGGACGGGACAAATATCTTCGGGCGAGAAGCCTGTAGTAACTATCAAAAGGCAAATTGAATATTATGCTTTCTCCGCTGAAGAAGAACGTGAACTGAAGAAGAAAGACGCTCCGAAGTTTACCGCCGTACAGGGAACGGAGAAAAAGATACGTCAAGAACAATGACCAAGACCGACCCTAAATTTACGGAAACACGTACAGTCTCTTATTACTAAGATTTTATATTACCAATAATGAAGTATGAATGCTGGCAGAAAACTGTTTTATTTCCTTTCTGCCAGCATATTTTTATACGCATAATAATGAATTAGTCAAGACTAAATCTGAAAGTCGCATATGAAAGAATAAAAGAAGAAACTTATCTTCTTATCGAAAATCCTCTCTTCTGCTGTTGGTCATAATCTCCTTCCACCACATTATCCACCTCCCGTCTGGCTTTGATTTGTTCTCGATTGTCAAACCCGCCCTTTTGCTTGGCTGTGAAATACAGGAAATCACCTGCCGCCCGATGGGATTGCCTGTCCTCCCCAAACAGATTAAGGGCACTCTTGATGTCCGACACCTGCTCCGTATCAAAACGGGGCTTGTAATAATCCCGTGCCAGACGGATGATACTATGTACCGCCTTGCGGAAGATGTCGCTTGTTTTGAGCAGCAGAAAACTAAGACAGCCAATGATATGGTTTTGCCATGCAATATATTTTTTGAGCCTCGCTGTCTCCTGCGCATGTTCCGTCTCCTTGCAGCTCAGTTCGGACTGGTGCTTACCCTTCAAGCTCATCAGTTCTCGCTGATGGTCGCTCTGCATGGTCCGGATTTTACATTGTAACTGTTCAATGGTTTCCTCGTGCGTGGAAATCTCGCTGCGCAAATCCTCGATTTCATTTTTCAGGGCTTTTGACTTTCCGGTCGCCCAGCCGACAGCGGCGTTCAGAAGCTCGCTCCCTTTTTCCCTGTTCAGTTTGGAGCGTTTCTCGCTGATAGCCTTGTCGAGGTCTGCACTCTGCCGCTCCTTTTCATTTGCCTTTTCGATAAGGGCGTTGGTTATAGTTTCCGTTTCCTGCATCTTCTTATTCACTATTTCCAGCTGATGTTCCCGGTACTGCCTTGTGGCATCAAGACGCTTCATTTCCGTTTTCTGCTTCTCGATGATGAAATCGTTACGTTCCAGATGCTCCTTCCCTGTAACAGCCTTTGACTGCCCACGCTCCATCAGGAGAATGTCGGATGCCAAACTCTGCATTTCGGTCATATCCTCCTCATTGAGCTTGCGGCTCTTGCCTGTATCGTGGTTCATCCAGTCGAAAACGATGTGTGCATGATAGTTCGGCTTGAACCATCTTTCGCCTACCTTGAAACTCTCTCCGTCCTCCGGAGAAGGCTGCCCGCTTAGCCAATGCCCTTCATCCTTGTGCAGGAAAATTTGGAGCGGTGTGATACCCCATCGCCTTTGGCATTCCTCGCCAAACTTTCGTACATCCGCCAGTGTCGTGTCCGGTCGGATGAGCAACACGCCCTCACGGATTGGCGAGCATCCTGCCACTTTGATGATTTTACCGTTCTTGCCTTTGCGTTCCCGTTCCTTCTCCTGCATGGCACGACCGGTCTTTTCCTTGACCATCCGTTTGATATTGTCATAGTGTATTTGCAGTTCGGGGTCGCCGAAGTTGGGGTTTATCCACTGCTCATTTTGGGCTGTGAGTTCGGGCACAATGTAGATTTTGGACTTGCCGATATTGCGCATGTACTCGGCTGTTCTCCGGTTATGAGCCCCACTTGATTTGACGTTGCAGGGCTTGATATGTATGCTTGATTTTGTTGCCATTTTTATGTTGATTTGGTTATTGACTAAAGTTGTTTGCCGCTGTCCGCTCATAACCGCTATGGGGTTCTTAGGGTCTGTGCCCATAAGCGGAGATTGCAAAGAGAGGGTCACTCTTTGCTCGGGGTTCTCAGGGG
>OKSR01000142.1_pt1 | contig 49504 bp, 35 predicted proteins | sample 1606491 | NCBI WGS metagenome assembly OKSR01 (sample SAMEA3879605, study PRJEB24766) | human gut metagenome | biome: human-associated habitat; feature: feces | place: USA | collected 1985/1987 | reverse complement strand
GTGAGCCAAAGCCAAAGAGAAAGAACCGGCAGGGGACTGCCGGTTCTTTTGTGTTGGGGATAAGGACGGGGGAGGACGGAAACGCAGAGGGGAAATGGTGGCGATTTCAGCTTTACAAAAGGCAAAAAATGTGGTATGGAGCATATAAAGATTATGTTTCAGGGCGAAAGGAGATGCGTATGACAAATCCGTATTTCGTAGATATTACCACGGAAAAGTCTCCGTTTGAATGTTATCAGAAAATAAAAACGGCAGCAGAAAGCGACAGCTCGGCAATTACTCCGGAACTATGCCTTGACATTCTGCAAAGTACGAATTATCCGCCGGTTATAAGCGCAATGGTGAAAAGGGCAGCTTTTGCCATTGAGGGCGACGCCCGGCGGTATTTGAATTTTCGCCGGGTTTTGCTCGGAGCAGTGGCTCAGCGCGAGAGCAGCGAAGAAACGCGCCGGATTGTGTGCGCCATGGCGGAGCGGTATCATGATAAGAATGCTTATGAACGGGCGGTGCATTCGGAAGCGGGAAAATTTCTGCTTCAGGGGTATTGCTGCCGGTATGGCCTGAATTTACAGGGAAGCGCCGCGCAGATGAATTTGCGGTATCATGATTTTTCGGGGTATGACAAGCTGGTTTTTGACGGCAATGTCCGGCAGATAGATTTGGGGCATACGCGCAATCTGCCCAAACGGCTGGATTTGTCTTCAGCGCAAAAGGCCGAAGCAATATCTTTGAATTGTGCGGATTTGTCGGGCGTTGAGAAACTGGAACTTCCCCGGGGCATAAAAAAGGCGGATTTTTCCAGAGTGCGGAATATGCCTGATGCGGCGTTTGATTTGCAGAAGTATGAACGGCTGCGGGAGGCGGGGTTTGCCGCTTTGGATTTTGCGGGAAAGCCGTTGCTGAAACTTCCGGAACGGATAGAGAAAGTTGATTTGCGAGGAACCAAAAATCTTCCGCGGCAGACGGATTTGCGCGCCTGTTCCCGCTTGAAAGAGGTCAATGCGGAAGGAATTGCCGGGGAGGCAGAGTTTTTGCTTTCCGATGAAAGCCAGGCTCTGGTCAGACGGCGTGGAAAGAGTATACGCCGGGTTATGCAGCCGCTTCCGTCCTGGGTGGCATATCGTTGCGGCCGGGCGGCATAGAGGTTTGGGTACAGTCGGCACATAGAGGCTGATAAATGGCGTGCAGGCGGCAGGAGAAGAAGCCAGCCAGAGGAGAATTCTCAGGCCGAAGAGATTTTTCTTTGACAGCGGGCGGAATTTCGGGTATACTTATCTTATGATTAGCCGGAAAGGGGAGTGCCGATGGCTTTTGTTGACATTATAAAACCGAAAAGTCCGATGGGAGTGGAAAACCGGCTGAGGCCGTATAAACGCGGCGAGGCGGAGATAACGCCGGAGGTTTGTTATGAGGTTTTGCAGGCGACGAATTTCGGGCGCAGCCTTCGCGATATGTTGGATTGTATGGCAAAACTTCCGGATGAGGTTTTGTCCGGCGAGAGATTTAAGGAGGTACTGACGGCGGTTCTGGCCGGCCGGGAACAGCCGGACAATGTGGTTGAACGGGTGCGGAAGCTGGCAGAGCGCGGCGGATATGCCGATGCGGTTCCTTCGGAACCGGTGCTGATACCAACGGGATACGGGGAGAAGGCTCTGCAATCCCATTTTGAGCGCAGAATGGTTTTGCATTTGGATGACGATGCTGTCAATAGGGCTGATTTTTCCGTCTATGCCAAGTTGGTGCTGCCGAAAACGCCTGACGGAACATTTACGTTTCAGTTGTGCCGTAATTTGCCCAAGGAGATTGACGCGTCGGCCGTTTTCAAAAAAGTTGATTTTCACGATTGCGCCGTGGATAGCTTATGCGGGTTAAAAACGGCGGAGACGGCTTGGGTTGGTTTCAGCGAAGGCGGCGCGGCGGACGGCGATTATACGAAATGCGCCGACGTGAGCTTTTATCATGTGGATTTTCGCAATTATGCAGCGCCGAAGTTTGGCGAAGGCAGCAGCGTTAATATAACCGAATGCCATCTGCATCCGCAGACGGACGTCAGCCGGGCGAAAAAGGTGGAAATTTTTGGCGCTGGCGGAGAAGACCTGGCGGGGCTGGCTTTTCGCGACGGGGCAGAAGTATGCCTGTCGCCCGGGCTTGACGGCGACAGGCTTCCGCGGCTGGATTTCAGCTGCCTGAAGGCGCTTCAACTGTATTGCTGGGATATGCAGGATTATCAGTCCCTGCCGCTCAAGGACGGCGCAACGGCGGATTTTGCCAATTTGAGCAATGTTCCGGCGGATTTTGACAGCAGCCGGCTTGACGCGGTATCGTTGGACAGGGTAAAATTCACGGAGCTTCCGTCTTTGCGATTTAAAAACGGGGCAAAAGCGAAAATCTGCTGTACGGAATTGGCGGGAACGACGGATTTGACGCCCTGTTCGGAAGTGCGGCTGGAGTGCAGTTTTCCGGGTGATTTGCATTGTTTTGAATATGGCAGAGTTGAAGAGCTGGTTTTATGGAATGTGGCGAATCTTGGCGCGAAGGAGAATTTTGCCGGTTGCAAACGGGTTGAATTTAAGCACTGCAACGTGGAGAACGACTGTTGCGGGCGTTTTGACGAAGATGCGTCGGTTTGCTTTTGCGGCGGTGAGCTGAAGGGCTTTTTTGATTGCGGCAAGTGTGCGGAAGTTTACGTTGTCAACGGCGACGCGATGAAAATCAAAACGGCGCCGGGCGTGAAAATCCACGGACATTTTTTTGACCAGACGTTTTATGACACGGAGGCGTTTAAGCGCTTTGACGAAGTTTCCATTCAGGATTCAAAATTTGACGATTTCTGGGAAGAACTGGCTTTCAAAGACGGGGCGGAGGTTACGATGAGTAATGTTACTTTGCCGGAGAAGGTTGATATGTCGGGTTGTGTGGCGGCGCAGTGCAATGACTGTATTTGGAAATATGTTCGGGAGGCGCGGTTTCCTGATGAAGCGACATATTTGAAACATAAGGAGGAACTGCCGGCGGAAGCGCGGGCAACGTGGGGGAAAGTTTCGGCGGCGGCGCTGTTGCGGAGCAATGGCCGGGGGTAAAAGACGGACCGCGGCGAAACGGCCGGAGGTAAAAGACGGATTGCGGCGAAACGGCCGGGGATAAAAGATGAATCGCGGCGAAACGGCGGAGGTAAAGAAACAGGGGGCGGATTGCTGCGGCGGAGCGGTCGGGAATAAGAAATGCGCCGCGGCGGAGCGGTATGGCTGCGGGGGCGGTGTTTAGGTTGCGGCGGGACAGGAGCGGCGATTTACTCTTCGCTCTGTTTTTTCAGTTTCTTGATAATCATATTGCGTTTCAGGCGGCTGATACGGTCAATGTATAAAATGCCGTCCAGATGGTCGGTTTCGTGTTGCAGGATAACGGCAAGATAGTCTTCCGCATCCAGTGTCTGTTCTTTGCCGTCATAATCCAGATAGCGCACGGTTACGGCACGGTGGCGCTCGACTTCGGCGCACTGGCCGGGGACGGAAAGGCAGCCTTCGTTAAACCAAATCGTGTCTTCGGATTTGCGGATAATTTCCGGATTGACGAGAAAGCGCGGGTTGGGGCCGGGCGTGCCGTCTTCGGACACCTTGTCGTCAACAACGATGATTCGTTTGGTTACGCCGACCTGCGGCGCAGCGAGGCCGACGCCTTTGTCCGCGTACATCGTTTCCAGCATATCGTCAAGAAAGCGGCGGATTTCGTCGGTAACTTCGGCGACCGGTTCGCATTTCTGACTTAAAACCTTGTCCGGATAGGTATAAAGCTTTAATATGGCCATCGTGTTATCCTTTTGTTGTTAGTAGCGTTTGCCGCGAGGGCGCTTTTATATTTGGGTGCCTGCAGTGGGGGCGGGGTGTTTTGCCGGAGTTAGACTACACTGCTGCAGATGCCGGCGCGGCGTGCTTCTGTTTTTTATATCCTTACGTCTTTGGCAATCTGATCCAGAAGCGCGTTTATCATTTTAGGCTCGTTTTTCATAAAGAACGCGTAGGCAAGGTCGACGTATTCCTGAATGATAATCTTGGCATCCACGTCGGTCGTGTAGGCCAGCTCGTACATTGCGCACAGCAGCAGAGCCTGCATGGTGGCGTTCATGTGGTCGTAGGCCGCGCCGTCTTTCAGGTGCAGGCGCAGCGATTTTTCGAGGCTTTCCTTGTTGGCATGGACGCCGCGAACGATTTTTTCAAAATAAGGCTTATCCATTTCTTCCAGTTCAACCAGATGTTCGCCGGACAAGCCGTCTTCTTCGATGGCGTAGCGGCCGATTTCCCCTTTGAGGAAATCTTCCACCACCTCGTCAACGCTCAAGCCGGAAAAGGCGGCCATGTAAGCGGCCTGCACGGCGGCCAGGCGGGCGCCGGATTTTTTTCTTATTTTTTCGGAAACGAATTTAGCCATTTCGTGTGTTACCTCGCGTACGTTTATGTGGTTATGAATTAATCTTGCTTACAAATTCTTCAAAATCTCTGACTTCTTTAAAGTCTTTGTAGACGGAAGCAAAACGGATATAGGCGACCTTGTTGATTTTTATCAGCCTGTCCATAACTTTTTCGCCGATGCTTTTGGAGGAAATTTCGGCAATGCCGGAATTTTCCAGTTCGCGGCGGATTTCTTCCACCAAACGCTCAATCTCAAAACTTGAGATGCCGCACTTGCTGACGGCGAGGCTGATGGAACGCAGCAGCTTTTCGCGGTCGAAGGGGACGCGTTCGCCGTTCTTTTTAACGACGGTCAGGTCTTGCAGCTGCACGCGTTCGTAGGTTGTAAAACGGCCGCCGCAGTCCGGGCATTCGCGCCTTCTGCGAATGGCGGTTTCGTCTATCGTGTCGCGGGAATCCTTGACCTGCGTATTGGTGCCGCCGCAAAACGGGCATTTCATCGGTTATGGCTCCTATCAGATTGCTTGAGAATGTTATATACGCTGATTTGGCAGAAAAATCAAGATATTTTTTCGCCGTGCAGAGGATGCGGAAATTGCGTTTGAGTCGGGAAATATGTGGGGAGGGAATTAATCAGCAGCTTTTTTGATAAAGCGAGCAGGGTTTCCTGCCCATATTTCGTTTTCCGGTACATCGCTTAGCACAACGCTGCCGGCACCAATGACGGAATTGCTGCCGATATGGACGTTTCCGACAATGACGGCGTTTGCATAAACAGTTACGTTGTCTCCCAAAACTGGAGCTTTTCCGTTTTTTTCGCCTATCGTTGTGTTTTGATATACTTTGCAGTTATTGCCAATACGGGCTTTGGCACTGATAACGACGCCTACCTGGTGTATAATCTGAAAGTTGTTTTCTCGGTACAGCCGTTTGAGGAATTTATAAGGTATGTCGCAACATCTTTTGGCTTTTTTCAATTTATCGGCGTAATATTCAAAAACTTTTGTTTTGAAAATGTAAATTTCGCGTTTTCCGTTTTCGTAGCGTTGTTTTTTCAGTATCATAATTTAAACTTCCTTATAAAAATGCAAAAGGTGCAATGTTAAGCAGAAATTGGAGACATAGTAGTCTAAAGCGGGAGAAAAATCAACGGGAAATGCTTAGATGCGCATCATCGGCGATTTTTTTCCCGAAATGCGGCGGAATGTAACGGCAAATTAACTTTTGCGGATAAAAATAAAGCCGTTATAAGGCAGATTTTCAGGTTGACGGAAAGGCGGAAAAATGCAGTTAAATACGGTTGAAATTGCAAAGATACTGGGGTATGGCGGCGAGATTGTGGCAGCGGAAATTACGGAAGTTTCCACCGACAGCCGGAAAGCCGGAGGGGAAACGCTGTTTGTCGCTTTGAAAGGCGAGCGGTTTGATGGGCACGATTTTATCCGCGAAGTGCTGGACAAGGGGGCGCCGGCGGCGGTAGCGGAATATGTGCCGGAAGGAGCCGACCCGGCGCGGGTAATTGTGGTTGAAGATACGCTTAAAGCGTTCGGGAAACTCGGGCAGTATAACCGGCGGCAGTTTAAAGGCACGCTGATTGCGCTGACCGGCAGTTCGGGCAAGACGACGGTCAAAGAAGAATTAAAGGCGGTATTGAGCCGGTTTGCGCCGACGTACGCGACCAATGGCAATTTCAACAACCATATCGGCGTGCCGCGGTCGCTGCTGGATTTGGATATGGGGGCGAAATACGCGGTGATAGAAATGGGAATGTCGGCGCGCGGGGAAATCGAATATCTGGCGCAGCTGGCGGAACCGGATGTTGCGATTGTAACGAATGTTTATCCGATGCATATCGAATTTTTGGGGAGCCTGGAAAATATTGCGCGGGCAAAAGCGGAGATTTTCAGCGGGCTGAGGAAGGGGACGTCTGAAGGAAAGCAGGGAATTGCAATTTTTAACGAAGATGCAGCGTATGCGGATATTCTGTGGGCCGAGGCGGAAAAATATGCCGCGGCGGTTTGCGCTTACGGCAGGAATAACCACCCCGGCGTGCCGCTGGCTTTGGAAGACGAAGCGGAGCATTGCCGTTACAACGCGTGGTGCGTGTTGAAAACGGCGGAAATTCTCGGTTTGGATTTAACGGCGGCCGCTGAGGCAATCAACGGCTTTTCGGCACCGGAAGGGCGCGGCAAAAGACACAGGCTGAATATCGGCGGACGGCGGGTTATGTTGATTGACGACAGTTACTCCGGGCAGCCGGAGGCGATGAAACTGGCTATCCGGTCGCTGGCGAAACTTCCGGTTCAGGGACGACGGATTGCCGTTTTGGGGAAAATGGCGGAACTCGGAGATTTTTCCCGACAGGCGCATATTGAAGTCGGGCAGGAACTGGCAGCGGCGGGGATTGACGCGGTGGTCGGCGTATGCGCAGAGACCAGGGATATGCTGGCGCAGCTGCCGGAGCGGACGGAACGGCATTACTTTGACAGTGCGGACGGCGTGGCGGCGTTTTTGACCGGAAACCTGTTGCAAGACGGCGATGCGGTTCTGGTCAAAGGGGCGCATTATTCCTCACAGGTGTTTAAAGTGGCAGAAGCGCTGAAACAATACGAAGAAAAGCAGGAACCGGAGTTGTAGGCAGGGTTTGCCGCGGCACAGTGCGGCGGTATGTGCGGCAACGGCCTCTTGGGATGAGAAACGGGTGGCGCGGCGGAACAGCAGGCGGCCTGTGCTGCGCGGTAACTCGGCAGGCGGCCTGTGCTGCGCGGTAACTCGGCAGGCGAACTGTTTGCGCGGGAGAATTGTAGATACGTTACCAAGCCTGAAAACGGGGGGAGGGTGGCAGGTGAGCAGTTGGCGTGGGGAGACTGAGCTGTTTGGGGACAGCTTAGCGAATGTAGTTTTTGATAAAGCGCGGATTTTTACCGAGGTTGGAAATCAGCTCGTAGGCAATGGTTCCGGCATCACGGGCGATGTCATCGACGGTGTAGTCGTCGTTAATCAGCCAGCCGAAATCTCCGGGAGAAACTGCCTCCGGTGCCAGCGCGCTGACGTCGCAGATAACGTTATCCATGGAAACACGGCCGAGAATCGGACAGAAACAGGGCTTGCCACCGGCATAGAAAATGACTTTGCCGCGGCTGGAAAGCGACCGGGGCAGGCCGTCGCCATAGCCGACGGATACAATCGCAATCCGCATATCGCAGGGTGCGCGGAAGGTGGCGGAGTAACCGACAAATTCGCCTTTGGGAAGCGGCTTGACCTGCAGGACGGGAGCTTTCAGCTCCAGAATGTTCTGCATCTGGTTTTCGCGATAGGGCGCGGTGTTTATTCCATACATGGCGGCGCCGAGGCGGGTCATGTCAAAATGAAAATCATCGCCGAGGAACACGCCGTCGGAAGCGGACAGCGTTGCGGGCGTTGCGGGGAAAAAGCGCGCTTTGACAGCGCGAAAAGCGGCGAGCTGGCGCGCGTTCATAAAATGCGCCTGTTCGTCGGCACAGGACAGATGCGAAAGGATGCCGGCAAATTCCGCCCGTTCGGTTTCGGTCAGCCGTTCAAGTTCGGCAGCGGTAAAGCCAAGACGGTTAAGCCCGGTTTCCACCTGAATCAGCGGACGGATGCCATTGATGCGGTTTTGCTGCCAGAAGGCGTACATCTGCGGCGAACAGATGACCGGTATCAGGCGGGCCGTGCGAAAATAAGGGAGAGAATCGGCGCCGATACCCTGCAGGACGTATATTTCCGCGTCCGGCACAAGGGGGCGGATTTTTTCGCCTTCCGAACCGTGGGCGACGAAGAAGCGGCGGCAGCCGGCGGCGTATAGCGCAGCGGCAACTTCGGCGGCGCCCAGGCCGTAAGCGTCGTCTTTGACTACGGCGGCGGGAATTGCCGGAGCGGACAATTTTTCCAAAAGCCGGTAATTGGCGGCGAGTTTTTTTAAGTTGATATTAAATACAGGCGTGGTATACAGAGCCATGGCGATTGTCCTTGTTGCAGTCGGTCGGTTATCAGAAACATAATATCGGCGGGCGGAAGATATGCCGCTGCCGGAAAGGTTTTATGTGATGCAGTTTATTGATACGCATATCCATTTGCAAGATTTTAAGGCGGATTGTGCACCGCGGGTTTGGCATAATCCGGAGGCAAAAGGGCTGGTGCTGGTGTCGGCGGGGCGCGAAGATTTTGCCAAAATCGCGGCGCTGCTGCGGCAGTATCCCGGCAAGGCGTCAGGCGCGTTCGGCATCCACCCGTGGCATTATCGGGAAAAGGCGCCGCTGGACGAACTCGAAACCTGTTTGCGGGAATTTCCGCAGGCGCTGGTCGGGGAAATCGGCGTGGACGAGCTGAAAGAACCGGTCAGTCCCGGACAGCACGATTTGTTCGCAGCACAGCTCGAGATTGCGACAGCATACCGGCGGCCGGTCATCGTGCATGCGGCGAAGGCTTTTGCGGCGCTGACGGAACATGAAACGGCGCTGAAAAAAGTAAAGTTTTCGCACCATGGCTTTGTCAAAAACCGCGAATTGCTGAAGTTTATCAACAAATGTGGCGGCTATATCGGTTTGGGCGCGCTGTTCCTCAAACAGGAAAAAGCGGCGGAGATGTGGGCGATGATGCCGCAAGACCGGATATTGTTTGAGACCGACGCACCGTACCGGGTTGACGAATCAAGGTATAACGAGGCGGTGCAAGAAAATCTGCGGCGGCTGGCGGAAATCGCCGGAGAAGAACCGGAAGCTCTGGCGGAGCGGCTTATTAAAAACGCCGGAGATTTTTTGCGGACAGATAATTTGCAGATAAATAAATAGCGGACAGATAAATGGCGTAACGGTCTGGCAATGCAGCGCATACAGGTGCGGATGCGGGAATCGGGTGAGGGAAAGAAGATGAAAGGCAGACGATGAAAACACAGTTGGAAGAACGGTTGCAGCGGACGATGGCGCTGCTGGGAAAAGAAAAAGCGGAGCGCGTTTTTGGCGCGTCGGTTATGGTCATCGGTTGCGGAGCGGTCGGCGGTTATGCGCTGGAAATGATAGCGCGGCTCGGGTTTGGGAAAATCCGGGCGGTCGATTTTGACCGGTTTGAGGCAAGCAATATCAACCGGCAGATTTTGGCGACGATTTCTACTATCGGGCGCAAAAAGTGCGAGGCGGCGTGCGAGCGGGTACGGGAGATTAACCCCGATGCGGATGTCCGGGGGCTGGATATGCGGATTACGGCAGACAATCTTGATTTTATCCGGAATGAAGAGCCGGACGTTGTGATTGATGCGATTGACGACGTGCGGGCGAAGTGCGCCCTGGCAGCTTTTTTGACGCGAAACGGCATCCGCTTTGTGTCGGCAATGGGGGCTGCGCTTAAGACAAAGCCGGAGATGTTGCGGGCAGCGACGCTTGACAAGACGGAAGGTTGCGCGCTGGCAAAGAAAATGCGCGATAATCTGCGGCGGGAAGGCGTTGATTTGAGAAAGGTGCGCTGCGTTTATTCGCCCGAGGCGGTCAAAATCTGCAAAGACGCGGCGGGGAACAACGTGCTCGGTTCGCTGCCGATGGTTCCGGCGGCGATGGGGGCGATGCTGGCGGCTGAGGCGCTGACGATGGTAACGGAATAGTGCCGACGGCAGAGGGAGTGATGTTGGCGGCGGAAGAAGCGCTGCCGATGGTAACAAAGTAGTGCCGGCGGCAGAGGGGGGAATGCAGCAGAGGGAGTGATGTTGGCGGCGGAAGAAGCGCTGCCGATGGTTCCGGCGGCGATGGGGCGATGCCGGCAGCGAAAACGGAAAGTCTGGTGCCCCAAAGGGGGGGGAGGACGGCTGCTTATTCCCAGCTGTTCAGGACACGTTCGCGCGTGCGTTTTTGCACGGCGGCGTCAAAGTACCGGTTATTGCGCAGAATGTCATAGGCGTTGTTGCCGTCGCTGTCGCGAATCTGCGGGTCGGCGCCGCGGCTCAGCAGCAGTTTGACAAACTTGGACGGGTAGTTGTTTTTTAAGGCGAACAGCAGCGGCGTGTCGCCGTGTTCGTTTTTGATGTTCAGGTTGTCCTGCGCCATAATGATGTTTTCAACCACCATATCCGAGCCGCCTTTGTTAAGGACATACCACAGCGGGATGTCGCCGGCGGCGTTGGTTACTTCAGTGTCGGCACCGCCGCGCAGCAATGTGCGAATCAGCACTTCATCGCCGTCGGTACGGAGCAGATACCACAGCGGCGTTTCGCCGCGGCGGTCCTTATGGTTGACATCGGCGCCGTATTCTATCAGCAGTTTAACCGTTTCTGACGGGAGGTTTTGGCGCACGGCCGTCCACAGCGGCGTTTCACCGAGGTTGCTCAATGCGTTGACATCGGCGCCGGAAGCGAGGAGCATACGGATGTAGTTTATGTCGGCGCGGTTGGCCAGGGCATACATCAGCGCGGTGTTGCCGGCGTCATCGGTGCGGTTGATATCGGTTCCACCTGCCAGCAGGAGTTTTGCCTTTTCGATTTGCAGCGCAGGCGTATCAGCCTCGCCGGCCTGGGCAGAAATGAACATAAGGGCATTTTTGCCGTCCATACAGGAAGCGTTGACGTCGGCCTTGCCGTTAATCAGCTTTTCGAGGACGCTGCGGGATTTATTGTACAGGGCGGCATTGAGGAATGTCGTGCAGCCGTTTTCGTCCAGAACGTCAATGTCGGCAAGGTTGGCAATGGCATCGGCGACGGCGGCGTCGGGATTGTCTTCAAACAGGCTTTCTTTCAGCGCGACGTTAAAACGGTGGTGGTTTTCGGCGATGAATTTGAATTCGGCGGACAGGCGTTCGGACGGGGTGGCGAAACGGTTGATTTCAAAGCCGAGGGTTTCGAGATACTTGCGCTTGTTGTAGTAGTCGAGGACGCTTAAACCGTTTTTGTCTTTGGCTTTGAAGTCGGCGCCGCGTTTTATCAGGTACTGCATAACGTCATCCCGCCCGCGGACGGCGGCGGCCATCAGGGCGGTGTGCCCTTCGGAATCGGCGGCGTTGACATCGGCCTCGTTGTCGAGCAGCGACTGCAAAACCATAATGTTTCCGTTTTCGTAAGAGGCAAGCGTCAGGGCATCAAACCCGAAATTGTTTTTAACGTTGACCTTGAGGCCGTATTCAAGCAGCGTGTCGATGACGCGGGAGCTTTTGTTGAACGTTGCCGCAAGCATCAGCGCCGTGTTGCCCTCATGGTCTTTTTCGACGAGATTGGCTCCGTTGTTGATGAGCATTTCGATAATTTCGGCGGACGGATTGTTGATGGCGGCGATAAACAGCGCCTCATAACGCGGGGTGCAGTGCGTCTGCACGTCGGCGCCGTATTCTATCAGCAGGCGCAGGGCGTCGAGGTTGGACGAGTTGGCAACGACATACAAAAGCATGGTTTTGCCGTTGTCCAGACACATATTAAGGTCGGCGGTTTGCGCTATCCAGGCTTCCATTTCTTCTGTCGTAAAGTCCATGCCTTTGCGAACCTTGGTCAAAAGGTCGACTCCGGAAACGGGCGCGGCGGGACTTGAGGAGTCTGGTGCCGAGCCGGGTTTGGGGTTGGAAGATGAAGAGCCTTTGGCGGCAGAAGCCGGGTTTGGTTTTGGGGTGGCGGAGGAAGAGCTTTCAGGAGTACGCGCTGCGTTAGATTTGAGGGTGGAAGAGGAAGAGCTTTTCGAGACGGGCGCTGTGTCGGGTTTGGAGTTGGCAGGGCCGGCGGGTTTGGCGGATTGTTGCCGGGCGGCATCGGGCGCGGCATTTTTGGGGGCAGCTGCCGGGGAGGCGGAGCCGTTTTTATCAGCCGAGGGGGCGGAATATTCTTCAAAATCCAAGCCCATGTCCAATGCCAAATCGTCGTCCATGGCGCGGGCGGGTGCCGTTCCGGCGGCGAAACCGGCAAGCATACCCAGCACGAGGCAGGAACAGGGCAATAAACGGTAATTGTGCGACATAATAACCTCCAAACCGAAAAATTTAATTTATTATAACCGGTTTTTGCTTCAAGTTCAAGCGATGCCGCGGCAAAATCCACATTATATTTACCGGAACCGGACGGCCGGGGCAGAGTGTGGGCGGCGGAAAATGGGAGCGGGTGTTGGGCGGCGGAAACAGGGGAGGCGGAAACAGGCGCGGAGAGAAGACGGGCAGCGGGGAAGACGGGGGAACACGGGCGGAGCGGCGTTTTTCGGGGGCATGGCCGGCGGTTGAGAGCGGGCAGGAGCAGTCGGGAGCGGGGGCGGCGTTGCCGCGTCATATTCTGACCCGGTAGTGGCGGGCGTTGTCCAGGGACGACGGGATTTCCTCAAGATAGGAAGGGACGTTTTCACGTTTAATCAGCCGGTAATACAGCTTGTCCCGGTTAGCGGGCGAGAGGTCGTAATAGCGGTCGTAGCCGTCGAAGAGCAAAATCTGGGTTATCTGGTGTTTCAGGAGCAGGGGAACAATCGTCCGGTCGTCGGTTCCCTGCAGAAGGTTGTGGGTATCGACCAGCCCGGCGCGGTTGCGGTGGTAGGGCGTGCCGACGGTATTGACGCCGCAGAGCCAGACGTATCCGGGGCTCAGAAAGTTGTCGGTAACGAGCGTGCCGCTGGCGTTTCTGACGTTTTGGCAGAGGGCGGGCGAAAATACGGGCGCTTTTTTCTTGTTCAGGGCATTGATGTTAAACGGCAGGAAAACGAATTGCTGAAAAATCAGAATTCCCAGCCCGAGTGCCCAGACGGATGCGGGAAATTCAAGGCTCTGCCGCCGGGCGTAGGCGCTTTTTTGGTAGGTTAAATCAATCAGGCAGAGCCAGGGCAGAATGTTGTAGAGGCTTTGGTAGTTGGCAAAGCGCAGGGCGGCAAGGCTCAAGGCAAACAGGGGCAGGCCGAGGCAGAGATTCAGCAGCATCATGCGGCGGTAAGGTTTGCAGCGCAGCAGCAGAAAGCTCAGGATAAGCGAGGCTGCGCCGAAAGGATAGACGGCCAGAACCGTATCCCAGCTCTGGCGCCAGACAGGGCGCATTTCGGAAATGCGGCTGCTCCAGACACGGCTGATTTCACCGTCGAGCGGAAAACGGCAGATGCCGGGGCCAAAGCAGACAAGCAGCAACAGCGCGGTTCCGAGCGCGGCGCAAATCAGACTCCATATTTTAAGGGGGCGGGTGTGCAGGCGGCTGCGCTCTATGCCGTACAGGGCGATGAACACAAACCAGGAAAACGCCGCGTAGAGTACGGAAATACGCCCGTTGTCGGGATAAAGCCAGCCTTCGTACGGCGGATTGAGCAGCCAAAAACAGGTCAGGGCGACGGCGAAATATTTGGCGGTTTTGACGGCCGGAACCAAAGAAACGTTTTTGAAAACATACAGCCAGAGGAAAAACGACAGAAAGAGGATATAAAGGATGACGCCTTCAATCGCGGCAAATGTTGCCAGCGCCAGAGAAAAACCGAGCAGGCGCAGATAGCGGTTGTGGCGTTTTTTAAGCCAGCAGAGGTTCAGTGAAACGGCGTATATGCCGAGCAGCGCCATCAGCGCGTGGTGGTCGGGGCGGCCGATGAAAAAGTAATTTTGCATAACCGGGTCGGAAAGGAAGATAAAACAGCCGAACAGCGTCAGATAGACATTGAAACGCCGGCGCAGGCCGTATGCCAGGGCTATGGCGGACAGGACGCAAAGCCAGGGGGCAAGGAACGCCCCGCCGAGGAAAACGGTGTCGCGCAGGCTGCCGAGATGCAAAAACGGAATGGCATTTACAGCCCAGAGAATGTCCATCGGGCGGGTCCAGTGCAGAATTTCGCCGAACGGATAGTTGCTCTCGGCGAGCGGCTGCTCCCAGAAAGACGGCGCGGCAAGCCAGTGCCAGACACGCAGGGCGCGCATATAGCCGTCCGAATCGTTGTAGGTATAGTTCCAGTACGAAACGTCGGCGCCAATCAGCGCGGCAACGGCTCCGGCGGCGATTATCAGGTACAGCCAGTCCTTAATAAAGCGGGTCAGCTTTTTGACGGCGCGCCGGTAGCGCAGGTCGGCGGTTTCGGCTGGGGTGCGGGATAAGGCCATGGCAAAGACTCCTGACTGTTGACGGCGGCAGCGCGGCAAAGCCTGCACGCTTTTGCAATATGAGGTGTGAAGCACAGGGCGTCCGGGTATGAAGAGCGCTGCTGTACCGATATTATATGAAGGACTTTAACACGGGAAAAGTAAAAGCAGACTTAAATTTTTGGCGCCGCATATAAATTATGGGGCATATTAGGCTTGCACCGGGGCAAAAAATATGGTATAATGTTTCCTATACCGATAAACGCATGACGGAGGGAAACATGGCAACACTGAGTATCAAAGAAAGCCGCGAATTTGTTATCTTTCAGGCCTTTTCGCAAAACAACAGTTACAGTTCCGCGCTGGACGCGTTGGAAAAATATGACAGGGAAAACCCCGACCGCAGGATTTTTGCGTCGGCGGAAGAGAAAAAAGCCATGCGCGACAGCTATCTGATGTTTAAGGAGGCGGAGCGGATTATCAGCCGCGGCGGATCGGCTCCCGATTATGATAATCCGCAGATTATGGAGCGTTTGAATACGATTTTGCGCCAGCAGCTGCCGGCAGTTTCACGCGAGGTTATGAAAAGCGCGACGGCGAGCACGGCAATCAATAAGGCCAATGTCGGGCGGATGATGGCGCTGCACGCGCGCAACGTTAAGGCGCTGGGCAAAAAGATGCTGCAACAGGGCAAAGAAACGGCGCACGAGCAGGCCCGGGTCGGCAAAAGCGGCATTACCGGACACAGCCCGTACGAAAAGGTTATTTCCACCGAACCGACGTATAAGCGCAATGAGGACGTTGTGGTAGAGCGTCTGCTTAAAGAACGGCAGGAAAAGCAGAGAGCTTGAGGCGGCTGGGAACGGTTGGTATGGTGCCGACGGTACGATGACGGGCATAAAACGTGGCATATGAAGGGCGGCGTGCAAATGTTTTCCGGCAACAAAAAAGACCGGATAAAATCCAGCCTTTTCAAAGTGGTAGGGGTGATGAGACTTGAACTCATACTTCCAGAGGAAACAAGATTTTGAGTCTAGCGCGTCTACCAGTTCCGCCACACCCCCGTATATTAAAACGAAACGCCTTTTTGCTTTGGGAGCCGGAGCCGGGTGCTCCGCATTTCGTTTGTATGGGGATATTTAATCTATATTTTTTTTACAGTCAATAGTTTTTTTTGCTTTTTTTGGGATAAAAGTACGATAAAAACATGGAACATTAACTTTTTTGTGCTATAAAAGATAAAATTGGTTCTTACGGGCGGCGAATCAGAACAACGCGAAGCCTGCGACATTGAAGGATGCCGGACAGTGGAAGAATTAGAACAGAATGCATTGGATTTTTTGAAAAACGGCGAGTTTGAAAAGGCGGCCAAGCTGTATCTGCAGCTTGCGGTGGCGGCGCCGGAAAATGAGAATTACCTGGTGGCGGCGGCAAACTGCTATGACAGTTTCGGCGACAAGAAAATTGCGCTCAGCCTGTATAAAAAGGCGCTGGCCGTCAATCCGCAGTCGCTGACGGCGCTTCTCAACGTTTCGACCCTTTACTACGAGTTGAAAAAATATGACCGGGCGGCGGAGTTTGCGGAAAAGGCGCTGGAAGTCAAGGAAGGGAATTTTGCGGCGCTGATGAACCTCGGCAACGTGTGTTATGCCAAAGGGGAATACAAGGAGGCGCTCGGGTATTACGAAAAACTGTATGAGCTTAACCCGAATTCGTACAACGCCATAGTCAACATTGCGAATACGAGCTACAACATGAGCCGCTTTATCCGGGCGATTGAGTTTGCCAACATGGCGATAGAAAAACGCCCGACCAGCGTTGAACCGTACATTATTGCGGGGAATTCCTATATTGAGCTGTTTAAAAACGACGAGGCAACGGGGTTTTTGAAAAAGGCGGCGGAGATTGCGCCGAATTCGGACTGGCTTTGCAATTCGATTGCCAACCTGTTTCAGAAAATGGGAAACTGGAAGCAGTGCCTGCATTACGCGTGGAAGGCCTTTGCCCTGAAAGGGGATAAAATCAGCGCCGACGACCATATCAATTTCGGCTATCTGCTGTATGAGGCGCATGATGAAAAACAGGACGAGCTGGTTGACAAATATCTGTCGCGTTGGGAAGAGTGTTTTCCCGAAAACCCGATTGTCCGGCATATGAGCTGCGCCATCCGCAATATTCAGGAGGTGCCGACGACGGATTTAAGCTATGTCAAGGGGCTGTTTGACGGGTTTGCGCCGTCGTTTGACGAAATCCTGTCTGAGCTTGACTATAAGGTTCCGGCGATGATTGCCGATTTTCTGAAAGATACGCTCAAGACCAAGCTGTTCAAGAAACGCCGCATTCTGGATTTGGGGTGCGGAACGGGGTTGTGCGCCGAGGCTTTGAGGGCGTATTTTCCGAACGAGGAGTTTTTCGGCGTGGACGTATCGGAAAAAATGCTCGAATTCGCAGGCAAAAAAAACGTGTATAAAGAACTTTATTTTGACGATATTGAGAATTTTCTTGAAGACGTTTCCGACCCGTATCACGCCGTTATCGCCGGGGACGTGCTGACGTATATGGGCGAGCTGAAAACGCTGTTCCGCCTGTTGGTCAAAGCAGTAAAAGCAAACGGGCTGTTCTGTTTTTCGATATCCAAGAACACCTATAACCAGAGCGATTATTTTCTGACGCCGTCGGGGAGGTTCGTCCATTCAATCGCCTATGTCCGGCGGCTGCTGAAATATTGCGGGTTTGAAGTTGTCCGGCAGGAGGAGATGACACTGCGGCGCGAGGGCAATAAAGAGGTTGACGGGTATATTGTTTTGGCGAAAAAGGAAATAGAAGTCGTCTTTGAGTAGCGCATAACGCAGGGGCGAGGGAGCGCGCGGCTGAGATGGAGGAGGGAACTGGCCGTGTGCGGCAGCAGCGGCGGTGTTGTGTGCGACGGGAGCGAGGGGCGATGGCGCATATGTTAAAGGTAAAGCCGGGTGGCGAGACCCGGCTTTTGTGCTATGCGTGGCAGTCGCGTTTTGTGCTATGCGTGGTGGTCGCGGTTGGTTATGCTCGTCCATCCCGTATCCAGTTAATCGTGTTGAGGACGGTTCCGACAGTGTTAATTCCGGCGATAACTTTATTTATCGTATTGTTATGCGTAATGTAACCGCTGCCAAAACACCGGGTGATTTTTTTGTCCGGATCATAAATCATATCGCGTTCGTGCCCGCTGTGATCCCAGGCGCTGATGTTCAGGTTTTGCGAACTTCTGGCCTGTCTGACGCTGTCGTAGTGAAGCGGCTTGTCGTATTCGGGGTTGTTCGGGACGATTGTAACCGAACCGTCGCGCGGGTCGACAAAGGCGCCGAGGTAACCGCCGTGAGCATCGGAACCGACGCGGTCCAGCCCGTTGGACAGGATGGGGTCATACTGCAGGCCGTGCAGCGATGCGTATGATTGTATCGGGTCGACGTAAATTTCGGTTTGTTGTACCGGAGGCTGCTGAACAACGACAGTTTCCTGAACCGGCGGTTGTTGGACGACGACGGTTTCCTGGACGGGGTCTTTTTCCAACGGTTCAAATTTGAAGCCGACGCCGTGGTCGTTTGAGCACGCGTATTTGTCGTTCAGATAATCGGCAAGCTTGCTGCCGGTCGGCGGAACGTCTATCGGATGCGTCGGGATTTCGTGCGGTTGCAGCCCTTCGTATTCCCTGCGGGCTTCTTTGGCACGGGCGTATTCTTCCTGCAATGTGGGTTTGCGGACTTCCTCGGGGCCGGCACGCAGGCGGTTTTCGTCCACATTGGCGAAGTGGTCATGCGCCGGCGCCTGATAGTCGGCGAAGTTTTCGGTTTTGAACTGTGCACCGTCAAAGTTATTTTGAATAAAGTTATTGAGCGCCGTATGCTGTTCCGGGGTCAGGTCGTGGCTGGCCATATACTGAATCATATTGTAGGAACTCGGGTTGTTGTCGGGCAGACCTTCAAGCTGCAAGACCTGTTGCAGGGCGTGCGGCGCCATCTTGCAGGCAATGGTCGCGAGGTTGGCGTTTTTGCCGACGTGTTCGGATATCCCCTCGGCGACGGCGTTGGTGTCGGTGATTCTGCTGTCGCCCAGGCTTTCCAGATGCTGGAGCGTGTGGGCGAAGGCGCTCTTGCCCTCGATGCCGCTGGAGTTTTCGGCTTTGGCGGCGGCGAGGTTGGTTTCATGCGCTTTCATGCCGCTGATTTCGTCCGGCGCTGTTTCCTGCGGTTCCATTCCGGGGCGGTAAGGGCCGACATACGGATGTTCGCCGCCGCTGGCCAGAATGTCTTCTTTCAGCCACGGGGCTTTGGACGGGTCGTAATTCGGATCCTGCCACGGCGCTTTGTAGTCTGCGGCGGCTTCTTTCCACGGGTCGATGCCGTGTTCGGCGGCGACGGTCTTGACGGTCTCGACGGCGTTGTTGGCTTCTTCCTGCACAAAGGCCGTAATGTGCGGCATCAGCGCCTGTCCGGCGGCCATACCGGCGACGAGCGAGCCGCCTTTGAGCAGCATTTCCTTTTTGTTGTTTTTGATTTTGACTTGCAGGGCCTTTTGATTGGCAATCAGCTGCTGCAGTTTTTCGCCGTCTTTTTCTTTTTTGATTTTGCGGTTTACGTTCCAGTTTTGCAGACGCAGGCTGACGCTTTCGGTCAGGTTCGGCAGCATAGTCGCGGCGGCGCTGATGCCCATACGCCCATAGGTGCCGAGCTGCCCCATAAAGTTGGCGGCGGAACTGACCATGCCGGGCGAAACCGCGTTGGCGGCCTCGGCGACGGTGCCCAGGCTGGAGGCGATACCGAGCCCCGACAGCGCGGTGGTGGCGCAGGCGCCGGCAACCATTGCGCATTTTTTCGCTGTAGATGCGTTCGGGTCTTTCAGCTGTTTTTTGATGTTTTTCCAGTTTTTGCAGATGTTATAGCCGATGACAACGGCCGTACCGCCCGGGATTAAACCGGCGGCGCCGTAAATCGCGGCGTTTTTGGCGACGGAGCCGCTGATTTTACCGACAAACTTCAGCGCCTGTTTGGCGTAGACGTATTTTTTGCCATAGCGCTCTTCAAGCTTTTTATCGATTTTCTCAACGTTATTGGAAACTTTTTTGACCAGCGGATTGTCTTTGAATTTCTGTTTGCAGCGGTCTTTGAACGTTTCGGTCTCAAGGTACTGGTTGGCGATGGTGGACGCCAGCATATCCGCATTTACCTGCGGTTTGCCGTTTTTGCCGTAGGCGGGGCGGGAACCCCAGACGATTTCCGCGGCGGCGTCCTTATAGGCCTGTTCCAGCTCCTCGGGCGTGTAACTGCCTTGTTTGGCCAGGCGCTGCGCCGCCATTTCGCGCGCAAGGGCGGAGATGGCTTCTTTTTGCTTTTTGGCTTCCTTTTCGCTTAAAGGCTTGCCCGCCGCATCGGTAAATTCAACGCTGCCGAGGTCGATGGTGTCTTTGTCCGGGTCGTGTTTACTGGCGAACGGGTCTTTGTCTTTTAAGCCGGCGTGCGCTTTGTCGTAATTGGCGGCCAGCTCTTCGGTATTTGGCCTGAACGAGCCGAAGTGTTCCTTGTCGTATTGGATAATCGCGTCGGCAATCAGGTTTAAGCCCTGCTGGCGCAGCTCTTCGTTGCCGCACTGCATGCAGAGCAGGCGGTAGCTTTCGGCGTTGGCCGGCGTAATGTCGGAAAGGGAAAGGTTTTTCAGGCGGTTTTCAACAATCGGGTCAAGCTGTGCCGACTTGTCTTTGTCATCTTTGTAATAGGCCTGGGCGGCGACCAAATCGTCGATGTTGGAAAGGGCTTTGTCCGGCTCATTGCTTGCCATCGCCGCTTCAATGGCGGCAGGGGTGATGACGCCGGCGCTGTATGTCCACGGCTTTTTCTCCGTGGTGATGGAATCGAGGGCAGCCTGACGGTCTTCCGCGGAGTTTTCCGGTTCGGGCGCAGGCTGTTCCGGCGCAGGCTGCTCGGGCAGCGGGTTGCCGTCGGCGAGGATTCTGGCGTTTTCTTTTGCCGTTGCCGTCGTATAAGGGCTGTTGATGATGTTTTGCAAAATCTGCCGGTCGGTGTCGGTCATCTCTTTAGGGTCTTTGTTTAGAACCGAGAGGTCTAAAGTCGGCGCTTCTGCGGTTTCGGCGGCCGCACCGGGTTCAGGCGAGGAAACCTGTTCTGCCGTTGGTTCGGGGGCGGGAGCTGGTTCGGGGGCGGGAGCCGGTTCTGCGGCGGCGTTTTCCGTTTCAGGCTGCGCGGACGGCGCTTCCTGTCCGGCATCCCGTACGGCGGTCAGAGCGCTGCCCAGGGCATTACGGTTTTCATCAGGCAGATTTCTGAAAGCTTCGTTCATATCTTCGCGGTAGACGTCATAAGCGCGGTTGAACGTATCAAACTCTTGTTTGCCCAGTTTATAGCCGCCCTGAATTTCGGCGGCCAAATCGGCAACGGCCTGTCTGACCTCTTTACGGTCTGTGTTGGTGATTTCCTTTTTTCGTGCTTTGGCGCTCAGAACATTGAATATTGTTTTGGTATCATTTTTAGCCATCGGTTTTCTCCTCGTGCGATTTGGCCTGAATTTAAGTTATTGTATCATAAAAAAACGGCCGGTGCAAGCGTAAATTTTTATGATATTTTAACTTTCGTTTTATTAAGATATTCTAAAAATTTTGGTTCTAACCGGCGGATTTTAAAAGAAAATGACGGAAATTAACAAAGCAGCCCTTGCGCAGGAGGCGAGAATTATCGAATACTGGCGCAAAAAATATCTGTTTCAGGCGGCAGCGGTGGCGGTATGCGCCGGAGCGGCGATTGCGGCGGCGGCCGTTTATATTCAGGCAAAACTGCCGGCGCTGTTGATTGTTTTGGCGGTGTTGACGGTGGCATACCTGATGCTCCGCGAACTGCGCGACAGCTTGCAGACACGGGGGGAAACGCTAATTTTCGCCAAGGGAAAGGCTCTGTTTGACGGCGTGGATTTTGACTACGGGCAGGGAATTGACAAAGACGAGGCATTGTTCGAAATGTGGGCGTTTGATGCGCGCGAGTGCCGCGGCGTCATGTCCGGGGCGGGGTATGTGCTGGAGGAAGAGTGGCTGTACAATACGGTGCGGGCGCGGTTTTTTACGCTGAAGCTGACGGTGTTTGAGGGGATATTGCTGGCGGTTGACTGCGGAGGGGATGCAGCGGCGAAGGCGAGAGAGCCGGACGGGAGAGGTATGGCAGTGCCGGAAGAAGTGTTGGCGCGAGATGCCGGAGTGCGGGCGGCCGTGGAAAAAATGCGGAAGCTGCTCGGGGCGGAAGCGGTGCGGACTGCTGTCAGCGGCGGGTGGGCGGCCTTTTATTTTAAGACGAAAAACAGGCTGTTTCATCAGTTTACGCTGGAGCGGACAAATACGACGGGAATTTTTATCCGGCGGATAGAGGCGCTGAAGGTGCAGGCGGAAGATGTTGCTGCGGCAGTACGGGCGGTGACAGGTGCTGCCGGGAGCAGTGGCGGCTTGAACGGAAGGGCGGCGGGTTTTGCCGTCGCCGGTGACGGCGGCAGCCGGGACGGCGGAAGAAACGGCTGCTGGCGCGGCCGGGGCAGACCCGGCGGAGAAAACGAAAAAGACGGCGGTTGACAAAGGTTGAAGCTTTTGTTATCCGTAATTATATAATTTTTATTTCAAAGGGAGGTTTTTATGAGATTTACAGGATTTTTAACGGCGGCGCTGCTGTCTACGGCTATGGTTCCGGCGGTGCGGGTGATGCCGGCGCAGGCGCTTCTGCCGGTCGGGGAAACGGCTGCAACGGACAAGGCGGCACCGGGGAAGGCTGCGGCGGCCGGAAATATCGGCGGGAAAGCGGCGGACAAAGCCGCGGCAGACAGGGCTGCGGGGCAGGCCGCGGGGGCTCCGGCGACGGAAATCACTATTTACAATCAGGATCTGGCGCTGATAAAGAAACGCCAGCAGGTTAAGCTCAACAAAGGCGTCAACGAAGTGGTCTTTGACGAGGTGGCGCGGCAGATGCGCCCGGAATCGGCGTTTATTTTCGGCGACGGGGTAAAAATCCTGGAACAGAATTATGACTATGCCGGCGTCAACTATATGAATATGCTGAGCGCTTTTGTCGGCAAGGAAGTCAAGACCGTGCGCACCAATCCGGCAACCGGGGAGAACATTTACGAGAAGGCAATTCTGCTGGCGGCGGACGGAATGTCGCCGGTGCTGAAGTTCGATTACGGAATTGAGACGAATTTTCCGGGGCGGGTTCTGTTTGACAAGGTGCCGCTGGGGCTGAACAGCACGCCGGTTTTGAAAGCCCGGGCAGAAACGGCGGAAGCGGGAGAAAAAGAACTGCGTCTGGCATATCTGACATCCGGCTTTTCGTGGGAAGCGAATTATGTCGCAAAAGTCAACGATGAAAAAACGCTGGAACTGCTGGGGCGGGTTTCGCTCAGCAACAGTTCGGGCAGCGCTTACGACAACGTCAGCGTCAACCTGATTGCGGGCGACGTCAATACGGTCGGCGCGGTGCTGCAGCCGCGGATGTTCAAACGGGCGATGGTCAATACGATGGCGCTGGGCGCGGCAATGGATATGGCGGAATCGGCTCCGGTCATTTCCGCTCCGCAGAACCTGAACGGCTATTATATATACAAAATTCCGCAGCCGACGTCTTTGAAAGACGGGCAGATTAAGCAGGTGTCTTTTGTCAACGCGCCGGCGGTCAAGTATAAAAAACGCGGCGTGGTCGACTCAACGCTGTCGTTCGGCAAGAACAAGTCTTTCTACAAAGACGTTCATCCGAACCTGATTTACAATTTTACGAACAATGCGGAAGACGGGCTGGGAATGCCGCTGCCGAAAGGAAAAATCAGCTTTTATGACTATGACAAAAACGGCGCGCTGCAGTTTGTCGGCGAGAATACGATTGACAACAAGGCGGAAGGGCAGCGCCTGACGCTTAATCTGGGCAAGTTTTTCGACGTTTATGCCGAAGCAAAAGTCGATGACATCCAGAAACTCAGCGAGCGCAAGTATAAGAAAAATCCGGCGGATACCTGCGTTACGGCAGAAACGACCAACCTTTACGAAACGGTTTACAGCGTAACCAACAAGGCGCAGTATCCGGCGGATATCGTGTTGAAACAGCCGCTGCCGGCAGAGGCGAAAATTGTCAAGGAGAGTATCAAAGGCGAGGCCGGGGACGGCAACGAACACGTCTGGCGCTTTACGGTGGCTCCGGGCGCAACGCAGGAACTTAAGGCAAGTATCCAGAATAAACTGGAGCAGCGCGACTGCGGCGTGATTACGCTGGTGGAATAAGCAGGCACCGCAGGGAGAGGCAGACCGGTACCGACGCAAAACCGGCGCCGGCCTGCGGAATGTTACGGGCGGCTCGGTTTGAACAAACTCCGGGCGGCGGGGTGAGCAGTGCGGTTCGGTAGGGCGCAGACTTGCGGACGGCATTGCCCGGGAAGGCTTCAGAAACGAAGTGCTGCGGGCAGAACGGCTCAGGAACGGTGAGGCTATGCCCGTGTTTTGACAAGGTGAAAAAAGTTCTTGACGTTTGGAAAAAAGTGTTTTAGTTTGCTTTTGTTGTCCGGTCGGGCGGCGGCGTTTCGGCGCCGGGCTGTTGCAGACGGACAGCCGGTCAGACGGAGATGTGGCAGAGCTGGTTTAATGCACCTGACTTGAAATCAGACGAGGGCGCAAGTCCTCCCGGGGTTCGAATCCCTGCATCTCCGCCAGTTTTTGCAAAGCCGCTCCGGTTGGGGCGGCTTTTTGTTTTTGGGGAGCGGGCGGCAATAAATATTTTGGGCGCCGCAGATATTAAGGATTGAAGGGAGAAAAGCGATGGCGGTTTTAGCGAAAGAAAACAGAGAGACGGCGGCGTTGGAGGCGAAACGGCGGCAAACGGCGGGGGAAAAACGGCAGCGGCGCGCGGCAGGACGGCGCCTGGGGCGGATAATGCTGACGGCGTTTTGGCTGACGGCTGCCGGAAATACGGCGGCGTTTTCAGCAGCGGAAGCGGCTTTTCCCGCGGCGGCAGCAGGCAATGCATGGGGCGGTGCGGCAACGACGGAATCTGCCCGGCAGCCGAATGAAGATGCTGCCCGTACGGAAGGCGCAGTTCGCATATATAACGAGAAAGACCTGCACGAAGCAGACGGAAAATTGGCGGACATTAACAATATTCCGGTTACCGGCGAGGTGCGGGCGTATTATCCGGGTGGCAGAATTTTGGAAAAGTCTTATTATACCGACGGCGTTAAAAACGGTTCGGCCCGCTTGTTTTTTGAAAACGGAATGCTGCTGAGCGAGGCAACTTATGCCGACGGCAAAGAAGAAGGCGTTGCAAAAATTTATTATGCCAGTGGCGACTTGCTGGCGGCGGTAACGTTTGAAAAGGGAAAAGCCGTGGCGGGGCATTGCCGTACCCGAAACGGGGAAAACCGGGAACTTGATGTTGCTGATTTGGCCGCATTTCAGGACAACGGACGCCTGCCTTGCACGGCTAAATAGGTGCGAGAGCGAGGGACGGAACGGGTGCTGCGGCGTGAGAATCTTATCACTGGAGGATAAGTCGAGCGGTGAGAGTGTTTTGCCGCGGCGGGTGAGTGGTGAGCTGCGGGCGGCTGGTGGCGTGAGAATCTTGCCGCAGGAGGATAAGTCGAGCGGTGAGAGCGTTTTGCCGCGGTGGGTGAGCGGTGAGTTGCGGGCGGCTGGTGGCGTAAGAATCGGAGAATAAACAGCGTTGTGCGGTTATTGCCTGGCGAGAGGAAGCGCCGGCGGCGGCTGTGCGGAAAAAAGGCTTGCAATTATCCGGCGGCAATGCTAAAAAACAGGCAGATTGATATTTGTCTGTTGCGGGAATTATTTTTGTGCGGCGGCGGTGCTGCTGTGTTGGTTGTGTTTATTAGTTAATTTTATAATTATTGCGTATGAAAGCAGATTTGAAGTTTAAGGCAGTGTGGTGGAACAGCTTTTTGTTCTATTGGGCACTGATATTTTTGCTTTTTGCCCTTGTGGCGGCAGCGGCGGATTTCTTTAATTTCGGCAGGCTGATGCTTTGGGCGGCGCTGGGTGCGTTTGCGGGGGCAAAAGCGGTGCGTCTGCTGGAGGTGTGCTTTCTGATGAAAGAAACCGACACGGCGACGCGGGTGTATCTGGCAGCGGTCAATCTGGCGCTGGGCTGCGGTGCGTGCTGGCTGCTGGCCGATTTGGTATTAAAACACTCGGGACTGTGAAACCCGGGTGTTTTTTTGTGCGGACGGAAAACGAGCGTTATGAAGGCGGGTGAGGGGTGATATTTTTGTTGCAATGTAAAAATATCTGTGATATGTTGCCCAAAATTTTATTAATTATGTCTAATTTAAATTATATTGTATGAATTTATTATTGTTTTTACAGACGGGTTTGCTGTTTTCGGCAAAACGCTGGAAGGTTGCGGTAAGCAAGAGCAAACCGTTGTTTTGGCTGTGCGGCACGTTTTATGTGATTGCGCCGCTTTTGGAAAAGCCGAATTCAATGTGGGCGGCTCCTTTGTTCTTTTATCTTTTTATTTTAATGGCGGATTTGATGTCTGCTGACGCCGGAGGCGTGTTTGCGAACAGCGGAGAAAGGTTCCGTTGTACCGTGTTTGCTACCGGTTTTACCAAAAAGGGAGGGGAATGCCGTTTGAGCGAAGGCGTGTTTATCAAAGCCAAAGGATTGCATATCGTTGATATGTTTCCGGTTACAGACTGCCGGGAAAGGCAGCTGGACGGACAGGCGCTGATTATCAAGCCCAAAGATTTCTCTTCCTGCTGCCTGTATAGCGCGGCTTATCCCAAGGGGCTGATTTTAGGCGAGGCGGTTGATGACGCGTTGGTGTTTTTCTATAGCAAAAAAGCAAAAATGCTGCGGGTTGCAGAGCCGGGCCTGCTTGGCAAAGTTTCGGGGATTGCCGGCGTTGCGGCAGGAGATGAAATGATGTCCGATTTTTGGGACGAGGCGGCATACCTTGCGCTTGATGACGGAGAGAGTATCGACGCGGCTGAGTACGATAGTTTTTGCGACGCGTACTGCGTTGATGAAACGCGATTTCTCCGCGCCGAACAAAACGACGGTTCATGTCTGGTGTTTGAGGTTTTATTTTCCAACGGTGAAACGGTTGCGGCGTTTCGGGTTGAAAATGTGCCGGAAATCTTTTTTGCAGACGAAAACGGCAGTCGGAAAAGGCTGCGTTACGATGCGGAAAAACGTGCGTACGCCATGGCGTGAAAACAGAAAGCGCCAAGAAAAGGCGAAAAAGGGCGGGAGCTTCGGCTTCCGTTTTTTTTGTGTGCCGGCGGGCGGGGACAGCAGAATACGGGACAGTGTCGGAAACCGGGCGGCGAAATATGAGATGGCGGGAGGATAACGGGGAAAATACGGATTGGCGGGGCGTGTGATGACGGGCGGAATATGAGATGACGGGGTATGTGATAACGGAATACGGGATGACGGGGTGTGCTATGGCATTGGGAACCGGGAAGCGGTGGAGGCAGGCTTTTATATCTATTGACTTTTTGCCGTGGCAGGCGCTATATATACCTCTATGAGCAATCAATTTGAAGTGGTCAGCCCGTTTGAGCCGTCGGGAGACCAGCCGGAAGCAATCAGGCAACTGTGCGACGGTTTGAGAAGAGGCGAGAGAAATCAGGTGCTGCTGGGCGTTACCGGTTCGGGCAAGACCTTTACCATGGCCAAAATCATTGAGGAGATGAAAAAGCCGACGCTGATTATGGCGCCGAACAAAATCCTCGCGGCGCAGCTGTATGCGGAGATGAAGGAGTTTTTTCCGCATAACCACGTCGAGTATTTTGTTTCCTACTACGACTATTACCAGCCGGAAGCATATATTCCGAAGACAGACACTTACATTGAGAAAGATTCCGCGATTAACGAGCAGATTGACCGGATGCGGCACGGGGCGACGCGCAACGTACTGGAAGAAAAGGACGTGATTATCGTGGCGTCGGTGTCGTGCATTTACGGTTTGGGAAGTATGGAATCGTATTCGGCGATGGCGTTTTCGCTCAAAAAAGGCGACTGCATCGAGCCGAAAGAAATCTATAAAAATCTGGCGCTGCTGCAATACGAGCGCAATCAGGCGAATTTCGTGCGTTCCACGTTCCGGGTCAAGGGCGATACGCTGGACATCTTTCCGGCGCACTACGAAGACCGCGGGTGGCGGGTGTCGTTCTTCGGCGACGAGATTGAGAAAATCAGCGAGTTTGACGTTCTGACCGGCAAGAAGACCGCAGATCTGGAGGACATTACGATTTATCCGGCGAACCACTACGTTACGCCGCGCCCGGCACTGTCGCAGGCGATGATGCACATTAAGGAAGATCTGGCTTTGCGGCTTGAGGAACTGCGGCGCGACAACAAGCTGGTGGAGGCGCAGCGGCTGGAGCAGCGGACGCGGTTTGACCTGGAGATGATGGAAACGACCGGGCACTGCAAGGGGATTGAGAACTATTCGCGCTATCTGACCGGGCGCGCGCCGGGCGAGCCGCCGCCGACGCTGTTTGAGTATTTTCCGAAAGACGCGCTGCTGTTTATTGACGAGAGCCATATTTCGGTGCCGCAAATCGGCGGCATGTACCGCGGCGACCGCAACCGCAAGTCCACGCTGGCGGATTACGGGTTCCGGCTGCCGTCGTGCGTTGACAACCGGCCGCTGAAGTTTGAGGAATGGGACAGGTTCCGCGCGCCGACGATTTTTGTTTCGGCGACGCCGGGCGACTGGGAACTGGAGCAGAGCCGCGGCGTGTTTGCCGAACAGGTCATCCGCCCGACGGGGCTGATGGATCCGGTCTGCGTGGTCAAGCCGGTGGAAGACCAGGTTGACGATTTGATGGCGGAATGCCGCAAGGTGATTGCCAAGGGCGAGCGGGCGCTGGTTACGACGCTGACCAAGAAGATGGCGGAAGATCTGACCGAGTACCTTAAGGAGAACGGGATTAAGGTGCGCTATCTGCATTCGGACATTGACACGCTGGAGCGTATTGAGATTATCCGCGATTTGCGGCAGGGCGTGTTTGACGTGCTGGTCGGGATTAACCTGCTGCGCGAGGGGCTGGACATTCCCGAGTGTTCGCTGGTGGCCATTCTCGATGCGGACAAGGAGGGCTTTCTGCGCTCGACGCGGTCGCTGATTCAGACCATCGGGCGGGCGGCGCGCAATGCCGAGGGGCGTGTGGTGCTGTATGCCGACAAGATGACGGATTCAATCAAGTTTGCGCTGGACGAGACCGAACGGCGGCGCAAGAAACAGTTTCAATATAATCTGGAGCACGGGATTACGCCGAAGACGATTAAAAAGGCGATTTCGTCAGTATTGCAGACGATGACCGAGGCGGAGGGCGACAAGGAGCTGACGGCGCCGATTGCCCGCGACAGGATTGAAAACATCGCCAAAGAAATCAAGCGGCTGACCAGGGAAATGAAACAATACGCAGCGGATTTGGAATTTGAACAGGCGATGAAGTGCCGCGACGAAATCAAACGGCTGGAATCCATCCGGCTGGTCGTGGAGGATTAGGAACCGGCCGTGGAAGACTGGGAAACGGGGATGAACAGCATTGCGGCGAGCATGAGGGGCGCAGGACAACTCCAGACCTGGTATGGGCGCGGAACAACGGGTTACCGGCAGCTTCGGGTGTTCCGGTTTGGGCGCAGGGCAGGCGTTACATCTGTTGTTACATTTTTTCCGGCGCTTTAAAGCCCAGAATGTTAATGCATATGTCCAAAACCTTCAGTGTCAGGGTAATCAACGCAACGAGCGACCGCAGGGTCGTTTTGTCCTCTTCTGCCAAAATCTTTTTATCGTGGTAGAAGACGTTGAACTTGTTGGAAATCTCGTACACATACGAACAGATGATGGAGGGGGCGTCTTTTTTGAGCGCTTCGCCAAGCGTGTGGCTGAAACGGGTCAGCGTCAGAGCCAGGTCGCGTTCGCTGGCAGTGGTGAAAGCGGCAAAACAGCAGGCGGCTTCAGATGCAGTTGTGCCGGACGGAGCAACAGCCATGGCGGATGGGGCTGCGACAGTACCGGACGAGGCTGCAACGGCGTTGGACGGGGCAACGGCGGCAGCGGAAGCACCGGCTGCCGAAAATGCGGCGGCAATCTCCGGATGGCGTTCCTTAAGCTTGGCAAGAATGGACTTTATCCGCACCATGGTATAAAGGATATACGGCCCGGTATTGCCTTCAAACGAGGCGAACTTGTCAATGTCGAAAATATAATTGCTTTCGCAAGGGTTCATCAGGTCGCCGTATTTGATGGCGGCGAGGCCGATGGCCTGTTTCAACTGCCGCAGTTCGGCTGCGGGCATTTCCTCTTCGCCTTTAATCGCAACTTTGCTTTCTACCGTATCCAGCAGTTCAGAGAGCTTCATCGTGCCGCCGGAACGGGTTTTGAAGGGTTTGCCGTCTTTGCCGTTGACGGTGCCGAAACCGATGAACGTCAGTTCGGTTTCGGGGCGGGTTACGCCGGTTTTGCGGGCGCAGCGGAAAACGCGCTCAAAATGCAGCGCCTGGCGCTTGTCGACAACATACATGACGCGGTCCGGGCGGAAATCCCGTTCGCGCTGGACGAGGGTGGCAAGGTCGGTCGTTTCATAAATCGCGCTGCCGTCGGATTTCAAAATAATGCACGGCGGGATTGGCGCGGTATCGCTTTCTTCTTTGACGTCTACGACGAGAGCCCCTTCGCTTTCATAGGCAAGCCCCTTGTCTTTCATCATCCTGACCATATCAGGAATAAACGGGTCGGCATCGCTTTCGCCGAGCCAGAGGTCAAAGTCTACGTCCAGCCGCGCATAGTTGCGCTTTAAGTCGGGAACGGAAACGCCGACGATATGGCGCAGCAGGGCGCGGTAGCCGCGGCGTCCGGACTGCATTTCCTGCGTGGCGGCGCGGGCGGCGGCCAGATAGGTTTCGTCTTCTTTGGACTTGGCGGAAGCAAAAGGATAAATCTGCTCCAAATCCGCCAGAGTGAACGGCGCTTCCTGTGGGTAATCCCCGGTATAATTTTCGTCAAAATACGGCAATTCCGGATGACGGAGGGAGAGTTCGTGAATAATCAGCCCCATTTGCAGCCCCCAGTCGCCCAAGTGCGCATCGGCAATGACCCTGTTGCCGGCAAAACGGTTCAGGCGCTTTAAGCATTCGCCGATAACGGCCGAGCGCAGATGCCCGACATGCAGCGGTTTGGCAACGTTCGGCCCGCCGTAGTCAATGACGACGGTGCGGGGATTTTCAACCTTGGCAAAGCCGCAGTTTTCGCTCTGGCTCATTTCTTCCAGATAACAGGCGATGAATTCGTCTTTGACGGTGATGTTGATAAACCCGGGAGCGACGACGGAAACGGTTGCGACGACATCGTTGGCAGGCAGTGCCGCGGCCACGTCATTGGCGATTGCCAGCGGGGCTTTGCGATATTGTCTGGCGGCGGACATGGCGCCGTTGCACTGAAACTGGCATAAGTCCGGGCGAGCCGAAACGACAACGCGCCCCAAGGCGGCGTCATAACCGGCAGCGGAAAAACCCGCAGAAAAAATGTCGCTTAATTTGTCAATAACCGTTTGCACGAAAGGTCTCCTTCAGATGGGGTGGATTTTTGAGGGATATTAAGGCGACGTGAACGTTTTGTCAAGGGGAAATACGGGAATGGCGAGCTGGGGCAAAGCGCTGTACAGGGAGCGGGGCAAGGGGCGCAAGCCGGGCAAAGCGGCATGGCGGCGGGCGCGTTTTGAAACGGCGGCGTTATGTTGTGGATAGAACGCCGCGAGCCTTGCCAAGCGGCGGGGAATTTGGCAAAATTGCATCTCGGGCATTGCAGAAAAGAAAACCCGACACTATATAGAACTAGTCCGCACAAGGGAACAGGGGCAGCCCTACAGGGGAGCGACGGCCTTTGCGACGGGCGTTTGAAGCAGGTACGCGGGCGCCGGTTTTTTTCGAACGGGAGAGCAGGGCAGCGTGCCGTCAGAACAGGTGCGCGGGCGCCGGTTTTTTTCGAACGGGAGAGCAGGGCAGCGTGCCGGTTTAGCAGTTTGTTTGAGCAATTCATAAGGATATTATAATGAGCCGCGTTGAAGATAAAGACATCAACATAGACAACCATCCGGAAGCAAAAGATGCGCTTCCGCCCGCAGATGACAAGATGATTTTGGAGAATATGGAATATCCGGTGCTGTCGCTCCGGGATATTGTGGTTTTTCCGGAGAATTCGGCATCGCTGTTCGTCGGCCGGAGCATGTCGCTTAAAGCCGCGAAAGCCGCCTATCAGTTCGGGACGCCGCTGGCGCTTTTGACCCAAAAGCAGTCGGCAACAGAGGATCCGAAGGAGAAAGACCTCTATCAAATCGGGACACTGGCGCGCATCAAGCGCTTTATTACCATGCCGGACGGAACGCTTAATCTGGCCGTTGAGGGAATCCGCCGCATCAGGGTCAAGAAACTCAATACGTTCGGCGATTATTATACGGCGTTTATTGAACCTTACGATTTGGCGGAAAACGTCGGCGACGAGGCTGAACTTAAGGCGCTGGCGGCGGTGGTCAGCGAAAAATTCCGCCAGCAGACGATTGACTATTCCAAACTGCCCAAAGAAAGCCTGATGATTGTCAACCAGCACGAAAACCTCGGCAAACTGATTGCGGTGATTATCGGCAATCTGGATATCAAAACCGCGGACAAGCAGGAGCTGCTGGAATGCCGCGACGAACGCGCGATGCTGACCAAGCTTTTGGAAATCCTTAATGAAGAGGGTGCGCGCATTGCGGCGGAAAACAAAATTAAAGACCGTGTCAAGAGCCAGATGGAAAAGAACCAGCGCGACTATTACCTTAATGAGCAGCTGAAAGCGATTCAGAAAGAGCTGACCGGGGTGGAAAACGAAGAGGAAGACGAGCTGCAGCAATATGCGAAGAAAATCGCCGAATCCAAGATGAGCAAGGAGGCGCGCGCCAAAGCCAATCAGGAGCTGAAGAAGCTCAAGGCGGCGGGGCCGATGAGCGCGGAATCGACAATTATCCGCAATTATCTCGACTGGCTGGTGGATTTGCCGTGGGGCAAGTATTCGCCAATCAGCCATAATCTCGGCAAGGCGATAGAAATTCTGGACGAAGACCACTATGGCCTGCAGAAAGTCAAGGAGCGCATTATCGAGTATCTGGCGGTGCAGGCACGGTCAAAAGATTTGAAGAGCCCGATTTTATGTCTGGTCGGAGCGCCGGGCGTGGGCAAAACCTCGCTCGGGCGGTCGATTGCGCGGGCGACGGGGCGCAAGTTCGTGCGCGCGTCGCTGGGCGGCATGCGCGACGAGGCGGAAATCCGCGGACACCGCCGCACCTATATCGGAGCGATGCCGGGCAAGATTATCCAGAACATCAAAAAGGCCGGCGTGTCCAATCCGCTGTTTCTGTTGGACGAGATTGACAAGCTCGGTTCGGACTGGCGCGGCGACCCGAGTTCGGCGCTGCTGGAAGTGCTGGATCCCGAGCAGAATGCGACGTTTAACGACCATTATCTGGATTTGGATTATGACCTTTCCAAGGTGATGTTCGTTACGACCGCCAATTCGCTGGATATGCCGCGGCCGCTGCTGGACCGTATGGAGATTATCCGGCTGGACGGCTACACCGAGCAGGAGAAGATTGAAATCGCCAAGCGGCACCTGATTCCGAAAGTGTTTAAGGAAAACGCGATTAAGCCGACGGAGCTGTTTATCACCGACGACGCCATTCGCGACGTCATCCGTTACTACACGTCGGAATCCGGCGTGCGCAATCTGGAACGCGAGCTGGCGACGATTGCGCGCAAGTCGGCGAAAGAGCTGCTGCTGGACAGCGAGAAAAAGGCGGAGAAAGGCGGGAAGAAAGCCGGTGCAGGCGCTAGGGCGGACGCGAGCGGCAGTGCGGCGGTCGCCGGGGCAAAAATTGCTGCGGCGGACGAACATATTACGGTTACGCCCGAGAATCTGAACAAATACCTCGGCATCAAGAAATTCCACTTCGGCGTACGCGAGGAAAAGAATCTGATCGGGGTTACGACCGGGCTGGCGTGGACGGAAGTCGGCGGCGACATTCTGTTTATTGAAGCGGTGGATATGCCGGGCAAAGGCGTCATCAAGCAGACCGGCAAGCTCGGCGAAGTGATGAAAGAATCGATTGACACCGCGTATTCGGTCGTGCGGTCGCATGCGCAGGCGCTGGGAATCCGTCCCGAGGTGTTTGAAAAGACCGATGTGCACGTCCATGTCCCGGAGGGCGCGATTCCGAAAGACGGGCCGTCGGCGGGGATTACGATGTACACGACGCTGGTATCGGTGTTTACCAAAATCCCGGTCAGGAGCGATGTGGCGATGACCGGCGAAATTACGCTGCAGGGCAGGGTGCTGCCTATCGGCGGGCTGAAGGAAAAGCTGCTGTCGGCATTGCGTGGCGGCATCAAGACGGTGATTATCCCGAAAGGCAATGAAAAAGATCTGGCGGAACTGCCGGAGATTGTCAGGAACGAGCTGAAAATCGTGCTGGCGGAAAATGTCAACGACGTGCTGGCTGTGGCGCTGGAACATCCGGTTACGCCGCTTAAGACCGATACGGTGCATTGAGGCGAATGGCTGACTGATGGAAAAAAGCCGGTTTTTACCGGCTTTTCGTCTGGCATTTTGCCGCCGCGTTTTCTGTCGGATCAGACAGGTATTGACAAAACCCGGCGGCGATGTTATGGAACAACGCAACAGGGTATTGTTATGGATGTTTAATTATTTTAAATTTGATTTTATGAAAGCTAAAATTTCTAAGAAAAAGAACAGGCGGCTAAATGCCAAATCGGTAAAAAGAGAACCGGGTAGAGCCGAAGTTTTTCTGGCATCGTTGCAAAAAGCCGCTGAAAAGGCCTTTTATCCCAAAGCCTGGCTGGATGCTTTCTGCCGCGACTGCTGGAAGTTTGAAGATGGGCAGGAAAAATGTTTTGCCGCGCTTACAACGGTATTTAAGTTTTTGCCGCAGGCTGAACAGACGGAGCTTATTCCGCTTTTGATAGGCAATAGCAAAGCTTATCCGAAACTTGTCCTGTTGGCCGAGGAGCTGTTTAACGCCCTGCCGGCGGAAGAGCAGAAACGGATTAAGGTGCCGATGATTTACTGGACGACGGATGACAGGGAAACCCAGATTACGGAGGCGGAATATCGCTGGCGAAATGAGCATGGTTTGTCCTGTCGGCAGACTGAGACCGGCTATTCCCGGCCGATGAATGCGGATTTGGACTTGAAGTGTTTTTACGCCGTCCTCGAAATGCTCCACGCTTCCGGCAGAGAGGTTAACATTTTTCTTCATGGTTGGTAAAACGGCCGGTTCGGAAATTTGGAAAAAGGCGCTGTCTGCAGACGGTGCCTTTTTTAGTGGGGAAGGCGTGCCGTGATGCGGCGGGGTGACGGAGCAGAGAGCGGGGGATGTGCGGCGGAGAGGGCGTGGAAAGCAGGGTGATATTTCCGCTTGACAGGGCGGGGAGTTGCGGTTATATTTCCCGTTGTTTGAATTGAGGCATACAATGGCAAAGAAAGTAAAGAAATTGGATTTTATCGCTTCGGGGCAGGTGGCCGTCAACCGCCGCGCCACGTTTGACTATGCCATTGAGGAAACTTTTACCGCCGGGCTGGAACTGCGCGGTACCGAAGTCAAGTCGCTGCGGCTGGGGCGGGCGAGCCTGACCGATACGTACGGGTCGTTCTGCGACGGCGAGCTGTTTATCGAAAATCTGAAAATTGAGGAATATGCCAACAAAGGGTATGAGAAGCAGGAGCCGAACCGCAAGAAAAAGCTGCTGCTGACGCGCCATGAAATCAACCGCATTATCGGGGCGATGGCGAAAAAAGGTTATTCGCTGGTTGCCAAGCGGCTGTATTTTAACGAGCGCGGGCTGGCCAAGCTGGAGGTCGGCATTGGCAAGGGCAAAAAGCTGTACGACAAGCGCGAGAGCATTAAGGAGCGCGAGCTGAACCGCAGGCTGCGCGAGTGGTAGCCGGGGGAGAGAGAGCAGGGGCAGGACGCAGCGGACTGGCCGGTGGTGAGCGGCGCGGGGCGAAAATTCGGGTGCAATAACCCGTTATTTTTAAAAGAAAAACTTACAAATATCTCCTGAAGTTTTAACCGGTTGTTTAGAAATGGGCGGCTAAACTCGGGGCAGCTGTCGGCGGAAGGCCTTTTTTCCGTCGGATTGCTCGTTAATACCGATGAAAAGGGAGATTATATGTTTAACATCAAGAAAATTGCGGCTTTTGCGGGGGCGTTGGCACCGGCGGCCGTTATGGGGGCAAACGGGGCGTACGCGTCCGAGATTGACCTCAAAATCCCGTCGCTGGACGTGGTTTACAATATGTTCGGCCTGGCGGTGCCGGGAACGCAGATCCTGCTTTGGGGCATGGTCATCTGCGTTTTGGGCATGCTGTTCGGCTGGTATCAGTTTCACAAAATCAAGAATATGCCGGCGCATCAGGCGATGCTTAACGTATCGGAGCTGATTTACGCGACCTGCAAGACCTATATGAAACAGCAGGCAAAACTGCTGCTGCTGCTGGAAGTGTTTATCGCGGTGTGCATTTTCTACTATTTCTACGGCCTGAACGACACGCCGCTGCCGAAAGTCCTGACGGTTCTGGGCTGGTCGGTGCTGGGTATCCTCGGCTCGTATTCGGTGGCGTGGTTTGGTATGCGCATCAACAACTACGCGAACGCGCGCACGGCGTTTGCCTCGCTTGAGGGCAAGGCGTACAAGGTTATGAGCCTGCCGCTCAAGTCCGGCATGTCCATCGGCGTGCTGCTGATTTGCGTTGAGCTGATTATGATGATGGCGATTTTGCTGTTCGTCTCCAAAGAGAGCGCGGGCGCGTGCTTTATCGGCTTTGCCATCGGCGAATCGCTCGGCGCGGCGGCACTGCGCATCTGCGGCGGCATTTTCACCAAGATTGCCGACATCGGTGCGGATTTGATGAAAATCATCTTTAAAATCGGCGAAGATGACGCGCGCAATCCGGGCGTGATTGCCGACTGCACCGGCGACAACGCGGGCGACTCCGTCGGCCCGACTGCGGACGGTTTTGAAACCTACGGCGTTACCGGCGTGGCGCTCATCAGCTTTATCGTGCTGGGCGCGGGGATGATGTATGCCAATAACGGCGATTTGGTCATGATGGCGAACGGCGTTGATTTTCAGGCGCGCTTAATCGTGTGGATTTTCGCGATGCGCATTCTGATGATTCTGACCTCGCTGTTTTCGTACTGGCTGAACGGCAAGGTTTCCGAAGCGCGTTACGGCAAGGAAAAAATCTTTGACTTTGAAAAGCCGCTGACGAGCCTTATCTGGCTGACGTCGGTTACGTCCATTGCGGTAACGTTCGGCATTTCGTATGTTATGCTTTCCAACATCAGCCCCGATCTGTGGTGGCGGCTGTCGCTGATTATCAGCTGTGGCACGCTGGCGGCGGCGCTGATTCCGGAATTTACGAAAATCTTTACGTCTTCCAAGTCGCAGCACGTGCAGGAAATCGTCAAGTCCAGCCGCGAGGCAGGCGCTTCGCTGAACATCATTTCCGGCATTGTCGCCGGCAATTTCTCGGCGTTCTGGCAGGGGCTGGTCATGGTCGGCCTGATGGTGGTCGCGTTCTTTACGGCGCAGGATGGCCTGGGTGACTTTATGGTCTATCCGACGGTGTTCGCGTTCGGCCTGGTGGCGTTCGGCATGCTCGGCATGGGGCCGGTAACGATTGCGGTCGACAGCTACGGCCCGGTTACCGACAACGCGCAGTCGGTGTTTGAACTGTCGCAGATTGAGAGCCTGAAAGGCGTCAAGAAAGAGATTGAGAAAGACTACGGTTTCAAACCGGACTTTGAACAGGGCAAGCACCTGCTGGAAGCCAACGACAGCGCCGGAAACACGTTTAAGGCGACGGCCAAGCCGGTTCTTATCGGCACGGCGGTCATCGGCGCGACGACGATGATTTTCTCCATCATCCTGCTGCTGAACCTCAAACTGAACCTGCTGGATCCGACGGTGCTGTTCGGCATTATTCTTGGCGGCGCGGTCATCTACTGGTTCTCGGGCGCCTCAATGCAGGCGGTTTCCACCGGCGCTTACCGTGCGGTCGACTTCATCAAGCAGCATATCAAGCTTTCGGGCAAGAAGGCTGCTTCCAAGGAAGACTCGCAGGAAGTGGTGCGCATCTGCACGCTGTATGCGCAGAAAGGCATGTTCAACATCTTTATCGTGATTTTCTCGTTCACGATTGCGTTTGCGTGTTTTGACGCGAACCTGTTTGCGAGCTATCTGATTTCCATCGCGGTCTTCGGGCTGTATCAGGCGCTGTTTATGGCGAATGCCGGCGGCGCATGGGACAACGCCAAGAAGGTTGTGGAAGTAGATCTCGGCGAGAAAGGCACGCCGCTGCACGACGCGACGGTGGTCGGCGATACGGTTGGCGATCCGTTCAAGGATACGTCCTCGGTGGCGCTGAACCCGATTATCAAATTTACGACGCTGTTCGGCCTGCTTGCGGTCGAGATGGCGGTAGCGGCGCCGAAATGCGTTTCGCTCGGCCTCGGCGTCTTCTTCCTGTTGGTGGGGTTGGTATTTGTTTACCGCTCCTTCTACAAGATGAAGATTTAAAGGGGGAAATTGTTGTGAACTGACTCGCAGATGGTGCTCCTCTTCGTCGCGTCGTGTACGCTTATGTACACTCGTGCTCCTCGGGAGACATCTGCGGCCATTTCGCAAAATTTCCCGCCTTTAACCATTTCGGGTTAGAGGGAGGCGGCGAAATTTCCCGCTTTTAACGGGGAGTTCTGCCTTGACTGTATTCGCAGGAGTCCGGTTTATGAAAACCGGGCTCTTTTTTATACAAAAAATATGTTGATTTTGTATAAAAACTGTGCTATATTAAGGCAGTTAAAAAATTATTGTGCCCGTTTGCGGCTGGTTTGCGTATGCGAAACAGCGAGGTAAGGTTTATGTTTTATTATTGCAAGGGTACATACGAGAGAATTTTTTTTAAATTAAATAATCTAAAATTATAACAGTATGAAAAAGAAAAATTTCTTGCGTTTTGCAGTTATAGCTGTGAGCGCAGTAGTATTGGTTGCGTGTAGCGGCGAGTTTATTAATACTCGAGCTATCGGAGGTGAAGAGAAAAACCTCGAAGTATCAACATCCGTGAATGACGGGCAGGGCGAAAGCACCGGTTCGTTTGAACAAAGTTCAACGGTTGACCTGATCGGAGACGGGACAGACGTGCAACGTTTTAACCCGACAGCGTACATTAATGTGGTTCTGGAAAAGGAGCACATTGAGGTGGCTAGTGAAGCGGAGCTGGCGGTTGCTTTGACCGGCGAAGAAACGGTAAGTGACAATAACTTTGAAGAAGGGGCGACTTTCGGCAAAGATATTGTCAAAAAGTTTACCTTTTCTGACGGGCAGGTAGCAACGGTTAGTTATGGCTGGCGGTATGAAAAAATACCGGTTGCCAATACGACGCTTTCTACGCCTCATCTTGAGATTGATCCGGTAGTTTATGACGATTACACGTCGGAAGCTGCAGGAGAAAATCAAAAGGTAACGCTGGCTTTTAACGCTTCGTGGTCTGCCAAGGCCGTTACGACGTCAAAATCAGGCATTATGACGTTGCGGCCGTGGTATACCAAGTCGGTAAAAGAAGGAGACATTCCCGGCGAGCCGGTTTGGGATTTCAAACTCAACTGGAGCCTGAACGGTGAACGCCAGGGTGTGGTTGACGTGATTGTTACCAAGACAACTCCGCATTCAACGGCGGAAGACGAGGTAGAGACATGGACCGACCAGGTGATTGTGGCTATGGGATTAAACAGCAACAACAGCTGGTATGTGGCAAACACAGAAGTTAGTTATGACTCTTATGTTACCAACGAAGGGACAAGTTCCCGTATCAGCGGTACAGAAAGAGCTTTTACGGTAGAATTTAATGACAACCGTTATCACTTCGTGCCGCATTACCGGATGCCGGGCGGCGGTTATCTGACTCCGGAGCCGACGTTTAACACGCTGGTACGTTCCGTCAAAATCGTCTTTGACAACGGAGAAAAACGCAAAGAATTTAATATTCCGCTGGAACTTAAATTCTCACAGAGCGTGCAGTATCTGTCTGAACGCGCCAAACTGTATCCGGATGATACGTATCTGGGTTCCGATGTAAGGGAATTCAGTTTCGTCAATACGGATACCAAGCAGGAGGTAATGCACCACACGGCGTATACCGACCTGAAGCTGCACCCGTAAAGCGGTGTGCCGCAGTACCCTGATTTAGAGAAAGCCCTTCTTGCAATGCCCCGTCTGACGGCGGCGCTGCAGAGGGGCTTTCTTTTTGCCTGCGGCAGAGAAAATCGTTGGGGCGCGGCGGACGGCAGTGCCAAGCGACAATCGGCAGGTGGCAGGCGGCGGGCGGCAGGAATAGGCGGCGGGCAGCAGGTGCAAGCGGCGGGTGCGTTAATTTTGGCGGAGCGGGGTGCGGTTTAAACCTTTTTTTAAGATTATCGGTGTTATGAACAAAATATATCATTATGCCCGGCAGGCAGCGGGGTGTCAGGGGTGGCGGATTAATGCGCCAGATGTATGGCAGGCGGCGGATTGCCGGGAGAACGGGATTAACGCGCCATATACGGCAGGCGGCGGATTGCCGGAGACGAAGGGAACAATATGCCAAGTACGGAATTTAGAACCAAAATAAAACATTTGCGGCAGAAAATCAGCAAGCTGCCGGTTGTGCTTGACCTGATGGGCGGGCTGGCGTATCTGTATGCATGGCTGGCGGGAAAGACGGGGAAGTTTGAGGTCAGCGGAATAGACGAGTTTGAAAAGCTGGTTGCCGACAACGACGGCGGCATTTTTGTTGCCTGGCACGGGCGGGCGCTGATGCTGCCCTATTTCTGGCGCAATCCGCGGCAGATGAAAGCGCTGGTATCGCCGCACAACGACGGGCGGATTATCGCGCGGCTGCTCCGCGGGTTCAACATTTTGAGCATTGACGGTTCCAGCTACCGCAAAGCGCTTCCGGCGGCGCTCAGCATCGTGCACGAACTGGAGCAGGGCACGGTGGTGGCGCTTATTCCGGACGGGCCCAGGGGGCCGAGAATGCGCCTGAACAAAAGCGTGATTTATTTTGCCCAGAAGACCGGCAAACCGGTTATGGGGTTTACCTACAGTTCGGAAGGGGCGTGGATTGCCAAGCGGAGCTGGGACGCCATGCTTATTCCCAAGCCTTTTGCCAAAGGCGCCGTGGCGGGTACACGGCCGCTGTTTGTGCCGCCCGACGCAACCGAGGAGGAAATGGAACAGATGCGCCGCGCGTTTGAAGACGAACTGAATGCGCTGACGCAGGAACTTGACCGCAAATGCGGGCTGCCGGAGATTGTGCCGGCGGAAGAGATGAAGAACAAAAGGATATAAACAAACCGGCGCGCCGGATATCGGAAAGGACCCTGACATGGTTATCGGAATTTATAAGATGCTTATTACTCTGGCATTTCCTGTATTGAGGGCAACTTATATCAGAAAACGGCGGCGGACGGGCAAAGAACATCCGGTGCGTTTCAACGAGCGGCTGGGGCTGTACAAGCGCCCGCGCCCCGAAGGAAAACTCTACTGGATGCACGGCGCGTCGGTCGGCGAGGCGGTGTCGATGCTGCCGCTGATTGACAAGCTGCTGAAAGAAGACCCGGCGCTTTCGATTATGGTAACGACGGGGACGCTGACTTCGGCGGAAATTATGGCCAAGCGCCTGCCGCCGCGCGCGTTCCACCAGTTTATCCCGTTTGACGTGCCGGCGTATGCAAAGCGGCTGTTGAAACATTTTCGCCCTGACGCGGTGTTGTGGTTTGAGTCTGAATTATGGCCGTCGCTGCTGTCGGAAATCAAAGCGGCGAAAATTCCGTTGATTCTGGTTAACGGGCGGATTTCGGACAAGTCGTTTGCAACGTGGAAGAAGTTTAAATTTGCCGCCAAAGAGCTGTTGTCGTGTTTTTCACTCTGTCTCGGACAGTCGGAACAGGACAAGAACCGGCTTATCTTTCTGGGTGCGCCGAAAGCGGACTGTTTCGGCAATATCAAATTTGCGGGCATGCCGCTGCCGGTCGACGCGGCCAAGCTGGCGGCGCTGAAACAGGCTATCGGGGAACGTCCGGTGTTTCTGGCGAGTTCGACCCATCACGACGAGGAGGAACGGCTGGCTTTGTATCTGCCGTGGCTGAAGGAAAACGTGCCGGGCGTCTTGACTGTCGTTGTGCCGCGCCATCCGCACCGCGGGCAGGAAATCGCCTCCATGTACCGCAACCGGAATTTTGCGGCGGCGCTGCGCTCTGCGGAAGAACCGATAACGCCGGAAACGGATATTTACGTTGCCGATACCATCGGCGAGATGGGGCTGTGGTACGCGCTGGCAAAAGTTAGCTTTATTGGCGGGTCGCTGGTGGCGCACGGTGGGCAGAACTTTATGGAGGCGGCGCGCGACAAAAACGCGGTTATCGTCGGCCCGAACATGCAGAACTTTGCGGAGATGATGACGCGGGCGCGGTTTTATGACGCTGTTTATCAGGTGTCTTCCGCCGAGGACGTGATTGAAGAGACGATTACGCTGCTGCGCGACCCGGCGCTGCTGACGGAAAGGCAGCAAAAAGCGTACGACTGGACGGTTAAGGAAGCGGCGGTTCTGGACGGGATTGCGGCGGCGCTGGCAAAGGAGCTTAAACGATGAAAACTCCGCGTTTCTGGCAGAAAAACAGTGTATTTTCGACGCTACTGATGCCGCTGGGGTGGGTTTACGGCGCGGCGACGCAGCTGCGGCTGAGACTGGGCAAACCCCACAAGTGCAAGGCGAAAGTCATCTGTATCGGCAACATCACCGCGGGCGGCGTCGGCAAGACGCCGGTGGCGATGGCTATGGCGGAACGGTATATCAAAGCCGGCAAGAAAGTTTTTTTTGTTACCCGCGGCTATAAAGGCAAACTGAAAAATATCGTGGTCGATTTGGAACGGCATACGGCGGCGGAAACCGGCGACGAGGCGCGGCTGCTGGCCGGCGTGGCGCCGACGATTATCGCGCCCAGGCGGGAGTTCGGCGCGGAAAAGGCGGTGCGGCTCGGCGCGGAGATTATCATTATGGATGACGGTTTTCAAAACCCGGGGCTGTATAAAGACGAAAGCTGGCTGGTGTTTGACGGCGCCGCGGGTATCGGCAACGGCAAAATCATTCCGGCGGGGCCGTTGCGCGAAACGCTGAAAAATGGCGAAAAACGCGCCGACTATATTCTGATTATGGGCGAGGACAAGACCGGGCTGGCAGAGCAGTGTACGCTGCCGGTGTTTTCAGGCCGGCTGAAACCGCTGCCGTTTGACCTGGAGAATAAACGGGTGCTGGCATTTGCTGGTATCGGACATCCGGAAAAGTTCTATCAGACGCTTAAAAGCCTCGGCTATGCTCTTGTTGCGACGCATGATTTTGCCGACCATCATGCTTATACGGCGGCGGATTTGGAAGCGCTGCGGGCGGAAGCGGCGGCACAGGGGCTGTCGCTGGTGACGACGGAAAAGGATTACGTCAAGCTGCCGGACAGCGCCAAAAAAGACATTTCCTGCCTGAAAGTGCGGGCGGAATGGGCATCGGTGCCGGTACGCGGGATGCGGAATGGACATCAGTGAGGCGTTCGGCGCGCGGAATGAGCACGAGTGCCGCGGCGGAACAGATAGAGCGGCGGACAGCCCGGGTATGTGGCAGAAGTGCAGACTGCGTCCGGCTGAAGTGGGTGTCAGGAAACGGGTTAATGAGTCGTGCTGCGAAACTGCTTAATTTAAACGTTCGTTTTATTTCATATACTTTTGGTTTAGCTAAATAGCCATATCGACGATAAAAATATCCCCAGCTTTCTGCTGATAAAAAACGAACGTTTTTTTTCAACAGCGGAGGGCTTATGCCGGAGTGTAAAAGACTATCGGTTATGACAGTTTGCTACAACGGGAAGGAAATTGAGCGCTGCTGTTATTTGTCCGGGATTTGCTGCTGAAAACTAGGGAGAGAACTAATGGCTGACAAACAAATTATTCCAATTGTTTTTGCGAGTAACGAGAATTATGCACCATATATGTCGGTGGCAATTCGTTCGATTATTGAACACAAGTCTCCGGACAAGGAATACCGGGTTTATGTGCTGCATAGCGGTTTGAGGAGAGAAACGCTCGCATTGCTGCAGGAAATGGCGGTTGAGGGCTTATGCGTTCAGGCTGTTGATATGACGGAGCGGGTTAAGGACTGTTCGCTTTATGTGTGCAGTTATTTTTCGGAAGAAATGTATTATCGTATTTGGATACCGGAGATTTTTAAGGAATATGAAAAGGTTTTGTATCTGGACTGCGACGTTCTGGTGCAGGCTGACGTGGCGGAAATGTTTATGGAGGATATGGGCGGAAACTATATCGGAGCCTGTTCTGACGGTCATTCTTTTGAGATGCAGAGCTATATACACGATAAATTGCGGTGTCCGACGGAGGGGTATTTCAACAGCGGCGTACTGATGTTTAATATTCCGCTGTGGATAAAGGAAAATCTGGCGGCGAAATGTATAAAGATGATAGCCGATATGCCGGATTTGTCATACCCGGACCAAGATGTGCTGAATATGGTTTGCGCCGGGAAGATATACTACTTTGATGTCATGTGGAATGCGATGTGGCATGTCGGGCTGGGAAAAGTTACTTTTTATTCTGAGGCAGATATGCAAAAATATGCAGCGTTGAACAGCGGCAGAATAAATCCGAAAATCATACATTATTCATCGCCGGTAAAACCCTGGAATACCGGGCGGTTCTGGCGTTTGGCATCCGCTTGGCGGAGATGCGCGCAACACTCACCGTTTTTTGCCGGCAAAAATCAGGAACGTTGGGGAATCTATCTGCTAAACCAGCGGCTGGCAAAAGGAACGGGAGGCGTGGTCAAATATGTCGACTTTTTTGATTGTCTGTACCGTTTACCGGCTGTATTCAGAGTTATTCAGTCAACGCACAGCAGAAAACTGAAATTGTTTAATATACTGACGGTTTATAAAATTAAATATAAAAAAGACAGCGTGGAACATTGCCTGTTCGGGTTTATTCCGTTGTTCGGCATGCGGAAAACCGCGTGAGTTAAGAGCAAGACCGGCGGAAATGCAGCGGGCGCGTTTGTGCTTTTCAGCTTAAAAAACTTTTGATGCGTTCGGAAAAAATAATATCGTCTTCGCAGAGGCCGCGTTTTATCAGCATATCGGCTTTGCGGCGGGTGCGGGAGAGGGCGACGTACAGCTGGCCGTGGGCGAAGGCGCCGCGGTCGATGTCGATAATCACGCGGTCGAGGGTTTTGCCCTGCGCCTTGTGGATGGTCAGCGCGTAGCCGAGCTGGAGCGGGAACTGGATGAACGAGCCGGTTTCCTTTTCGGTTACGTCTCCGGTTTCTTCGTTGATGTCGTAGGCAAACGATTTCCATTCTTCGCGACGGACGGTGATGAATTTGTTGTCCTGAAGGCAGCGGACGACGATGTAACGGTCTTCAAGCTTTTCGACAATGCCCGAGGTGCCGTTGATATAGTCGGGGTAGTTGTTTTTGTTGAACACGACGAGCGCTCCTTCCTTGATGGTCAGAATTTTCGGGGAGGGCGTGTCCTGCATTTTTTCAAACGAGCCGGCGAGCTGCGCCTCGTATTCGCGTTCGGGCGTCTGCAATTCGGCAAGGCGGCGGCGGTTGATGCCGTCGGCGACCGAACGGTACGGCGTGATGGTGATGGCGGTGGCGGCGAAGTCGGGCGGGTAGTTTTCGCGCCGGTTGAAGTAGGAGACGGTTTCGGGCAGGTTTTCATCGTTGCGGAGGTTTTGCAGCCAGCCCAGCAGCTCTTTGTCGCTTTGGCGGTAGACTTCGGTCAGTTCGATTTTTTCAAACGCGCCTTTCTGATAGGCCAGCGCATCAAAAAAGTACGGTTCGGCGGTGCCGTATTTCTGTTTGAACGCGGGGATTGCCGCGGGTTTGATTATCGGGGGGAGCTGGCAGAGGTCGCCGATGAGGATAATCTGCAGCCCGCCGAACAACGCCAAATTGCCTCGAGCCTGGCAGCACAGCTCTTCTATCATATCCAAAATGTCGGGGCGGAGCATAGACACTTCGTCAATAATGAGGATGTCGGTTTTTTTGAGGATGGACTTCAGCTTGCGGCGGCGGGTGGAACGCACTTCCTGCGGAATGAGAAAATCGCTTAAAGGCAGGGTAAACATGGAGTGGATGGTGGCGCCCTCGATATTGAGCGCGGCGATGGCGGTCGGGGCGACGAGGCGGATACGCTTTTTAGAGTGTTTTTTGAGGTATTTGATAAAGGTGGACTTGCCGGTGCCGGCCTGCCCCTGGATGAAGATGTTGTTGTGCGTGTGCTCGATTTTATCAAACAGCTTGCGCTGGGTGAGGTTCAGGGAATCAAGGTCGCGGACGGCTTTGGATACGGCTCTGAGCGCGTCGATTTCGCCGGTGAGGGTATGCGGGGCTGGTACAGGGGCGGGAAAGGGTGCGGGCTGTGCGGCTGTTTCGGAAAGGGAGCCGGAGAGTTGGGCGGCGGCTGCGGTCGGGGAGGAGGGTTGCGCGTGGGCGGCGGGAAAGGAGGCGGGCTGCGCGGCTGTTTCGGAAAGGGAGGCGGAGAGTTGGGCGGCAGCTGCGGACGGGGAGAGGGGCAGCGCGGAGGCAGCATGACCGGAGGCTGTGGCGGAAGAGGTGCAATCGGGAGCGATGTCTTTTTCCTGAGGCATGGGTGTCCTGTTGTTAGGGTTTTGTTCTGACGTATGGTAGGACGGAGCGGCGGAAATGTCAAGCGGAAAAGGGAGGAGAGTGCGGGCGGGGCGGCGGATTATTCCGCCGCGGTGCCTGCCATCTGCTGCTCTTCCTGCCGCTTTTTCATACGCAGGTAGCGGCGGGTAATTTTGAGCGCGTTTTCAAACGTCGAGGCGGTGGAGATATCATGCCAGGTCAGCCCGTTTTGCAAAAACGCCTCGTGCAGCATTCGGCGCGGCTGTTTCTTGATGTTGGAGAGGATGATTTTGGCGCCGTGCTTCTTTTTGACCCGCTCGATAAAGCTGACCAGCGCGTTGGCGCCGCTGATGTCCACCAGCGGAACGTAGCCCATGCGGATGATGATGATTTTCGGTTCGGCCTTTATCTTTTGCAAAAAGCGGGTTACGTCCAGCGCGTCGCCGAAGAACAGCGGGCCGGAGAAGCGCAGCGAGATGACGCCCTGTTCGTGCAGAACCTGCGAGAGGTCGCGTCCGCCGCCTTTGTATTCAAGCGCCTTTTCGTCGGTTTCGATTTCAATTTCCCTGCTCATACGGTGCATAAAGATAATGCTCGAAAGGATAAAGCCGACGGAAATGCCGGTGTTGAGGTCGACCAGCAGCGTCAGCAGCAGCGTAACGACCAAAGTCAGCGCATCGCCGCGGGCGCCTTTCAGGAGGTAATACATCTTGGTCAGGTTCAGCATATTCCAGCCGACGAGAATCAGGATTGCGGACAGGCACGCGAGCGGGATGAATTTGGCAACGCCGGCGAGCAACAGCATGAACAAAAGCAGGATTACCGACTGCATAATGCCGGCCATCGGCGAATAACCGCCGGATTTGTAGTTGGTGGCGGTGCGGGCGATGGCGCCGGTGGCGGGAACGCCGGTGAATACCATACTCATCAGGTTGGCGGTGCCTTCGGCGATAAGTTCGGCGTTGGAATTATGGTTGTCGCCGCTCATGCCGTCGACGACGGTGGCGCTCAACAGGGACTCCACCCCGGCGAGGAAGGCGATGGTCAGCCCGCTCGGAAAGACCTTGAGCATCAGGTTGACGTCAAATTCCGGCAGTTTCGGCGCGGGCAGGAAATGCGGGATGGCACCGAATTTGGAGCCGATGGTGTCGGGAGCGGCGGAGAACAGCGCAAACACCGCGACAAGCAGCGTGGCGCCGACGACGGCGACGAGATAGGCCGGCAGGTTCGGGCGTTTGTGCCGGACGTAGAAAATCGCGGCGAACGAAAAGGCGGCGATGAAGACCGACGAGAAACTGAAGTTGCCGAGGTTGGCGAGGTAGGCTTCCCATTTGGGAAGAAAATCGGAGGGGACGCTTTCCATTTGCAGGCCGAGAAGGTCTTTGACCTGGGTGGAAATCAGCAGTGCGCCGATGCCGGCGGTGAAGCCGGTAACGACGGGGTAGGGAATGTATTTGATGTAGGTGCCGAGGCGGAGCAGGCCGGCGATAATCAGGATAACCCCGGCAACGAGCATCGTCATCGTCAGTCCCTCGGGGCCGTAGTTTTTGATAACGTTAAAGATGACGACGACGAAAGCGCCGGTCGGGCCGCCGATCTGGTATTTGGAGCCGCCGAGCAGGGCAATGAAAAAACCGGCGACGATGGCGGTGTACAACCCTTGCGCCGGGGTAACGCCGGAAGCAATCGCCAGCGCCATAGCGAGCGGAATCGAAACGACGGCGACGGTCATGCCGGCGAGCGTGTCGCGGCGGAATTTGTCTTTGTCATAGCCTTTGCGCAGGACTTCTATCAGTTTGGGGCAGAAGTTTTTCATATAAAAACTGCCGAAGCCGTTAATTTTTTGTTTTAATGACATTGCCAGATTCTGCAATACCGCGAGCATTTTTTCCTACCTTTTCTTTTGCGGCTGCCGATTAGCGGCAGCATTGATGTTAATGACCATACAAAGTTGAAGACAACACAAAATCCCCCGGGCGGGGGATTGCATGCTGCTGCGGTTTTACCACGGGGAGCGGAAAGCCGCGCAGGTGGCGTTTTTATAACGCCGCCTCTCAAATAGCAAGCAAAAAGTTAAGCTGTGGTTAAAAAATGTTTGATTTTATGAAAAAAATGCGCTTTGAGCCTGACAGGAAACAACGGGACGGAAGTTTCGAAACGAGGAGTCGGGGCAGGGGACGGTCAGCAGTGCTGATTGTATATCTGAGCGTATGGGGAGGCAGGCATACTGAGCCGGCTGCCGCTACATCCGCAACTTGATATTTCCCCAGCCTTTGGCGGCGGGTTTGGACGTGCCGGAAGACGTTTCCCGCGCCTGCGGGGAAACCGCAGCGGAATTCGGAGCGTTGTTTGGGGTGTCGTCTGTACCGGCGGCAGGCGTTTTCCAGTTCATGACCGGGGCGTTTTCGCGCTGTTTCTTTTCATAAGCCTCGGCTTCTTTGTCGGTGTCGGCTACGCCGTTGGCGACGGTCTTTTTCAATAGTGCGGGGGAATTGAACGGCTGGTTCTCTTTGTCAAACTGGCTGATGATGTCGTCAATGACGCCCTGCTTGGTGTTAAAAGCGGTATATCTGCCGGCGTAGAAAATCGTAAACGACGGGCAGGGCGAGGATAAAAGAACGTCAGTATAATCGACGCCGCGTACGAATCGCAGCATGACACGCGGTTCAATCGTGCAGGCGGCCGGGGCGGTGATAATGTTCGGGCTTTGGGTGAACAGCGCTTCGTAAGTGGTTGCGGTGGCGCCGATATCCAGTTCGCCGCAATATCCGGTAACGGCAAAGTTGTTCAGCGTGTAACCGGTGAAGCCTTTAGGCTTTTTGGCAACATGGTAGCAGAAGACCTGCTCGGCGTTGGCGATGTTATAGGTTGCGGCGTCTGAGGTGGATTTGGGCAGCGACGAGGTGATGAACGGGATTATGCTCTGCTGGCGGGAGGCGCGGCGCGAGGAAGGCAGCCCGCCGGCACCGTCCGAGCCTATCGGCAGGATATCCTCGTACAGGCCGAGCCCCTGCAGTTCGGGCGGCAGGTCGTTGTCTGCGGCAGAGGCGGGAATACCGGCGAAAGCGAGGGAAAGGGCGGTAAACAATGCGGTCAGCGAAAATCCGAACATGGCAAAACTCCTGTGGTTGGCGCGGCGGTACGGCAGGCAGTGCAGCAGCACGGCGGCGCAGATATTTGTCATATCATACGACGGGCGTGGTTAAAAAAGAGTGAATGAGGAGGACATGAGCGGGGGGCGGAGGAGATGGTGGT
>OKSR01000108.1_pt1 | contig 57440 bp, 45 predicted proteins | sample 1606491 | NCBI WGS metagenome assembly OKSR01 (sample SAMEA3879605, study PRJEB24766) | human gut metagenome | biome: human-associated habitat; feature: feces | place: USA | collected 1985/1987 | reverse complement strand
AGGGAGTGTCGGGCTTGGGGGCGGCGGCTTGGGGGGAACTGGAGGAGGGCGCGGGCGTTACGTCGAGGCGGGAGGCGGCGGAGAGGGCGTCCGCTGTGTCGGGCATGGCGGGCAGTGTGCGGGCGGCAGGGCGGGCTGCCATGGTGCGGGCGGCGAGTTCGGCGGTTTTGGCGCGCGACAGTTTGGCCTTATATTTGCCGTAAGGCTCGATGTCTTCAGCCGTCAGGTTAAGTTTGGCGGCAATCCTGCTGATTTTAAACGGTTTTGATTGATTGGCTATTTCTATATCGGTAAGCATACGAGACCTTTCAAATTTTTTGTGAGAGGGGGAGAACGGGGCGCCAGAGCGGCCGGGCGTCAGAATGGCAGGGGCGGCGGCGCGGCAAGGCGGGCTAAGCCTATTCGTCGCGGACGATGGCCGTTGGTTCTATGGGTTCGGAGCCTTTCAGCGCCTCAAGGCTGGCAGCGATGCCGCCTGACGCTTCTCCGGCGGCAGCAGCCGGGGCGGCAGCAGCCGGGGCGGCGGCAGGGGCGGAAGCAGCAGGGGCAGGGAAAGCTGCGGGAGCGGGAACGGCAAGCGGTTCCTTTAATTCCGGAGCAGGGTCGGGAACGGCTTCATCCACGGCGGCGGAAATGGCCGCATGTCCGGCAGCGGCGGTTTCCTGTCGGAATTTTTGCAGATATTCCTCAAACCGGGCGCCGTCTTCCGGTTCCCACCCCATAATGTAATGATTTCCCATGCAGATTAAAGGCAGGCGGAGGTCGCTGTTGGGGATATTAAATTTTTTAACGCACTGTTTGTAGAGTTCAAGGTTGTGGTGAAACTTCATATCCGTAATCGGAATGTTAAGGTCGCGATGGTTGGCATCAAGATAGACAAAGGCGTCTTTGCAGGCGATGCACATGGCATGGGCGAAGAAGTAGATTTTGTCGTCAAGGAGATTTTGTTCCGGGGCGGGGGCTGTCATGCCGCGCGGGTTTTGCGCCGCGGAAGAACCGGCTGAGAAAGCAGCAGGCGGCACGGCCGGGGCGTTGCCGATGGCCGCGGCGGCGAGCCGTACGGCGGGGGCTGACGGGGCGGCAGATGCTGCAGAAACCGGCAGCGTGCCGGCAGCGTACGCGGCGGTTACGGCGGCCGGGGAAAGGGCTGCGGACAACAGGGCAAGAGTTATGGCAAGATTTTTCATAGCGGTACCTCCTTTAATGTTTGGAGCGATTATAAAACGGCAAAAGCAAAAGGTCAAGCGGGCGTGCGGGGCTGTGATAAAAAAGGGCGGCGGGGGTGATAAGGGGGGCGGGGGAGATAAGGGCGAGCGCAAAAAGGCATAAAAAAACAGGAGCGCCCGAGCGGGGCATTCCTGTGTGATGTTTTCTAATGCTGCTGTTTGTTGTCAGCGGTTTTGGTTTCTTTTATAAGTGCGGTTATTTCTCTGGCTGCGTAACATATTGCAGCAAGAGATAACGGCAAAGTTACCAGATGATTTGAAGCGGTTTCCCATGTCGGGTTTTTGGTAATGAGCATTATCACGAGGACGGAGTATACCACCAAAGGCATAATGACTATTCCCAGTCCTAAGAGAAACAAATTTTTCGTTTTCATAATTTATGGTTTTGTGAAACAGCGCCGCAAGGGCGATTGTTTCGGATTAATAATAGAGATATTTTTATTTTAGTGAGTTGATTATACCATATTTTTTACGGTTTGACAAGAATAAAATTTCCCCTATGTTCAATGTGTTGCGCGCAGCCGGGAATGCGGCAATCGGGCGGGAGGTGCGGCATGCGGCGGGGGAAGGGCGAATAAATTTTGATTCATTTTCAGGCGGGTAGGGAGCGGGGGCAAAAAAGTTTCCGGTTGTTAAGATTATGCTAACCAAATCGGGTCTAAGGTATCGGCAATACCACTTTAGCAGGGATGCGCGATGAGTAATTATAATTTGGAAACGATTTTAAACACTATTATTAATGCGGATTGCGTGGAAACCATGAAGAAAATCGCCGACAATTCGGTGGACGTGATTTTTGCCGACCCGCCGTACAACCTGCAGCTCGGCGACGCGCTCAAACGCCCCGACAACACCGACGTCAAGGGCGTCTATGAAGAATGGGACAGCTTTGAGAGCATTGCCGAATACGACCGCTACACCAAGGCATGGATGAGCGAGGCGCGCCGCATCCTCAAAGAAGACGGCACGATATGGGTCATCGGCTCGTACCACAACATCTTCCGCGTCGGCTACATCATGCAGGATTTGGGGTTCTGGATTTTGAATGACATCGTGTGGAACAAGACCAACCCGATGCCGAACTTCAAGGGCACGCGCTTTACCAACGCGCACGAAACGCTCATCTGGGCGACGAAGAACCCGAAAGCGAAGTACACCTTTAACTATGAGGCGATGAAGGCGATGAACGACGACGTGCAGATGCGCTCGACGTGGGAAATTCCGCTCTGCACCGGCAAAGAACGGCTCAAGAACGAGGAAACCGGCGAGAAGCTGCATCCGACGCAGAAACCCGAGGCGCTTTTGTATCGCGTGATTATGGCGTCGTCGAACGTCGGGGATGTTATCCTTGACCCGTTTTTCGGTACCGGCACGACGGGCGCGGTTGCCAAACGGCTGGGGCGCAATTTCATCGGTATTGAAAAGGACGCGGCCTATATCCGCGGGGCGCGGGAGCGTCTGGCGGCGGTCGAAGTCAGTCCGGAGAGCGCGGCGCTCGAATACACCTGCAAGCGCAAGCTGCCGCGGGTGCCGTTCGGGGCAGTGATAGAAAGGGGCTTGATTTCTCCGGGAGATGTGTTATACGATGAGAAAAAGAAACACAAGGCCGTGGTGCGTTCCGACGGAACCGTCAAGTTTGGCGGGGAAACCGGCTCTATCCACCAGATGGGGGCGGCGGCGCAGGACTCGACGACCTGCAACGGCTGGGCGTACTGGCATTATGTCGACTCGAAGAAGCACAAGCTGGTCTGCATCGACGAGCTGCGCCAGATTGTCCGGGCGGAGATGTTCGGGGAATAGGCGGCGTGCCCGGGAGGTCAAGAACGGAGCGCGGAATATCGGAATTTGCGCGCGGGACGGTTAGAAAGGCGACAGACAGGATAAGCGGCGTGCCGGGCAGGCAATAATGGAGAACAAATGAAAACAACAAGCGGACTACCGGAAAAGAACAAAAATAAAAAAACGACGGGACGTTTTGGCGGTACACGAGAGAATGAGCGCGACCGGACGCCGGGGTACGGCGATATGCAGGCGGGCGGAACCGACCGGGCAGGCGGAAACGGCGCGCAGGGAAAGTACGACCGGACGCGCGGGGAAATCCGCAAGGGCGACCGCAACCCGGGGCTGGCGCAGAACAACTACGCCGCGATTGACCTCGGCACCAACTCGTGCCGGCTGGTGGTGGCGACGCCGACGACGACTTCGTTCCGCGTGGTGGAAACCTTTTCCAAAGTGGTGCGTCTCGGCGAGGGGATTATCCAGGACAACGAACTGTCGCCCAAGGCGATGCGCCGCACGATTCAGGCGCTGAAAATCTGCCGCGGGGTCATCGACGAATATATGCCGATTGCGGCGTCGCGCTTTGTGGCGACGGCGGCGTGCCGGCGGGCGAAGAACGTGGCGCAGTTTGCGGAAATGGCCAAGCGCGAGGCGGGGATTGAACTTGAGGTCATCTCCTCGAAGGAGGAGGCGCGGCTGTCGGTGGTCGGGTGTCTGCCGCTTTTGAACCGCAACATCAAGCGCGTGCTGGTGTTTGACATCGGCGGCGGCTCCACGCAGATTTCGCTGGCGCGGGTTACGGACAACGGCAAGACGTTTATTGAAGGCTTTGTGTCGCTGCCCTACGGCGTGGTTACAATTTCGGAGGCGTTTGCCGGGCACGAGATGAGCACGCTGGAATACTCCACGGTGGTGGAGCGTACGCAGGCGATTTTGCAGGAATTTGAAGACAGGCACCACATCCGCGAGGCGATTGCCAATCAGGAAATCCAGGTTATCGGCACGTCGGGGACGGTTACGGTCATCGGGGCGGTGCACCTCAAGCTGCCGCGCTACAATCGCTCGGCGGTGGACGGGATTGCGATTTCGGCGCCGGACGTTGACTTTACCATCAACAAAATCAAAACCATGGGGCCGGAGGGGCGCTGCAAGCACCCGTGTATCGGGCAGTCCAAATCCGACCTGACGATTGCCGGGTGCGCGATTATCGAGGCGCTGACGACGTTCTGGCCGATTTCGGAAATTACGGTGGCTGACCGCGGCATCCGCGAGGGGATTTTGCTGGATATGATGCATGCGCGGCGCGTCAACGCCGCAGGCCACGGCAAAAAGAAACGGCGCGGCGGCAGGTTTCCGTTTGAGCGGAGGAACAGCGGCGGACAGAACGACCGGAGAAACGGCGGCGGCAGGCCACACGGCAGCGGGACAAACGACAATGGCGCGGGCGGCGGCTGAATGAACGGCGGCGGCGCGTTTGGCGGGCAGCGCCGGAAATGACGGAATACCGGGGCGGAGCGCATAAGAAACAGAGGATTAAGACGATGAAAACAGAGCGAAACGGGGCGGAACAGATGATACGGAACGGTACGGCGAAACGGGAGACGGGCGAAAACATGGCGGATTACGACGGGCGGCCGTGCGTGGCGGCGATGGACCTCGGCACCAACTCCAACCGGCTGCTGATTGCGGATACGGCGGGGAACGCCGTGTATCGCGACGTCAAGCACGTGGCGCTCGGCGAGGGGCTGGCGGAAAGTGGCAAATTCTGCCGGCGGGCGACGGAACGCGCCATTTGTTCGTTTATGGACTTTGCGGAAATGATGAAGCTTTATAACGTGCGGCGCTATCGGGCAATTGCGACGGCGGCGTGCCGGATGAGCGCCAACACCGCGGATTTCCGCGCGGAGGTGAAACGGACGTCCGGCGTGGATATTGAGGTTATCAGCGAATACGAAGAGGCGCGGCTGACGCTTCTGGGGGCGCGGCTGAATGCGCCGGCGGGGAAAAAGTACCTGCTGGTGTATGACCTCGGCGGCGGCTCGACGGAGGTAACGCTGGCGACAAATGCCGCAACGCCGGAGATTTTGGCGACGGTATCGGTGCCGCTCGGGGCGCGCAACGCGACGGAGATGTTCGGGCTGGCGGATTACAACGAAGCCGGGGCGAAGGCGCTGGAAGAGGCGGTGCTTAAATATCTGGAGCCGTTTTTTGCGCAGACGGCGGGCATTGACTATCACGGGCAGGCGGCGCTGGTGGCGACGTCGTCCACGCCGCTCAGGCTGGTGTCGCTGATTAAGCAGATGCCGAAGTATGACAAATTTGCGTCCGACGGGGTTACGGTGGCGACGGCGGATTTGGACAGGGTTATCGGCGAAATTCTGCCGCTGCCGTATGCCAAACGCGCGGAATCGGTTTATATCGGGCCGCAGCGGGCAAAGATTTTTGTCGCGGCGCTGGTGATTTTCCGCACGATATTCCGCGCGCTGGGCGAGGCGGAGCTGACGGCGTCGCTGAAAAGCGCGCAGGAGGCTATTGTGGCCGAACTGGCGGCGGGGGAACGGGGCAGCCGGGCTGAACCGGCAGGGCTGTCCGCGAATGAGCCGGAGGAGAACGCAGCCGGGGCACTGTTGCCGGCGGCGGAAGAGGATACAGGAGATGCTGTCGGGGTGTTGTTGCCGGCAGCGGAAGAATGTGCGGAGGAACGGGCGAAGACCGGGACTAAAAAAGAAACGGAGGCCGGGCTATGGCAAAACTGACGAAATCGGCAAAGGAAGTGCGGGGGCGGAAGATGCTCACCGTCAAGCTCAAAGAGGCGAAGTACCATACTTCGTCATCAAACCGGTGGCTGGAACGGCAGCTTAACGACCCGTACGTGGCGGAGGCGAAACGGCTCGGCTATCGGTCGCGCGCGGCGTTCAAGCTGATTCAGCTGGACGAGAAATACCATTTTCTCGGCCGCAACAAGGTGATTGTCGACCTGGGCTGCGCGCCGGGCGGCTGGTCGCAGGTGGCGGCGGCGCGGCTTAAAGGCACGGGGCGGCTGGTCGGGCTCGATATTCTGCCGACCGAACCGCTGGAAGGGGCGACGTTTGTCTGCCAGGACTTTACGGAAGAGGGGGCGGACGAAAGGCTGCTGGCGCTTTTGGGCGGCGAACGCGCGCATGTGGTGATGAGCGATATGGCGGCCAATACGACCGGACACCAGCAGACAGACCACCTGCGCACCATCGGGCTGGTCGAGGCGGCGTACGCGTTCGCGAAAACGGTGCTGGCGCCGGGCGGGATATTTATCGCTAAGGTGTTTCAGGGCGGCGCGGAAGGCGGGCTTCTGGCGGATATGAAAAAGAATTTTGCCAAGGTCAGCCACTACAAGCCGGACGCAAGCCGCGAAAAGTCGCCGGAAACGTATGTCGTGGCGCAGGGGTTCCGGGCTTTGAAAGCGGAAGAGGAACGCGCGCTGCCGGAAGAAGACGATATGCCGGAGCGGTATGAACTCGCGCGGGCGGCCTGTGCCGGCGGAGAATAAGGCGAACTAGCGGCGTTGATGCCGGGGCTCGGCCTGTGAAGGTGTTGAGATTGTGCAGCCGGACGCGGGGGCGGCGCTGGTACTGGCGTAGGGGCGTTGGTCAGGGTGGCAGATGCAACCCGGCCGGGCGGTTATCCAGCCGGAATTCTTTTTTGTTGCATAATTTATTTTTATCCCCTATTATAGCTGCGAATCTAATGGGGGAATTCGTTTGTTATGGCAAAGATGAGCAGAAGGAAAAAGCTGGTACGCGTGGCGAAGCGCAAATTGCTGAAGCCTGTATTGTACGCCGCCGGCATGAGTCTTGTCCTTTACCTTGCCATCAGCAACGTCGTCCTGCAGAAGAAGGTGTTTGAAGACCAGGTGCCGCGGTTTTTGATAACGCGCATATCCCGCACGTTTGACGAAACGGAGTTTATGCACCTGTTGCTGACAGTGCAGGAGATTATGAAAATGCCGACGGCTTCCGCAGAACTGGAAGAATTTGCCAACGGGCCTTTTCCGAACCCGTGCCCGAGATTTTTGGAACAGCAGCTCAAGCGCATGAACTGGGAGCCGCAGGCTTTTCTGGTGCGGGTGAAGAAGCTGTTTGAGATGTATGACGTTTATGACCGCGTGGCGCGGCTGGATGAAACGATTGCGTTTTTATCCACGGAAATCGACGAGCGGCGGCTGCCGTTTGAGATGAAAACGCAGGTCGACGTTTTGCAGCGGGAGCGCGATAATATTATCGGCACGCAGATTACGGAGGAAGAGTATAATTTTGTGAACGAGTACCGCGGGCTGATTTTGCGCCTGAAACGCCAGTAAGGCAGGATAGCGCGGCAAGACAGCGCGGCAGGGCGGAGGACGCGAGGTTCGGCAGCAGGTGTCGGGCGCGAAGCGGCGGTTCCGCGAAACATAGAGGATTTTCTGCAGGCGTGCGAGCGCAGGCAGAATTTAGGCGGGTGGAGTCAGAAGAAAAAGCAATATTTTTTCTCTGGAGCCCATCAGAAGGATTCAGAGAGATGAAGCACCGCTTATGAAGATACCCGAGACCAGACGGTTTCGGGTATCTTTTGATATGGGGGCGGGAGAATGGCGGGCGGCTGCCGTGCGATGATGAGCGGGCGGGCGAGGGAGAAAGCGGTTTTTTTATTTGACTTTTTGATTACAGGTTTATATGCTGTTCGCAAGCAGTGGGGCTAAACACTGCCAGAGTATAGCAACTCAAACCTTATACGGTGTCGGATTACACCGTAAAACATTATGAAAGTAATGTATATCCCCGGCTATGGCCGTTTTCGTTATGGTCGGGGAGCCCTTAACGTATATCTGAAGGTTAAGGGAATCCTACTAACACAGGATTGTGAACTCCCCGGCACCTTAATTTGAGGTGCTTATTTTTTGCTTGATTTTTTATATGGTCATATATATACTTTATTTGATATGAATGTATCGGGCTTTAGCAAGCTCAAACCTTATACGGTGTTTTACTATGCATCGTTAGCTGCATTGTTTTCCGCAAGAGCAGTGAATATATTCTTGACCGAGTTGCTTTTGGTCGGGATGCTCGCGGTTATGTCCAAGACGAAAGTCTAAAAACGGAGAATCTGTTATAAGGTAGATTTGCTAACTCCCGACCGCCTTTTTAGGCGGTTTTTTTATTTGACTTTTTGAGTTACAGGTTTATATGCTGTTTGTAAGCAGTGGGGCTAAACACTGCCCGAGTATAGCAACTCAAACCTTATACGGTGTCGGATTACACCGTAAAACATTATGAAAGTAATGTATATCCCCGGCTATGGCCGTTTTCGTTATGGTCGGGGAGCCCTTAACGTATATCTGAAGGTTAAGGGAGCTTTGCTAACAACAAGCGTGAAAACTCCCCGACCGCCTTTTTAGGCGGTATTTTTTTACTTGCATTTTGTGTAATTTAATATATAATTTTTTGTATGGGTTTTTCACCCCAGTGTTGTTAGTTATTATTGTGATAGATATTGCTCTGTAAAACACGGAGATTGTTGTTATATCCATATATGACCGGGAGCTTATAACGTATGTCCAAAATCTCGGTTTAAAGGTTATAGGTACCACTTCTAACAACATGGTGTGAAACTCCCGGTTGCCTCATAGTCAGGCAGCCGTTTTTTTTGTATTCGGAGGTCAAGGCAATGAAAAGGATTATGGCGATTTTTATGTTGTTGTTAAGCGGGTGCACGCTCAAATATATGGAAGAGGGGCTGGCGGCGCTGCGCAATCAGCCGGTGCAGACGGCGTTTGCGGTGCTGGGGTATCCGGACAACGAGGTGCGTCTGCGCGACCGGACGGTTTATGTTTGGAATTATTCGACTTCCTACACTTATCAGTCGCCGTATGAAGAAGCGACGCATATGACGATGACGGCGTTACAGTTCGGCACAATGTTTATCAACGGCACAACGTCGGGATATCGGACACAGGTGGCGCAGGGGACGTGCCAGGTTAAGGTGGTCGTGAGCCGGTACGGATATATTATAGATACGGATTTTCACGGCTCGGCTGCGGGATGTGGGGAGTACGGCGAAAGACTGCGCCAATATCTTTACCCCAAGGGCAACGGCCTGTTTTAGACAGAAGGAAACGGACGGCTGTGTGGTTTTAAGTTCGGGGCGGCTGTCGTGGCGCGCCGGCGGGCGGCAAGGCGGTTTTAAGTCCGGGACGGCTGTCGTGGCGATGTGGTGCGGGTATGCAAACAACCTGCGCATCGCGGGGGAAGGACTGCGGTGCGGTTCGGGAGAGCTGGCGGGGGGCGGGCTTACTGTTCGACGCGGACTTCGCGGCAGACAGTGCGGCAGCGGCGGACGCCATTGTCGCAAGGGATATAAGTAACCGTCGGCGCGGGAACGTCATAAACCTGATAGGTGGTAACGACGGTCTGCACCGCAGTTTCCGGACAGCACTCGGAAGCGCCGACGAAACACGGACAGCCTGGGCATTCCGGTTCGCACGGCACGGGCTGCAAATAGACCTCGCGGGTGCAGCCTGCCAGCGCCAACGCCGCCAGTCCCGCCAAAATGTATGACTTGTTCAGCATAATCTGCTCCTTATCTGTTCCATAACATATTATTTACCTGATAAGATATATCCTTTTTTGCCAAAAGTCAAATTTTTTTTGGGTTGACTAATTGAAAAATATTGTCTATATATTGGGGCAGAGTGATATAATTCTAGTGTTTAATTTTTATATAATTCCTATTATGAACAACAAAATTATCAGCCTTATCGAGCGGAATGCCGATAATGAGCTAAAGGCTTATTTTGAGAGCCTGACAAGCGAACATCCCCTGGATTTGCATGAAGAACTGGTTTTGCTGGAGCATTTTTCTCCCGCGGCCGTTAAGAGCTACATCAACCGCTTCCGTTTTTCCAAAGACGCGGAAAAAGTTTTTGTCCAAAAAGCCCCGGCCGACATCCGGCTGTCGTACCTTAACTATTACGGTTTGACGGAGGAAGCCCAGCGCTGCCTTATTGATTGCGATTTGACCGAGGCGCTGCGCGACTTTGCCAAAATGCGCCGCCTGGCCGACCCGGAATATCTGATTAAAACCGGGAGTAACGAGGCGGTGCGCGTGTATCTGGCGTTTAATCCGCTGGAAAACGACGAACAGGTTTATGCACTGCTGCACCGGGACAATCCGTCTTTGTTTGCGGCGTATGCGAACAAATGGGTTATCAGCGAAAACCTGAAACGAAAGATTGTCGAAGAGCGCAATTATGCGGCGTTTAAGACCATCGTGTACCGGTTTTACCGCCTGTTTCGCAAAAAAGCGGCCAAGGCCAAAGACTTCGGCAAGCTGATGGAAACGCTGGCGGCGGAAGCCCTGCCGACGGAATTGCAGGTTGAAGTTCTGACGTCGTACGACCGGGACCTTATCCAGCTGCTGCTGATGACGTGCCCGCTGGCGGCGGAAGCGCAAGAGGTGTTGTGGAAACGCAATTTTGACGCGGAATGGCTCAAGCTGCATGTGGAACATCTGTATTGCATGGGCGGTTACCGCTTTGCGCCGGAGAACGAACAGAAGCTGTTTAAGGCGCTGGCGAGCAAGAGTTTGGACGACTGCCTGACGCAATTCCGGCACCGGGACGACGTGAGCTTTGTCAAGTTTGCGACGCCGGCGGCGGTCAAAAAGTACGTGGCGGGCTACTGGCTCAGCGACGACGCGCAGGTGGCGCTGATTAACCGCGGCAACGGGGAGCTGATAAAGGAACTGATTTCCCGCTACAGCCCTGAACACGGCATGTGCTGGCAGGCGGAAGTCGAGCTGGTCAAGCTGGGGGCGACGGATGCCGTGCGGCAATACATCGCGTTCCATTCCATGTGCTGGGAGGCGCTGTCGCTGCTTAAGGAAAATTTCCCGGCGGTGGCGGAGGAGTATTATGCGAAGCACCCGTACTAGTCCTTGCCTGCCCGTAACGGAACTGCGACGGAGTTTTCCCGGGCGCCCGTAACGGGGACCGAGCGATTTGCGATGCGGCACCCGTAACGGGGACCGAGCGATTTGCGATGCGGCACCCGTAACGGGGATTGGAGAACCGTAACGGGAAACCGAACGAAAGAAAAGCTGCCTTATGGGCGGCTTTTTTTGTTTGACTTTTATAAACGGGTATTGTATAAATACTGCAGACGGCATACGAAAATGTATGTGGTTGGGACTTGAAACTTCCCTTAAGACGTTTATGTAAAACGAAATTTTACGTGCTTTTAGTTTTTGACTGGATGGCAGTAAAATAAGCGCTTGCGTGAATATACTGCGCTGTTTCTTAAGCAGGTTTCAACTCCAGTCTCTTTTGTTGTACAAAATTAATCAAATTTTAATATTTGCATAATATAGTTTAACTGGAATGCCGAGTTGGTGTTCTGGGACTTGGAACTCCCTTAAGACATTTGTAAACAGGAACTTTTACGAACCTTTTGGTCTTAGACTGGAAGGTGGTAAAATAAGCATATGCATATATGTGAATATACCATGCTGTTTCTTAAGCAGTTCCAACTTCCAGTCACCTCTTTTTACAAAGGGTGACTTTTCTTTTACATATAAAGATGAAAGGAAGTCAGGATGACTAAACTGATGATATTAGCAGGCATATTTACCGCAATCGCTTACCAACCCGCACACGCTCAACTGTATGATTATGCTTCAGAACAAGCATACGGCAGGCGTGTGGAACATGGCGCCGCTTATAGACAAGACGGGGGCGCCGTGCGTTACCGTTCTGCCGGCGAGGGGCGCTATGTTCGCATTCCGCCTGCGCAGAGAGAAGAATACGGTTACGCCGCAAGACAGCGGGAAACCGCTGCCGGACAGCCGCCTATAACCGCGCAGCCGGTCAACACGCTCCGTCCGTATCTGGGCGTGGATGCGGGAACAACGGATATCGGCTACAGCGGTTCTCAGGAAAAATATTTCTTAAAAGACCGGGCAATGTTTGTCGGCGGTGCGGCGGGGCTGCGCATCGGCAGAAACTGGGGCGTGGAGATGTTTTATCAAACCTCAAATACGGCGAAAAAAACGGCTGACGATGAATGGCGCACCGAAGGCGATTATACCGCGTACGGCGTGGACGCGTTGGGCTTCCTGCCGCTGAACGACCAGCTGGAACTGGTAGCGGCAGCTGGTGTCGGCAAATATGAATTTGACGTTAAGCTGAAATACAGCGACGGCATCCACGAGTTCAGCGGTTCGGACGACAACGTCGGCTACCGCTTCGGCGCCGGCGCACAGTATAACCTCACTAACCATTGGGCGCTGCGGGGCATGGTACGCTATGTCGTGCTGGACAGCGAATATATTGACGATATGCTGGAGTTTTCCCTCGGTATGCGCTATACGTTTTAATCCCGGTACATTTGCCGATAAAGGGCGGCAAAATCAGAAAAACATTTTACCTTTCCGGCTGCGGCGTATTGCGCCAGTTCCCCCTCGCCCATAAATTTTCCGGCACCGATGACAACGGGCAAAACACCGGCGGCAAGGGCGCAATCCGTATCCTGTTTGGAATCGCCGACCAGCCAGACGGTTTCGCTGCTGATGGCAAAATCTGCATTTTTCAGGGCGGCAAAAACAGGGTCGGGCGCGGGTTTGTTGCGCGGGGCGTCGCCATTGCCGAGGACGGCGTTAAAAACAATATCGGGAAAACAGTGCCGCACTTCCGCCGTCAGCAGCGTTTTTTCCTTGTTGGAAACGACATATACGCCAATATCGGCGCTTACACAACCATGCAGGAAATCCGCCGCGCCGGGAGCCGGGACAATCCGTTGCATTCCATGCTCCCGATAATATGCGAGATAATCGGCGTATGCCCGTGCGCTTTCCTCTCCGAAAAAGTTGGGGAAATTTTCTTTCAGCGATTTTGATGTGTCGCGGTACTTCCTTTTGGTTTCGTCCCACGGCTCTCTGCCGTATGCGGCCAGCGTATGCTCCATTGCGGCGACAACGGCCGGGCGCGTCTCCGCAAGCGTTCCGTCCCAGTCAAACAGAACCGCCCGCGGAAAAACGTTTTCAACAGCTTCCGCCTGAGCAGGTTTTGAAAAATGTGCCATATTCATAAAAAAGTTCCTTGTTGCTGTTTGTAAATTATATTTAATTTGTCAATTTCACTTTGAAGGGAGGCAATGCCTCTGCGCAGATTTTTTCTATCGTTTGCGGTCAGGGCGGCGGGGACGGCCGTAATTTTCCCGCGGCGTATCAGGCAGGGCATTTGGGCGTAGCCGTCCGCTTCGCATTGCAGGAGTTTTCGGTTGAGCGGGATTTGCAGTTTTTTGCGCTTCTGGGTAAAAGCTTCTATAATGTTATAAACGGCGGCGCCGGGAAGTTTGGACGAGCCGCTGTTTATTTCCGGATGGTTGCGGTCTTTTTGCAGGTCAGAAATTTCCTTTCCTCTTAAAATCGTTTTCTGTAATGCCACGTTTTTTTTGTTTTCCAGGCCAGGGACTTCTCTTGATATGTGAAATCCGGCTTCCGATAAGAACATATCCCTGTTGTGAAAACCCAGAACGACGGCATCAAATTCGTCAGGCGTCAGACCTGTTATTTCCGAAAATATTTTTTTGAATCGTATCGTATCTAAATAACAACCCAGCCCGTATATGTTTTCCGATATCAAGACGTCTCTTGCCTTTTGCGTCATTATATCCGCCTGGTTTGTTACGACAATCAGCGTTGCCGAGGGGGCGTAACGTTTAATCTGTTTGCACATTTCTTCGATGATAGGGTAATTTTTCAGGGATTGTATGCTGCGTCCGCTCGGGTCTGACAGATAGCATTGTTTTTTCTCTTTTTCATCAGCAAAAAGTCCGGCACAGATAATTACCAATTCGGATTCTGATAAACTCCCAAAATTATTTGTCGGCAAAAATTTTACGTTATGAGAAAATTTCTTATTTCGTATAAAAAGAGCTTCTTCTAAATCCATAAGAAAGCCCTGAATTTTTTGTACATTGTGCGGCGTAAACAAGACGACTTCCAGTTTCTCTTTAAAGTAGTCTTGCCCGGCAAGCAATCGTATTATTTCCGTTCCGACTTTGCCGGCAGCTCCGAGTATAGATATTTTCATAATGAAATTTCTTCACGCCAGATTAAACGTTGCCAGTATAGTATATTTTATTAATCCGTCAACACGAAAATAAACAAAACAGTCGCTGTGCCTTCTTTCTCTCCATATCGGCCGTAGCTGCGTTATCGTCTGTAGCTGCGTTATCGGCCGTGGCTGCGTTTAAGTCCGGGGCTGCTGCCGCGGCGCGACGGCGGGCGGGAGCTGCCTTTCCAGCTCATAGAGGGCGCGGGCGTCTTCCTTGTATTGACGCGAAAGGTAATAACCGTCATCGGCGGTTTCGCGCAGGCGGATTTGCTGTTTCAGGCGGGCGATTTTCTGCTTGATATTCATATACTTTCCTTTTCTGTATATTAATTTTCATAATATATAGGTGTTTTGTATATTGATTTCAATATTTTCGCATTGGCGACGATGGGCAAAATGCGGCAGAAAAGTGCTGATTATATAGCCGAATATATGGACGATGTTGATAACTCGGGACGGGCGCGGGGGCGGTCCGGTGTGCGTGCGGATTTTACCGGGCGGAAGGCGCGGCGGGGAGAAGCAGGCGCGCGGGACGGGCTCAGCCGGGCGGAAGGAACGGGCTCAGCCGGCAAGGGCGCGGCGGGTTACAGCGGACGGCCGGAAAGGCAGAAGACGGCGCGGCCGAGGATTTTCACCTTGTTCTTTTTGTGGTACAAATCCTGATAGCGAGGGCTGTCGACTTTCAGCGCGTAGGTGTCGGCGGCGGTTTTTTGCAGGCGTTTAATCTGGACGTTGCCGCCGGTTTCGATAACATAAATGCCGTCGCCGCTGTAATCGCAGACGCCGGAATCGAACAGGACAAGGCTGCCGTTGGGGAGCGTCGGCTCCATATAATCGCCGTCGAGGCGGATAAAACGCAGGCTGAACGGGTTGCCCGCGCACCAGCTGCCGAATTCCGCAAAATTCAGCACCATACGCCCGACGACGTTATCGCGGAGTTCGGTTCCGGGGCGTGCGGCGCAGATATCTATCGCCACAAAATCCGCCGCCGAACCGGTCAGGTCGTCGTTTTCAAAGAGCGGGGGCAGGGCGGCGCCGCTTTGCAGAAGCTCGTCGTCAATCAGTTCTTTTTCGCTGATGTTTAACAGCTGGCAGACTTTTTTGCGGTCGACTTCGTTCAGCCGCTTGGGAAAGCCGTATTTGACATACTGCTGGATGTATGAGTCCTTGCGCCCGATTTTCAGCGATACTTCGCGAAAGGTGTGGTTGCTGTCCAAGATATACTTTTCCAGCCGTTTGCGGATTGTTTGTAAATCTGCCATAGTAATATCTCCTTTTTATGCTACGCTATCAGAATAATTTTTTTTGCCAAGTATGTTTTTTAATATTGACAATGTATTAATTATCATATATTAAAAGTGCCTAAAAGTCAAGCCCAATTTTTGCAGTATATACAGGGTTATATATCAGGCTGTATGCAGGGCGCGCGCGGGAGTGTGCGGAGCGTGCAGGGAGCCGGATGCCGGGGCGGGCTTTGGCGCCGTGTGCGGGACGGGCGTTTAGGCTCTGTTTCGGGACGGGAGCTTTGGCGCCGTGTGCGGAAGATACCGTCGGCGCCGTTTCAGGACTATCGGACTATTTGGACTACTTTTATCGGACTATCGGAGAGACTGGCTGCCGGCGTTTCGGCGCGGGCGGCGGATTGCGCGGGCAGGCTGCCGGGAGCGGCCGGCTTGTGCGCGAGGGGTAATTCGTGGCAACGGGGAAACAAATGGATCAGATTATTTTTCATACCAATCTCAAATATATTATTGCGGGGCTGACCCGGGAACAGAAGGGGCTGCTGCTGGAGATGCTGCTTGACTGCGCAACGGGAGCGGCAGGCGGGGCTACGGATATGGGTGCCGGAGCGGTTACCGGGGCGTCTTTATCCGCCGTCGATGAAACGGTGGCAAACATCAGCCGCTATATTATGCTGCTGCAACAGGATATGGCTGCGAAACGGCAGCGCATGCGCGACATCGGCGCCAAAGGTGGAGCGTCTCGGCGGCGGAATGCTAACGGGCGCGGAAACGCGGGCAGCAGCGGAGAGGACGGGGCTGCGGACGATATGCCGGATTTGTTTGCGACAGCGGAGAATGCGGCAGAAGAGGCAACGGAAAGGGCTGAGGTTTCGGAGAACGGCACGGCGGCGAACAGGGCGGAAAACACACGGGAAGGTGCGGCAGGAAATAAGGCAGTGCCGGCGGAGAACGGCACGGCGGCGGGCGGCGCTTTGTCCGCGCCAAGCGTTGGCGACGGGTATCGGAGCGACGTTCAACCGCTGCTCCAGCATTGCCGCGGCAAAAGAAAAGAAGCAAAAGAAAATAATATTTTAAATAATAAAAATAATTTATTTTCGGAGCGGAAAATTTCGCTGCCGGTTTTTCAACGGCCGTCAGTGGCGGAAGTGCAGGCGTTTGTTTCGGCGGAGGGGCTGAAAGTCGATGCGGCGACGTTTGTCGACTTTTATGACTCCCACGGCTGGTGCGTCGGGCGGACGGCAATCAAAAACTGGAAGGCAACGGTACGGCTCTGGCACCGGCGCGCCTGTAACGAAGCGGCGGAAACCGGTTTGGCGGCAGGTTATGCTGCTGCGACCGGCTATGAGGCGGGAGGCTGTAAGGCGGGCGGTTACAGGGGCGGAGGTTCGGCTGGCGGTCTTGTCGGCGGGGCAGATGCGGGAAACGGCGCGGCGAAGAACGGCTTTCGGGCGGCAAAAAGTGCGGCGGCTGTTGATGACGAGGGGTATTGGTCGGAGCTTGAGGAACGGGTGCTGCGTGATGCGGACGGTGCCGACGGTACGGGCGAGGCGCCGGGTGGCGTTTCGGGCGAGGAACCGGGCGGCGGCGGGGAAACGCGCGACTAACTTTATGGCCGGACATTTGAACTTAAACAAACACTCATTAAACAAACACTCATTAAACAAATACTCATTAAACAAATACTCATTAACGGAGGGAACCTATGAGTCAGAAAAGCGACTATTTTTTCTTAAACATCAAGCAGGTATATCCGAATTTTGCCAGGCCGTCGGCGCTGGAAACGGAAATCTGGGAGGAGATGCTGGAACCATATACGCAGGGGGAAATCCTGGCGGGAATCAAATCTTACCGCAAGAGCGAGGATACCAACTTTGCGCCCAATCCGGCACGGTTCAGGAGTTATCTGTATTCGCGGGCGAAAAAGGCAGAGAAGCCGTGCCTGCCGCTTTCGCCGGAAAGCTATCTGATGGAAGAGGACATCCGTGCCGGGCGCTGCCGCCACCTGTTTCCGACATACTGCAAAGCGGTGGAATATGTGTTGGAAGTTGAGCTGAAAAAACTGTATTCCGAGGAGGAGTTTAAGGCGTTTTCGCGCGGGAGGAAATACCGGCTGGCAGTGGAAAACGGCCTGTTTGCGGATTTTGACCGCGTGTTGGATTATGTTTATGCGAAAGGAGGACACTGATGATGACAGAAGATAAGGCGAAGGCGGCGGCGAAACCGAGCTTGCTGGGCAGGTATTTTCAACAAGGGTGGCTCAGCAAAAAGTACTACGTGGCAGACGGATACCGCCAGCTTTACAGCGCGGAAGACCGGCTGCTGGCGGGAACGATGCTGTATGCGGATTTTCTGAAATGGGGAAAGGGACAGCTGCGGGTGCACGATTACGCAATGCCGAAAGTTGACGGCGGCAGCGGCTGGGACGACTGGCTGACCGGTATCGGGGCGGAAAATTTCCGCCGGGCGCTGAAAAAGGTGTCGGCGCCGTTTGTGCCGGTGTTGTATAAAATCGTGCTGGAAGAAAAGGAAATCCGGGCGCCGAAAGGGGCGAGCACGCGGGAGCGGCTGTATTTCAACGACGAGATAAAGAGCCTGTTGTGCCGCGCGTTGGACGAGCTGGTACCGTATTACCGCCGCAGAGTGTAGGCGGTGGTGCCAGCAGGAAGGGCAGCGAGGGAGGAGGGGAGCTGTGGCGGGGCTGCCAGCAAGGGTATGGCAGGGCGGGGCAGCGGTACAGGCAATGCCGGGAGGAGGGGAGGCAGGTCAGAACATTCCCTTGCGGCGGAAATAGATAATTGTCATGACGGTTGCGACGGCGGAGATGCCCATCACGAGCCAGAAGCCGTTGGGGTCGCCGGAGAAAGCCACCGGGACGTTCATGCCCCAGAACGAGGCGAGCATGGTCGGGATAGAAAGGATAATCGTGATGGCGGCGAGGAATTTCATCACCAGGTTAACGTTATTGTTGATGATGCTGGCGAAGCCGTCCATCATGCCTTCCAAAATGGAGCGGTGCATATCCACCATCTCTATCGCCTGTTTGTTTTCAATAATCACGTCGTCGAGGAGGTCGGCGTCGTCATTGCCGAAGCCGGCGAGTTTGGCGACGGCAGGGGTGCGCATCAGGCGCAGCAGCTTTAAGAGCACGAGGTGGTTGTCTTTCAGCGCAGTGGTGAAATAAACCATCGACTTCTGAATTTCCATCAGCTGGAAAAGCTCTTTGTTGGAAGTGGTTTTGCGCAGGGCATATTCAAGTTCGTCGGTGCGCTTGTTGATGATGTTCAGGTACTTTAAATAAAACTGGGTGCATTTGTACAGAATATTCAGCATAAAGCGCGCGCGGTCGCGGGTGTCGAACGTTTTGGCGGTCGAGCGGTTAAACGAATTCATAACGCGGTTGTCGCGGGCGCAGATGGTGATGAAGTTTTTGGGGGTGATGACCAGGCCGCAGGGGAGGGTGTCAAAATTGCCCTCGTCGTCCAAAAGCGGCAGGTTGATGATGATGGCCAGCGAATTTTTTTCCTGCTCAATGCGGGAGCGCTCGTCGGCGTCCAGCGAATTGCTAAGGAGGTCGTAGTCAACGTGCAAAACGGTTGATACCTGCAACAGTTCTTCTTCGTTCGGGTTGACGAGCGAGCACCAGGTCATGGGGAGAATCTTGTTTTTCTTGAGTTTCGTGAGCCTGCCGTCTTCTTCGGTCCGATAAATTCTCAGCATCGCCCCTCCCTGCGCCGTCCGGCGCTTTTCAAAAACCGCAACAGCTGCGGATACCCGTTTATAATACAATACAGAAAATTCTGGTGCGGCCAAGAAGACTTGAACTTCCACGGGCTTAGCCCATAACGACCTCAACGTTACGCGTCTACCAATTCCGCCATGGCCGCACATCCTGCGCCTTTTTCCGGGCTTCCGGGGCGCTTTTTCCGCCTTTGCGGGTGGGCGCCTTTCGGGCACTGTCGTGCAAAACAAGAATGAGATATAATATAATTTTGAAATAATCAAGCTTTTTTTTCACCCGGTGGGTATTTTTTTGCAAAGGGGCAGCGGCGGCGGAGAGAGACGGGGCGGGCGGGGCGAGGAAAAATATTTTTCAAGAGGGGTGCGAAACTATTGACATAGGCGGCGGGCTTTTGTATTATACTGACGGGCTCGGGTGTTTTCCGGGCTGTTTTTGTTACGAGAATGCGGGTCGGTTGAATGACGCCGGGCTGTTTTTGTTATGAGAATGCGGGCCGGATGAATGACGCCGGGCTGTTTTTGTTACGAGCATGCGGGCCGGATGAATGACGCCGGGCTGTTTTTGTTATGAGAATGCGGGACGGATGAGCCTGCTTTTTTTATGGGGGCGGCAGTGGAGCCGGCCTTTGGTATCACATAGGGGCGGGCTAATGTCCGGCTCCTTTTTTTATGGAGGAAACATGAAAGGAACAACGAACGCGCTGGTTTATCGCGGCGGCGGGACTTCGCTCATCTATGCCTATAACGGGGAAGAGAGCGGCTGGAGCGCCGGGGAAAAGGCTTATATCTCAAACAGGCTGCGGACGCAGGGGTGCAGGCAGCATTTGGAAACGCCTTCAAAAACGTACAGTGCCAACACCGCCTTTTACGGGAAGACGATGCTGGTTTACAGCCGTTATTCTTCGGGGCATATTTATCCGGCGTTTTGCAAAAACGGGGCTTTTGCCATCGGGGGGAACCTGGGGCACTTTGCCAGCTGGGATGTTTTGGCGAATTACAGCTTTATCGACGGCAAGATGTTTGCCTGCGGGCGCGGGACGAACACACGCCTTGACCTGACGGTGCGGGAGGTGCATCTGTCAGTCAAGGAAAGCAATTTTTATTTCGGCGGCGGTATGCGGCTTTATAAGGAACAGGGCGGCGCGCCGGTGTTGCAGGAATTTGACTATGAGGCGCAGAGGGCAGGCGGCACCCTGTACACGTTTACGGGGCTGGCTGAGACCGCCTATCGGGGAATTTACGATTCCGAAGCGAAACGCCTGCTGCTTTTTCCGGGGGTTTCCGCGGGGACGTCTTATTTGTACGACCTGGCGGTTCCGACAAGCCCGGTGCTGTTGTGGAGCGGCAATATCGGCGTTTTTGCCGTTATGGCGACGGATCTGCGGCCGGGGGCGGTCATCTTTTGCAGCCCGTCCGCCGAAACCAACAAGGACACCGGCGGCGGCGTGCAGTGGCAGACGTTTACGGTCGACGAAAACGACGCGGTGGTGCCGCTGGATATGCCGGCGAATCTGGCGGCACTGTCGGCAAACGCATGGTGGCTTTACAACCCGAACAATAAGACGCTCAGCATCGGCACGGCGGACGGCATTTACCTGTTTGCGGCTGACCGCGAAGGCAAGCGGTTTACGCCGGTAAAGGTGGAAGCGGAACTGGCGGAGAATAATCCGGACTACGGCATATACAAGCCGGTGTTTGCGGACGATTTGTCGCTGCTTTCGGTGGTGTCGCACACCAATCCCGGCTCCGCTGCCGGCGGATACAGGGGTGACGCGTACGGCTATATTCTGGCGGACGGCGACGGCAGGCTTTATGCGCAAAAGGAGGTCGATTTGGCGGGCGAGAGTTTTGTAACGGGATTTGCCACCGGGAACACCGTTGGCGGCCGGGTCGAGTTTAACGGCGCGCTGCCGGAACTTTCGCTGAAGGTCAATGTAACGCCGGTGCCGGACACGTTTGAATTTACAGGAGAAGCAGAATGACGACAGATAACACGACAGATAACACGACATTTGACAAAAAGGTTTATGCGGGAATGCCGTTCAGGTACAAGATAACCAAGGCGCGCTACTGGGATAAGACAGTGGCGAAATCGGTAACGGCGAATACGGTTGACGACGTTGCGCTGGAGCCCTACGACGGGGTTACGATTACGCAGGACGGCACGGTCCTTTCCGTTTCGGCGGGGATTTTGCCGGACGGGGGCGCTTACGGCGGCTACAGGGGCGTGGCGGCGCCTGCGGGCAAGCGGTATTTTCTGCGCAACGCGAATACGGTTTATGACAATTTCAGCCGGAGAGGCAGCCCGGACATCGGCGAAGACGGCGTTTTGCGCAACATTACGAGCGCAAACAACATCTACACGGCGTTTTACAACCAGTCGTATCCCTGGGAAATTACCGTGAAAATCCATACGCCGGAAACGTTCGCCGACCAGAGCTATATTTTCGGCAATTATTCGACGAACCGGGCGACACCGCAGCTTTGCACGGACGCGGCGGGGCGCCTTATGCTGTATCTGGCGAGTTCGACTTCGGCCTGGGACATTGCGGACGGGGTTGTTTCCGAACAGGCGCTGGCGGCGGATACGGATTATGTCATCAAGGCCGGCTGGGACGGGGCGGCCTATACGGTTACGGCGAACGGGGAGGAATTTATCCGCGTTGTTTCGGCGGCCGCGCAGTATTCCACGACTGTGGCGCAATTGTGTTTCGGCTTTGATTCCGGCAACAATGCGTGGACGGGGACGATTGATTTGCATGATTCATATATCACGGTTGACGGCAAGGCGTACTGGAAAGCGTATACGGTTTATTCGGAAATCCTGCCGGGCGCGTTGGACGGAGACACCGGGGCTCTGGCCGACTGGAACTGCTTTTGCGACGCGGAAGCGGAAACGACGGCGTTTGACACGGCGGCGGCTGTTGACGGGAAAGTGTGGATCGGGCACAAGGTTATCGAATCGCACGTTACGAATCCGTGGCCGATTGTGCATTTCAGCGTTGAAGGCGAGGTAACTTTCCGCGGCGATACGGCGACGTTTGCGGATGGGATGTGGCTTGTTGCCGACAAAACGCTGCCGGTAACGGAATTCTTTTTCGGCGATGTGGAATATATTGCGAAGATAACGCCGAAGACGCCATCGGGATACAATACGGTTTTCAGGAACGCGGAAACCAACGCCTTTTTCGGGCTTTACGGCGCGGCGTGGTGCATTTATGACGGGTCGCGGAAAACCGGCGGCGCGGCAACGGCAGGAACGACGTACTGGGTGCGGGCGCAGATGATATACGATGCGGAAAAAGGGGCGTATGCGTCGACGCTGTACGTTCTGGAGGACAACGGCGCCTATACGGCGGATACGCTGCCCGATGTTGCGGTATGGACGCAGGCGGTGCAGACGGAGACGGACGTGTTCAAAAGCGGGGAGCCTTTTTGGCTTTCCAATGACGGCACGGCGTCGTTCAACGGCGATATGGATTTGGCGCAGGCGGTTCTGCGGACGAAAACTTCCGGCGGCACGGGCGGCTGGACGAATTATTGGAAACCGCTGGAGCAACGGACGATAACGGCCTGACGCCGCGGCAGCGGGGTAGAACGGAGCCGGAGGGGGGAACAGGACGGCGGGGCATGGAACGGGGCGGCGGGAGACATGGGACGGAGCCGGCAACGGAGTAGAACGGAGCCGCGGGAGACATGGGACGGGGCCGGAGGGGGGAACAGGGCGGCGGGGTATGGAACGGAGCCGGCGGGGGCAGGCTCTTGGAATTTATGATTTTTATGACGAATATTACGGAGGAAAAATGAAAGGAACAACGAATGCTTTGGTTTTGCAAGGCGGAGACGGCGGCGAAACGGTTTTTGCGGTCAACAACACGGGAACGGCGATTGTCAGAGGGACGAAAGTGTGGCTCAATAAGCACAATCTGGACGAGAATACGGCGTATCAGCATTATGCGGGCGGAAGCAGCACGCAGTATACGCCGGTTTTTGACGCAGACAACAATTTCTGGGTGTTGAATCTGAGCGGTACGGGGCGCAAGCAGTTTACCTACGATACGGAAACGAAGGCGTGGACGGCGTCTGACCTGAACGCCGGACCGTCGGGGCGAAATTTTGTCCGCTTTACCGGCGGGGAGGTTATAGCGTATGCCTCCAACTATGCGGGCAATGCAACGGCGCTTTACTCTTCGGCGGTTACGAAAGACACATACACGAATTACGCCGGCCTGTATCTGGGGAGCGGAAACGTGCTGAAATGGGTCGCGGCCGGGAGCTTTACGCTGGCGAATTCGCTCGGCGAATTTCCGTTAACGGGGTTTAGCGGCTATCTTTATTCCGCATTGATGCTGGGCGGGAAAATGTTTGTTGCCGACGGGGCTGGAAACTATAAGTTTTATGATTTTGACAAGTTTTTCGGGACGCCGCGGGAAATCGGCTCCGGAAACAGCACGCTGGTTAAGGACAATTATCCCGTCATGTTTGCGACCGGGCTTGAGGCGGGGGATTATTTCATCTGCAACCGAGGTTCCCGGCAAAACAATTATGAGCCTACGGAACTGGTGATTTTTAAAATCGGCGAAAATTACGCGCTGGAAGAGGCTGACGATTTGCAGACGGATTTGCAGGCTTTGACGGGGCAGGTGTGTTCGGTGCAGTACAACAACGACACGAAACTTCTGACGGCGGGCAGCCATACGGCGGTGTATGCCTTTAAATGGGACGCGGCGGCAAAGGCGTTTGACAACCTGAATATCGGCATTGCCGTGCCGACAGAGGGCGTAATTGCCGACGACGGGGCGTACTGTCTGGCACTTTCGGAAGATATGACGTCGGCGGTGGTCGGGTACAGGAAGCAGACGAATACTCTGGTTTATTGGAACATGGGCATGTATAAGCTGACAACGTCTTCAAACGACTGGTACGCAGACAGGTTTGCCATGGCGTCATCGCTGAGCCTGACCGGATTTGCGACCGGGGCGACCGATGAGGCGGGCAGATACGAGTTTAAGACGGCGACGAAAGCATAAAGCGGTGTGTCGGACGCTGAGGCTGCACCGGCGGGTTTGGGAGGGGGCTGCTGCGCCGGCACGGAGTTTGCCGCGGCAGGCGGAGAGGGGAAAAGCGGCAGAGGGGCGGATTAACACAAAAAACGGAGGCGGATATGACGAAGTTTTTAACATACGCCGTGGCGGGGCTGCTGTTGACGCTGTATGTCACGGTGAGCCTGTATATCGAACGGGGCAGGGAGATTGCGGCATTACAGGGCGAAAAGAGCGCCCTGTTGGGGAAAACATCATTTTTGGAGGCGGAAATTGCGAAACGAGATGAAAAGGCGTTGGACGCCGATAAGCGATTGTGCGAGATTGAGAAGGCAGCAGAGGAGAGCAAGGTGCGCGCCGCACGGGCTGAAGAGGGCGGTTTTGATTGGGACGGCGCTTTGCCTGCTGACGCTGTTACTCTGCGGCTGCGCCAGGACTGAGTATGTGTACGTTGAAGCGCCGCGCGAGCCGATAACGTGCCACCGGCACATGAAGACGTTTCTGGATATGGCGAAGTGTCTGGAAATCTACAAGGCGAAGTATTAGGGGCTTGACTTGTTCGGAAATGGCCGTTTTGCCAGTTTTGGCGGCGGTACACGATTGACGATGGCATATAATGTTGGCGGCGGTATACAAAAAGAGCACACCATGAGGGAGGTGTGCTTAACTTTAACCATATATACAAATAATAGAACTTTTGTTTAAAGTCAATAATTATTTGAGGTTGATTTGAGAGAAATTTATATCGTTCATGCCGAAAGAATTTAAAAACATTAAAACCCTTGACGTGCAAGGGTTTTAATCTGGTGCCGTTTAGTGGACTTGAACCACCGACCCACGCATTACGAATGCGTTGCTCTACCAACTGAGCTAAAACGGCAACGGAGATATATTTATCAGGTTAATTTGAAAATGCAAGTGTTTTTTTTGCATGGTGGATAAAAAAAATCCTGCCCGACGAGGGGCAGGAAAGAGAAGGGCGCCGGGGTTGCGGAAACAGCCGGTGCGGAGCCGGCAGACGGAGTGCCGGCGCTTGGAACTGCGGAAACAGCCGGGGCGCGGGGGCTGCCGCGATGGCGGGGCAGCGGGTGAAAACGGCTCCGGTCAGGGCAGCGTTTCGAGCCAGGTTTCGGGAAGGGCGGGCGCCCATTCGGCGAGTTTTTCCAAATCTTCCTTCAGCAGAAAATCCGGTTTTTCCCCGCAGTGGCGGGCGGCGATGATTTCGACCGCTTCCCGGCGTACCTGCGGTTTCAGACCGGTGTCGCGCAACAGGGCGGGCAGCGATTTTTTCCAATCCAGAGAATGGGGCGAATCGGCATAAAAGACGACGAACGCCGTGCTGTCCGTTTCCCGGAAGCTGCCGCGGCATCGGAGCACGTTTTGTACGGGATCCCAGCCGCAGTGCCAAAGGCCGGCTTTTTCCACGGCCCAGTGCTTGAATTCGGCAACTTCCACCATATCGGCAAATTCGCCGCTGTTCAGCGCAACGGCGCAAAGGCAGCGATACAGCTGTTGACTGGAAGCGCTGCAATCCTGAAGGACATGGCGGGCAAAGCCAAGCAGCGTGTTCCAGTCTTCAGGGCGTTTCTGCGGCTGCGCAAGCAGTACGGCGGCCAATTGCGGCAGTTCGTAATTTTCCCGCGGCAGCGTAACGTTGTACAATGCGGCGGCGATTTTGAGGTTCATTTGCGGGTCCTGCCGTTTTTCCGCCAGACGGCGGATGTCGCTAAAGACCGTGTCGGGCGAATGAACGACGATTTCGCGGTTTGTCCGCATTTCCATGACATGCCGGGTTTCCGTAACCAAATCGGCGCCGATAAGTTTCAGGAAAATGTTGAGGGCAACTTCGGGGCGAATCCTGTGCAGGCACTGGGACAAATCGCGGTAATCGAAGCTGTCGAGATTTTCCCGGTGGCGCACCAGTTCGGAAACGCCGTTGGCAAGCGCAATTTCGGCTGCGGTGCCCAAGGTGAGCTTTTCCGGCGGCAGCGTGTTATGGGCGGTGGCCGGCGATGTTTTTCCGGCGGTACCCTGCGATGTTTTTCCGGCGGTTCCCTGCGGCGCTTTTCCGGTGGTTTCTTGCGATGTTTTTCCGGCAGCTTTCTGCAGCGTTTCAAGAAGAGGCAGCAGATAACCGGTAATCGCGCGGAGATTGCGGGCAAAACCGTTTTTCAGCAGAAAGGCGGCAATGTTGCGCGCCGTGCCGGTGAAACCGAGCTTGGCCAGCACGGGGCTGTAGTCAGCGCCTTCGACAAGGAGCCCCAGCTTTTGCGCGGCGATATCCGGCCAGAGGCAGAGAAGCTCCAGCGCCTGCGGCGTTACCGGAGAGGCGTTTTTGGCTATCTCGCGTTTGAGCCTGGCAACGGCCTGACGGTACAGCGTGCGCTGTTGCGGCACCTGGGCATTCAGGGCGCATTTTTGCAGCCCGATGCCCAAATAAGCCTCGGCCAGAAGCGAGAGAGGCGCCAGCCGCCTGTCCTGCCAAAAGGCAATGATGTGCGGGAGGGCTTTCAGATTTTCCGGCTTGGCCAGAGCGGCCATAAACGCGCCGAGAAAATGTTCGGGCGAACCAAGACGCAAGTCCGGCTCTTCCGGCAAAATCGGCGCAATGTCTTCCACGTCTGCAACAAAAACGAAATTGGCGGAGCTGACTTTTCCCGCCATGACGGCATCGGCGTATCCGCTGTGCCGCTGATCCGTAAAGTAATACGGAATCTGAATAGTTGGCAAATTCATAAATTAAAAAAAATTAGCGTTAATAATTGAGATTATAATACAGGAATTGGCGCGAGCATAGGCGGGGTTTGTCTTTTTGTCAATGTTTTTTTAAGGAGAGGGGGCGGCGGTACGGGCAGCGAGGGGCAGATGAGAGAGGTGTGCGGGGCGGCGATGTGGGCTGTGGCGGAGCGACTGGCAGAGGTGCGCGGGGAGGGAATAAAAAAAAGCCGGCGTTTTACTACGCCAGCCCGATGTGCGGGATATAGCCGCCGAGGTTGATGCCGCTGGCCTTTTTGGCCTGCTCCCAGCGGTCTTCGAAGCGGGTGTCGAAAATCAGCTTTGGGTCGCCGGGGACAATCAGCCATTCGTTGTTGAAAATCTCCCATTCCAATTCGCCGCGTTTCCAGACGCAATGCCCCATGGCGATAATCTTTTTGTCGGGGCCTTCGCCGTCGAGGATATCCTGAAGGACGCCGAACGAACTGGAAATCGCGATTTCGCCCTGAACGCGGGCGTGCGGGTCGCTGTAAAAATACCCGTCGCTCGGGAACAGCACAAAGCCGTTGGCGGGGTTGACCGGGCCGCCCTGATAGAGGTCTTCGTAAACGCCGCGCACGTCTTTTTCGCCGTTGTCTTCATTGTTGCGGCATTCAACAACCGCCGAGCCGAAGAGGAGCTTGTTTATCATTATCCCTTTGACGCTTTCGGGCGAACTGTCGGTGATGTAGATGACCGACTCTTTATACAGGTCGTTCTTGCCGGAGCCGATGTAAACGAGGCATTTGCCGGCCAGGGTGCTGTCGTCGGCGACGCGTTGTCCGCCGGATTTGGCGGTAAGACGGTTTTGGGTGCCGGCATTGCTGCTCCTGCCGCTCAGGCGGGAGTTATTCGCGCCGGTGTTATTGCTGCTCCTGGCGTTCGAACGGGAGTTATTCGCGCCGGTGTTATTGTTTTTTGCGCTCAGGCGGGAGCCGTCGGCAGTGCGTTGCCCGCCAAAACCGCCGCGGCGGCGGTTTCCGGCTGCGGGCGCTTTGCGGCGGGATTTGGATTTCGGCGCCGGTCGCTGCCCCCATCCCTCAAACATAAAAGATTCATCAAAATCGTCCAATTCTTCCAGTATTTCAAACCGTCTCTTTCTGTCCTTCATCGTAATATGTGTCTTTCGTAAAAAAGTTTGTTGCTTTTTGGCTGGTCTGATATAATATCTTTTCATAGCTTAATATTGTTTTTAAATCAACAGTAAAATTTTATGAAAAGGTTTGTTTGTTATATAGGGTGCGCGGCGCTGGTTTTCAAGCTGATGTACGGGGCAGCCTGGGCTGCCGGGGCGACGGGGTTGCAGGCGGCGGCAGAAACGGCGGTGTCGGCAGAAACGGCGGTATCGGCGGAAACGGTGGTTCGGGATACGGTTCCGGAGACGGCTGCTGCGGCCGGCGGCGGCGACGGCATTGTCTACCGGGTGCGCGACCTGACTGCGGCGGCAAGCGGCGGCGATGGTGCGGGCAGCGGCGATACGGGCAGCGGGGGCGAAACGCCGGAGCCGATTATCCGGAGCGACAACGAACTGGCCAAACTGGCGCTGCTGCCGTTTATTGTCGACAAGGTTTTTGCAGGGGAGGCGCTTAACGGCGATTTGACCGGGTTTTTGAGCCGGGTATATCCGACGGCGGGCGAAGGGACGCTGAAAACGCTGGAAAGCGGAATCCGCTTTTTCGTCAGCTGGAAGCGCAAATATGACTATGCGGTGGCACGGCTGAAACATAACATCAAGGCGGCGGGAATTTTGCCGAAAGACGCGCCGATTGTGGCAGAGAACGGAGAATTTGCGCCGGAAGAGGCAGACCTGCGCAAGCAGTCGGCGGCAGGGGAATATCAGGTGCGGTACCGCCCGTACAAGTATCTGGAATACGACCCCGGCGCATTGGGCGAGCCGGTGCGGCGGCGCGACAAGAACTATATCTCGCCGGAAGACCTGAATACCGACGAAATGGTGCTGGCGCTGCTGGAGCTGGATTTCGGCGGGTTCTGGCGCGCGCTGCGGAAGATGCCTTCGTACAGTGACGGTGCGGGCGAAAAGCCGGTGGAAGCCGGCGGCGGCGTTAAGGCGAGGCTGCTGCTGGATACGGCGCGTCCGGGCGATAAGGAAACCATCCGCGGCGTGGCGGAAATCTATGTGCCGGACGGGATGTATGTCAGCGGCGATTTGCTTAATCCGGAAAACCGGGCGGCTTTTGTGCTGCGCGAGGACGGTGGCAGCGCCACAGCCAACATGGGCAGCCGCAACATCAAATCTTTCCGCATGTATGCGCCGCTGGCGAACGGCGTGGAAAAGGGCGGGGAGGCCAGGCGCGTGCTTACCGGGCATATCCGTTTTCCGCTGGAATTTACGCGGGCGGATACGGGGAAGGCGATGCACATTGCCGGGGATTTGCAGTTCAAGCTCTGCACGGCGGACGGAGCCTGCCAGGCGGCGGCGACGCATCACGGGCTGACGCTCCGGGCTTCGGACAAAGCGGAAGATTCCATACATTACAACTACGTTACGCAGGGGTTTGCACATCTGCCGCCGGCGGAGAGCCGGCACGCGCGGGCGGAGAAGCTGGTTTATGACCGGGAAAAGGGAACGCTGACGGCGACATTTGCCCTGTCGCGCAGGGTGAGCAATATGGCGGCAATGGCGGAAGACGCGGTGGGGACAAATTTTATCAATCCCCGTTACGAGCTTGGCGACGGCTATGCCCGCGTTACGTTTGACGTGCGGGCAGGTGGCAGCGCCACGGGCAACGAGGGCAGCGCCACGGGCAGTGCCAGCGGCACGGGCAACAAGGGCAGCGAAACTGCGGGGTACGGCGCGGCAGAGGCTGCTGTTGCGGGCAGCGGTGCCAGCGCCACGGGCAACGAGGGTGGCGGCGAAACTGCGGGATACGGCGCGGCAGAGGCTGCTGTTGCGGGCAGCACCGGGAGAAATACGGAGCTGCCGTTGCAGGAGGTTGCGCTCAGCGCATCGTTTGACGACAGCGAGGTGCTGCGGACGGTTATGACAGTGGTGGCAGCGGCACGGGCAGTGCCGGCGGCACAGGCAAGTGCCAGCGGCACAGGCAACGAAGGTAACAGCGCAGGCGATAGAGGCAACGAGGTGGTGCCAGCACCACGGGCTACAGGGGGCACTTTGTTTGCCTATGGATTGCTGCTGAACCTGATGCCGGGAATTTTCGGCTTGTTCCTGCGGTTGGCGCGGCAGCTGCGGGAGCGGGCGGAACGGCGGCGGATTTTCTGCCGGTATGCGGCGGGAGCGGCGCTGGGGCTGGCACTGCTGGGCATCGGATACCGGGGGGTATATTTCGGCGCGCTGTATTATAATCCGTGGCTGGCGGCGGGAGCGGCGGCGGTGATTTTGCCGCTGTGGGCGGAAGCGCTCGGATATATGGATTTTGCTTTGTTCCGTCCGTTGAAAAAAATATTCAGGCGCGGCTGGCTGGCCGGGTTGTTTACGGTGCTGCTGGCGGCGGCGTTTCCGACGGCGCTGAAGGCGGAGGCGTTGAGCGGGCTGTTTACGGTTGGCGCGGAAATATGGAGCGTCGCGGCGGAGGGGAGTTTTGCCGCGGGTGCGGAACTTTTGAGAGGTACAGCGGGCAGTCTGGCATTGGCGGCGGGCAGTTTGGCGTCGGCAGGCAGTCTGGCGCAGGCGGCGGGAGAGGCTGCCGTTGCGGGCGGCGTCTGGCTGGCGCCGGCATGGACGGAACTGGCGGCGGGGCTGGGGTGCGTCTGGCTTGGAATTATAGCGCTGCCGCTGGCGATGCTGACAGCGGCGGAGCTGTGGGGGCAGAGAGTTGCGGTCTGGCTGCGGGCGACGGTGCTGCGGCGGTTTAACGCTTTTTATACCGGCGTATACGCAGCGGGGCTGCTTTGGCTGGCGGCCGGTTGTTTCGGCGGCACGGCGGCGCTGGGGCTGGCAGTCGGGCTGGCACTGCTGTTCGTGTTGTGGTATGCTTTTCCGCAGGCGGTGGCAGAAACAATTAAACATACGCGTTCGGAAAAGAGAAGCCTGGAGTTGTTTAACCGGGTGCAGCGGCATTGGCTGGTTGCGGCGGCCGTGTGGTATCTGCTGGTGGCAGGCGGATTAGCGGTGGCCGGAGCGGGGGCGGGTACCGGGACTGACGTCGGTGTGGCTGAGAACGGCGGAACGGGTATCCGCATGGCAGAGAAGGGCAGCGCGGCGATGCCGGTACTGGTGAGCATTGAAGCGCCGTATTCGCCGCTGTCGGCATATAACCGTCTGGCGTTGCGGGAGCTGCGGAAGGCGGGGCTGCGCGTGGTGCGGATTAACGCCGGGGAAATGAATGTTCCGGGGGCGGCCTGGCCGTGGTTTGCCGCATACGGGAAGTTTTATGCGCCGCTCACAATCCTGTTTACAAACCGGCATAAGAACGGCATGGTGCTGCCGGAGCGGTTGGACCGGGTGGATTTTGACAAGGCGCTGGCCGGCTGGCGGGAATGAAAAAGCGGCAGGTGGCAGCGGTGGCAGCGCCACGGGCAAGTGCCAGCGGCACAGGCAACAGAGGTAGCGGTACAGGCGATGAGGCAGCGGCACAGGCGAGTGCCAGCGGCATGGGCAACAAAGGCAGCGAGAAAACAATTTTAACGAAAGGATGACGATTATGGCAACAGAACTGAATACAAACGTACCGGCGGGGATGCGGCTGACGGTGGCGATTATCGGCAACCGCAACGCGGGGAAGTCGACGCTTTTGAACCGCATTGTCGGGCAGGAGGTGTCGATTGTTTCCGACGAGCCGGGAACGACGACCGACGCGGTGGCGAAAGCGTATGAACTGATACCGGTCGGGCCGGTCAGCTTTTATGACACGGCGGGGCTGGACGACGAAGGCGAGCTTGGGCGGCAGCGCGTGCAGGCGGCGAAGAAAATCCTGCGCCGCGCGGATATGGCGCTGCTGGTTATCGGCAGGGACGGCATTACCCGCGAGGACGAGCGCCTGCTGACGAAGCTGGCGGAGAAACGCATTCCGTTTGTTCCGGTTTTTAATTTCAGCGATGAGCGGCAACTCGGCAAATTTGACCGGGCGGTGATGCAGCTTTATGACGGGGTGGCGGTTTCGGCAAAGACCGGCGAGAGCATCGACGCGCTGAAACGGCGCATGGCAGAGGTGCTGGAACCGCTGGCGCACGAGCCTCCACTGGTGGCGGATTTGATTAAGCCGAAAGACCTGGTGATGTTGGTGGTGCCGATTGACCTAGCGGCGCCGAAAGGGCGGCTGATTCTGCCGCAGGTGCAGGTTTTGCGCGAAGTGCTGGACGCCGGAGCGATGGCGCTGACGGTTAAGGAAAGCGAAGTTGCGGATATGTTGCGCGCGCTGGCGGCAAAACCGGCGCTGGTCATTACCGACAGCCAGGCGGTCAGGGAAGTGGCGGCGGCGGTGCCGGAAGACATCAGGCTGACGACGTTTTCGACCCTGTTTGCGCGTTATAAAGGCGATTTCGCGGCGCAGCTGGCAGGCGCGGCGGCGATTGACACGCTCAAAGACGGCGACAGGGTGCTGATTGCGGAAGGGTGTTCGCACCATGTTACCTGCGACGATATCGGGCGGGTCAAAATCCCGAACTGGATGAAGAAATATACCGGCAGGGAACTGAGCTTTGAGTGGACGCAGGGCGCGGATTTTCCGGACAATCTGGAAGATTACGCGCTGGTGGTGCACTGCGGCGGCTGTATGCTGAACCGCGCGGAAGTGCGGCGGCGGATTAACGAATGCGCGCGGCAGGGCGTCAGGGTTACCAACTACGGCATCGTGATTTCCAAAATGCAGGGCGTGCTGGAGCGCGTGGTTAAAGGGATTGCGGATGCCGACGGCGGCAGCGCCACGGGCAGTGTCAGCGACACGGGTAACGAGGGCGACTAGAGCAGCGCACGGGCAGATGCCGGCGCTACGGGCTGTGGCTGTACTACGGGCGTGTGGGCGGCGACGGCTGCGGCGGGGGGCGGCGGCTGAAGGACCCATGGCTGTGTTGCTGGCATAAAAAAAGCGGTTGTTCCATAAAGGAACAGCCGCTTTTCGGTTTAAGAACGTTTTTATGCACGCTCTCTAAAAGCGCTGATTATTTCTTTTACGCCGTCTATCTTTCTCTGTCTGACGTACATAAGTATCATCTTTCCCGCGCCGGGCATCCTGAAAATCCGATTTAGGGGTTCGTTATTAAACGACCATCCATGTCTGACATATTCAAGAAAGATGTCTCTCGCATTGGGAAGCTGGAAAATCCGAAGCTGGATATCAAAGCAGAGAGGCTTTCCAAGCTTGACATATTCCAGAAAAATTTTTCCCGCCTCGGGCAAGTCAAAGATTCTGACTTGAGCGCCGTAGCAGAGTTCATGTCTGTATCTGACATATTCAAGGAAGATTTTCCCTGCATCGGGCTGGTCGAAAATTCTGACTTGGGCATCATAGCAGAGCCATCTGCCGTGTTTGGCGGATTCCAGTATAATCTCCTCGGCATAAGGTTGCTTAAGGATTTGGAGCTGGACTTTTTCCCGGAGGCCGTCCGGGTTGTGTTTGACGAATTCAAGGAAGATGTCTCTCGCATTGGGCAGCTTAAACAGCCGGGGGAGAAAATCTATGTCGGGTAGTATGCCGTTTTTGGCATATTCCAGCATAATTTCCGCCGTGTCGGATTTGGGCCAGAGGCGAAGGATGATCTCCTCGACGCGATAACAGAGCAGTCCTCCGTGCCTGACATATTCAAGGAGGATTTTCTTTGCGTCGGGCCGCATGAGGATTTTCCATTGGAGTATATCGTCAATCTGGTGATTGCGTCTGACATATTCCAACATGGTTTCTGTTTCTGTCAGCCCCAGAACCTTTTGCAGGTTGGATAAAAATTTTCCGTTGTTTGGAATGTTTTTTTCTGCGTTTTCCTGAGAGAAGACGCCTGATGCAATTCGTTTCATAAAAATTTTAGATTAATTGTTCGACATAATTGTTTTCTTTATGGAAAAGGTATATCGCAAAGTTTTGCTAAACGCAAGCTTTTTTTGTCCTTTTTGTCTTTTTTTTGTGGCGGAGAGGTTGTGAACGGAGCCAGCGGCACGGGCACGGCGGCGTGCGGCGGGAAGCGGTATTTGCCGCGCATAAAAAATGCCGGGGCGCGAGGGCGTTCCGGCATTGCCGCATCGGCGGCGGAAAGGCGGGGATTAAGCCCGGAGACTTAATCCCTGTTGTCCTTATATTCCGCGTAACGTTTGACAAGCGTACGGATTTTGGCGGCGTCTTCCGGTACCATCGCGTAAAGCGGGATGGAAAACGGCGTGAACACGTTATGCCGGCACAGGTGCTGCATAAACGTCAGGCGGTATTCGGCGCCGGGAACGAGATGCAGGGCGATTATCGGGCGGCGGGTCAGCCAGCCGGTATATTTTTCTTCGGCCAGCGCGACGTCGCTCCATTTCAGGAAAGCGTTGTGGTCGATTTTTATCCCTTCATTGGATACGACGGCCAGCTTCTGCGGGAATATCAGCACGAAGACGACCGAGGCGAGAGCCGCGAGCGACAGCGCCATAACCACAGTCATAAAGACGACCAGCGCCCAGCTTGTGAACAGCCCGGCGCAGAGCATACAGCGGGTCAGAACCCAAACCAGGCAGGCAACGGCGGCGTAAATTACCGTCAGCAGGATTATCTGGCGGCGTTCGTAATAGAAGACTTCTTCTTCCGCGGAGTGGAGAATCTGTTTCAGTTTCTGTCTGATTTCGCGGGCGGCCTTTTTGGCGGCGGCAGTGGTGGCCTGCCTGATGCCGGCTGCGGCGGCTTTGGCGCCGACGGGCAGCTTTTTAGAGCGGGCAGACATCGTAGCGGCGGGAGCTGTGGCGGCATCCGCAACGGGAGCAGCGCCTGCCTCTGACGGGAACGCGCCGTTAAGCGCGGCGGCCTCCGCTTCCGCCCGGCGGGCAGCCTTTTTGGCCTTGGTCATCGCTTTTAGCGCCTTGCGCGCTTTTGCCGTAGCTTTGAGGGCTTTTCTGGCAGCTTTCTGCGCTTCGGTCTCGGCGGCTTTTTCCACGGTTTTCAGCGTTGCCTCCAACGTGCGTTCGACGATTTTTTTCGGCGCGGCTTTGGCTGCGGCGGGAAGCTTTTTGATTTTTTCGCGCACCGGGGCTTTGGGCGCCGGAACAGGCGCGGCATTGCCGGAAGCCGGGGAAAGCGCGTCGGATAAGCCCTCAGGGGGCAGAGGGACTGCTGCTAAAGTTTCGCTTTCGGCCGCGGTTTCCGCCGCCGGAATTGGAGCGGGGCGCGCGGGGGCTTTTTTCGGCGCTTTTTTCAACACTGTTTTGGGTGCCTTGGGGGCAGCGGGTTTCTTTTTAACGGGTTTTGCCATTTTTGTCATCCTTTCAAAAAACAGATTTGCCGTTATGGTAGCACGGAGAGGGTTAATGCCGGGTTAACGCGCGGGGATAAACGGAGGGAAGAGGCACGGGCGGAGAGCGGGGGGAACGAGGGGCGGAAACGTGGGGAAAACGCGGCGAAAAGCTTGACAGGCGGTGGGCGGGGGCATATACTCCGGGCATTAACGCAATGTCCGGCGGCGCCGCGGTGCAATGTGCAGACGGGCGAGAGTATCGGTGTACGCGCACCGATGCGGGCGCAGAGTGCGCACAGGCGCGGGAGCCGGAGCGATGACACACTTGATTTTTAGGAGGCTAGATTATGGCAGTATCCAATGCCGTGGCGGCGCTGCTCACCGAATACGAGCGCTTTGCCGGAACCGAAATGAAAGACCTGTTTGCTGCGGACGGCGAACGGGCGCAGAAATATACCCTGACGCTCGGGGAGTTGACATACGACTATTCCAAGAACCGTTTTGACGCCGGCGTGTTGGCGGCGCTGTTTAATCTGGCGCGCGAGCATAATTTAAAAGACCGGATTGAGGATATGTTTACGGGCAAAAAAATCAACGTTACCGAAAACCGGGCGGTGCTGCATACGGCGCTGCGCAATTTTTCGGGCAGGCCGGTGATGGTGGACGGCGTTGACGTGATGCCGGAAATCCTGCGCGTGCAGGCGAAAATGAAAGAGTTTTCGGACGCGGTGCGCAGCGGGGCGTTTAAGGGCGCGACAGGCAAAAAGCTCACCAATATCGTCAACATCGGCATCGGCGGGTCGGATCTGGGGCCGTATATGGTAACGGCGGCGCTCAAAAAATACTGGGCGAAGGACATCAACTGCTACTTTATTTCCAACATTGACGGCACGGCGTGTGCGGAAGTTTTGGGGCAGATTAACCCGGAGGAGACGCTGTTTATCGTCGCGTCCAAGACCTTTACGACGATTGAAACGCTGACCAACGCGCGTACCTGCCGCGACTGGCTGGTTAAAGCGTTGGGCGAGGCGGCGGTCGCAAACCACTTTGTCGCGCTTTCCACGAACGCCAAGGCGGTGGCGGAGTTTGGCATTGACGTCAACAATATGTTTGAGTTCTGGGATTTCGTCGGCGGGCGGTATTCGCTGTGGTCGGCCATCGGGCTTTCGATTGCGATTGCGGTCGGGTACGAGAATTTTCACGAGTTGTTGAAAGGCGCCGAGGCGATGGACAACCATTTCCGCACCGCGCCGCTGGAGCAGAACATTCCGGTGATTATGGCGCTGCTGGGGATTTGGTACAACGACTATTACAATATTCACCGGTACGCGGTGATTCCGTACGACCAATATTTGAAGTTTTTGCCGGCGTATCTGCAACAGCTGGATATGGAGAGCAACGGCAAGTCGGTGCGGCTGGACAACCGCAAGATTACCGATTACGCGACGGGGCCGGCGCTGTTCGGCGGGGCGGGAACCGACGTGCAGCATTCGTTCTTCCAGCTTCTGCATCAGGGGACCGAGCCGGTGCCGGTGGATTTTGTCATTCCGGCGGTATCGCATAATGAAATCGGCAAACACCACGAAATTTTGCTTGCCAACGTGCTGGCGCAGGCGGAAGCGCTGATGAAAGGCAAGACGCCCGACGAGGCGGCGGCGGAACTGCGCGCCGCGGGCAAGGACGAAGCGACGGTTGAGAAGCTCAAGCTTAACAAGAGCTTTGACGGCAACCGCCCGTCCAATATGTTCCTGCTGAAGAAGATTACGCCGTATGCGCTCGGCATGCTGATTGCGATGTACGAGCACAAGGTTTATACGCAGGGCGTGATTTGGGAGATTGACTCGTTTGACCAGTGGGGCGTCGAGCTCGGCAAGCAGCTGGCACTGAAGATTTTGCCGGAGCTGGAGGCCGGTGCGGGAACAGCGAACGGCGCGACCGGGGCTGGTGCGGCTCAGTGCGGGGCGACGGCACCGCAGCACGACGGATCAACGAGTGCCCTGATTGAAAAGGTACGGGTGCTCAGAGGGGAAGCCGGTATCGGCGCCGAAAAGGCGGCATAGAAGCGGCGTGTCGGGCGAAGGCCGCGGGCGGTTCAATGCAGGGCGGCGGCACCGCAGCACGACGGGTCGACGTTGTCCGGCGGTTGAGAACAGAGCGGAATGCGCTGGGAACGGTGCGTTCCGGTTTGGGTGTCAGTTGGGACAACATGTAATGGGTATGAGTCCGATGTTGAGTACAACAGGCGGTAGCAATGCGTGGCGATGAAAGGAAGATTGGGCAATGAACTGGATTTATGTGGCGGCAGGCGGCGCGTTGGGCGCTGTAGCGCGGTATGGGACTTGTCTGCTGCTGACGGCGAGAGGAGCAGCTTTTCCACTGGCGACGTTTGCGGTCAATATGGCCGGTTGCCTTTTGATGGGGATAGTGGCGGAGGCTTTTACGCAAAAGACGGCATTGCCGCCGGAGGCAAAACTTTTGCTGGCAACTGGGTTTCTCGGCGCATTTACGACTTTCTCAACTTTCAGTTTGGAAAATATTATTCTCCTGCAGCGGGAGGCATATTTGCGTTTGGCTTTGTATGCTGCAGGTTCAGTTGGCATCGGGATTATGGCAACCGCGGCGGGTATGTATCTGGTGCGGGTGCTTCGAGGGGAAAATTTGTGAGCTGACTTGCAAACGGAAGCCGGTATCGGCGCCGAAAAGGCAGCATAGAAGCGGTGTCCGTGTGAAGCGTGCCGGGGTGCGGTTCAATGCGGGGCGGCGGCTGGCTGGGCGAAGGGCAGCCGTGTGAAACGTGCCGGGCGTCTGGAGCAAGCCATAAAAAAAACAGGAGCGTCTTGCGGAGGCTCCTGTTTTTGTGCAGCTATTGTTATCCGTTTTTATTTCTTTTCAGATTTGTTCTTCATTTCCTTAATCTTTTTAATTTTTTTAAGATTCTCTTCAAGGATAACGTACCAGATTCCTATTGCCAATCCAAATATCAAACCTGATGACACGGAAGAAGTTCCTTCAAGTGACATATTTATCAGGGCGCAGACACATACGATAATGGCGATACCCGAGAACAGTACGATAAATAACGGGAGATAGATTGTTGCGTTTTGTTTCATAATAGATTCATTTTAATTGTTTGACATAATTTTGTTTTGACAATGTGGAGTATAGTACATTTTTGTCCGTTTGTCAATGTTTTTTTGGGGGGGACGAGGGGGGAGAGGAGCTGGGGGAAGGGCGAGAGATATGAGGGGAACGGGAGGAGGAGCTGGGGGAAGGGCGAGGAGGGTGAGGCACGGGAGATAATAACGGCGCGGCGGGTTGTGGACATCTCAAAAACATATTGCGGCGTTGGGGCGGGGCCTGTATTATTGCCCTTAAGTTAAGCAGGCAGCCGGCGAGTGCGTCGGGAACGGGCGGGGTATGGCCGGGGCTGCCGGAGTTGTTGAAGAAAGGAACGCGTACTATGTCTATCCGGGTTTTGCCATCCAATTTAGTCAACCAGATTGCCGCGGGCGAGGTCATCGAGCGGCCGGCGTCGGCGGTCAAGGAGCTGGTGGAGAACGCGCTGGACGCGGGGGCGACGCGGATTGAGGTAACGCTCAAGGCCGGGGGCAAGACGCTGATTGCGGTAGAGGACAACGGCAAGGGCATGGACGCGGAAGACCTGGCGCTGGCGGTGGAGCGGCATGCGACGTCCAAGCTGCCGTCGGACGATTTGTTCAACGTGCAGTTTCTGGGGTTTCGCGGCGAGGCGCTGCCGTCGATTGCCTCGGTGGCGAAGATGAAAATCACGACGCGGCAGGAGGGGGCGGAGAACGGCTGGGAGCTGGAAATTAAAGGCGGGGCGAAGGGCGAGGTGCGGCCGTGTTCGCGCGCCAGGGGGACGCGGATTGAGGTGCGGGATCTGTTTTTTGCGACGCCGGCGCGGCTGAAGTTTCTGAAAGCGGACAGCGCCGAGGCAGGGGCGTGCGCGGACATTATCAGCCGCATCGCGCTGGCGAACCCGGAAGTGGCGTTTTACCTTTACGTTGACGAGAAGAAGAAGATTGCGCTGCCGGCGGCGAACGGGGATTTTTTTGACGCAAGGCTCCGGCGGGCGGCGGAGGTTATGGGGCGCGAGTTTTCGGAGAACGTGCTGGAGGTCAGGGGCGAGCGCGACGGGATGAAGCTTTCGGGGCTGGTGAGCCTGCCGACCTACAACAAGGCCAACACGCTGTCGCAGTATCTGTTCGTCAACAACCGCCCGGTCAGGGACAAGCTACTTCTGGGCGCGCTGAAGGGGGCGTATGCGGGCGTGCTGGAGAATTCGCGCTATCCGGCGTGCGCGCTGTTTCTGGAGGTGGAGCCGATGTATGTGGACGTCAACGTGCACCCGGCGAAAGCGGAGGTGCGCTTTTTTGACCAGCAGGGGGTGCGGTCGCTGCTGGTGGGGGCGGTGCGGAGCGCGCTGCTGGCGGGGGACAAGAAAAGTGCGGATAAGGTGGATTTGGCGACGCTGGCTTGTGAGAACGCGGGAGCGGGACATCCGCGGGCATTCGGGAAAACGACGCAGACGGCTCAGGCGGATTTGGCGACGCCGGCTTGGGGGAATGCGGGAGCAGGGCAGGCGGATTTTGCGGCGCTGACCGATGATTTCGTGCCGGGGCAGGAAGGGATGACGGCCGGGTTTGAGCGCGGTTCGGGCGTGGCGGACGGTATGCTGCGGGAGCCGGAGTATCCGGGTGTTGGCGGGTATGGCGACGAGTATGGCGCAGGGGCGGCGTACGGGGCCGAGCGGCGGTTTGCGGCTTTTCAGGGGCGGCCGGGAGGTGTGGGCGGCGGACGCGGCAGCGGGATTTTGCCGGAACTGGAGCGCAAGTTTTCGGTGCGGGTGGAGGAGCCGGCGGCGGGTACTGAAGACGAGGCGGGGCCGCTGGGCGTGGCCAAGGCGCAGTTTCACGACACCTATATTTTGGCGCAGGCGGAGGACGCGCTGATTCTGGTCGACCAGCACGCGGCGCACGAGCGGATTGTGCTGGAGCGGCTCAAGGCGGCGATGGCGGCGGGGGAGAGGCTGCCGTCGCAGTTGTTGCTGCTGCCGGAAGTGGTGGATTTGTCGCTGACGCAGAAAGCGGCGCTCGCGGGCGAGTTTGAAAATCTGGCGAAGCTCGGGTTGGTGCTTGAGGATTTCGGCGCCGGGGTGATGGTGCGCGAAGTGCCGGCGCTGCTGAAGGACGCGGCGATTAAAAAGATGGTTGCGGATTTGGCCGACGAGATGGCGGAATGGGGCGCGACGACGGTGGTGGAAGACAAAATCAACCATATCGCGGCGACGATGGCGTGCCACGGGTCGGTGCGCGCGGGGCGGCGGCTGAACATCGCCGAGATGAACCACCTGCTGCGCGAGATGGAGCGAACGCCGCATTCGGCGCAGTGCAACCACGGGCGGCCGACGTATGTGCGGCTGGAGGTGGCGGATCTGGAGCGGCTGTTCCACCGATAGAGGGAGGAGCGTTGACCGGGGAACGGTGCTGGGGCGTTTGTCGGCGGGCGGTAGGCGCGGATTGGGTCGGAGGAATGCGGTGTTGGTATGGCCCGGGGGTGTGGCGCGAGGCGCATTTTTTGTTCATAACCTGATATTTTGCGTGCATTTTGGCGGACAGGGCGGTAAAATCGCCTTAAATCAGTTTATTTTGAAAGCTTTGACGATGCTTATGGACAAAAAAGACAGAGGGGCGCGGCAGGCGCGGAAAACGGGAACGGCGCAAAAGATGACTGCGGCGGCGAAGACAGGGCTGGCCGCGATGGTTCGGGCGGCGAATACGGGTGCGGCGCGGGCGGCAGGTGCGGTACGAAAAACGGGCGTGGCGGTGCCAGCGCTGTTTGCGGCGGTATTTTTGGTGGCGGGGTGCACCTATCCGTACGAGCGCACTTATCCGGTATTGACGGAAGAGGAAGAGCTTTCGGCGCTGCCGTGCCAGCGTGCGGACAGCGGCGGTTTTCTCGGCACGCGGCTGTGGTCGGACAAAGAAGCGACTGAAATCTGTACCCTGCGCGCGCAGCCGGAAGTCGGGCTGAACGGGGTGAAAGTCTGCCCCAACAACCGCAAGTGTTCGGACGAGGCGATGCTGCCGTACCAGCCCTGCGCGCAGCCGATGCCGACCTATTACGGCGATATTTCCGCCACGCAGAGCGCGGAGGGAATTCTGCTGATTCACCCGGTAACGCGGACGCAGATTTTGTGTTATGACCTGCCGGGCGAGAGCGCGGTGCAGTGCGCGGAGAATTTTCGGGCGGCGGGGTATGTGCTGGTGACGGACATACCGCAGGTTTCGGCGAATTACGACTTTTTGCGCAAGAACACCTATCCGACGCGGCGGTGGCGCGGCGGCGGCGAGGTGGTGCCGCGGTGGTGAGGTGGTGCAAAGGCGGGATGATGACGGGGCGGAAACAGTGCCGCGGCGGCGGGCGTGTTATGGCGTTGGCAACGGGACGGAAGCGGTGCCGCAGAGGTAAGACGGAGGACGGGCGATGATTTGCAGCCTGAAGACAGCGGCGTTTGACGGGATTGAGGCGAAGCGCGTGGAGGTGCAGGTCAGCATCGGCGCGGGGATGCCCGGGTTTGTCATCGTCGGGCTGCCGGACAAGGCCATCAACGAGAGCCGGGAGCGCGTGCGTGCGGTTCTGGCGGTGCTGGGGGTGGAGTTTCCGCGCGAACATATTACGGTGAACCTCAAGCCGGTGGATTTGCTGAAAGAAGGCGCGCATTTCGACTTGCCGATAGCGATGGGGCTGATGGGGGCGATGGGTCTGGTTGACCCGGCGCGGCTCAAGGGCTATATCTTTATGGGCGCGCTGTCGCTGGACGGCAGCATTGAGCGCGTCAACGGGGTTTTGCCGGCGGCGGTGCGGGCGATTGCCGACAAATGCGGGCTGGTCTGCCCGGCAGCCAACGCGTCGGAAGCGGCGTGGAGCCGGTGTGCGCCGGTGCTGGCGGCGGGGCATATTCTGGAGCTGATGAATTATTTTAACGGCAAGGCGGACGGCGGCGTCTTACGGAAGCGCGGCGTGACGGAGGAGAGGAAAGCCGGACGAGGGGACGCGGCGGAGATTGGCGGCCGTGTGAGCGGGACGGATAACGGCGCGTGGAAACGGGCGGCGGCCGGACGGGAGACGGAGCATGACGGCCGCGCGAGAGTGTCGGAGACTGGCGCGGGCGCGGCGGTTTACAAGATTGACTATGCCGACGTCAAGGGGCAGGAGAGCGCAAAGCGGGCGATGCTTATCGCCGCGGCGGGCGGACACAACCTTCTGATGTCGGGGCCGCCGGGTTCGGGAAAGACGATGCTGGCGGAACGGCTGGTTACCATTTTGCCGCCGCTGACGCTGCGCCAGGCGCTGGAAAATGCGATGATTCAGTCGGTTGCGGGCGTATTGGACGAAGAGCTGGCGGAGCGGGGCGAACTGGATTTGAGACGGCCGTTTCGGGCACCGCACCACAGCGCTTCCACGGCATCGCTTGTCGGCGGCGGGAGAAAGGGGATTCCGGGCGAGATTACGCTGGCGCACAACGGCGTGCTGTTTCTGGACGAGCTGCCGGAATTTTCGCGGTCGGCGCTTGACGCGCTGCGGCAGCCGCTGGAGAACAAGCGGGCGGTGATTTCGCGCGTGATGGCGCATACGGTTTATCCGGCGGATTTTCAGCTGGTGGCGGCGATGAACCCGTGCCGCTGCGGCTTTTTCGGCGTCGAGGGGCGGATGTGCGCGAAGGCGCCGCAATGCGCGGAGGATTATCTGGCGAAGCTGTCGGGGCCGTTTCTGGACCGGTTTGACTTGCAGATTGAAGTGCCGGCGGTCAGCCCGTACGACCTGACCTCGGGCAAGACCGGAACCGGGTCGGCGGAAATGCGGGCGCAGGTTCTGGCGGCAAGAGAGATTGCGGCGGCGCGGTTTGCGGCATTCGGGGCGGCGGGGCTGACCTGCAACGCCGAGCTTAAGGGCGATATGTTGGAAAAAGCGCTGGACATGGGGCCGGAACTGCGGCGGTTTGCGGCGGAATCGGCGGAAAAGTGCGGGTTGACGGCGCGGAGCCTGAACCGTATTTTGCGGTTAGCAAGAACGATTGCAGACTTGCAAAATGAAAAAAAGGTGTCTAAAATGCACCTGATTGAAGCCTTGTCTTATCGCAGGGGGCCGTTGACGCGGCGGTCTGCGGGGAAGAAATAAAGAGGGGGCGAGAGCGCACGAACCGGGCGGCGGGTATGCCGCGCGGGGAGGCAAGAACCGAACCGAGGCGGCGGGTATGCCGCGCGGGGAGGCAATAAAACCTTAACAGGAGATAAAATAAAATGTCAGCAACAAATGTTTTAAACAAGTTATTCTGCGGGGTGCTGGCGCTGGGGCTCGCGTTCGGAGCCACGGCTGCGGCGGCCGCGGGGCCGGATTCGTATTGTCCGGACTGTCCGCCGGAAGTTGACGGCAGCATTTTTCCGGGCGGGCCGTGCCCGAACTGCGACCGGCCGAAATCCAACAAGGCGGTGCGAATCGTGGACGGAACGCAGGTTAAAAACTGCCCCGACTGCCCGATGCCGGTGTTCAAAACCCGGAACTATCCTCTGGCGCAGCCGCGCTATAAGAGCAACGCCGTCAACCGCAACTGCTGCGATTTGGCGCCGTTTGCGCTGACGCACGTCGATTTCCGGCTGCAAAACCAGGAAGGGTTCAGCCCGTATGCCAACCATGTCGGCAACTACCGTTTCCGGATTTTCGGCTGCCGCCGCTTTACGAAGAAGGCGATGCTGAACCACGGGCGGGTGATTCAGAAAGACATGGCGTTTAACGATGTCTTTAAAAAATCTGCTGACAAATGTTACAAAATTATGGATATTCCGGACGTCTGCCTTGCCGACCCGTCGGTCAAGCTGCCGGAATATGCGCTGACGGCGGAAATCACCAACTTCTTTATGAACGTCTGCGACCAGTATGACTGGGACAAGGCGCGCAAGGACAACCGCCGCAACGGCACGGCCGAGATGACGGTTACATGGCGGCTGATGAATTTGAGCCAGACGAAAGTTTTATGGAAAGGCGTTACTTCCGGTTATGCCGAAGTCGAGAACGGCGTTTACGAAGCCGAAGTCAAGCTGGCGGAGCTGGCGTTTGCCGACGCGGCGGCGCGGCTGTCTTCGCTGCCGGGATTTGAGTACCAGCTGGCACAGCGCGTCAGCCCCGAAGAGCAGGCGGCGGAACGTGCGGCTCTGGTCGCTTTTGACGCCAAGTTTAATCCGGGCAAGTGCGGCTTTGCCAAGGAAGTCGCCTATACGAGAAGCTGCGCCTATGCGCCGCAGCCGCAATGCCCGGCGATAGCACGTCCGGCGTGTCCGTGCGCCGCGGTTCAGATCTGCACCTGCAACCAGCCGGTATGCAGCTGTCCGCAGCCGGCGTGTCCGTGCGCGGTGACGATGGGCAAACCGAAGGTTGAGGAATTTGTCGACGTTAAGACAAAAACCAAGACCGTAGAGGAAAAAATCATCACCACGACGCGGGTAGAAACGCCGCAGCCGGTGTGCCGCCAGGTTTGTCGCCCGGTATGCCCGCAGAAAAAGGTAACGACAACGGTTACGACGGTTGAAACAGTTGAAAGCTGTCCAATGAAGTGCTCACAGCAGTGCGAGCAGCCGAAGTGCCGCAAAGTCTGCACCGAAACCTGCGTTGTCGGCAAACCGGACGTCAGGGGAGGGCGCGAGTGCAAGACCGAATGTGTCGAGGACTGTGGGGAGCCGAAACCGGCTCCGGCGCCCGAACCCTCTGTTGAGGAAATAGACTATATCCCAGCGGTTGAGGAAAAAGGCGGCGTGGAAGTCGAAAACAAGGCGATTGCGCCGCAGATTGAAGAAACCGGAGGTGTTAAGGACAGCTTCCGCAAATACGAAAACTGCATTGACGAGGACGGCAACGTCATTTCCGACGGCAGCTGCACGATTGTTGACGACAACTGGGTCGACCTTGACGGCTATGCGGTCGACGCCAAACTCTGCATTGTCGACAGGCCGCCGTATACCGAACTGAGCCCGGAGAATATGCTCAAAATCCGCGGGTCGGTGGTTGAGATTACCAACGCCAAAGGCAAGAAAGGCATGGGGCTCGTGATTTCCGACTCGTTTGTGCTGACGTCAGCGGGGCTGGTCAACAAGCTGCAGAATACCTATGACGTCAAGACCATCAACGGCGACGTGCTCAAGGCCAAGGCGGTACGCGTTAACCCGAGCAAGAACACGGCGCTGCTGCATCTGGACAAGCCGGTTACCTATACGCCGATTGCCCTGAACCTTGATTTGCCGCCGATTGACCAGGAAGGCTACATCTCGCTGGGGCTGCTGGACAAGGACGGCGAAGCGGCGAAGAACTATATGGACGACAGCGGCAAGATTTACGGCTACCGCTATTCCGATACGCTCGGCACCGAAATTATCGTTGATACGCTGGTGCAGAAAGTGGCGGTCGGCAGCGTCCTGATTGACAAGCTCGGCACCGTCAACGGCATTTCCAATTCGGCCAAGCAGACCGAAGAGGGCATGGACCTGTTTATCCCGACCGAAACCGCGCTGAGGAGCGTCGGGCTGTCTATCTGCGAAAAGCTCTACGACAAGAAGAGCCCGTGGGAGAAGACCGTCTACAAGCCGGTTACCGAAAAGGTAAAACAGGAAACCAAGGCGCCGGAAGCGATGCCGGAAGCCAAGCGCAAATAAGCGTAAGCGGCCGGGAGAGCCGGCGAGTTGCTGACAGGGGTGCGGGAAACCGCGCCCTTTTTGTTGTGTGTAGGGAGTTTTTGGGGGAGGATGGGGGAGAGGGGAGTTTGTGAGGTGTCCGGGCGATGCGGGCGGCGGGGTGCGGGCAAAAAGGAAGGCCTGAATATTCGGGAGGGAGGTATGTGAACTTCAGGCCTGTCGTTTTGCAATCTGCCGGTCGGCGGGGCGGCGGCGATGGGCGTCTGCGGGCGGTGTCTGGCGCCGTTACTGGTATTTCATCCCGGTTACGCAGTTGTTGGAACTGCAGGCGCAGGCAGCCAGCGCTTCGGGCGGCGATAAAGGAATGGAATGTTCGTGCGTGCCGGTTGTATATATGCCCAGCGTCGGATCCTGCTGTGTCGGGGAGGAGATGTTTTCCATAAGGGGCGCGTCGATTTCGTCATCGCTGGTTCCCACATACAAAGAGATAAAACCTGACGAGGGGTCTGCCCCCCAATCCGTGGTTGCAATGTTCAGACAGGCTTCTTTGCTCAGTTTGTCAGCATACAGTTCAAAGGCGTCCTGTTTTCCGTATTTGCCTTTGGATGGGAACACGCGTATTTTTCCGCCCATGATATGGATGATATTGCTGGCAGATGCAGGTTTGGACATCATCGTATAGGGAACGAGCCCGGCGCGCATCAATACCTGTTCGTTCAGGCCGGTGAATTCGTTCTGATGAAAATAAAGTGTGCGAATATTCATAGTCAGTTCGGCCAGCTGGTTAAGCATCTGGTCGGCTTTGTATTTGCCCATTGCTTTGGAATAGCCGGCTATGCCGCCGACGGAAAGGACGCCGACAATAGCCAGCACGCCCAGCATTTCTATCATTGAACGGCCTTTTTCGCAGCAACTTGTCATAGTACCTCCCTGTCAGCCTGAATTTTAACGCGCCGATTATACAAATGCGACCCTTAAAAATGGCTTAATTTTTGGCTTATTATAGCATAAATTTTGCGAGTTGTAAAGCCTGCCGTTAGTGCTATGACTATAGATATAGCGATGTAGAGCCAGGCCGAGGTTTCTCCGCTTTCCGGGAAAGGGTAGTACCAGATGTCGCTTTTGATGCGGGCGAGGGCGGCGGCGATGTCGGCCGCGGTGTCGGTATGGGAGGCGAGGGGAGAGGCTGCCGCGGCGGATGTGGCGGGAGCGGCGGCGGAAATGAACGGCAGAAACAGGGCTTTGGCAAGCATAAAGCCGGCAAAGTGGTGCATCATAATATCAAACGTATGGTCGGCGATATATTGCAGCGGGCGGCTTTTTGCCAGCAGCGGCGACAGTACCCGGGCGACGCGGAGCCAGAACAAAATGGCGAGGAGGCTTATGGCATATATGGCGAGCGCCGGGGCGTTGACGGCGTCCAGCCACGAGGGGACGTGGTTATAGCCGGGGAATTTTTGGGTCAGGCAGGTCAGGGCGGCGAGGACGGCGAACAGGTACAGCGGCGTGCTGACGGTGTCGTATTTTTGCAGCGCGTGGCGGTAGAGAAAGCCGAATGCAAAGGCGGGCAGGAAGTAGAGCGTGCGCAGGGCGGTCAGCGCCAGAGTGCGGGCGCCGTGGTTTTCGGGGGCGTATGCCAGGGCGATGCAGCCGAGAGCCAGCGCGAGGGCGAAGAAGAGGACGGCGGGGATTTTGAGGGAGGGGGAAACGGGTGCGGTGAGAGAGGCTGCGGGGATTTTGAGAGAGGGGAAAACGGGTGCGGCGTCCCTGGGGGCGGTGAGAGAGGCGGCGGGGGCGGCGAACGGGCGCAATATCAGAAAGCCAATGGCCTGCACCAGAAACAGCGGCACAAGAAACCACGACGCCATATTATAAATAAACTGGTGGCCGTCAACAAGCGGGGCATATAACAGGTTATACAAATTAAATTCCCCGCCGAGCGAAAAGCCCTGGTAACGGTTCAGATACCAGCACAGGACACCGTAAGCCGCGTTCCAGAGGAAGAGCGGGACGAGCAGGCGCATGGTCTTGCGGGCTAAGAACTCTTTGCAGCCGCGCGTGAGGTTGAGGAAATAGCCGGAAACGAACATAAACAGCGCGATGTGGTAGTTCTGATAGCGGAGCAGCCCGTTGAAGTCGAGGTAATCGGACGAGCCGACGTGCCCGTCAACAATCATGATGATGGCGAGGACGTAGAGCATTTTGAACGTCGGGTCGGCGGCGGACGGCGCTGCGGGAGAAACGGGGGCGCGTCGGGTGGCGGAGGAGGCGGGCGCCGGGGCTTGGCGGGGAGCGCGGCGGGGGGCGGGGGTTAGAGACGCGGGAGATACGGGGCGTTTTGTCATCGGTTAACCTTTTGTAAATAATTTTACCTTATAATCAATACCTAAATGAATGTTAGCAGAACAGAATTTAAGGATTGCTTAACGGCTGACATTCGCAGACGGTTTTATTTGGTGTGTATAAAAAATAAAAAGGGCTTTTCAGTTTCGCCCTCATCTTTTAAGGTCGCATACAGTATTTAATTACGGGGGACATGATGGCTTCTTACAATATTATGAGTTCCGGCAGGCGCGGATGGAGTACGCAGAGCTGGCTTTTGTTTATTTACAGCGCGGTGGTTACCTTTGCGCTCGTGCTGGTGGTCAGCCGGAATTTTGAAACGCCGGAGCAGATTGTCGCCGAGGAGCAGCTGGCGGCGGAGGGGCGGCGCGAGAATGCCGAGCGGCAGGCGGCGGCCAGCATGGCGGTACCGGAAGTTTACGAGAGCGGGAACGAGGGGCTGGCGGTGCCGGGCGCTTTCGGAACCGCGGCGGGAGCCGACGTTGCGGGCGTTGACGGCGAGGAAGCCGAATCTTTTGACAACCCGGCGGTGGAATGGACGGTCGAGGGCGAGGAAACCCAGCCCGAAGTCAAGCAGGACGTTTTGACCGTGGAAAAGGGCGACCACTTCATCGGGCTGCTGCAAAAGCTCGGCATGGAGTATCAGGAAGCGAATCAGGCGGCGGAGAGCCTCAAGGAAGCCGGGTACGACGTGCGCAACCTGCGCGCGGGGCAGAAGATTGACATCGTCAAGACGGTGGACGTGCCGTTCGGCGAATTGCTGAGCGTGGACAAGATTGTGATTGAGCCGACGGCGGGAACCAAATACGTGGTTACGCGCAACGAAGACGAAAAGTACGTTGCGGAGATGGAACAGCTGGAATTAAAGACCGAGAACCAGACGGCGCAGGGCAGCATTACCTCGTCTTTGGCGGCGGCGATGCAGAACGCGGGCGTGCCGTCCAGCATTATCGGCAACTTTATCAACATTTTCGCCTATACGGTCGATTTCCGTTCGGACATCAAGAGCGGCGATACGTTCAAGGTTCTGTTTGACCGCAAGGTGGCGCCGGACGGCAAGGTCGTCAAGAACGGCGACATTCTGTATGCGGAGCTGAATCTGGGCAAGGACAAGATTGCGCTGTACCGCTATGAAGATTCAAAGGGCGGCGTGGACTACTATAATTCCAAGGGGATTGTGCTGAAAAGGGCGCTGGACCGCAAGCCGATGGAATTCCGGTCGGCGCGGATTTCGTCGCGGTTCGGCTGGCGGCGGCACCCGATTTTGAAGCGGCGCATCCTGCACAGCGGCGTGGACTATGCGGCGCCGAAAGGCACGAGGATTTATGCGAGCGCGGACGGCGTGGTCAAACGCGCGCAATGGGCTGGCGGCTACGGGCGCTATGTGGTGATTCGCCACAATTCGGAGTTTTCGACCGGATATGCGCATATGAACGGTTTTGCCAAGGGGATTCGCCCGGGCGTCAGGGTCAAGCAGGGGCAGGTTATCGGCTATGTCGGCTCCACCGGGCGTTCAACCGGGCCGCACCTGCACTTTGAGGTGATTAAAAACGGCAAGAAGGTTGACCCGCTGAAAGTCAAGGCGGCGACCGGAACCAATCTGGCAGGCAAAGATTTGCAGCGCTTTAAGGCCGAGGTGGCGAAGATTGCGGCATTGGCCGAGGGGCAGACGGCTTACGCGGCGGCGGACAATACCGCGGCGGACGGCCTGGGTGCGGGAAGCGGCGGCACGGGCAATCCGGGAGCAGCGGCGAGCGCGCAGAATTAAACGATTGCGTGCCGGGAGCCGTAACGCCGTGGGCTGGCGGGGCGGCGGACAATACCGCGGCGACGGGCGCAGAACTGAAGCGGCGGGCGGCGTCAACGGCGAGGGGCGTGATTGGCGTTGTGGCGGACGCAGATTTTTCTTGACTATGTTTGCGGGGGCGGCTATTATTCTCCCGCAACATATTTTTTAGGAGAAAACCTTATGGAACTTAAAGGATCTAAGACCGAAGCGAACCTGCAGGCCGCTTTTGCCGGCGAATCGATGGCGCGCAACAAATACACCTACTATGCGTCTAAAGCCAAGAAGGAAGGCTACAACATCATCGCCGACAAGTTTGAACAGACCGCGAACAACGAAAAGGAACACGCCAAAATCTGGTTCAAACTGCTGCACAACGAGGAAATTCCCTCGACAATCGAAAACCTGAAAGACGCGGCGGCCGGCGAGCGCTATGAGTGGACCGATATGTACGACACGATGGCGAAGGAAGCCGACGAAGAAGGCTTTAAGAAAATCGCCACCCTGTTCCGCATGGTCGGCAAGATTGAAAAGGGGCACGAAGAACGCTACAACGCGCTGCTGGAAGCTCTTGAGGCGGGAAAAGTTTTTGAACGCCCGACCAAGGTTATCTGGGAATGCGCAAACTGCGGACACCGGATTGAGAGCCTTAAGGCGCCGGAAATCTGCCCGGTATGCAACCATCCGAAAGCTTATTTCTTCGAATTGCAGGAGAAGTTTTAGGCCGGAGCCGCTTCGTCGGGGTACGACGCCAAAATGCTGAAACGAGAGGGGTGCGGGAAACTGCGCCCCTTTTTTGTGTGATGCCCGGGTTGGGGGTGGGGCGGGGAGGGAGAGGGTGCAGTTTCCGGGGGAGGAACCGGATGTGTGAGGTTGGGCGAGGAGGGGAGCGGGACAGGCGGGGCTCTTTCGGGGGCTGTCCCCCTTTTTTCAGGCGCGGAGGTTGAATATCAGCACGTTGGACAGCGGGTCTATGCCGCGCAGCCAGATTTCGGCGGTTTCATCGGCGACGGCGACCCCGTCTCCGGCAATCAGCGGGTGTCCGTCGAGGCTGACGGCGCCGGTTGCGACGTGTATCCAGGCTTTGCGCGCGGGGGTGATGTTGAAACTGACGGTTTTGTCCTGCTCGAGCAGGGTCTGGTAGAGTTCGGCGTTCTGGTGCAGGGTTATTGGGCTGTCCGTACTTTTGGGCGAGGCGATGCGGACGAGCTGGCTCTTCAGTTCCTGCGGCGAGGGGGCGGTCTGCATATATTCGGGTTTGACATCGTCGATGTTCGGCTCGATCCAGATTTGCAGAAAATGGACGGGGTTGTTGAGCGACGGGTTCATCTCGCTGTGGGTAATGCCGGAGCCGGCGCTCATTTTCTGGATTTCGCCGGCTTTGATGACGCCGCGGTTGCCCATGCTGTCGCGGTGTTCCAGTTCGCCGTCGAGCACGACGGTGATGATTTCCATATTTTTGTGCGGGTGGGTGCCGAAACCCTCGGCCGGGGCGACGACGTCGTCGTTGATGACGCGCAGGTCGCTGAAGCCGAGGTAGCGCGGGTCGTAGTAGGAACCGAACGAAAAGGTGTGGCGGCTGTTGAGCCACGGGGTTTGGGTGTGGCCGCGGTCGCCGGAAGCGCGAATGGCAAACATTTCTTTCTCCTTATATAATGGTGGAAGTGATAACGGGTATGCGGGCGGACGGTGCTGCGGATTGAGAGGTGTGGGGATTTGGCGGGCGGTGCTGCGGCTTATATATGGCGGGCAGCGGGATTTTCAAGATAGCCGGGAGACGAGGGGAGAAAGGCTAAGGAGGATTGGGGAGAGGGGGCGGGGCGGTGATGAGGCGGGGAGCGAAACGGCGTGCATAACTTGCGGCGGGGGATTGCAGGGGCTGGAATTATGCCGTAACATAACAAAAGCTTATGCGGAGTGGCAAAGGAGGTTTATGATGCCGCACAGTTTTTCCTACATCGCGGACGCCCGGACGCGGGCGCTGGTCATCGGTTCCATGCCGGGAGAGGCGTCGCTGGCGGCGGGCGAATATTACGCGCACCGGCACAATCTGTTCTGGCGTTTCGTCTTTGAGGCGTACGGCGAACCGTTTGACCCGAAGGCGCCGCCGGCTTACGGCGTCAAGACCGGGCTGCTGCTGGCGCACGGGGTCGGGCTGTGGGACGCGGCGGAGAGCTGCGCGCGCGAGGGGAGCCTTGATTCCGACATCAGGGACGCGGTGCCGAACGATTTTGCGGCGCTGTTTGCGCTGCGTCCGGGGATAGGGCGGCTGCTGTTTAACGGACAGGCGGCGTTTAAGCTGTTCTGCCGGTTTAACAAAGGGCTGCTGGAGGGGCGGTCGTGGGAAGTGCTGCCGTCCACGAGCCCGGCGAACGCGTCCATACCGCTGGCGGTCAGGCGGGAGAAATGGCTGGCGGCGCTGCGGGGAGCGGCGGCGGTGTCGCGGTGAGAGCGGCGGCGGTGCCAGCGGCACAGGCAACAGAGGAGACGGGAGCGAGGGACGGGGAGGAGTGAGGAATTGAGGATGGAACGGGATGTGAGAGAGGGACGGAGCGGTGTAAGGAATGGACGGGGCGAGAGATGAGAAGACGGGAGCGGCGTAAAAAAGCGGAAAAGTCGGATAAAACACTTGAAAAAATTGTGCAACAGTGCCAAGTTGGACAGCAGGTACAGAGCCGCGTTAAACAACGGGTGCGGCGCTGGGCACGGGGATAGTGCCGAGATGGGCGCGGGCTTGGTGCCGGGGTATGGTTCCGGGCTGGGTGCCAGGGTATGGTTCCGGGCTGGGTGCCGGGGTATGGTTCCGGGCTTGGTGCCGGGCGGACGTCAGGTTCAGCAAGTTTTAAGTTTGATGAAAGGGAAGTTAAAATGCCAAAGATTGCAGTTGCCGGGGTTAAAGGAAGTACCGGCCGGGAGTTTCTCAACCTTTTGAATGAAAGCGGCATTCCGGCCGACGACGTTTTTGCGCTGGAGGCGAAAGCGCCGCTCGGAACGCTGGTGTCATACGGCGAAGATGACGAATTGGACGTGTCTGCACTGGAGACGTTTGATTTTAAGAAAGCCGATATTGCGATATTCGCAACAACGAAGGAACAGGGCAAGCGTTTTATCAAGAAAGCGACAGGCGCCGGATGCCGGGTGATTGACCTTTCAGGGGCAACGTTCGGCGACAGTTCGGTTCCGCTGGTCATTCCCGAATTGAACGGGGAGCTGCTGAAGGGGGGGAACGGCGCGGGCTGCAAATGCGACGAGCACTGCGCTTGTGGCGAAGAGTGTGCGTGCGGCGAGAACGGCGGGCACGGGCACTGTGGGTGCGGCTGCGGTACGGAGAACGGCCGGGCGGCGGATGGGCTGCCGCAGGTTATCGGCGTGCCGTCGTCGGCGGTGTATCAGATTTTGCTGCCGCTGGCGGGAGTCATTAAAGAACACAAGCTTAAGCGGCTGGTGGTAACGACGTTTAATTCCACTTCTTATCACGGGCATGAGGCGATGGACGAACTGTTTACGCAGTCGCGCAAAATCTTTCTGAACGAAACGCTGGTTGACGACGAGCAGATTTTCAAGAAGCAAATCGCGTTTAACGTCCTGCCGCAGGTCGGCGAGTTCATCGGCGAGGAAACGTCGCTGGAGTGGGCGATTAACGCCGAGATTAAGAAGGTGCTTGACAGCGATATCAAAGTGCATGCGAACTGTGCGTTTGTGCCGACGTTTATCGGCGACGCGGCGTTTGTCAATGCGGAATTTGACGACGAAGTTGACGCGACAGCGGTACGCGAGGCGATGAAAGCGCAGAAAAACGTTGTCGTTTTTGACAAGACGGTGGATGCGGGCTATGTCAGCGTTGACGATGTTCAGGGCGAGGACAGCGTTTATGTGTCGCGCGTGCGGCAGGATGTTTCGGTCGAGAACGGCATCAGTTTCTGGACGGTGGCAGACAACCTGCGCGCCGGCGGGGCAAAACTGGCGTTTTCGGTGATGACCGCGGTGCTGGCGAAAGCTTAGGAGGCAGCGGTGCCAGCGGCACAGGCAGTGGTCGCACCACGGGCATATGTCAGCGGCACAGGCAAGTGCCAGCGGCACAGGCAACGAAAGCAACAGCGCAGGCGATAGAGGCAACGAGGGCAGCGGCACAGGCGTTTTGGCAGGTTGGCGAAGCGGTAAGGGCAAGTGGCAGCGCCACAGGCAAGTGCCAGCGGCACGGGCAGCAAGGGCTGTTGGCATAGCGTAACGAAAAAAGGCAAAAGAAAAGGACGGAAAAGCAAATGGGCAAAATATTAAGACTTTGGGTTTCGGGCGTTATGCTGGCGGCGGCGGTTTTAATCGGGTTGGCGGCTATCTCAGGCGATGTGGCTGCAGCGGGGAAAAAAACGGCGCATGCCGTCGGGCGGAACGGCGCTGATGTATCGGCGGCGGAAACGGGCGGCAAGTCCGGCGGTACGGAAGCGGGCGGCAAGTCCGGCGGTACGGAAACGGGCGGCAGATCCGGCGGTGCGGAAACGGGCGGCAGATCCGGCGGTACGGAAGCGGGCGGCAAGTCCGGCGGTGCGGAAACGGAGGCCATCGGCGTTGACGAAGGCGAGGTTTCCGGTTCCGAGAGCGAGGCGGCGTTTGACTACAAGACTGTTTCGGCGCAGCTGGGCGAGATTGAAAAATCCATCCGGAAAAAGCAGTTTACGCGCCAGAGTCTGGACGACGCGGCGGCGTTTCTGACCCAGCAGGAAATCGTGATTGAATTTGCGGCCAAAGGGATTGAGAAGAACTCCAAATACGTGCAGGACGCATTGAATGCATTGGGGCCGGAGCCGGCGGAAGGGGAAAACGAAGACCCGGCGATTGCGGAAATGCGCAGCAAATACACGGCGGTGATGAACAACTATAAAAACCGTCTGATTGAGGCGAATTTGCTCAAGACCGAAATGGCGCGGCTGAATTCGATTATTTCCGAGGCGCGCAGCCGCATTATCATCGGCAATCTGGTGGCGGAGCAGAACGTTTTGATTGCGCCGCACAACTTCTTTACGGCCATCGGCGACGCGGCGGTGTTTTTCTGGGAGGTTGCGACGTCGCCGGTCGCGTGGTACCAGGGGCTTTCGGCAGAGGAGCGCGCGGGGGTTTACCACGGCGGATGGTATGTGCTGCTGATTTTGGGCATGGCGCTGTCGTTCGGGCTGTTTCTGCGGCGGTATATCATCAAAAAATGGGGGTACGGGCATACCGAGGACTATCCGCGCTACGGGCAGAAAATCGTCGTGGCGGTGATTACGGCGATTGCGTACGGGGTGATTCCGTCGCTGCTTATCGGCGGGTGCCTGTTGTGGCAATTGACCAACGAAACGCTGACGCAGAGCAAGTTCGGCGTGGTCTTGGCCAATGTGCTGTACTATTCGCTGTATGTTACGCTTATCCGGGCGCTGGCACGGGTAACGCTGGCGCCGTGGAACGGGCGCTGGCGGCTGTTTAACATTTCCGACGAGCGGGCGGAACGGGTTTTTGCGGCGACGACGCTGTCCATCATCCTGCTCGGCGCGGTCGGGTGCGTGCGGCAGATTGCGGTTTATTTTGAAGCGAGCGAGGCGCTGACGCTGCTGTTGGAAGTGGCTGGCGACGCGATTAAGGCGTTTGTGATTATTTTGATGACGTCGCGGATTTTGGGGCGGATTAAGCGCCGGGACGCGGACGACGAAGAAGACGAGGAGAGCCGGGGTGATGGAGCCAGCGGTGTCAGCGGCGCAGGCAATGAGGGTCGTGCGGCGGGCGCGGCGGGGACGAACGCGGCGGCAGAGAACGCCGGGGGTGCGAGCGACAAGGCTGCGGCGGCGGAGAAAGCGGCGAGCAGCGGCGGTGGCAGCGCCACGGAGGTGGTTGTTGCGAGTGGGACGGCCACGGTAAGTGGGGCGGCTGTTGCGGGCAATGCGAATGCGGCGGGCGAAAAAATCGTTACTTCGGCACCGACGGCGGGGAGCGCGGCGGCGCTGCTGGCGGACGACGAGCCGGAGAATATGAGCCTTTCTTCCAAAATCATCGTGTTTACGACGATTTTTGCGGTGATTACGTTCGGGATTTCGCTGTTCGGGTATCCGGAACTGGCGACGTTTATTTTCAACCGCTTTATCGCCTCGGTGCTGTTTATCGGCGCGTTTGTCATCGTGCGGCGGTTTATTTCCGATTTGCTCAGGCGGAGCATCGTCTTTTGGATTAAGACGTTCAAACTGCGCAAGCAGCTGTTGTCGAAGGCGGATTTTCTGATGACGCTGCTGGTAACGCCGCTGTTGGTGCTGTTTCTTATCTATTCGCTGCTGACGCTGTGGGGAATGCCGGGGGCGTTTATGTTGCAGGCGGTAAAGAAACTGGTGTTCGGCTTTAAGGTCGGGGGCATCAACATCTCGCTGATTTCAATCGTTACCGGGCTGCTGGTGTTCCTGATTTCGCTGACGCTGGTCAAGATGATGAAAAACCGGCTTTCGAACAATCTGCTGAACCGCATCAATATGGACGAGGGAATTAAGCATTCGCTGATTTCCGGGTTAAGCTTTACGGGCTTTATCATTTCCGCCATTCTCGCGATTGTGGCGATGGGCGTGGATTTGTCCAACCTCGCGGTCATCGCCGGCGCGCTGTCGGTCGGTATCGGTTTCGGGTTGCAGGACGTCATCAAAAACCTTGTCAGCGGCATTATCCTCTTGTTTGAGCGGCCGTTTAAGGTCGGGGACTGGGTTCTTATCGGCGGTGAAGAAGGAAAAATCAAACAGATTAACATCCGCTCGACGGAGGTGGAGACTTTTAACAAGGCGAGCGTGATTATTCCGAACGCGACGCTGATTTCGTCGTCGCTGACCAACCTGACGCACGGCAACAACTGGCAGCGGCAGAGCATTACGGTCGGGGTTTCGTATGATTCGGACGCGGAGCAGGTGACGAAGCTGCTGCTGGAATGCGCGCGGAGCTGCAAAAAGGTGATGAAAGTGCCGGCGCCGTATGTGCTGTTTAAGAATTTCGGCGAATCTTCGCTGGACTTTGAACTGCGGATTTATGTTTCCGACATTTGGAGCGGCTGGTCGGCGGGCAGCGACGTGCGATACGAAATCCTGCGGCGGTTCCGCGAGGCGAATATCAACATCGCTTATCCGCAGATCGTGGTGCACCAGGGCAGCGAGGATACGAGCGTCAAGGGGTGGCAGACCAACGTTTAACGGACGAAAGTTTTGCCTTCGGCGGATGCGGCGCGCCGCGGCAAGTTGTGGACGGCAAGGCGGTGCGGCGGGGTTAAAACGTATAGCGCATACCGAGGGAAAACTCCAACATATCGTCAATATATTCGCTGTCCAGTACGACATAACGCACCATGCCCCGCAGCGCCCAATGGCCGGTG